>Ga0256829_1000576_pt1 | contig 36138 bp, 56 predicted proteins | sample 131447metaG_FD_185979 | JGI IMG/M metagenome (GOLD analysis project Ga0256829, IMG submission 185979) | Hydrothermal vent microbial communities from Lau Basin, Pacific Ocean - 131-447 | ecosystem: Environmental > Aquatic > Marine > Hydrothermal vents | place: Pacific Ocean: Lau Basin | collected... | reverse complement strand
GCAGGCAACCCTCTCACTAAATCAGCATCTAAACCAGAAGCATCACCTTGAGCTATCCATGTATTCAAATGAGCATTGGCATCCGCTACAGGTATAGCATTTGCCGTAGCTGTGGCAGTAGGGACTTTGCCTATAACCGATGCAGCGTTAATTCCTCTCCACACCGATCCGTCAAAAACTTGAAAAGTAGCGTCGTTACTGTTGAAAAACAAAGCACCCACCTGCGGAGAAGGCGGCACGGTAGTGTCAACGGTAAACAATGCCAATATAGTGCTAAAATCATCGTCTAAGTTCTGTAAGTTTATGGCTGGAACATTGTTAGTCCCTATTGTTCTGGTTGCCAACGTGCTGGGGTCTATGTTGGCAAAAACAACAGGGACTGCTGGGTTAGCCATTATCTACCTTTCTTATGGACGTCTTGCCAAGACTTCTCGAAGTTAAATTCATCGGCAGCGTTCTTGGCGGCGGCATAGTTTGGATCAAATTTTAAGTCCAGATTAAAATCCTTAAATTTCTCTTCATTCTTAGCCATTTGTTCCCTCCTTTAGTAAATTTTCCAGCCCTCCCGCGGCTGGCGTAGTAGGCATAGGTTGAGGTTGTTCCTCTTGAGGTTGCCCTAATGCCTCTATTATGCCATTTGGCGTTATACTCTGCATATTCTGCGGCAGTGAACTTACGATTGACTTCAATGCCGTCTGCAAGTCGCTAACCTGTATCCCTTTAGTAAACTTACTCAGGCTTTTTATAGCCCTCATTATTGTCTCGCCCTCGTCCGAATTCGTGCCATATGCAACCAAAAGGCTCTCAAGCACTTTTACTATCAACGCAAGAACCGTATTGCTTAGCTTTTTAATTCCCTCGCCGCCCGTGCTTTCCATTAGCTTTTGAATAACTCCCTCTGCGGCTGGCTTTATTTGCCCTAAACCTGCGTCTTCCGCTCCCGTAGGCGGTATAGTTGTCTCTTGTTGTTCCGTATCAGGTAAAATTTCCCTTAAATCCATTTTCCCTCCTTAAATAAAAGTTGCCCCTCCGCTAAATAGAGGGGCTTCGGTGTGTTATTTCTTCCTTTTTCTCTTAGCCATGTTCCCCTCCTTTCTTTTTTTCGGTGCGTTTTTTTGCTTCCTGCACCGCACCAAGCGCCTCAGCTTTAGCTTTCTGTATCTGCATAGTCTTGATGTGCTTTTCAATCCTGTTTTTATAGGGTAGAGGCAAAATGTAAACCAAAATATCAGGAGGGATAATATCGGCTTGCGCTAACTTTAGTATCAAGTTAATATTATTTGTCGTTGTTATTGGACTTGCCGTGTGTGCATATATCTCAACCCGGTAATCCGCTGTTAACTCGCTCAAAATAAAGCTGTAATCCGTGTTGTTTACCCTTGTTTTGTAAGTGGTGTCATCGTTTATTTGGAATAGTTCGGCTGTTGTCGTAAACACTTCCTCAAACTGGCTTTCAATTCTATGGGCCTGCCGTTTCAAAGGTGCTGACGCAAACTCGGCAAGCATGTTGGCGTATCCTTCGCTTCTAACGTTCTTGGTAGGCTTACCCATCATAATTTCGTTTAATCCTGTTATATACGTTGTTTGCTCGTCATAATAACCAATCATTTCCATAGCTAAAGGAATATCAAGTTTTGGTAGGTATGGATCAATTTTTATGCCCTGTCCGTCAATAATGAATATGCCACCCGGTGTTGATAAATTTTCTTTGTCCGCTTCTAACCTATCCCTATCCAGCGAATAACCCTGTGCAATCAAAGGCGGATCTAATAATGCTGGAATAGCTTGATCTATCTCGTCAATCCTCTGCATTCTATAGTGCTGTATGGTTTTCAACAGTTCTATTATGCTCATTCCGTAAATCGAACTGCCCTTTGGTATTGGACAAATGGTAAAAAATGGGTGAAACTTAAGTCCAGTGTCTTTAATGTTTACAAGCTGTTTCTCAATAAACAAAGCTCTGTGCCACGTAGAAGTATCGTAATCGTAATAATAAAGCTCATCGGATTGATAAACAGGCATCGCGGCTTTTGGCGTAAGCTCAAAAGCGTCTCGGCTTGGAGTTTCGGCTGCCTGTGTTTGGCTCAACACCAAGCCAGCTAAAGAATCTTGGCTTTCCGTTGCAGTCGTGCTTTGCTTTTTTATTTTTCTATATGTTTTTGGGTAAAAATGTTCAACCTGTCTTTCCGTAAGATATGTTCTATGCGTAAAAACTTGATTAATGTTCTCTATTGGCAATCCTTCATAAACAACGCCAATGTTCTCAGGTGCTATTTCCCTGTAATCAACGCCATTGCCGGTCCAGATTATTTTAATAAACCTTGTGCCGTCAATTAAGGCGTTCGTAACAACTTGGCTGGTGATATTGTCAAGCCGTTTATTGAAAAAATTATTTTTAACTTTTTCCTGTAGTTTGTCGGCTATCTTCTGCTGTAAATCGCTAATTTCGTTCTCAGTAACCAGTTCAAGAATTATATTATCAGGCGAATATATCATCGCCGCTATATCATTTACTTCACCAAATATACGGTTGATTTTAGCAGGAGAACCATCGGAAGTGCCACGATAATAAAGATTACGATAAACTCGATACTTTCTCAACCTTTTGTCTCGGTTGAAAAAGCATTGATTGACTAAATCGTAATCAATCTTCATTTCATATTCCTAAACTTTTCGTAAATTGGCAATAAATTTACTTTTACCCCCATTGCTTCCATCTCTTTTGTAGATTTAAAACCCGGTGTAAGAGAAATCTCTTTTTTAGCTTTTAAATATTTAGCACGTTCGGAAGAAGACATTTTTCGCAACATTTTTTCTTCTTCAACACTCATCTGTGCGTTAAAATTAGCGATATTCTGCCTTCTTTCATTATAATCTCTAACCATTTTATCGGCTGCCTCACCTTTTTTGTCTATCCAGTCGTATATTTTTTTGCTAATACTAACTTCCATATTTAAATTATAATACTTATTCTTAAAAAGTCAAGTAATAAGATAATTTTTTATGAATTATCACACTTGACAAAATCCAATTTTGGAATATTGTATTATTAGGCCTTGGAGTTGTTTTCGATTCCACTCACAAGGTAACTGCACCACGCATATCATCCTAACCGAACGTCTCGTGGCCGAACAGGGGGAGCGAGAAAAAATAAATAGCCCCGGTGAAAGAGCGCCACCATGTGGGGTGGCCTGGGCCAAAATATTCTGTTTTGGCTGACAGGCGCCACCATGTCCAAATCAAAATCTTACACGGACACTTGAAATTTAAAATAAAATGCATATACTATAGATGACGTAGGTAAGGCAAAGCTGTTCGGCCCTTTGCCTTCACCGGGGCTATACGTCAAAGCGGATTCTTAACGGAGTCCGCTTTTTTTATTTCCTCTTTACCTATTTTATACTTGACATTTTATTTTTTTGGATTAAAATATAAGTATTAAGAAGTTTAAGGAGGTTTGTATGAAACGAAGTGAGAAAATTTCGGAGTTGGCGTCAGCACTTGGTTCAGCACAAGGCGAGATTAAGGACACAATTAAAACAAAAGAGGCTTACGGCTACAAATACGCCGATTTGTCAAGTGTATTAGCCGAAGTCCGAACCGTGTTCTCAAAACACGGCCTAAGTTTTACACAGGAAGTTACCGCAACGGAAAAAGGAATATCAGTCAAAACGCTACTTATCCACACTTCAGGAGAATGGATCGAGTATTTAACGATTATCCCTTCAATTTCATTGAAAGGAACTAATGACGCACAGAACGCTGGAGCTGGAATAACATACGCAAGGCGTTACGCTATCTCGGCAATAGCAGGCATCTCATCTGAGGAAGACACGGATGCCGCCGAAAAAAACACACCCAAAAATCCGCCGCAAACGAAAACACAACCAAAAGCTACGCAAAAAGCAGAAGACAAGCAGCGAAAAGAGCATGACGAAATAATCAACCTGCTTGAAAAACTCAAACTCACATACGAGGAAAAGCTTTACAAAGGATCAACATGGGTAGGCGTTACCTCAGATGTAGATGAACTAACTGAGGCGCGACTGTTAAAAGAAGGTTTTGTATTCTCTGACAAATCAAACAAGTATGTAAAGAAAATAGGAGGTTAAATGAACGAAGTTAGGGAAAAAGAAATCAACGAAATTTGGAAAATCACTCAGGAAATCATGGAAATCAAGGACACCATCGTTGCCTCTCACTTAAAATTAGGCATTCTGCTACTTCAAGCAAAAGAAAACGAAAAATATAGGCTATACGGCAACCATATCAACAAGTTTGAAGACTACCTACAGGAAGTGGGGATATCCAAATACACAGCACAAAGGCACATGAGAGCGGCTAAACTTTACCTAAAAGACAAAGACATAAACATTAAAAACATTATGAACACAAACCTATCTCTAAACAAGCTAATTTTGGTGGGAGAATCGCTAAAAAAACTTCCTCAACCAGAAGACAAAAAAGAACTGCTCGAAATATCAGAACATTCAACCGAAAACCAGATAAAACAGTTTGTGAGAGAAAAAATCGGCGCTCCAGTGTGCCATCACTACAAAACAGTCGTAATGGAATACTGCCCAACATGCGGCAGAAAATGGATAATCGAGGAAAAAAACTATCCAGAAGGGAGAAGCGATGATTGAATATACCAATAATTTCAATATTCCAGAAGAAATTGTCAATGTTTTAGTTCCTTACGAAAAAAAATACACGGAAAACGCATTCAGCGTTACGGATTTAATCGGATCGCCTCAAAAAAGGGAATTACTGAGGCGTTTTGATGTGGTCATAGACTACTCGGCACTCCTAAGCCGATTTAAGGGTAATCTTCTTCACAATTATTTTCAACAAAAAACTCCTCAACTGCTTACCGAACAGTTTGTTGAGCGAAAAATCGAATACAACGGCGTTGAATACACAATTAGGGGAGTTGCCGACATTCTGTTAGAGCATAAAATTGTTGATTACAAAACAACCAAGCACTGGAAATTTGTGTTCAATGACTTCAGTGACTGGGAAACACAGCTAAACCTCTATAAATGGCTTACCGAATTTCTTTACGACAAAGAACCCAAACTGTTCGTATGGGCATTTATAGACGACTATACGCTACAGGAAGCTAAAAGAAACAAGGACTATCCGCAAATAGCGTTCAAGGAAGTTGAAATACCGTCATGGGAAACAAAACAAACAGAGGAATATATTCTGGACCGCATTAAAAGGCACTTGTTCATGCAGGCATTGAGCGATGAGGAACTGACAACAAAAGTTTTCTGCTCTAAAAAAGAACGGCTCGCAAACGATGAAAAATTCGCCGTTATGAAGCATGGCAGGAAATCGGCTATTAAACTATACGACTCGCTTGAGGACGCAATAGAAAACATGCCAAAGGACGGCAAGCATTACGTTGAGGAAAGACCGTCCGTAAGCAAGTGCGTGGACTACTGCGATGCTTCCTCTATTTGTCCAATAAGGCTTAACCCGCAGTATAAGGAGGTTTTTATGCAAGCAAACCCTGATACATACAGAAATGAATTAAAGCTAAACGATATGCAGTTTAATACTTACAAAAAAAACTGCGAATTTTACAAGCTATCAAACGGCTACGCATTTGTGAGAACAGTGGGATTCCAAAGAGAAATAGTCTTATATATAGACTACCTGCAATCAGAAAACCTAAAAAACGATATATTAGAGTTACTCTATGCCGTTCCTCTAATGCCCGATTATATAGCTTACAATAGAGAAAAACATGCTAATGGCAAAATAGTAAAAATAGACTACAAAAATTTAAAGGGGGTTTTCGATGAAAGAATCTTTTAATCTTATCACTTTTACTGGCGAAGTAACAGATGTCAAAGAGAACACAAGCAAAAACGGTAAAAAATACGCAACGTTCTATCTAAAAGACTTAGACGATCAAGGGAAATTATCATGCATTGTTTGGAATCCAGACTTTATTAAAAACTTAGTGGGTATAATCCATGTGGAGGGAGTGTTTGAGTTTTACAAGGGGTATCCAAAGGTAACAGTTCGAAAAGTGCTTCAAGTGTTTGGCGAAGAACCAAGCGACAATCCATTTTAGGAGGGCATATGAGAAGACCCAATCCGCTTAGAAAAGAACTTTCAATGGAAAAGCTATTGAGAGTTACAGAAAAGATGTATCAACAAATACAGTCTTTACGAAAACAATACGGATGGTTGGATTCGACATACAACACACACAGAATTTTTGAGAGAGGACTGGATATTCTGGAGAGAAAAAAAAGCGACAACGAAAAAGCATTTTTCTGTCAAAACGTGCTTCAAGTTATCAGAAAAACACCAAAAAGCGTTTACTTAAAAATGTATCTATCTCCAGAACAACATTGGGATAGATATATTCAACTTTATAGGGCATGGTTGCCTATGTGTAAACTTACTATCAACAGTGTTTTTATAGTTGGATTAATGAACTTTAGGAAAAAGAAGTCTTAAGAAATGTCTCAAACGTTCTGTATGCCTTGTTTTAAGCCCGTAGAGCCACGATACGGGCTTATCTCGACTAATTCATCGAATTCAAATGACTTTAAGCGTAGAAAGCATAAAACGAAGCATAGAGAGCAAATAAAAAAAATAACAAAAAAATGATTTTTAACCTTGACTTTTTAAAAAAAATACATATACTTATTAGTAAGAAATTAAATGTGGGAGGTGTAAGATGAAGATTAGGCCAGTGGATGGAAGAACGGCAAGAAAGGAAATGCACAAAAAAATGGTAAGGGATTTTTTTGAGAAGAACCCAAGAGCAACTAAAAGGGATTGCGCAAATGCCCTTGGGTTACATTGGATAACAGTCAGCACTCTTGTTGATGAAATCAACCAAGAAGACGACTAATGAAGCTTAAGTCTATTTTCACCTTTTGTCAAGGGTTATGTTATCCAAATCATTACAAATTCACCGATTTTATATTTAAACTATTCAAATTAAAGCACAAGTAGGAGGCTTGTATGAGTAAACTTTTTATTGCACGCAGGTATGGACAAATACCAATAGAAATTCTAAACAACCCAAAATTATCCTTGAAAGCAAAAGGATTATGGGTTTATATGCAAAGCAAACCAGATGGATGGCGATTTAGTATTGAACGAATATCAAAACAAATGAAAGAGGGTAAATCGGCTATTAGAGAAGCTATTAGAGAATTGGAAAAACATAGACTCCTTACAAGGGTTGCATTAAAAGACGAGAAAGGAAAATGGAATGGATATAATCACATTTTATACGAAAAACCATTGTCGGAAAATCGGATGTCGGATAAACGAATGTCGGAAAACTATGACACCCTTAGTAATAAAGAATATAGTAATAAAGATATAGTAAAAAAGAAAAAAGAATTATCTCGCGGAGCGCACAATAATGCCCTTACTAACCCCACCCACCACCCTTTCGTTGATACCTCAAGCTTCGGTAACGATATACCGACAAGCGGTATATCGACCTCGCTTGAAGGATCAACGAAAACTTCTTCTACTGAAATAGAAAAGATATCCTATTGTAAGACAAAAGGGTATCCTATTGTAAGACAAAGGGATACCCTTGAGTATGACAAAGGGACAAACACTACTGAAGCAACAATATCCTCTACCGCTACGCTACACGAGGATATTGACTCCAGTAGTTCGCTTTCGCAGCACAGGAAAAAGAAGACCACTGATTACACATCTGAAGTTAAGCAAGTTATAGACCATCTCAATTCTATGACCGGCAAAAAGTTTAAATACACAACTAAAGCTACTCAGAGATACATTATAGCAAGGTTAGCTGAAGGTTTTACAGTAGATGAGTTAAAACAAGTTATTGACGTTAAAACACAACAGTGGTTGAGGGACCCGGAAATGAAGCGTTTTTTGCGACCAGAAACGTTGTTTGCCGCGAGCCACTGCGATAGTTACCTTAACGAGGCAAAGGACATGGAACATAGGGCGTTGAACATTGACGAGGTGGCATTATGATTGAACGCTTGGATAGAATTGATCCCGTAAAATCTAACTTTATTTTGACTGGATTTATCCCTTTACCTGTAGGAGCAGTTACGATATTGAACAGTGACGGAGGTCAAGGCAAGAGCCGACTCTCTTTTCTGCTTGCGGACAAACTTGCATCGATTGAAAGGTCAAACAGCTTAATATGGACGACTGAGGATTCTGCCGGGCAAGTGAGAACAGCTTTTGACGAGCTTGTTTACGCTGGCATGGCTCAGAAAAAAAACATGAAGCATATCTACTTAGTCATGAGAGACGCAGTTCAATTGGCTTATAGCGAAAGAGGAGTATTTAAGCCTAATACCGAAGAGATAAAAAAAATATCCGACCATGTGATTGACATTGACGCTAAAATGTTGGTTCTGGACCCTCTCTTGTCATTCTACGGAGGCAATGAAAATGACAACAGCCAAGCCGATATTTTTATGCTTAGTTTAGTTAGGATTGCCCAAATTTGCAGCATAGCTATTTTGCTTATTCATCACAACAGAAAAGGTCTTGGCGAAAAAGACGCCAATACGTTTAGAGGCGCTACTGCTTTTCACAACAAATGCAGATGCAGATACAGCTTAAGCGCTTGCAAACTGCCCAACGGAGACGTTGACTTAGTGAAACACCAGCAGGGGATTAGGGTTTTGAAGCTGGAAAAAGACAGTTGGGGAGTGATTAAGTATTTCTCAAAACTTAGCGATGGCAAAATAGAAACAGAAATAAAAGTTATGCCAGAGAGGGACAAATGGATATAAACATTATTTGTTCTTACGATCCCAACCCTGAGATGTATGTAAACAACTTTAAGCCTGCGGAAGCCGATTTTTACCATGCGGAGAAACTGTTAAGGTCCAAAGGCAAATGGGTTCTGGCAAGGTTTCATCACAATTACCGTAAATCAGAGAACTACATTAAGGACACCATAAACACGATTGCCATAGATGTTGACGAAGGATTGAGTATTGCGGAGTTTAAGGAGATAGCTAAGGATTACAAATACGCGATTGGAACTACGAAGTCTCACCAGAAACCTAAAAACGGCAAGGTATGCGATAGATACAGAGTTATCTTTCCTTTGCTAACCTACTTCAACCTATCCGCCTACGAGTTTAGCCTAATGATGGACGAGGTTAACAGGTTCTTTGGATCAGACCCAGCTTGCAGGGACATTAGCAGGCAGTTTAGGGGATATCCTTACGGCATCGTTTACATTCACAAAGAGGGAGAACTGCTTGACTGGGAGAAGTTTTTGGAAAAAGCGGACAAAAGAACACAGGTTAAGCAGTATTGTAGGGAAATTAAGGCAAAAGATTTTGTCATAGACGGAGACGAGGACAAGTTTTTTTCATACGCTTACAGAAAGTTTGAGAGAACGTATTACGAGGGCAATAGAAACAATGCAGTGGCACATATTTTGTTATGGGGCAACAGCGAGGGGATAGACTATGAAAAACTTACTCAAAACCTTGAAAATTGGGTAAATTCCTCAAACTTTCCTTTGCCTCAAAGAGAGTTGAACGCTTTATTTAAATACCATTCCAAAAGGAGGTAGTTATGGTTGGAATTAAGCTTGATTATACAAAAAAAGTTGTGGAAGTAAAAGTAAATGGACAGAACTTGCCGATAAAAGGGTTAGACACTATCATAACTCCATCTCAAAATTTTCAAGCGTGGACTTTTTATTACGATACTGGCGTGTCAATTACGGCAAGCGGAAACGTTACAGTAATTATTAGTCAGAAAGGAGATTCAAAATGGCAAAAGGACAAATAAAAAGAAACAAGACGCTTGATTTGTATTGGAGAACAATGCAGTCATGCGGCATACCAGAATACGAAGCAGACAGAATACTTAAGGAAATTGAGGATAGAAACGGATTTTCAATTGAGAACTTTGGACTGCGAAGCAATATTAAGCTGCCTGAAAAAGATATGCGATTTTTAATTAAACTAAAAAAGAACCGTCTTGTGTCTAAGTTTGCCAAATATCTTGATATGAGCGACGACACTATTTTAAGGGTGATTAAAAGAGGCATTGCATCGGACGAGTTTTATTACAGATTTATGCAAGCAAAAAAGAAGTGGGGTGAAATATGAATCAAAGCGTATTGTCTAAAATCTTTATGCTTGCGTTTTATTTTTTGGTGGGAGTAGTTATTGGATACATAATCTATACGCATACTCTCAAGCCACAGGTAATAACTGTTGTTAAAACAAAAACGTTGGTAAAAAAACAGCTAATCTATAAAAAGCAAAAGTTAATTAATAGTATAATGCTTGCTAAATGGATTTACCATAATTCGTTTAGGTGCAGTTTTAGGCAGGCTAAAGAGTATGCCGCCATTATCCTAAAAGAACCGTATCCTTTGCTCATAGCGTCTATTATTCAAAGGGAAAGCAGTTTTGACAGCACGGCGACAAATAGAGTTGGCAGAACGCTTGTAATAGGCTTAATGCAAATATACTGCACAAAAGACCATATAAGGCAGTTAAAGAAAGCGGGGATAATAAACAATATTAGGGATTTATACGACCCTGAAGTAAACATACGAGCTGGAGCGTTTATTTTGGCGGATATAATCAAAATAAACAACGGCAATCTTGTTAAATCGCTGGAAATGTATTGCGGCGGAAGCAGGAGATACAGCTCAAGGGTGCTGGAAACTCTTGGACAACTGACATTAGACGTAAAGTAGGAGGCTAAAATGAAAAAGCGTGCAGAGACTACATTAGCGTTGGACACGCTTAGAAAGAGGGAGTTTTTATTTAAAAATAAATTGAAGCTAAATCACTTCATGGACTACAATGAATTGGTGGCACAATATGATTCGATTGTTGAGGCTTTAGAGTGGATACTTGAAATGAGAAACGACTTCCCGTTTATGGAAAAGTTTTCTGAAATAGCGGAAGAAAACTGGATAGCGTGAGGAAATCTTAAAATGAATGCAGAAAATATTTTATTTAAAAGCGGTAATTGTTTGCAGTTTGAATTTAAAGGAAAACTGATTAAAGCGGAAGTCGTTAAAAAGGACGGTGATGGCTGGATTCTTTTATTTGGCAAAGACGTGGGCAGTTCATGGTTTAGAGCATTCAAAAAAGGCTGGCTAATGAAAAATGCCGTTTTAACGGGAGATTGCGATGAATAAAATATTTGTTATGACGCCTAACGAAATCTGCGAGAAATGCGATGAGTTGCTATTTGGCGGAGTTATGGTTGACGGCAGAATATTATTGGCGTGCAGAAAAGAAAACTGCGAATGGTCGGGTCGTGAAGCACCAACAGCTTTTGAAACGATTGAAGGGGATAGGATAGTGGCGAGAAGAATTAAAAGGAGCGAATCATGAGAAAGAAACATAAAAGGTTGAAATGCCTTTACCTAAAAATACTGTTCTTTTTGCGTTACAAACTAATGCCTACCAAGATATCTGGAGGATACCTTATATGCCCTAACTGCGGCAGGGTAAGCGTTTGCCCCTGCGAATCATGCAGAAACCAGAGGAGAGTGTATGACGTCACCAAGTTCAAAGAGTTCGAATGGATTGACGGCGAATTTGTTAAATGCCCTTACTGTGGATTTAAGGAGCACATTGATTATTGGACATTCGATAGTTGTATGGCGGATAGGATTTATATTTAGGGAGGTTTTATGAGTTTTGGATCTACTTTATACGGAAATAAAAGTCATCTAAAGTCAAAGCTAATCGACTACTGGCGATGGGTGACGGAAGGCAAGAAAAAATATAGAGAAAAACAGTGGATTTATGATCCTTACCACGAGTATATTGAATACCTGCCTGATAAAGACGAATACCGCTTTGATATTCAAGTTTTTGATTCTCCAGAAGGCGATATTTGGTGGAAAGGGACATTTAGAGTAAAGCCAAACAACGATATAGATATAGTTGAACAACACAAAATATATAGATGACAAGGGGGTTGACATGATTGAACTATGGCTTTTCACTTCAAACGACTGTCCAGGGTGCGAGCCGATGAGAAGAAAGGTAGAAATGGTTATATCCGAAATGGACGATGTAATGCTAAAGGTGTTCAATGTGGACGAAAAGGACGAATACATGGATTTTGCAAGGGCGTTTTATATTCAATCGACTCCAACGCTGCTGATTAAAAAAGGAGACACTGTCGTTGACCATATTATTGGGAATGTGTCATTAAGCACAATAGAGGAGGCTCTGAATGGATACTAAAGCCAGAAAAAATTTTACGGAGATAAAATACGATCTTGAAACCTGCATTGAAATACTGGACTCCGATGTTGAGTTGGCAAAGAATATGAAAACATCCGATGTATATGTATGGTTCGGATTAAAAGAGGTTAGGGATTTAGCAGTGAACGCATTAGAATACCTAAATAAAAAAATAGACGAACTCGGAGAAGAAGTATGAGAAGTCCTATTAAGTGGTTTGGTGGCAAAGGACAATTAGTTCCTAAGTTGCTAAAATATGTTCCAGAACACATATATTACTGCGAGGTATTCGGCGGCGGCGCAAGCTTGTTGTTTGCCAAAAAGCCAAGCGGTTTTGAAGTGTATAACGACTTAGACAGCGGATTGGTGAACTTTTTCAAGGTGCTGAGAGACGAAAAGAAGTTTGAGAAGTTTTATAGAAAGGTTTGTTTGACACCGTATTCAAGAGAGATTTATTACTGGTGCAAAGAAAACTGGGAAAACATAGAAGATGAGATTGAAAAAGCATGGGAGTGGTATGTTGTGGCAACGTGGAGTTTTGGTGGTAGTTTTGGTGAAGGTTGGGGTTATGCAGTTAATGAAATAGGAAGAAATATGCCCTCAATATGCAGTAAATGGTTATCTATTATCGAACTTTTACCACAAATCCACCAACGAGTTATGCGAGTTCAAATAGAACACCTTGACTGGTATGATTTGCTTGAGAAATATGACTGGGAGTACGACAAAAGCTTTTATTATCTGGACCCGCCGTATTTGTCTAAAACAAGACGAAAAGGCGGTTATAAACATGAGTTGGAAACTGATAACCACAAAAAACTAATCCAGTATTTACTGGATAATCGAACTAAAAAACGGTTTATGCTTTCTGGATACGACAATAAGATTTACAAGCAATTAGAAGATAACGGCTGGCAAAAGATTTGCTGGGATGTGGCTTGCAATGCCGTTGGAAAAACACGAGGAACTGGAATTTTAGGTAAAGACTCTACTAAAAAATTTAACCAGAGACGGATTGAGTGCATTTGGATTAATTATGGCTTGCAGAAAGGGAAAAAATTATTTTAATTCAGGAGGTGTTCAATGACTTTAACAGAGATTATGAAAGACAAGGAAAGGCTGTATAACGGAAAACCATTTAGAAGAAAGGGTAGATCATTTTGTATTAAATGGGATGAACAGTATGGGTTTGTAAGAATTAATTCATGTAAAGAATGCGATGATGAACTACACCGTTATAGTTTCATTCCTGAGGACTTCTTGGCGGACGACTGGGAGTGGGTTGAGGAATGGTACGAGGGGGACCTTAAAAAGAAATATCCTAACGGCGTTCTATGTAGAGCATCGAGCAGGGAAACTGGATCTTATATTGTTGTTATTAAAGATTATGACGAAGTTCACAAAAGATTCGTGGACACTACTGGATGGGATTGGGAGTATGCCGAGCTTGTTAAACGCGAGGAAGCGCCGGCTATAATAGGATAAAGGAGGTTAGAATGGAATCTTTTTTAGACGATTTGAATGATTACAGGGCAGTTTTGGTAGCCGACCTTGAACTGTTGTTTAGAAATGGCGGCAGGGATTCGGAATTATTTCTAAAATTAGCGAGAATTATTTATTTGACTGATGATCTAATTCACTATCTGGAGGATTATAATGCTGAGAAATGAACTGTTTTTATTTATAGCCTACAAATTAGAGGGCAAAGGATGGTTTGACGAGCCCACCGTTTACGGCATAACTGAGAAAAACTATCCATCGGATTACAGTAGGATAAAATCATTGGTAGACAATAATGCAGGCAAGGACTTAATCAACAATGCCATAATAGATGCCTATGAGAAAATATACAAGCAAAGTTACGCAGACAAAATGTTGTTTCCTCTAAACTGGATTTACTTTGATTTTTATTTCAACTCAGGATTAATGGCTGCTAAAACGCTTCAATTGGTTTTAAACCAAAAATGGCATACTAAGTTAGCTATAGACGGCATTGTAGGCCCTAAAACCATACATGCAGTAGAGACGGTTCTAAACACAAAGGAAAAGCTAATACTATTCTCCATGCAATACACAATGGAAAGAATACGCTTTGTAAGCACCTTAAAATACTGCGAGGGGCTAATAAACAGAATAGCAAAGCTGAATAATAAAATATGGGAAATAGCTTTTAGTGAGATGGCATAAATACCACGCCAAAAAAACAACAATAGACGGCATTACATTTGACTCGCGAAAAGAAGCCAACCGTTACGCCGAACTAAAACTACTGGAGCGCGCAGGAGAGATAAAAAACCTGCGCCTCCAAGTGCCTTTTACTATCCAAGAAGCATTTACCCTGCACGGCAAGAAATACAGGCCAATTACCTACATAGCCGACTTTGTCTATGAGCAGGACGGCAGAACAATAGTAGAGGACACCAAAGGAATGAGAACGCAGGTGTATAAGCTAAAGAAGAAACTGTTCTTGGCAAGGTATGGCAAGCAGGTAGAGTTTAGAGAAAGCTGAGACCAAAAGATAATTGTGGCGACTGGCTATGGCTCGATGGAAAGGATCGAACCGCAGTCGCCAAGTATATTATAGCGCGTTTTGGGCGAAAGTCAATGTAGAGAAGCGGGAGTTTGGGAGAGAATGGCGATAGGGGTGGTAAATTTTTTTGCGCGTTTTCCCAACTTACTTTTTGCAATGCCAAATAAAAAATACCACAATATCTATATTTTGTGGTAAAAATAATGCGTAACGTTTGAATGTCTAAAAACACGCAACGAAATAAGGTTGTTTGGATAGACAATTTTCTACAAAATGCCAAATCGCCCAAAGGGGAAACACTTTTTTGGGGAATGCTTTTTACCACATTACTTTTATTTTTTTGTGGTTTTTTTCGCGTGGTTGAAAGGGTGAAAAAGCCAGGCAAAAAGCGGGAAAGGGATAAAAATGTTGAAGTAATAACAATTTTGAATAACGCCATTATCCTTCTTCTCCCGTCCTTCCTACTCCCTCTCCATCTCATCGCGGATGGTATTTATTTTCTTCGGTCAGTCTTCTCTTTTTGTCTCCTGTTTTTTGTCTCTCTTGCCTATATATCTTCTTCTATGCTTGCTATGCGTCTCCTATGTTTTTCGCTGCTGGTCTCTGGTCCCTCTTGTTGTATATCTCTTTCTATGTGCTTACTATGCTATACTATGTTTTGGTTTTCTATCGGGTTCTATTGTTTCTCTGTTGCTTGTATTGTGTTTTTTGTATTGGTATGTCTTCTGTCTGCTTCGCTTGCTTTCTCAGAAAAAACAGCCGCCGCCGATTTTTTTAAACTTTTTTTTCGTTTTTTTTCTATTGTTTTTATAATCCTTGTTGCGATAGGAATTACAAAGAATAGAAAAATGATAGAAATATAAAAAAAGACTTGACAAACATAAAAAAAGAATTATAATTATATTAAGAATGAAAAAGGAGGTGTTAAGATGAGGACAAGATTAAATGAATTATTAGAGAAATTATCGGGGGGCTACACGCCCCAAAAATTTCAGGGAATTTGTGTCTGGGAGAGTTGGTATCTCCCAGACACCCCCCAAAAGTGGGGTGAGTGGCTAAAAAGGTTTGTTCAAGAAAATCACCTCTACCCCTATCAATGGGTAGAGGCCGTCCAGCGCGACTGGACTGAAGGTAGCGGGAATGATTTTCGTTACCATCATTCACTTGAGGTTGCGTTCAGCAACCTCAGCAAAAAGCAGAGGAAGAGCGGGTTGAAAAACCCGCTCGGAAACAAAGCAAAAGTGGAAGGCGCATCAGTCGCCTTCCACCATAGCTATTAGTTCTGAGCCGCTGGGCTCGGCACGGCTGTGAAAAATTATTTTGATATCTAAATTGGCATATCAACCGCCTAAGGGGCATTTATCGCCTCAAGGGCGGTTTTCTTTTTTCTAAGCTTTTCCAATAACCTATCGTATTCATACGCCTGAACGGCATAATTATCGTCTTTTACCCTTCTAAACAACTCCCAATATTTGTCCTCGCCTAATTCGCTAAAAATAAATTGTAACCCTTCTTCCACATAATTATGTATCTTGTAATGGCACGCTTGGCATAATGCTATGCCGTTTTCCAAATCCCATCGGGTATTGTTATAGCGTCTGCTTATTATGTGGTGGGCGTGCTGTGCCGGTCGTTTGCCGCACCACTGGCAAGTTTTTCTGTTGCCCCTTTGGTCGTGCAATATTAGGTAGCTCCACAACTTGTCCATCTCCGCGCGTATCCTCTTGATCTGCTGCCTGGTCGGCAAGTTTCTCATAGTCTTCTGGGGTTTTTCTAACTCTTTCATTGTCAACTCCTTTGAAATGGTTTATGTAGTTTCTTTTTGTCATCCACTGTTGAATGCGAAATGCAAGCGTATTCAGCATGGAACTGGGTTTTTTCATGGTGTCTACGTAATACTCAATAGCTTCTCTGTATCGTATCGGGTCTATTTCAACCATAATTGCATTCCATGTATTTGGAAAGAATTGTGGTTTGAAAATAGCCCATATCTCATCGCCTAACTCATGCTTCCTCTGTGCATGTGATTTTCTCATTCTGAACAAGCCTTCTCCGCCGCTGAAATAGTAATAAAAGGGTGTTATCTTGTAAATTATGCCGTGAACTATTATAGCTGGAATAGGCAGTTTCTCAAAGTCGGCAGGTCTTTTTGGATAGGTTCGCTTTACCCTTTCAAGTTCTTCCCAAGTAACTTTTTTACTGTCCTGCATTGAATCTTAACCTTTTTGCCCGACTTTAGCTTTAAGACTGTTCCATAATTGATCCGAAACAACTTTGCCTGAGTTGCCGTCATTCCCTTGAGTATGCTCAATGCTTTTTGAATGTCCTCTTCCGAACATTGCATTGTCAACCTCCTTTCGTGTCGGCAGGCTTGCAATCACGGTCCCCAGTCCCTGCTTCATCTCCCACCTCAACGCCCGCCATTTCATTATTATCCGTTGCATTCTATCCCAATAGTATCTCCTCATCCTGATGCGCCCCGTCTCCAAAAACTTCTCTATTGCATAAGCCGCATTAGGCAACATATATTCCATGTGATGGTAGTAGTAAAAAAACGCTATTCTGTCCTTTGCTATAGCCTCATACATGATAGTTCGCTTCAAAAGCTCGGCATGGCTTATCTTCCTAAACGCACTGTAATTGTCCGCCAAGTCTTTGTAATACACAATAGGGCTGTGGTAAGTCGCCAGCAACGCTATGGGCATTCTGCTTGCTTTTTTGGCGTAAACATAGCGTATAAAGTCCTTCGTGGCTCTTTTATAGCTTACTAACTCCAGCAACTCTTGATTGTGCAGTTTTAGGTAAGTGAGCAAAGCAAGCGTTCTCGGCTTGTAATCGTTTGTTTTGTATGCATATTTTACTATCGAACCTGCTAACTTTTCTAAAGCTGCCCACGGTAAGCCCCAATCAAGCAAATAATCTATGTATTCCTTCGCCTGCTGCGCGTCCAAAAGCTCCGCTTTAGCTAAATGCTCATTTGCTTCCTGTAGGTTTAGCTTTTCCTCATGTGCATTTATCATACTATCTGTGATTGCTTGCACCAAACCACCTCCTGTTTAAATAGTCGGCAAACTGCTTTTCCTCGCTTGTTTTCTGCGTTTGTTTGTTTTTTGATGCTAAAAAGTTTTCTTCCGTAGGCAATCGCCTCACAAAATGTTTATACCAGAACTCAATTGCCATCCCCGAAGCCATCACTCTATCATCATGCTTGCCCGCTCTTGCGTTTATGCCGTTTTGGTTCTGAACTACATGCATCATTTCTTCAAGCAGCGCTTTGCTCATAATTATGATCTCTTTTGACTCCCACAACGCTTGGAATTGATACAACATATATTCTTTCTGCTCCGTCGTTGACACCCAATGCCAAGCCGCGCCGCCGTAAAGGCTGTCTATCCTTTTAAACACATACTCGCTTTTTATCATGTTCACATAGTCGCCTAACGGAGTATTTGAGTATTTGTCTGGGTTGCGCATAATCAACGCCCTCAACTGTCGTATTTCCTGAAGTATTGCCTGCCCAACGCCGTTTACCTCTAAGATGTAATTTGCCCTATACATGCCCGTAAATATCATTGCCAACCACGCAAATTGGTAGATATTCAGCCTGTTGTCGGCAAACTCAACAACCTGATACGCCTTGTCCTGATAGCACTTATAGATGGTAAACACTGAGTTGTCCCGCTCCTCGCTGGCACCATAGCTTGAATCTATGCCAACCACGTATGTATTGCCTTCTTGGTATTCTTCCCATACCGAAATTGTGCCGTATTTGTAAGGCTCAAATTTCATTTCTTCGGGAGTGATTGCCAAATACGGCTGGTATCTTTTTGGCGTGTGTTTGGCAACCATTTCTAAGTTCTCGGCTATTTCTTTTGACTTGAAAAAGTTTTTTCCAGAAACTCTAAACGCATCCTCAGGCAACCAAGGGAACTCCTGAAGCATGTAGTCTTCTTTCGTCAACGATGATTGAGATACAATCTTTTCCTTAAATTCTTTTCTATACCACGCAAGTTGGTATATGCTGATTTCCCAGCCGTATCTTTTCTTAACCTCGTTTATTCTATCCTGCTCCTCGCTTGACGGTGCGTAACCATACAACTGCAAATCCTTTTTGTTGCGCGTCTGGTATGTTTCCTTAGTCCACCAACCAAGGAATATAGCCGTTTGGCTTGGCGATTCCTCAGCCGTTTGATACATATCATAAAAATGATTAAATCCGTTTGCAGTGGACTCATAAATATACTTTCTATACGGATACTCCTGACTTAATGTGCTGACAAAGCTGTTGTATTCTTCTAAATTGCTAAAATATGCTACTTCTGTTAAATGTGCGTAGTTTGTGCTTCCAGAACGCCCCATTTTGCTTGTTTCGGTGCTTCTGGTAGTAGGATAAAGGTATTTCAGCTTACTGCCGTTTTTAAAGCTAAACATAAAGGCGTTGTCTTTGTCTTTCTGCTGTTTAAACCTATGCGGAAGCACTCTGTACATAGCCGATATTCTTGTTCTCATTTCCGCCGCTATTTTGTAGTCCGCGGCAACCAAAGCACCTAACAAGTGTTTGTGATAAAAGGCGTAAAACAGGTCAAATGCGTTGATTATCGTTGTTATGCCCATTTGTCGCGGTTTTAAAACAACTAATTCATGAGTCTCATCTCTAAATAAAGCGTCCACTACTAACCATTGTGAATAAAACCAAGTGTTTGGATTAAAATACATTACGCCTTTGTCTTTTGACTCTATGGTAATATGCGATGCCCACTCCAAGAAAGTTTTGGCTGTTTTGTTCTTTTTCAGCCGTTCGTATATTCTTGTTTTTTCGGGCATCGCAACCAAAGGCTCAAATTTGAACATAAACTATCCCTGTTTTGGCTTAACAAGTATTTGCTCAATTTGCTGTCTAAGTTTTTCCTGCATCTCACGTAGATTATTAAGGTTCTGAACGGTATTCTGCATTTCCTGCACGCTAACTTGTTGCTTGTCTATTACCTTTTTGGCAACCTGCAACACCTCGTCCACGCTTGTTATAGCCGCTGGCGCTTCTGATTTTATCTCCTCAAGCACCTTGTCGGCATCAGGCGCGAAATAGCCTAAGACTGCATGTGCCACGGCTAACACTGCCACTAAGCCGTTTGATATTACCATTTGAGTAGATGGATGAACGGCTATGCCCACAAGTGAAGCAACGGCAACAACAAGACCAGCAATTCCTGTGCTTGTAGTTTTATTGTGTTTTATCATACTGTCCCTCCTTGTTCTTCAATAGCAGCTTTTAACGCGTTTTCGCTTTCTATCCTCGCCTGTTTAATCTTTTCCATCTCATCTGGCGTTAATCCTCTGTGTTCCTCTTGCGCTTTTCTAATTGTAGAAGCAACAAGGTTTACGGCATTAATCGCGCTAACCATTACTGCTCCTATTTTCTCAAGCTGAATCAATACTAATAATAACTCTTCCATTATTTGCCTCCCGTGTCATGTTGTAAGTCTGCCTGCAATGTCTGTATAGCTGTCTCTACATGCGTTAAAATAGCGTTTACATTCTTAATAGGCTGATGATTCTCTATCTCTTTTTGAAGCAAGTCTAACTGCTTTGCCAATCCTGTTGTAGATTGATACACATATACCGCTGTTTTTACGCTTATCTTTTTGTTTGCCAAGAGAGCTGTTGTAGTTCGATTGATAGCTGTCAATGCTCCGTTCGCATAAGCAATTCTTTGCATCGTAGTTTTAGGCTTCGGTAAAATGTTGTTATTAGAGCAACTTGACAATGCTATCATAAAAATTATTACGAACGCAAACAAGATAGCATAATAAATGTTCTCTCTCCACCTATACCATGTCATTCTCATACATACCACCCCTTTTCAAATTCTTTTCTTGTTTGAACTCTCAATTCCCATATATCCTTTGTGTTTCCCAAAAACCTTGCCTGCCACCCTGGGTCTATGCCGTTTAAAACCCTTTCAAGAGTTTTGCGTTCCTTTTCTCTGCTGTAAATGTCCATACACTCAAATTTCTCAGATTTTTTCATATGTGCCTCCTTTAACATATCTAATTATATAATCTAATATTTCTTTATCATTCCTATTACCCTCAATCTTACTTCTAACCGCAATGCAACTTACCATCTGGCGACACATATTGACTGCCGTTACGTCAACATCAGCAGCAACTATAGCTATATTCCCTACACCATATTCAATAGCTGTATCAAGCAACAAAATACCTATTGAATTTGGCAACCGGTCCAGATGCACTGGGCGAATAATGCATCTGTATAGTTCTCTTGTTTTGTTGTCAATATCAGCAGGCGTTCCTAACTTATATTTCCACTTCACATATTTTTTAACATCGCTTACTTCCATTAGTGCAACTCCATTATCAGCCTTATTATCAAGGATGCCGTTACAATCACCAAAATTGTTGTAGAAATCACAACCATGCGGTCAATTTTTTTATCCAACGCCTCAACCGATGTGCTGGTATGTTCCAGCTTGATAGCAAACTTGTTTAAATCGTCTTTTAATTGCCTTATAGAATCCCATACGCTTTTAAACTCGTCTCTAACATGATTCTCCTGCATTGGCTCTCCTTTCATGTTTTAATTTTTAAAAACACTAAAGAGAGAACGAAAAACACGGTTGCAGAAATAAGCTTGATAACGCTGGTATTAAACATTACGTAAGTGAATATAAGTGTGTTGGCTATAAAAACAAAAGCTATTACGGCATAGATAAATATCTTGTGCAGCAACTGCTGTTTTATCTTGCTCATCAAAAGCATATTGCCGCTATACATATCGCTGGATTGCTCATGCTCCCTTTCTAAATCGTCCATTAGAAACCTCCCTTTTTAATTTCCTCTAAATGTTCTGCGTCATCCTCTAAGTCTCTAAAAAAACTACCTTCCTCATCTGCCAACGCCATCTTGTTTTTCATAGATACAAACTCAAGCCCGATTTTTGCAACCGTTTGCTTCTTTAACAGTTCGTCTGGCTCAATAGTGTCAACATTGGTTAACAAATCATCTACCAATTTCTCCAGCTTTTTCATCATGTTGTCCTTTTTCATAACCACCTCCTAATAAAACTTTCTTCTATAAACAGTTCTTGCCCTCATCTGGGTAATCTTCCACAACGAATCGATTAACGCTTCAGGCGAAGCATAGGCGTATAAAATGCCGAAGTTGTCCATCATCTTTTTGCTCATTACAGGCATTTTAGGGTCAGCTTTGTCGCAGTCCATGCTGTAATACTGGCATAATCCGTTTATATACTCCTGATACATCGTGCCGTTTTGAATCTTCTTTTTCCATTTCTCGGCAAACTGCTTTATCTGTGAAATTATATTCATAGCCACTTCCCTTGCTTTCTCAGGTTGATGCTCCTTATACGCATAATCGTAGAATTTAGCGTATTCCTGTGCTAAGTCGTTGATAAAAAATGGATCTTCCTCGTAAGCTATGGCGTATCCCACCGTTATCGGCGTTATGTGAAATTGCTTTATCTGCGTTACTATTCGGTTAACCTCGTCTGGCAGTAGTTCCTCAGGAGTAGTTACGGCGTTCATAACCGCCTGGCCTATCTTTAACTCGCTTGCCCTCATGCCAAGATTGTTGATAAGCATTACATTAAACGCTTCGCTCGGCGTTTGGTTAGGCTTAATCTCACTTGTTGAGAGAGGCAGAAACATGTTGAAAAATAAAGTTGGCGGATTCTTGCTCGGCTCGGAAGCAACTTTATACATATCCATAATAAACTTTACCAATGGAGAACTTTTTGATTGGTAGGCATACAACGCCTCTGGAACAAAACCGTTTATGCCGTGCTGATACAATGCTTTTAAAGGCCTATAAAAGGTCTTCAGCATCTCAAATTCAAAACCAGCACTGTCCCAAATGTAATCGTGATTGCCTATTCTAACCGTTGTTTGGAATAAAAAGCTGGGGTCGTTCATCATGCGGTCCAGAAAGTCAATATCCCATCTATGCTGTTTGCCTGCAAACTGGGCTATCAACTGGTTGATTACAAAGTTATAGCCAAGTATGTTGGCAAAATACCTCACGTAATCGTAGTTCTTCCCAGTTACCGCATAACCAAGCTGTTTTATAAGTGCCAGCTCCCAATCTGGGGCAAAGAATGTAACCCTCAATAGGCTTCTAAACAACGGCGTTGCGTAAACATTCAGCTCATTTAACCCACCAAAAAATATGTTCAGCTCATTCAATGCTTCCTGTGCTCCAACCAAAGACAACCTGCCGTTTGCCACGTCCTCTGCAACCTTTTTGACGCCAAGTAGTTTGTTCATAGTGTATAATCTATCCCATAACCTTGTGTCCACCCAATCCAGCGCTTTGCCAAGCAACGGTATATTCTTAATCTCATTGAACTTGGCAAATGATATCTCACGGCTAAAGTTAGCATTGAATTTTAACCCCTCCTGTCTCATCCTGTTCTCAAGCGGAATAACATAATTTTCTAACAACTCTTTTCTCAGCTTAAAGAAATCCTTGTCGTTCATAATCATTTCTCTAAACACCATAGGCTGCTCGGCATATAACGCTGAGAACTCCTCGGTCTTGAAATGAAACAGTGAAAATGAAAGCATAAGCCTTTTGGAAGCTGTCAGTGCTTTATTTAGCATTTCCATTAAACCGCCCTCTATCTCTCGCCTCCCTATAACGGCATTAAAGAGATTCTTTGTCGTCCTATCAAAGTAGAATGTGCCGATTCTGGGCATGTTTAACTCAACATCGGGCGGCATTTCGGCTTTAAGGTTAGCGAAGCTGTGCTGGTATATTTCGTTGAATATCTTTTCCGCCTGCGCTTTGTTGCCTCCAAGGACTTGGCTAATCTGGTCCACTACCTCGTCTTTGTCGTAAACCACCTGCGGCAGTTTAGACAAAATGTTCTTAAGCGCTTGCTGCTTTTCTTTTGTGTCGAAATAAGCTGGGTAATCGGTCATAATCGTAAAATACCAATACTCTTTTGGAAGCGGTGCTCGATTCAGAATATCGGCGGTTCTCAGCAGGCTTAACACCGTATCCTGATGGCTAAAGCTCCTTGAAAGCATATCTGCAACATCGTTCCAATCAAGTTTTTTGCCTCTCATTGTATCAAAATATTCAGCCTCAACTTTTCTCGGCATTAATGCCGTCATTGCGCTTTTAGAACGGCTAAGGTAATGCTCGAACGGCACTGCCGTTTCTTTCTCTGTAGCTGTTTGGAGTCGGTTTAAAAGCGTGTCAATCCGTTTTGAGTATTTCTCTATGGTTCTCTGCTGTCTCGTTTTTATCTCATCGAGCTTTTGGTCTAACTTATGCACCGTGTCGTATCCAAGTTTGGCAAGGTTAGCTTCGATCTTCTCGTCCCTGCCAACAAGAGAAGTGTAGTAGTTCATTTTGTCTCGAAGCGATTTAGCATCAGGCGAAGTCAACAAATCCTCTCGGGCAACCTCGATTGTTTTCTTAGGAATGTCGGGATTCGCTCTCTTAAATGCGTCTATAAAATCATTTACCGTTTTCTTTTTGATAGCATCTATACTGTCTATTTCCTTTTTGTATGCCTTCAACTCCCTGTCTAAATCCAGCGGTCGTCTCTGAAGCTCGGCTATCAACTTTTTGCCTGCTTTAGAGTTCAAATACTTTTCCCTATTATTCTCGTTTAAGTAGCTTCCTATGTATGCATGATTAATCTTTGCATCGCTGGCTATAGGGCTTAAATAAACGCTTTTCATGTATGCCTGTAGATCCTTTAATCCCTCAACCGTGTCTGGATCTGCTGCTATGCCTAACTGTGCAAGCGTGTTCGGTATGTCCTCTGTTGTCCATAATCCCTTTTCAGTCAAGAACTCAAACGCTCCTGCTGGGGTAGTTCCCAACTGCTGACCTATTTTGGCAAGCAACGGCTCGTAGTGAGTCTCTAATGTGTGAACGGTAGTTTGAGCTTCGGCTCTTGCAAAAAACTTATAAGCCTGCGAATGCATAAGAACGCTTGATATCTCCTCTTTATCCTTGCTGTTCGTTACGCTATGGAGAACATTTACAAGATTGCCTATTTTAAAGTGAGTAACCTTTAGAACATCCTTTAAACTGTCAGGCAGCAATTTATACGCTTCTTTTATTCCTTTGGTGGCATATTTGGTCAGTCCTTTATACGCCGTCCCCACCGTATGCGTGTAAAGCATACTGGCAGGGTTAATAGCCATGCCAACCGCACCGCCAAGTAAAGCGGCGTTACCAACATCTTGGGTAAACGGTCTATTGTAGATAACATTGCTCATAGCCGTTCCAGCTCCGCTTACCGCACCAAAACCAACTCCCTTTTTTATGCTGTTCCAAACTATATTTTTAAATATTTTAGCCGGCATTGTCTCTCCCAACTCACCCGCTAACTTCTCGGCAACAGGCTCGATTGTCTTTTCCGCAACGGATGCAACGGCGTCATCTGTGGGACCGAACATGCCAAGCATGGCAAGCTGAGGCAAATTATTTGGCGCTATGTAATCGTATGCATCCCTGATTATGCCTTTTGGAAGCAGGTTTCTAATACTATTGGAAGCTGCCATAACGCCTACATTCATTACATCCAAAGGCATTTTAAGGATTTTGCCTATATTGCCTTCCTTCGCCTTGTTCCAATCGCTGTAAACGGTAGAAAGCATTCTATTCATAGGAATAGGCTTAGGTATCTTATACGGCAGTTTTTCCTTAAATATGTCAGGCTCAAGCAAATGCTTAGCTTCCAACGGCATTTTAGGATTGAAAATGCTATTGGGCATTTAATCCTCCCGCCTGTTCGGTAGCAAATATGTCTGTAGGCGTTAAGGAATTATCTGTAGGCATCATTGTTCCTAATTTAGTTTTTAAATTCTCCAACTGCTGGTTTATCTGCTCTTTAACGCTTGCAGGCACTAATGGATTAGCCGATACCTGTGCATTTAACTTAGACAATGAAGATAATGAGTTAACAATATTTCTCTTTAACTGCTCAGCTTTTATTGCCGTCCCTGAACGCAAAACCTGAATAAGGTTGTCTCTATAAGCCACCATATGATTTCTGTAATCCATCATGTTTACAAGTTCCATTAACTTTTGTGCATATTTCATATTCTCGCTTAGCAACTGTAGCTTCTGCGCCAGATAGCTCAGCGGCAACTGCTCTTTTGTGATATTCAATTTTGCAAGGTTTTCTTCAACTTTTGAACCTGTAAGCATAGACTCCATTGCCGTTTGATATTTGTCTAACTCCGTTTTTGTTTTGTATGCGTCCTCTTTCAAAAAGTTATTCCATCTCTCAACGGCTGCTTTGTAGTTCTGCGACTGCAATGTGCGTTGATAGTGTATCACACCAGATAAAATATTCGCGTAATCATCTGCACTGTCTGGCTCGTGCATGGTCATCAACGCTATTAGCCCGGTTACGTAAGGCATTGCTCCTTTGGTAATATCAACGCTTTGTTGCAATACAGGTGGTTTAGGCGGTGTGGCCGTTGACTCGTTTAATGCTTTGTTAGCGATTTGACTGTATTTGTCATATATATCATTTAAATGTTTTGACACGGTGGATAATGTGTTTGTAATCTTTTTTAAGCTCTGTTTTGTTAGCTCGCCGTATTGCCTTATATCGTGTCCCCACATTTGCTCAAGACCGTTTATCTGTTGCATAATGCCAGATAAGGCATTGTTGGCTCTATCTATGGTTCTCTCAACTTTTGGTTGCCTAACAACGTGCTGTTGAGGCACTTTTTGCTGTGGAGAAGTTTTAGCCTTTATCTGAGGTTGAGTAGCTTTAGGCAATATAGGCGTAGATGGAATAGCGTATTTGTCTAAAGTAGGATAGGGGACTATACCGGGCTCATTTACGGTTTTCTTTACTTGAGGAAATTTACCGTTATAAATTTCTGCACCAATTTTATTTATGCCTTTTGGTTTCGCCGTTGCTATGCTATGAAAAAAACCGTTTATGTCGTTGCCTAATCCCCATGTGCCAGAATTAGGCGATATATTCTTAGGTTGCCTAATGCTCTTAGGCGGTTTTTTTGTAATCTCTTTAGGGTTTATTCCAACCCCACTAAAAGGTGTGGGCATGATAGCCTCCTTAGTGTCCAGCTATTGTCTGTGGTTTGTTTTGCCAATCATAAGCTCCCGAAGATTGAACATGCGATAAGCCGTAATTGCCTTCTTCCAAATTGGTAGCATATTCTTTAGCTGATTCCTCTTGTTGCTTCTTAATAGCTTCTGCCGTTTGGTTAGCCTGATACGTTTGTTCTTGAACCAATTGATTAAGAGTAGGCTCTACATCCCAATTCAAATGTAAATAATTGGTAAACAAATTATTCATGCTTTGCTGGAACTTTTGATTTGAGTCATATGTTTTTTCCAACGATTCGTATGGTTTTGTATAATTAAACCCAAACTTTTCACCAAGCTGTTTTAAAACACCATCTAACGTGTTCTTAGCATAACTCAAAAAAGTGGACCTTAAAACTTGTGGATTTGTAAGCTGTTCAAGTTCTTTTTGTATACCTTCTTTTGCCTTTTGAAACTTACCTTGTATGTTTGCGTTCTCAGATTGCACCTTAGCGTTAAAATCCTTTACTGACTGAGGAACAAACTCTTTCCCCATATGCGACTGTGCTGTTACAAATTTATATCCCTCTAAATTAGCTGTAGGTATTTTAGCTGGTGCTTTCTTTTTAGCTAACGCACTCAATCCTTTCTGCTGGATTTGTGCATAGGCTTTTTTCATATAATCCGGCACCGGTGTATTAAATAACTTTTGAATATCTGACTCAACATTGGTATATCCAAACCTATTGCCCATATCCTGTTCCAGATGTCTATAGTTTGAAGCAAACTGCTGGCTTGGAAACATCTTTTGATTATTCGAATTATTGTTTAAGTTAGTTTGTGAAGAACTTGGTTTTATTTTTTGCACGGCAAAAGGACTTATTGTTGGATTGTAAATAGACGATATAGCCATTTCTGCCTCCTACTCCAAATTTAAGTCGGCTAAATTGAATCCGCTCGCAGAAGGCGCTTTTGCCGATTTATTTGGGTTAAAATCCGACAACAGTGTAATACTTGGATTTGCCTTTATCTCTTGCTCGGCGCTAATCGTATGCCCGTGAACTGGTTTAAGTGTGTTGTAAAGATTAGCTAAGTTCTGTGCCTCTTTTGGAATAGATTGAGCTAAAGAACTTATAGCCGAACCTTGATTAGCTTCATACTGTTGTTTGGCAAGATTTGTATTCATGGCGTTAGCCGCTGTTTCTGCCGCTCCCATTTTAGCCGCCGACTCGGCTTTCCATTTTGTTAAATAATTGTTAATTGCGTTGTTTGATAATCCCGCCATTGCCAATCCGCTTCTTAACTGTTGCTGTAGCATCTGCGATTTAAGATTTGCCGCCCATAATGCAAGGTTCTGCATTTGAGTTTGATACTGCGTGCTTTGAGGCGTAAATCCCTGTCCTGCAAGCATAGCCATAAGCTCGTTCTTTCTCTGTTGCAATTGCCTTTGATACTCGCCCGCATAAGCTCCCGACAATTGACCCTTGTTGTATAAATCAATGCTCTGCTGTGCCGCTTGTCTTGCTGTATCCGATAACTGTGTGTTCTTTGCTATCTGATTATTTATTGCCTCTAAGTCTCCTTGTGGAATAGTAAACGGCTTAATAGTAGGAATGCTAATTGCATGATGATGGCCAAACAATTGTTCGCCAATTCCAAAAGCGCCGCTCAACGCACTCACAACCTCGCCTATTATTGCCACTGCTCCGCCCATTTTACCCTCCTTTACAATCCATAGGCACTGTAAAGCTGCCTAATGCCTATGATAATTAGTTTATGAGTTTCTTGCTCCTGCAAGAAAAACTTATTGTAGGTTTCCATATTTAACTCGTTCACCCTTAACATAGGATTTAACTTTGCGTAAACTACAATCGGCGGTTTGTTGTAGTTTGCTAAATCCGCACCAAGCTCATTTATCCAATCATAAAACTGTTCGTGCTGAAAATTATCATGGTAGATAAAATTGTTAAAAGCTCCAGCATCCTGAACGTTCCAAGTTAACAAATGCAAGTTAATTTTATATTCCTTGTTGTTAACTGCTGACTCGAGAGAATTTAAAAACATAAAAAACATTGCGTGCTGGCGGTAATGATTCATCTGCCACGATTGAACATAACCAATTTGTTGCTGCTTATCGAAATGCTTGTTTACATGATAACCGACTCCAACATAAGGAATATTGAGACTCATCTCAACGCTCTCCCTATTACGCCTTCAAGATAAATGTTAATCAACTGCCATTTGCTGTTCGAAGTTTCTCTAATGTCAAAGAAGAACGCCAATCCGCTTTGATTAAAATAAAATATGTTGCTTATAGCTTGCGTTAAATTTAACGTCGATGACAAAACGATTGCTGTATTGTAACTATTCGTAAATATTATGGCGTCCGTATATGAGGGATTCTCAGCTATAACTGCATTGTTCACATATATATTCTGATTAGCCATGTCCGTTCCGTTAGTAGCATTTCTCCCTGTTTGGTTTATGGTAGTAACTCGTAAGGAAAAAGAAGGAACAGAACTTAAAATAATTATATTAAAAAGCAAATATCTAATTGTTTTCCAAATAAATGGGAATCCAAAATCAAACTGTTTGGTTCGTATAACAACCGTTACTTCCTGCGTGGAATTATCGTCTATTTTATAGATATCAGTTCCAGAATAAATGTAGATTTCGTGATTGCTTGTTGTCCTTGTCGCCCATACTCCAGCTATGTCAATACCCCAATCAAAATAGAAAAACTCCTTTGTGTCTATGCAATAAGCAAGCAAAATGTTTCTTGCTTTGTAGTCAATCTCGCTTGTGATATAAACAGGCAGTAAGTAAAAGGTTAAATTATTCATCATTATAAAGTCCGCCCTTTTGTTCCTTACCTGCACTTTGCTCATGTCAAAAAGATAATCCTCTTTCTGGCTCTGCGTTGAGGCTATGGCCCAAATACCGTATTCGTTCAAAAGATAAATCGTGTTGTTAAAGTTAATCACATTCTGGTTGTATTCGCTTCCAAGTGTGTTGAAAAGTTCCATCTGATACCATTTGGTAGGGTCTGAACTGATTGTTGTTCCCGTGTATGCCAATATGGAATGATCGCCAATAATGTATAAACTGTCCATATAAGGGACGATTTTAACAATCTTCTCCTTCAAGTCGGATAGGCTTATGGTAAACTCTCCGCCGCCGTCGGCCGTTGCAAAATCGTTGTATTTTAGCGCCGCCGAATACTGTAGAACCCTGTTGTTTGCTATAAAAACTCTTCCCTGCCATATTAAAATTGCTGTTCCCTTGATTGTAGAGTCAATACTTGTCAATGTAGTTCCGTCAAAGCTAAAATATCCTTTGTTCGCATCTACAATCAAAAGATATTGAGACTGCCAAATAGCCGTGTCTATTTCGTCCGCATGAGTAGAAAATGTGCCTGCTCCTCCTACTTGCGTGTAATTCCCTGTGCTGTCAATAGTGCCGCATGAACCGTCATTTAGAATCACAAACATTCTCACTGCACCGTTCCAGTAGTCGTTTACAAGTTTAATTATCGGCAATGATACGCTGGCAACAAGCGTAAGACCGCTTACCTTTTGCTTTAACTGCGGAGACAATGGACACATATTGTAAATTACCTGTCCTTGATTATCCTCTATTGCGTTTGGAGGCATTGTGTTGTTCATTGTGCCAAGACCGTTTATAGTTAGCGTAAATTTATGGAACGGAGACTTCTTTTGTAGATGAAAAGTGCTAACTTGCGGCTCAGCCATTACGTAATGTCTCCTTTCGGCAATTGTGAATAAGATTCTCTATACAACGCGTCGAAATACTGTGCCAATTGCGGATTTGTGTCCGTTATGGCAAGATATTTGCACGCTAAAAACCCAATCGTATTTAGATAAATGTCAGGTATGGTATCGGTGGTATTCGTAGAAGTGTCCAAATCAAATGGGTAATAAGTGTATTGCCACGTGCTTTCGTAAGCCGCCGATGGAATCGGATAATAAACAACTTGGCTTTTGTAGAGATAATACTGCATGGGAATTGAATTAAACTTCTTCAAGAAAACTTTATTTTTGCTTATCCTCTCAAGCGGTATTTGTATAGCATTAATGGTTAACCACACTTTTTCAACAGAATAAACCGTTACTCCTGTTACCTGCGTATATGCGTAGGTATCCGTTCCCTGCGTCATCGTAAAAGTATATAAACCTCTTAAAATGCCGTGTGAACACATTGTCCTTCTCGCCCGATTTATAGCCGAAACCTGCTGTGATTCTGGGATAGATGATATAGTGGCTATATTATCTGACAAAAAAGTCAATAAATCACTTATTTGCATTCGGCTTTGCCTTTATCTCTTTTTCTAAATCCTCTCTCGTTGTTGCAAGTTTAAAAGACGTAATAAAACCCACAAACTTCTTATCAGTATCAGATTGCCTGCCCCATCTCTGCTTATACACAAGAATTGTTTTGCTCATCATACGTTCATTGGTTTGACTCTCAGGTAAATTGTAGAAAAAATAGGCAGTTGCAACTGATTCTGGTATTTCGTTTATTCCATTTGTTATAAGATATTCCTTGTTATCCCATTTTAAGCTTATGTTTGTTTTATATTGTGAATATACCCACATATAAACCTCCTACAATATTAATTTTTAACTTGTTGGGAATCCCGTAATTTTAAAGTTAGAGCTTGGCAAATCGCATACTAACTGTCCGCTGAAATTAGCGGCGGTTACGTAAGCATACTGGCCAACAACGGCTCTATTCTGAGGCTCTAACACTTTCAAATGGAAATCAGGATTGTAAACAAAATTAATATGATCCATATTGACAAAGTAAATCGTATTGTCGCTCGTGCTTATGCCGGGGTCCACAACAATAGGAACTCCGCTCACCATCAAAGCATCTGTTGCGTATCCTCTCTTGGTTGCTATTTTATCAAGCTCTGTGGTAATCATTTGCTCAATTCCAGTAAATGACTTAGCTATGTTGAAAAAGACATTGAAGTTACAAATGCCCATTGTCGGTAAAGGTGCGGCACTGTCCTGCATGAATTGATAAAGGTAATACTGAACTTGTTGATAAGCTGGTAAACTCGTCTGCGAATCTGCATATGCAAAAGCACCCCAATTTGGATAAGTGGTTCTGTCTATATTACCGTAAACAGCGGTTGTTGAACCATTATCAACAACATCTTGAATTCCCCAAAATGCCAGTTCATTTGTTCCTCTACTGCCAAGAAAAGCATCGCTTACGGCAGAAAACATATTCTCTGTTGCGTTCTTCATTGCCAAAGAAATTAAGTCAATAGCACTCCAAGCAGCACCCTCGCCTCTCGCCAACGAAAGCTGAGTGTAGAGAAAACTCATAGGCTCAATGTAGTTCGATGGATTAAAGACTGCAACCTGTGCGTGTTGCTCAACATCTGGGATATTAAATGAACCGCTCCAGTCCATATAAGTTCCGTTGTTGGTATAAGGTGTTAACTGAACTGGTTGCTCAATTGGCGAAAAACCACCTTCCCCTCGTTTGCTTGCGTTTTTCATCAAATACTTTAAAAATGGTCTCGCTTTGTAAAGATTCTGCATAACTATTGTAGGCAGAATGTTTCTATAAGTAACGTTAATTATCTCTTGGGCATACTGTGCGTTATTTGGATATATGCCCGTTCCTACTAATGGCATAGTTCCCTCCTATTACTTTAGTTTAACGTAAGTTACTGTTGTGGTTGCCGATCCACTCGTGTTTAAAACCCTTGCACTCTGTCCATCGCTTTGGATAAGTGTGCCGTTCCCTGCGGCTGTTATGTCCACCCAATTAGCGGTGCTTGTAGTGCTTGTGTTTAACTGAATTTTTCCAGTTCCCCCCGGTGATACCAATAATGTGCCACTCGGTAAGCTAAAGCTCGCCGATGAAGCAACTGTTTTGGTAACAGGCTCTTCAAATACATTTAGGTCTAACCCCGTTGTGTATTTGCCTGCTCCAATAGGTTTTGAAATTGCCATGCTCTCCTCCTTTTATTTCAAAATTTGTTTTAAATCTTCAATTGCTTTCTGTCTGGCTTTGTCGTAATCCAGCAATTCCTCTCCGTTTTTAAAGTTATCGTAATAATCCATTTCCGGCGCCGACTGCTCAGCTTCCGATTCCCTCTTTTGCTTTGCGTAAAGCTCAATAGCTTTTGTATTGTCGGCTATGGCGTATTCCTGTTGAAACTTAATTACCTTTTCGAATTCCTCAGGCGAAATACCGTAATCTGCCAATGCTTTCTCCACCCGCTGTCTTTCCCTTGTTTTTGCCAATTCCGTCTCCAGCTCGCTCACTTTACTCTCAAGCGGCGCAACGTAGTTATCAATTGGATCTTGGGGTATTTCTGTCTCCAAACCTGCGTCTCTCAACGCCTCAGCAAACTTCCTTTTAGCCTGCGGATTAGAATAAATCTTTCTAATCCCCTCAGTTGTGGAATTTAACTGTTCCACCGTTGAATTATAATCCTGCAAAATCCTTGTAACCTTCTCTCTTGTTTTTTCGTCCATCAGCTCTAACTCTTCCTGAGTGAACAAAGGCTCGTCCATAACTACCTCCTATTTCTTTTTCTTCCACTTTGTTTTTGCGTTCTTAGCAAAAACAAGTCTCCTCTCTTCTGTAATATCCTCTTTAGTTTTATGCTTTTTAGCTTTTAGCTTCTTTAGCTTAGCGTTAATCTCGCTTAAAGGAATTTTTTTTCCTTTTGGAACTCCCATATCTTTGTGAAGCTGTTCCTTTTTAATCGGCTGACCGTAAAAATCGCCCGTCTTCTTTTTAGCCTTTGACTTTGTTCTGCTTTTTGTAGCCTTTCTTTTTGGCGGCGGCATAATCCCTCCTTTCTATCTTTTTTAGCAACGGCGATGAGCACAACATGCTCGGCGTAACCTGATATGCCTTGTAGTTGTTTAATAACCTCACTCCAGCTTGCTCAAACGCTTTGAATATATACTCACTGCACACATACCTGTTCTTGGAATCAAGATACTTGTCTCTCAAAATATATCCAAGCAAAGCAAAATAATCATACCCGCATTTGCCCGATTTGCTTTCGCACCAATCTCTAATCCTATCTGCTGTTGTGTCTAATGCTTTAATTGAGTAAAAATCCAAGTCGTTCTCGCCGTAATCAGGATGTAAATCCCTTAAATAACCTTCTCTCGCTCCAGCTTGAAACAAAGGCAAACCAGCACTTTCATAAATATAAGTGTTACCCACCACTGGCTCAAGAGAAAAGCTCAGCATAACATGCCCATATTTACCCCACTCATACCAATTAATTAGCCTGTCTATAAATCCTTTGCCTTTGTAGGCGAGAACGTAAAGTGTTACCACACTATTTTCTCCAGTTGATCTTTAGCGGTTACCTGCGTTATTTGCTCTTTTAACTGAACTTTCTTTTGGAACAATTGCTCTCCCCTTTGCAAAATATCTTCTGCCAACCCTTTCAAATCGTCTAAAGTCATCTGAACCGGCTTGTTGTTAATATCCAGCCAATTTGTTGTAAAATTAGAAGGTGCGCCTACAATAACCTTTGTAAGTATGTCCTGCGATTGCTCATCGGCTTGGAACGTGTAAGGAGTGCCACTAACGGCGTATTGGATAGGTTGTTGCAATGCTTTCTGGTAAGAGGCTTTAATTTCATTTTTCTTGGCTTGCTTCAACTCGTCCAATGTTCGAAAGTCTTTATAAGAGAGCGTTTTAGTTTCAACGTCAATGTAGTTATAGCCGTTATCGATAGCCTCTTGCCATTGCTCATCCGTAATTTCAATGAAAGGTTTAGGTATAGAGGATAGATCCCAGTAACCTTCCTTTACGAGATTACCCTTATCATCGTATTGTGGCTCAACCCATTTGCCGTTGATTTCTTTATCGTAGTAACCTAAAATTTTACCTGTTTTTTCGTCATAATTTACATACTTCATTTAAAACCCTCCTTAATAACCTATGGCTATCCAATAAAAATTATGAGCATACGTGCTATTGGAGTTGCCGTTTAAAGCAGTAAAAGTTGTAGTAGTTAACGATCCTACATCCGTATTATATTCATATTGAGCATTAACGTCAGTTGCAACAACATTCAAACAAGCATTTGGAAATGCTATTGGAAAAGTTATAGTCGCCGTTGAAGTAGCCGATACATATCCATATCCCCACTGTATAATCAACCCGCTTGGCAGTTTTTGATAGCCGTTAGTAGCTTTGCTAACAGGAGTGTTACCATTATTCCAAACTACATTTTGATTAACATAGAAGTCATTTCCATCAACTTTAGTAACTGTATAAGAAGAAGCATCAGCTATGAAAATTGGGTCTTGAGTAGTATATAAAAATCCATCTATCCAGACCGCTCGGGATGATTTCGCAGGGCTATAAAATCCATACCATTGCTCATTATTGTAAGTAACTTCAACAAGATAAGCATTAGAATAGTTACCGCTTATAAATAGTTTAGTGGAAGCATAAGCAGAAGCACATACAACGTTATACTCTTCGGTATAATTGTATGCAGCAGCATATCCTCTTGATATTATAACCTTTCCAATAAACCCTTGTTTAGGTAAATAATTACTCCCATCATACTTTTTAGCAAATAAAACAAGTCCAGGTTTAGTATCTGTTATTAATCCTATGTATCTTGTTACTCGTTTTGCTCCATCACCAGCAGAAGCATAAACTCCTATGTTCAAGTCAGCAGTATCGTTGCGTTGGAATTGAGTGCTGTCTATACCATCTAACTTGTCTGCATTGATTCCTCTCCACACCGACCCGTCAAAAAGCTTAAAACTTTGTGTCTCGGTATCAAGATAAAGTGCATTTTTCTTTGGTGCGGTAGGTGAAATCGTATAATCAATTCGTGCGTACATTCATTCCTCCTTAATAACCTATAGCCAAAACTCTAATTAAGAGCGTATCAGCAGCACCATAATAACAATATCCAGTTACAGATGTTGTTGTTAGTCCTTCTATAGTATTAGATGCAGTAACATAATTACCAGCCGAACTAAACGCCTGCAAACAAGCGTTTGGAAATGCAATTGGAAAAGTCCAACTCCATTGAGTAGTAGTGTTGGCAGAAACCGACACACTAGCCGAACCCCATTGAATAATCAACCCGCTTGGCAGTTTTTGATAGCCAGAATCAGCATTGCTCGAAGTAAAATCGGCTGGCAGTCCACGAACTAAATCAGCATCTAAACCAGAAGCATCACCTTGAGCTATCCATGTATTCAAATGAGCATTGGCATCCGCTACAGGTATAGCATTTGCCGTAGCTGTGGCAGTAGGGACTTTGCCTATAACCGAT
>Ga0256829_1000575_pt1 | contig 36152 bp, 39 predicted proteins | sample 131447metaG_FD_185979 | JGI IMG/M metagenome (GOLD analysis project Ga0256829, IMG submission 185979) | Hydrothermal vent microbial communities from Lau Basin, Pacific Ocean - 131-447 | ecosystem: Environmental > Aquatic > Marine > Hydrothermal vents | place: Pacific Ocean: Lau Basin | collected... | reverse complement strand
CTCGATCTTGTCAAGAGGAGTGTCTACGATCTGTGCTGTGAGGGTTGGACCTTCATCCAGATCTATCAGGGCGAGAACATACGGTCTCTGCCTCTTGAATGCCCTCGGAGAATCATGAACCACAGTGAAGCTGGATATTGTTCCCTTTCCGCTGAGTTCCACCTCTCGCATCTTTCCTATTGAGTCTCTGTGGCAAATCGGGCAGACGTCTCTCGGTGGAAAGAATATTCTCTTGCAGTTTCCACACTCATGCGCCACGAGTCTGTACCTGTGATCCGATTCTCTCCAGATACGTGATAATTCTCCCATTTAATCACCTCCCAGTATGTGAACTATGGAAGTCGATCCACTTCCGCCCATATTGTGCAGCATGGCATACTCCAAACCCTTGATCTGCCTTTCACCGGCTCTGTTCTTGAACTGCAGGTAGGCTTCGACGGCCTGACCAACGCCCGTCGCGCCAAAGGGGTTGCCCTTTGCCTTCAATCCTCCAGAGGGGTTCACAGGTATGCGCCCATCGAGCTTTATATCCGCTTCAACGAGATCTTTGGCCTTTCCCTTCTCCGCGAAACCGAGATCCTCAAGAGCGATCAGACCGTAGATGCTGTAGGAATTGTGCAGTTCAACCATCCCTATCTGATCATTTCTGATGCCAGCTTTCTCAAGAGCCTTACGTGCGGCGATCACTGTGGAATCCAACCTATAAATGCTTTCTCTGCTGTGTAGTGCAAGATAATCCTGAGCAATGGATGATGATATTATCCTCACGCCATCGATCTTGTTTTTCTTCACAAATTCCTCAGATGCCAGCAACAGTGCTGCTGCCCCATCACCAATAGGACTGCAATCCATTATATTAAGTGGTTCGGCTACCGGTAAAGAGTTTAGGGCGGTCTCCACAGATATACGATTTCTGAACTGAGCATCTGGATTCTTTGAAGCATTTTCGTGATCGTTCACTGAAATTCTGGCCAGAACCTCCTTGGAGACGTTGAAATCTTTCATGTATTTTCTTGCAGTCAGAGCGGCAACTGCAGCCGGTGTGGCACCGAAGAACGCTTCCCACTCACTGTCAAGCAGGGTGCTCGTTTTATCCAGAATTTCAGATCCATAGATGTCAGTGAGTTTTTCAACCCCTCCGATCATTGCAACGTTGTATTCTCCTGATCTGATGGATAGGTAAGCTTCCCTTATTGCTGCAGCTCCCGATGCCGTGGACGCTTCTACTCTCAGAGCCGGAATGTGATCAGCAGCTATGCCCGAAAAATCAGAGATGAGTGATCCTATATCGTTCTGATAACTGATACCGGCTCCCAGGGTATTACTTCCATAGAGGATGTCAATATCTTTGGTGTACACACCGGCGTCCTCCACAGCCTTGAGGCCTGCCTCAACAGCAAGCTCCCTCAGCGATCTGTCCCACAACTCTCCAAACTTTGTTTCTCCTGCCCCAATAATATACACATCATTCAAGGTTACCACCAAACACTATTTTCTTCTTAAATTTAGCATAGATGGAGTAGTCCACATACTCAACATTGTCGAGGAACTGTTTGATTGTAGATGCTGATTCTCTCTCCATATCATCTATGTGCTCAGTGACGGTGATATCGAATGCGTCAGAACCGGCACCAGAGCCAAATGACACGGCGAGAATTCTATCACCCGGAGAAGCTTCATCGAGAACGGCGGAGAGACCGGTCATCATTGATCCAGAGTAGGTGTTTCCAATGTAAGGAGTTAGCAAACCGGTTTTGAATTGTTCTTCTGTGAAACCGAGCTTTTTGGCGGCTCTTGATGGAAATTTACCGTTTGGTTGATGAAAAACAGCATACCTGTAATCCCCAGGCTCGGAGTTTGCCCGCTCCATAAGCAGTTTTGCTGCGCTCATGACATGCCTGAAATAGGCTGGTTCTCCCGTGAATCTTTCACCGTGCGTGGGATAGGGTTGCCCCTCCCTTCTCCAGAAATCTGGTGTATCCGATGTCACCGAGAGAGTGTGGTTTATCTCCGCTATAACGTTGTCTTTTCCTATTATTATGGCTGTTCCACCGGCAGATGCTGAATACTCAAGCGCATCGCCCGGTGCTCCCTGTGAAGTATCAGATCCTATGGCCATTCCCAGTTTAATGTATCCTGCATCGACCATAGCCTTGGCGTTTTGTATCGCCGCAGTACCAGCCTTACAGGCAAATTCATAATCCGCAGAAAACAGAGAAAAATCGACGCCAAGAGCCGAAGCCACTATGGTGGCTGTCGGTTTGACCGCATATGGGTGAGATTCAGAGCCGACGAATATAGCGCCAATATCCTTTACATTTATACGACCTCTCTTAACAGCATTTCTGGCTGCCTCGACCGCAATGGTGGCAGTATCCTCATCAGGCGCCGGCACCGACTTGCTCAGAATGTAAAGCCCCTTCTTTATATGCTCAGGATTCTCACCCCATATTCTGGCGATCTCCTCCGGCTTGATCCGGTACTTTGGAATGTACGAACCATAACTAACTATCCCAGACATGTTTATCGTCGGGATAACTGGTAAGTATATTTAATACTGACGAATAGAGAATCGCTAATTGACGAATTAAAAAGAAAGGATCTAAAAATTGTAGTGACGTCCCTGCTCGCTCTCTTCAGATCCCATGGAAAGAGCAGAAACGATAATGGAGCTGGAAATCCAGATGACCGCTATCATGAGAAGAAGGGCATTGGGAGCTATCCACACCGCTATGACGAATATCATAGCAGGAAGAAGATATTTGATAACTCCCCAGAAATAGGCGTAGTAATCCATACTATGCTTATCCGAACAGTGAGCTCAGTCCTTCTATAGCGTCTTCTTCTGCGGCCTCTTCATTTTTTTCCTCTTCTTTGCTCTCAGCTTTTTCCGCAGGTTTCTCAGCTGGAGCCTGAGGAGCAGGCTGCGCAACCTGAGCACTCGCAGCGTTCTTTAGAACCTCATCTATATTAACATCCTTCAGACTTGCCACGAGCGCCTTGAGTCTCGCTTCATCCGGTTTTATACCGGCTCCCTCAAGCACTTTTTTCAGCTTATCCTCATCTATTTCGCTTCCCGCGGAATGCAAAAGAAGCGCACCATATACGTATTCCATCTTCATACCTCCTTAATCTATCCGAAGAGTTGCCCTAGGCTCGATTCTACATCGTCGGAATCGTTCTCCGTGGGCTCTTCCTCTTTCTCATCCATGCCACTTTCCCTGGTTTCTGACTTTTCATCACCACCACCGATAGTGGCACTGAGTGTGAGTGCTTCCCTAATCGCTTTCAGTATAAATATTTGTATGTTGCTCTCATCAATGATACCAGAATTTAGTGCCAGAGCCTCAGCCTCTATTCTCCCCCTGACCAGAAGCTGCGGGAGAATCTCTGGCGTGAAGAACAGAGAATTCAGGGCAACACTCCTGGCATGTGCATATGCAGAGAGTACATCTACAAGAACCTTCTCCGGGGTTATGGACATTACACTCTTGTCGAAGTATACTCCATCCATCAGAGAGCCTCGGGCTGTGAGACCTACTGTGAATGGTTTAATATTGAGTTTCTGAAGGATGGAAGCTTTTTCCTTTGAAATGACCTCTCCCTTTTTTACGAAGACACTCTCTTTCTTAATGGCAATAGTCCCCTTCTCTATTCTTGCCTGAAGACCTGCCTTTTGAAACACCGATATCATGGGGCCCGGTGGAAATCCGGTATCCATAGGTTCTATGACAATATCGTCTGTGGCCGTCTCACCACCCTTGGGAGGAGTGGGCTGTTTGTTCGCTTCCAGAATGGCATAGAGATTGCTTGGTTCGAGATCTGTCGTGACCAGGGCAATCTGGCCACCCATTATATCCTTGAGTTTCTCTCCCTTCTTTATGGTAGCGCCATCAAGAGCCTTCTCGAGAAGTGTGTTCTTCACAACCCTGATCTGTGCCTTGTCACGCAAGATCCTTCTCAGATTCTGGAAATTCCTGGCATCAAGACCTGCGAAATCAACAAGAGCGATGGTTCTGCTCGACTCCATCTGCCTCCTCAGAAGTTGTACTTCCTCAACCTTATTCTTGGACGGTTCTCTCATGATAGTGATTCACCCCTCAGCTTCACTGGCTTCCCCATTGTTGTCTTCACGTAAACCGAAGAAATGTTGCCAGAACCTTTCTCGAGTCTCTCCATTACCCTCTTCAGAATTGCCATGATATTCTCTGCGAGTTCCCTGTTATCCATCTCTTTCGTTCCAACCGGGACATGAAAGGTAATCTTGTCTCTGGTACGTATTCTCACACTCTTACGCAGAGTGGAGATCAATCCCTCAACATCCTGACCGGGTGTAAGGGGCTTTGGCATTTTTCCTCGGGGACCGAGAACCTGACCAAGCCTGCGACCCACTATGGGCATCAGAGATGTATCTGCAATAAAATAATCAATCTGGTTGACAATTTTCTTGAAGCTCTTCTTGTCATCACCGAATTTGTTCAGTTCCTCAGGGCCAAAGACAAAATCCACCTTGTCCTTAACCTTGAATCTTGTCTCCTCCGATCCAATGACGCAGACCTTGATGGGTTTTCCCCTGCCATGGGGGAGTGCGACCTCCTCGGTTATTCTATTCTTTGGATCAGACAGATCAACCTCTTTCAGATTGATAGCAAGCTCCACGCTTTCCAAAAACTTTCTCTCTTTCGATTCTTCTTTTGCGGCATTAACCGCTTCAACTATCAGATCTTCCTTCATACCACACCCCCGTAGTGATCACGAGTGTAACACTCTTCTACAGGTTAGCTTACCTTTATGCTTCCACTCTTTATTAATCTCTGCATCTCTCTAGGATCCTTTCCCTCCACCGTTATGCCCATGGAGACACAGGTTCCCAGAACCTCCAGAACACTTGATTCCAGGGTTTCGGAGAGCATCATGCTGGATTTCTGCTTCGCGACCTTCTTGATCTGGTCCAGAGTAGCATCAGCAACCGTCTTCTCGTTCCTTTTCGAGGCCCCTTTCTCAATTTTAAGTTCTTTCTTCAGAAGGGCCACCGTAGGAGGAATTCCTATGGTTATCTCATAGCTCTTGGAGACGGGGTCTGTCACGGTAACTGTGACGGGGACCTGCATTCCCAGAAAATCCTTCGTCTTCTCGTTGATATCTTTTATTATCTGACCGAGATTCAGACCAAGAGGGCCCAGAGCGGGACCGAGCGGAGGACCGGTAGTAGCTTTGCCCCCTTCAACCATAGTTTTAACAGTCTGCACCATTTCTAACCACTGAATTGCACTCCCTTATTGCTGCCATCTCTTAAACCTTTTGCAGTTTAGCCCACTCTCTCGTTCTCAGATTGTAGATATTTCCTGCCTGAATGGTTTTTCACTTCTCCAACGTGGAATGTGAGCTGATTTATTATACCGGGTAAATTAATATGCTACTTCCCAATCGGGTGAACCAGCCTGATTTACATGAACATCTATGAAGTATCTGGTAGGACTGAAGCAGAGAGAGTCTCGGGAACCGCCATTCTCGTAGATATATTCAGAGCAACAACAACAGTATCGGTGGTCCTGAAGAAAGGGGTACAATATGTGGTGCCATTCCTCAGGATACGGGATGCAAAAAGATTCTCAAGGGAGAATGCTAACGTTGTAACCATAGGCGAAAGATTCGGCATAAAAATACCTGGTTTTGATTTCAACAATTCACCCTCAGATCTTATAGCTGCAGATTTAGAGGGAAAAATTGCAGCTCTCACGACGACCAATGGAACAAGAGCGCTCAACAATTTAAAAACCGAGAAGATCATGGCATCATCTTTCTTGAACCATTCCGCTACACTGAATGTGATCAAGGATGAGAAGGAGGTCTGGATCGTGCGATCAGATAGACCGGACGGCCCGGCTGAAGAGGATCGTATCTACGCTGAGTTCCTCCGGGAATCTCTTAAAGGAAATGGACCCAGCATCGAGGAGTATGCGGAAAGGATAAGAATGTGCAAGGGGGCCCGATCTCTATCCCTTCTTGGATACTCCAGGGACGTTGACTTTTCACTGAAGCTCGATCTGGTCGATTTTCCCATATACTACAGAGAAAATAAATTTATTAGAGGATAATTATATTGTTTTCTCCGTACAACCTGCTTCTCCTCTTTCGAAGATCGGTGATGAGGTAACGTGCAACCCCGAGTTTTCTCATTTTAATACGTGCCAGAGATTCACTGGTTTCCTTGACATTGTCCCAGTCGAAACCTACAAGCGTTATACGGGAAGAGCCCAGAAAATCAGCGAGGAAAACCGCCCTGTCACCATCCGTGAATCCCCCGAAATTCAGCAGATTCTTTTCCGGTTTGCACTGGCATGTTCCGAACACTCTGTATCCCCGTTTTATCTTCAACGAAGATATTGCGTTGATGTTGTCACCGTGCGCGTGAATGAAAACCACGGACGAATTTTCCATCGATGCGAGGGAGAGGCCACCGTCCCCATCCAGATCTGTGACCAGTATGTCTGGGTATCCAAATCTCCTGAAATACGGAACGATTGCAGAGCCAGCGACGATGTGAATGGTATCCTCAATCAGGTCGAGTTTCTCATCCACATCAGGCGAGTTACCTATCACCATCACCGGTTTCCCACGAAACTCATCAAGCACTGATAAATCGGGCTCAGAGGGGATCTTTGAGGAAAGAATCCTGCAGGAAACCATATCGTCAGACTCACTGAAACCAAATTTCTTGACAATCTCCCTGTAGATAGGATACCAATCCGTGAATTCCATGGTGGTTCCCTCTACTTCTCATCGAATATGGATCGTTCCAGTGGCGTCATTTTATCCTCATTGCCATTGTCGGAGTAGTAACGGTGCACGATGGAAGAGGCCACGGCTATTATTATACCTGAAATCAGAATTATGACATTGCTGGCTGCGAACGAGAAGGGGGTATATCCCAGCTCATACCTTATATAGTTGAGCATACCAAAGATCACCATCGCGACCGCCAGTGAAAAGGCAAGACCATAGATTATCCTCTTTACTCCGGTTCTGTTGGTAAGCAACATCTCAACCGCGTTGCCGCTTTCAATGGCAAAAACTGCGGCATACAACCACCAGACAAAATAGGAAAAGAATACCAGAACGGCATCAAGAGGCACGGAAAAGTACTGTGTGGTACCAACATAACTTGCTGTTATGCCTGAAAGAACGAGAGATGCAGCTACGACGTATGATATAAAGGATACTCTGGTCTCTTCCGCATACTTTTTAAAGGAGCTTAGAAGCTGTAGCATACGGTTTCCAAGATTAAAACCTCTCTCCACGAAGTAACCTCCTAGCACTATGGTCACAAAGGTTACGGCGCCGCTGCTGGACGGTATCGCCTTGCTTCCCGTGACAAGCATGGACAGGATGAGAAGAATCAGTGAGACTATCCCGTAGGTCAGAAAAACAAGACCGAAGGGGATAATTATCTTGTTGACAAGTTTCTTATCCTTCAGAGCACGGACGATGTAGTAATAAACAGATTCAATATTCTCATTGTGTCTCACAATGATGTGCTTGACATACCTTATCTTAACCCTTGAAACTATGAGAGGTATGATGTAATCGTCCTCGGCCCCATCGGTTACCAGAACAACGTCACTGAACTCACCGGAGCTGAGAACCTCATCAAGTTGGTGAGAGATCACCTCATCTGAGCGCTCTCCAACATCCTCATCTCCTGTAATAAGAGCGATCTCGACATCCTCACCTCTGCTCTTCAGAGTTTCGTAATGGTGAACCGCTCCAAAGAGTGCGTTGGCATCGGATTCCTCGGGATCGGTGCTGATCATTTTCATGGCCGCGTTGTAACATTCAGCATATCCAATAACGGGACCGGTTACATTTACCTTGATACCGTAATCGTTATCTCTGTCAACGTTCAGGATGAGGGTTTTCATCTACTTTCTCTTCATAGCCATAACAAAAAATTGGTATAATTATTTTTAGCAAAATTTGTGATCCCGAGATCGATTTCTTCCCATCATATTAATGAGAGGGTCTTGAGATCCTGAAGAACCTCCTCCGCATGCTCACTCGCTTTCACCTTTGGGTAGACACGGAGAACCTTCCCATCCCTACCGATTATGAAGGTAACCCTCTTTGCTGACGAGGCGCCCATGGCACCATAAGCACGAGCAATCGTCTTGGATGAATCAGATATAAGTGTGAAGTTGAGGCCATACTTTTCAGCAAATTTCCTGTGAGAATCCACTGAATTCACACTTACACCAAGCACAACAACATTCTCGTCCTCATAATCACGGTGCAGATCCCTGAAACCGCAGGCCTCTTTTGTGCAGCCAGGAGTGTTGTCCCGCGGATAGAAGTAGAGTACAACAACTCTACCCCGGAAATCACTCAGATGAATTATTTTCCCATTCTGATCGGGAGCCTCGAAATCCGGCGCGAACGCACCCACATTAATCAATTCAGCCATATTCATTGAATCAGATGTAGTTGATAACCCTTTTGGTAGAGGATCTACTACACACCGTGATTCATATCGATCTGTAACGATCTGCTTTCGTGATCGGATGTCCCATCTTGAGGGGCAGTGATAGCTTAAAATTAACCATGATGGAAGTTTACTTATACGAACTCTCTCATGATTCTGTCATTCAGATAATGCAGGGTACGAATACCCGTACCCGTGGAGTTTGAAAGCAGTTTTTCAGAAGGTTCAGATGCGACTCCCACTGCTATGAAAGTCCCTTTCTGATTTCTCACATACACCATATCTCCTGTAACAATGTCAGGATCAGCTTCGGTGATTCCCCGGATAAATATATCAGAACCTTTTATGATATGGGGAACCGCTCCGTCATCAACCGTAACCCGTTTACCGTTTGGATTAACCGCATTCAGGAGGAAGAGTGTGGGAATCAAACGTTCTGCCTCAAAGAAAAATGGTCTCTTTTCAAAATAGTATATGGTCATCCTGCCGCGCGATTCCACCTCGAGTCTTGTTATATCCGTGAAATCGATGTGCAGCGATTCTACCCTGGGTCTAATCTTCTTAAGATCCCGCTTTGAAATAAAATGCCTGCTCATACCTACACCACATAAATTCTGAGAGTTTTCCATACCTCTCCCAGATTTTCCGTCCTTCCCTCTATGATCTCCTTTACGTAGGGGAATATCTTCCGGCCGAGACCCTTTTCGGTATCATTGAAAAGCCACTCTTTACTGCTTGCAGAGCCGGTTGCGAGGAGATAAGAATACAGAATGCCCTTTCTCGTCATATTTACGGCATTTTCTTCTGCCCATCTGAAAAGCTCATCCGGCTCCTTTGACATGTGTTTTCTCAATAGGTCTAAAAGATACGCAGAATCGGGGGACCAGGGTTCAACGCCGAGCAGGTTCTCCTTCTCTTCGTAGCTGAGGTACCTCCTTATGCTGGATAGGTAATGCAGTGGATCTCCGGTGTACTTGAGGCTTACCCGGGATAGATCCACACCGGGAAAATACAGCTCGGCAATGCGATCACCGAATTTGGGCCATAAAATTTCTAGGAGCTTCCTGAAACTGGCGTTATCCAGATATATGCCCTCATCCATCTCCTGAAGCAGAGGTAGAACCAGAGATGGATCGAAGGTCTGATCCTCGAATGCAGATAGGAATTCCACAGGATCACCAAACATTTTATCCTCAATAAAGTAGAGACCTCTTTTCAAGGCTACGTCTCGCTTCATGTCTATGACCTTCCTGATGAAATCCCTGCTGGGGAGACTGCCGGAAAAGTAATCCATCAGAATCTCGCTGGGAATTTCATCGGTGATCTCACGAAGATAATTTACCGTGATACTGAAATCCTTAACCGGATCCTGGACGAGGATATGGCGCAGCAATACAGGCATAACGTTGAGTTTTGTGTCGTCGTGAATTCTTATGGTTACATCCCGCAAAAAGGTGATATCCATATGGAATTGGGAGGAGCCTATCTCTATAACATCAGTCACTCTGTGAGCTATATTGTGCTCATTCAGCACGTCTGAAAAGAAATTCAGACCCGGCGAGTGGCCCTTACAGGAGGCAATGTACTGCTTTTTGCTGGAATAGATCCTGACTCCCTTGGTTTTGACCAGAAATGTGAATGCAAGCATTCTCCAGGTCTCATTATCATAATTCTGTATACCGGCAAGAACGAGTTCATCGGTTTTCCCCCTTTTGGCGTATTCCACCGTCCCATATGGCGTCTTTATGACTCCGAGAACGGGTGCAGATTTGGAAACGAGTACCTTATGAGTCTCGCCGAACCCACTGAGGAACTGGTCAGAGGATCCTGAATACTTGTCAAACTTTCCAGAAGAGGCGATCAGTGAGATCTTCCTCTGGTACTGCTGGAAAGGGCAGAACATTCCCTTGTCCATACAGTCTGGTATTACGATAAGTGGTTCTTCAAACAACCTTTCAAGATGTTTTATGAATTTCTCCTGTTTCTCTTTAGATTTGTACTTTAACTTCATCTTTATATTTTTTCAAGCATCCTTATGGCCTCAGCCTTAACGGTAACCGGTATGGGAACCATGCTCTCAACGAGCTGAACCGTAACCTCTTCCTTGGCAGCATCGATAGACATAACCTTGGCTCTTTCGCCCTTGAAGGGCCCATCCACAAGTTCAACCAGAGCTCCGAGCTCGATCCCGGAGACCGCCGGTTTGGGTGTGAGATAGTGTTCTATCTCCTTTATGGAAATATCTCCCTTGACTTCTCCCTTGTAACCGCGAATTCCTTTTGCAAGATATCCAACTCTGTCCGGATGCATGGCCTCCACAAAAATATAGCCCTTAACTTCCCGTGGAGACATGATGGAGAGAACCTCGTTTATGATTCCCCTGGAGCTCCCACCCCTCTCCTCATAGTCCCGTTCACTCTTCAGAGAGAGATCTCTGGCAACCTGGATCTCCTTTCCAACCATCGTTTTGAGAGCGATAATCACCGGAACGAGCGTTATCTTGAAAGATTTTCTGAAGGAGTGAATACCGTCCTCTGATCGTATCTCCAGGGTAAAGACCACATAGTCACCCTTATAACCACCTTTGGGCGTTTTTATTGTGATTGATACATCCTTCGATCTCCCCCCCTCGATCTCAACTTCAGCCTCCAAAGGCTCACTGGTTTGGGGTGAGAGAGAGAATTCCTCAATTCTCCCGGTGTTCAGAGTTAAAGACCACTCTATCATCTCATCCCGCTCGGAAAAATTCGATGTGATAGAAATCTCAAATTTCCTCTTTCCCTTCTGAATATTATGAATCTCAAGAGAAACATCAACCGTTCTGTCACATCCTATCTCAACATCATCAGCCTTGACATTAATCCAATCAGGAAGATTCTTATTTGCCGCCATATCAATTTATCTCCACATTTAAGGTATCTTAACATAAACGCCCAGAATCAAATAAATTGCAAATCCCAGAATACCCAGTATCGTAATGCCAAGACCCGTGATAAAGAGAACTCTGAGAAATTCATCTCTTCCAGGCTTCCTGGCCATCTTGATTATCCTGGAGTACTTGCCCTTGCCAATGTTCGAAAATTTCTTCTCTATCTTACCCTGAATTTCCTTCGCGATATCATCAATACTCATAGTGTGTATCTCCACATTCTATGAATGTGCATAAATATTTCCCAAATAAAATGTCAGTTATGTTTAAAAATGTGAGAGTTTGTGCCCATGGCCCGACTTACTTAGGAGGTGATCCATCCGCAGGTTCCCCTACGGATACCTTGTTACGCCTTAACCCTCCTCACTGACAATAGATTCGAGCTTGCCCGAAGGGGCAGACCCTCATCCAAAACCAGCTCGGATGGTTTGACGGGCGGTGTGTGCAAGGAGCAGGGGCATATTCACCGCGGGTTGTTGACCCGCGATTACTACAGAATCCAGATTCATGAGGGCGAGTTACAGCCCTCAATCCTGACTACGAACAGGTTTCGAGGTTAGCTCCCCCTTTCGAGGTTGCATCTCATTGTCCTGTCCTTTGTAGCGCGCGTGTTGCCCGGGAGATTCGGGGCGTACTGACCTGCCGTCGACCGCTCCTTCCTCCATCTTAGCGATAGCGGTCTCTCTAAAGTTCCCGTAGATTCACATCTACGCTGGCAATTAGAGATGCGGGTCTCGCTCGTTATCACACTTAAGTGAACGCCTTACGGTACGAGCTGACGACGGCCATGCACCACCTCTCCTCCTATCGAGTAAACTCGTCAGGTTGACTCTCATCCGGAGGTCGCTCCCGGTGAGTTTTCCGGCGTTGAATCCAATTAAACCGCACGCTCCTCCTGTTGCGGTGCTCCCCCGCCAATTCCTTTAAGTTTCAGCCTTGCGGCTATACTCCCCAAGCGGCCCACTTAACACCTTCGCTCCGGCACTGCCTCCCCCTGTAGGAGAGGCAACACCAAGTGGGCAGAGTTTACAGCTAGGACTACCCGGGTATCTAATCCGGTTTGCTCCCCTAGCCTTCGTCCCTCACCGTCGGATCCGTTCTAGTTGGACGCCTTCGCCACCGGTGGTCCTTCCAGGATTACAGGATTTTACCCCTACCCCAGAAGTACCTCCAACCTCACCCGGTCCCTAGTTTTGCAGTCTCTTCGGTATCTCCTCCGTTGAGCGAAGGAATTTAACCGAAGATTTACAAAACCGGCTACGGACGCTTTAGGCTCAATAATAGTGACCACCACTCGGGCTGCGGGTGTTACCGCGGCGGCTGGCACCCGTCTTACCCAGCTCTTATTCCTTGAGCTCTTTAGACTCAAGAAAAGCCTTGACCATTGTCAAGGCACTCAGGTTCCCCGTGTCGCGCTTGCGCGCATTGCACAGTTTTCGCGCCTGCTGCGCCCCGTAGGGCCTGGACTAATGTCTCAGAGTCCATCTCCGGGCTCCCCCTCTCAGGGCCCGTACCCGTCAAAGGCTATGTGGTCCGTTACACCGCATACTACCTGATAGGCCGCAGACTTATCCTCAGGCGCCGTAGCTTTCATCATCCAAGCCTTCCAGCATAGAATGACTATGGGGAATTACCCTCAGTTTCCCGAGGTTATGCCCCACCTGGGGGTAAATTGTCCGCGTGTTACTGAGCCGTACGCCAGTTATCTTACGACCCTTTGACTTGCATGGCTTAATCGGAACCTGATAGCAGTGGCCGCCGGCAGGATCAACCGGAGTTAATTCCTGTCGCATATTATTATAATTAGTGGGCCATGGTTTGCACCATCTCACATATCAGAAGTGAGTGTCTACTCACAACCTCATATTTCCCAGCCTTGGATTCACGGGATCACACCTGGCCTCTGCCTGGTCACCTGTGTCGCCACAATGCTGAGCACTGTTGCACCTTTTGTGCGTAGAGACCACAATACTAGTGAAATATATAACCATTTTGCACTGAGACTCGCTGACCCGCCCTGGTGGTTCGAGTATCAGGATTTTTCCTGCAAAGTCACGATATGGTGATTTCTGCCCATAAGAAATAGGCTAATGCACAATTTCGTCGTAGAATGATATTCCAAAATCTGAGAATGTCCGACGTTACGGCTTCCTACTGAAAAATGATCAATCGCTCTCGCTACCAATCTTCACTATTCTGGCTATGAGAGCATCGAGCTGTATATTATCGGAACCACCCATAACAATCCTGTACTCTGTTTCAGCCAGAGCAAGAATCAGATCCATCTTCTTCCTTGGTATTATTGGATACTTTCTGATAGACGCGTGAATTCCCTTTATGATGTCAATACCAGAGAGACCCTCTTCTATCAGCAATCGGTCAAGTCTTTCCCTGGCTTCATCGAAGAGTCCATGCTCAAGCGCTGCAGATACAAGTGACTTGAAGTGCTCAGGAGAGGAACTCCCAAATATTTCATAAACCTTCTTCTCCGTGATCTCACCAGAAGCACTCACAGTCTGAAGAACGTTTATCGCTCGCCTCATATCACCCTCACTCATCTCTGCAATGGCATCGAGGACATCCTCTCCAACATCAAGATTTTCCTGGCCGATGATGTACTTCAGCCTTTTTTTGATATCCTCGGGCGAGAGAGGGCTGAATTTAAGAATAACACATCTTGACTGTATGGGGGGGATTATCTGGGTCGAATAGTTGCAGGATAATATGAACCTGGTGGATGATGAATATATCTCCATGGTACGTCTCAGGGCTGCCTGGGCTTCTGGTGTCAGCTGATCTGCCTCATCAAGAAAAACAATCTTAAAACCAAGAGGCGTTGAAGGTTTCAGCCGTGCATAATCCTTAACACTCACCATGGAGGAGGATGAAGATCTGTCTTCGTGGCCCCTCATGACATCTATGCCTCTATTGCTCGAAGCATTGAGCTCGAGGAAATTCTGTTTCCAGTCCTCTCCAAACAGCTCTATGGCAACAGAAACCGCAGCGGATGTCTTACCCGTTCCCGCGGGACCGGAGAAGATGAGATGCGGAAGATCACCCCGCTCAATGAATGATTTTAACTTGGAAACGTTGTTCTCCTGACCGACGATGTCATCTAACTTTTTCGCCCTGTACTTTTCGATCCATATTTCCTTCATTTTCGTCTACCCGATCTCAGCAATACTATATTACTGTGGGTTAATTATTTTTCCCTAGTTTGGTCTGCAGATTTCCCATAAAAAGGGATCCTGTGCGCGTAGACCTGCTGAGAAAGGGCATATAAAAGAAATAGGAAATGCAAATAAGGGGATGATAAAATGACCAGTAAAAAGATCCTGAGGATCGCGCGTGGGGAATATACTGATAATGCAGCGTGGTTCATGCGCCAAGCAGGGAGATATCTTCCAGATTACATGAAAATAAGAGCGAAAGTGAGTTTTAATAATATCCTTAGGGATAGAGATCTGATCAAAAAGATAACCCTTGCTCCCCTTAACTATTTTCCAACAGACGGGCTTGTTATTTTTACAGATATTCTGGTTCCTCTCTTCAATCTGGGCTACGAGGTTACCTATGAGGAGGGAATAGAGATAACAAAGCGCAGGGAACGGGAATTTGATTATTACGATGAGCTAAAGCACGCCATCGCATCCATCTCAACCGAAAAACAGGATCTGACAATCATTGGTGTTGTTGGCGGACCGTTCACTACATTTTCCTACGTAAACGATGGGGGCCGTACCGGATATCCTGTTACCAAGGCCAGAATTGTTGATGGCAATACAGCCGAACTGAATGCCCTTGTAGACGAGATCCTTCAGTTTGCCAGATCCCAGATCGATGCAGGAGTCGATGTTATTCAGGTATTCGAGAGCTGGATAGGCAGCGTGTCTGAGAACTTTTACTCAGAACACCTTAAATCTATGGAGGAGGAGTTTCTCGAAAATCTTTCTTCACTTGGTGCTCCCATCATCTTCTTTGCGGAGGGTGCTACTCACCTCTACGGTGAGCTCTGCAGGCTTCCAGTTGATGTCTTCTCTCTAGACTGGAGAATGCAACTCAAGAGGTTCAACAAATATTGCAACGGCTCTGTTGTTCAGGGAAATCTCGATCCCTACCTTCTCAAATCTTCAGATGACTATATCGCAAAAGAGGTTAGGGAAATCATGAAACAGGGAAAGACCTACAGGGGCCATATCTTCAATCTGGGTCACGGAGTTCCCCCCTGGGCAGATCCAAGAAAACTGAGATTCATAACCGAAGAGGTTCATGCCTATGAAGAATAAAGCCATTGTAATCAGCTACTACGGATTTCCCTCCAGTAAAAAGGATATTCCAGATTACCTCAGACACATTCTTCACGGTGCGGATCCTCCGCCATCGCTCATCAAGGAGAATCTCAGAAAGCTGGAGGTGATTGGTGGTGAATCCCCATCCACGTCAATTGTTGAATCAATCAAAAGGAAACTCCAGAAAAGGCTGGAGGACCTGAACATAAACGTATACGTCTTATCAAAACATGGCAGACCAAACCTCTCAGAGGCGTCCAGAATCATAAAGGAAAGGACTATCTATGAGGTTCCATTATTTCCTGTTTACTCCAAGCAGATTTTTGACAGCTATTTTGTTCCGTTTGAAGAGAACATGAGGGACAGAAAGAATATCAGAATTATCAATCTAGGTTTTGACCAGCATATTATCTCTCATTTTAGCAGATACATCGACAGAAACGATAGATATTTTCTTGTTTTTTCCGCTCACAGCATTCCCCTCAAGGGGTATGATCCATATCCACTTGGTGTCAGGAGACTTTCAGACATGATCTCCGGTATGAGAAGGTACACAATCGTCTACCACAGCCAGGGCCATTTCCCTTCAAGATGGTTGGGTCCAATTCCAGAATATGCACTCGACCTCGCTGAGAAACTTGGCTATTCCGGAATTAAGGTTATCCCGGTGGGATTTCTGTATGACCATGTGGAGGTTCTGTATGATCTCGATTATGATTTTAAGAACTTCATCACGTCGAGAGGGGTATCCTATGAAAGGGTACCCCTGCCCAATGACTCTGATTGTATAATAGATGCCATCCTTGAGCGTGTGGCGGAAAAGGAACCGCAGTAATGGGAGGTGGTAAAGTTTTCCAGTGCAATGAGAGTATCAGGCCTTTATTGCATTCCTGAGTTCCTGCAATCGGCGTTTTATCGGGTAAAATGGAGAAACATCCCACTCCTTTTAAAAGGACAGGTGGTGGATATGATGATGTTTCACCCCTCGCAACTTTCAGAGCCCTGGATACTAAGAGACGTGCCACTCTGGTATCATGCATCGCATGAAATATACTTCATCCGATGCCCAGCTCAGAGTCGCTTTATTTTTATATTGGTGAGTATTTCACACCGGATAAGAAATGTCAACTAAACCTGCGAGGATGTACACGAAGCTTGAGGGGCCTGCCTACACCAGAAGAAAATTCATGGGAGGAGTTCCATACCCCAAGATAACCACCTTCGTTCATGGTAATCGTCACAGAGATTTTGATGTAGAACTACACCTTATCGCGGAGGAGTCGTGTCAGATAAGACACAACGCCCTCGAAGCTGCCAGAATTTCTATGAACAGAAAGTTAACGGCGGCTCTCGGAACAGAAAATTTCTATTTTCAGATACGCCCTTATCCTCACCACGTCCTGAGAGAGCATAAGATGGCCACGGGAGCTGGTGCTGATAGGATATCTAGCGGTATGAAGCTTGCCTTTGGCAAACCCGTGGGGACAGCAGCAAGGGTTCATTCGGGTGATATTATCGTAGTAGCGAAAGCAAATGGTTCCGGTGCAAAGGTTTTAAAGCGAACGCTCAAAAAAGCATCCATTAAGCTACCGACACCGTGTAAAATTCGAGTGATCAAGGGAAAGCAGATTCTGGATCGGCTTGGAGTTTAGATTCATTTCAAGATATCCTACAGAAAGCATCGGCTAAGACATACCCACATTGCTTTTTCCCGCGAACTGTTTGAACCAATTTGTTAAAATACGCATTTACAATGGTCAGGTGAGTGATGGGTTTCTCTAGATTTTATCTTGCTCTCTCCAAGGCGATACTGGTTCTGGGTAGTGGGATGTCCATTGGTGTGTACCTTTACTACAGCATCCTGGCAATTTCGAGACCAGGAATGAGTATCGAGAACTATATTCCCTATGGAAACTACCTACATCTCAGCGCTTTTCTGAGCGGATCGTTGTTCTCTGCCGTTTCAGCTTCCATCCTTTTAGCTTCAGTGATCAGCTTGGGACTCTTCCTAACGAACACATCACGCTGGAATGCCTCTACAGGAGAACATAATGGCGGCAACCAGAAAATGAGAAGTTACCCTCTGTTTGCAGTCGTTTTCATCGCCATCATGATCATCATAGGATTCATAGTTGAATCCCTCGTTCCGATCACTCCAATCAGTGATGTGTTTCATTTTTCATTCGGAGAAGAAATAGCCATGTCACTGTTCACCATACTGCTTCAGATCATCCCTTTCTCTATTTTCAGAACCCTATCCCTCAGGAGATCGAAATTTTCCCCGGGTGGGAAAATAGGGTATTCACGCAGCGACAAAGCGATCATTGTAGCTGGGATCGCAGGTTACGATATTCTGCTGATATATTTTCTCAATGGAACGGTTGGGATGATATCGCTTGTCATATTTTTTATTCTCTCTGACATTATATACTTGGAATTTGGCCTTTCGCGTGCATTTCTGTTTAATTTTACCTACGCTGGGCTTACCATAATTAGCTACGCGGTTCTGAAAAGTTTTGCACTTTCAGCCGCTTTTGAGATATTCATGCTCATCTGGATACTGACTGGTTTCCTCATAATATCGAATGCAACAGTAAGCTCGTACATCAGAAAGGTAACGGCTCGAAATGAAGCCATAAATAGCAACACACCCTTCTCAGATCAAATAAGCCGCTCAGAAAAAGAAATGCAGATCCGCAGCATACCGCCATCCAGCGGAGAACCTCAGAAAATGTGGATTCAAGGGACCTGTCCTGTGTGCGGGAATTTCGAATTTAATGTGGACCAGAATGCTGTAATAACGTGCACCAGATGTGGAAATGAGATAAGCCCAGATGAAAGCCATCCCCATAACATCGTGCTGGTGAATGGAAATCCGGTTGTCATTCCAGCGAGAACTTCCGACGCAGAAGACCATACATGAGGAAAAACAAATAGAGCAGAGGTACGGCGAAAACCACGGCTGCGGTCAGGTATCCGAGTGGTCCTGAGATCATTCCGCCCACACCCGAACCGGCGGAATAACCCAGAGCAAGAAATAGTTCATAGTAAAATATGCCCTGTACAGGTTTCTCTGTTCTGATAGCGTATGAAAGAATTTTAGAAAAAGCAATGGCTATCCCCACTCCAGCTCCAATAAGCACCAAGAGAATCAGAAGAGGATTGATGCTTATGGCTATCAAACCAGGAAGGGCCATCAGCACAGATGCTATCATCGATAGGGAGACTATTTTACTGTACCTTACGAAACTCAGAATCACTGTTGTGATTGCCATGGAACCCCCTATTGCAGAGCCGAAAATTCCCAGAGTCTGATAAGAGTACGATGATCCTTTCAGAAGAGGCAACAGAACGTAGGCGAAGAATCCAAACGTCATACCAGCCGAGAAAAGAGGGAAGATGTAAAGCGGTCTAAAGGATGTACCACTACCAGGGTGTCTTTCAATCTTGATATCCTGAACGAAGAGAACAGAAATAAAAAGCAGTGCTCCGGAGAGAGCGGCGGCGAGCTTGAACTGGTGGACCTGAAGTAGATATCCAGCAACGAAGGGGGAGATGAAGTTGGGCACGCCCCAAGCAGCTGTGTATCTCTCTGCTATTCTGTCATCGCGAATGGATGTCATTGAGATTTCAGCTGTTATCCAGAATATGGACTGGAGGAATCCTGTGGCAACCAGAAGCCATATGAACAGAGATTTCTGTTCTATCAAGAACATCACGCTTAGAACAGAGATCAGTATGCCATTTACAATCAGGATTCTCTTTGTGTGTGTCACGTTTGCCCGGAGATATAGGAAGGCGACCAGCGGAAAGGGGAGTGAGACCGCGAAGCCGAAGAACCCGATCTGGTTGGCACTGAATCCGAATACTCTAGCCTCAAGGGGAAAAGTAAAACTTATAGTAAACCATCCGATGGCAAAGAAGAAGGTAGATGCTATCAGTCTGTTTCCGGATGGCATTTAGCCCCGTATCCTTGAAACAGATTAATAACCATCTATTTCAGAAGTTCAATGAGAATCCCTACCTCCGTCTTGTAAAATGCGATTATGCTGCCATCCTTCACATTAAGCATTGAACTTACCTTCTTTGGCAGGGTTATGCGAGAAGACGTGCCTTTGGCAGAGACATGGGTGACGTCGATAAGTTTCTTTCCGCTTTCAGCTGACATGATTACAACAATTGCAATTAAGGTAATAAAGATACTTTTTCACATTATTCCAGTTCTGCGAATTAGTACATAAAATCACGCTAAGGAGGTCTGAACCTTCAACGCTGGAAAAGCAGAATCGATTTGAGTTCGGTCGATAAATTCGTGCCCAAAGCTATGCCTTCTCCACTGCATATGTTACATGTATCTGATCGTAGTGGAGGTTGCACCAATACTTTTGAGAGGAGTTGAGTTATTGAATATGTGAGATCCAAGATAGAGGCCAACTACAGCTCAGTACTTAATCCTGGGATCTAGGATAATATTTACAACATCGGAGATGAAATTCAAAACCAGAACCATAATCCCCAGGATGAAGAAACAGGTTGCCAGTCCGTTGAAGAAAAAGTATTCCGTTGAGTCAATGAGCAGGGTTCCTATCCCAGGATATCCGAAGATAACTTCTGTAACCACAATCCAGCCAATCAGCCCACCGAAAACGAAACCTATAGCTGATAGTGTGGGACCATAGGACACTCTCCGGATGTGGAGTTTTACGATCCGTGCTTCCGGGTATCCCAAAGACCTGGCAAACTGTACACTGGGTGCATTTCGGTGCTCGAACATTGTTGAAGTTAAATATCTTGATAGGGCGGACGAGGTCCAGAGTATCAGAACGGCAGATGGCATAACGAGGTGTTCAAATGAGGAAAGGGCGAACGCAAAATTTCCGTTAACAATTCCATCAACGATGGGTACATGTGTGGGATATGTCACACCATAATGCACGAAATTTAGCGGCTTCAACCCTATGGTGAAGGCTCCCGTATCTGGAAGGCCTGTGTGAAACAACCCTCCCCGTGCAAACATCATCTGAATTACAAAGGAGGTTACGATTATGGGAGTACTGTAGAAAAAGAAAGCGAAAACCCTCAGAGCAACATCTAATGTAGAGTTACTCCTTCGTATCGCAATTGTAGATTCCAGTATGGCCAGTGGGATAGAGAATATCATCGTGACGAATATCAGTTGAACCGAATCAGGCAAAAGCAGCGTTATAACAAATGAAAGTGGAAATGCCTTGAACTCCGGAAATGCCTCAGGTACCAGGCCAAGATTTCCTGTGAAAAGATCTGAGATGTACCTGAGATAGATTGAAAGAATTGAGGTGTTGGCACCAAACTCTATCTTTATCTGCTGAGGTTCTTTCATGAGGCCAGCATACACGAGCAGAAATGCTATAAAGGTGATAACAAAGAGAGCCAGAACTGAAGTGATAGCTCTTCTCAGAATAAAGAATCTCAGTCTCAACGCAAAGTGAAGGTCAATGAGCGATTTAATTTTTCCCGATAACAGAGAACGCCAGAACCTATATATTCAGCCGGGTGTGGTTCAACCTCCTGTGATGGTAAACCCGAATCGATCAATAGGAAGGTATCCTGAATAGAGATGCCAGGGAGACAAAGAAGTAAATATAAGCTTAGTATTAGTTTGCTCTGAAAAACATGAGCTGGAGAGATGTTGAAGTTAGAGAATTAAGAGTTGGAAAATACATCATGATCGATGATATCCCCTGTAAGATTGTTGAGTACACCACCAGCAAACCAGGTAAGCACGGCGAGGCAAAAGTTCGGCTGGTGGCAATGGGTGTGTTTGACAATCAGAAAAAGAGTGTGATCTATCCTGTAAAACACAAGGTGAAGGTCCCAATAATAGAGAAGAAAAACGCCCAGGTTCTTTCCCTAACCGACAAGGAAGTTCAACTGATGGATAGCGAAACATTCGAAACCTTTGTCTTGCCCATAAATGAAGAGGAGAAGGAGAAACTTGTTCCCGGAAAGGAGGTCCCCTACTGGGAAGTCATGGGTAGGAGGAGGATTGTATTCCAAAATTAGGAGATATCTTTCGCAAGCTCCATTTTCCAGACGCAACCGCTGAATACGAAGAAGCTAAATATGTTATAATAGGGGTTCCTTTCGACGGTACCTCCTCTTTCAGACGGGGTTCGTCCCTAGCTCCAGACCAGATTAGGGCAGTCTATGAGAACCTGGAATCGTTCGATCCGTATTACGTCGTTGATTTTACCGATATCCCGATCACTGACTTAGGGAACCTCGAAGTAAACTCAGACGTTAGGGAAGTTATATCACTCGTTGATCTCAGTGTTTCCACCATCCGTGGTGATGGTAAAATTCCTATAATGATGGGTGGTGAGCATTCAATTACCATTGGTGCTGTAAAGAATTACGCTGACGCTGATCTGATTATTATTGATGCACACTCTGACTTCCGCGAATCCTATGGGGGATCTGCTTACTCGCATGCCTGCGTGACCAGGAGATGTCTTGACATTCTCGGCGATGGACGAATAACATCAATAGGAACTCGTTCGATTTCAAGGGAGGAGTACGAATCGAAGGATATTAACCGCGTTTCCTTCATCAGTTCTGCCGAAGTCAGGAAATCGGGGATAGAACTCATCGTCGATGAGGTCGAAAAAAGCATCCGTGGTGACGTATACCTATCAATTGACATGGATGGTTTTGATCCCTCATTCGCACCAGCTGTTGGCACCCCAGAACCGTACGGGCTTACTCCTTGGGACGTAAGGTACCTTATGAACAGGCTTGGCAAAAGAATAATCGGATTCGATATTGTGGAATTTTCGCCCATTTATGATAATGGCAACACTGCTATGCTTGCCGCGAAGCTGATTCAGGATTTTATCGGTTCCAGAGAAACATCTAAGGTGTTTCACTGAGCTTCACTCTTTAGATGTTACTCCACGTTGCTGACGTTCTTTATTCTATGTTGCGGAACTCATCCTAAATTCCCTTGCATGGATATGTGTGTCATAACGGAAGAGATTAAGCCTTCCTCAGGCTTTCTTTATTTAGATCATGAAGCATAGACACAGGTATGGATCGAAAGCGAAGGAACCTTGATCCTGAGCGGAAATCTATGTGGATATCGATTCTACCTTTTGGTTGATCAAAATCTATTGATGTGACATACCCTGCGGAGCTGAAAGATTAAGGGCCATCTGGAACAGTTTCTTATCGTTCATAAAGAAAGAAATGTGAGGACTTATTTAAATTACCCACGCGATCTTCCTACGGTGCCGTAGAGGAAATAAAAGGCAAAAAGATTGCCTTCATTCAACTGTGGAAATGGATAGATACTTCGGGTGTGAGATTCTGACACACGAATCAGAGCTTTTTTCTCTTGTTTTCTTCAAGGTTAACAGACATAACAATGCCAGAGATACAGAGAGATGGATCTCCAGATCTCTGAAGAAGTAGTACATTGCAATATCCTCAGAAGCATGTTTCAGGGAGATATCCTTTATAAATACACAACGTTTGGAACGCTGCGTTGGGCGCCACTGGAGAGTATGAAATCAGAGAGCCTGAGACCTTATCCTTGTTCTAAAAAAATTAACATAAATATGCTCTTCGTGGAGCTTGTTGGCCAAAATAAGATTATCCGGCTCTCTGCCAGAAAGGGCGTATATCACCCCATGGCGCTACTTCCCTTTGGATACGGTGAGTTCACTGGCAAGTACGGGAACATCTATGGGGTGGATACATTGCATTTTCCAATAGAAATTGCGCGTGAGAAAAAACAGAAGGAATGCGGAGGGCCGGATTCGAACCGGCGAATCCCTGCGGAAACAGATCTTGAGTCTGTCGCCTTTGACCTGGCTCGGCGACCTCCGCTCAGTTATAGGGAAAGCATAATCTTTACTGAATGGATATGCTAACTACAATGGGAAATGCCATAGGGATCAACATATTCATTCAGCGAGATTATATTCCCAACCCCTCAGTGCTGTGGGCCATTACTCCTGATAATAATGAGGATATTAAAATTTTCAACAATAAGGATGGCTACACAATAGAATTGAAAAATATAAAACTGAACTCAATCTCAAGCCTTGTGCTGGATATCCTTAACGCTATAGATTTAGCAAAAAAAGTGTGGGTTGAAGATCTTTAACATCACACTATGTTCTCGACATCCAGGTTCAACTTTTCAGTGAGCTCCTTATATCTGTTCCTTATGGTAACTTCAGTAACACCGGCAACCTCCGCTACCGATCTCTGAGTTCTCCTCTCACCTGTCATGAGAGAAGCAATGTATATGGCAGCGGCTGCCACTCCTGTGGGTCCCTTTCCGGATGTGAGATCGTAGTCTCTGGCAAGCTTCAGTATATCATTTGATTTCCTTCTTGCCTCGGCTGAGAGTTTCAGTTTACTGCAAAACCTGTTGACATAATCATCAGGTTTCGACGGAAGGATATTCAGTTTGAGGTACCTGCTCATTATTCTGTAGGTTCGCCCTATCTCCTTTTTCTTAACCCTTGTAACAGATGCAATCTCATCGAGTGTCCTTGGTACGTTTGTAAGCCTACACGCTGCATAGATGGCCCCTGCAACCACACCTTCAATACTCCTGCCACGGATCATGTTCTGCTTCACGGCCTTTCTGTATATTACAGCAGCACTCTCTCTCACATCATTTGGTATACCGAGGTTGGATGCCATCCTCTCGAGCTCTTGCAATGCCTGTGACAGGTTGCGCTCAGCAGCATTTGAAACTTTTATCCTTTTCTGCCATTTCCGCAATCTGTATAGTTGCGCCCTGTTCCTTGTGGGAATGGACTTCCCATACGAGTCCTTGTTCTTCCAGGAGATATCGGTGGAAAGACCTTTATCATGGATCGTGTAGGTCATCGGCGATCCAGTTCTTGCCCTGGATTCGTTCTGTTCTGAGTCAAATGCCCTCCACTCGGGTCCCTGGTCAATGTAGCTATCATCGATAACAAGACCACACTTATTGCAGATTAGCTCTCCACGCTCGTAATCTCTGATCAATTGAGTGGACCCACACTCCGGACATTTAGTTATATCTTCAATTCCCTTCTTTTTCTTATCATCCTTTCCCGCCATTGCGACCACCTTTAACCTCTACAGACTCAAAAACACGTCCCTGCTCAATATCGGACAGCAATCTAACAACCCCAAGGGGATGATTTACAGGCCCCAGTATACGCACTATTCTACCTATCTGGTTGTTGTTCAGATCGTATACCTTCTTGAAAAGATAGTGTTCGGAAGCGGGACTTATAACAAGCTCACGGCCGATCTTGTATAAAACCCGGGACATATTTTTAGTCATTCTAAATGTCAATCAAATCTACCTATTTAAACATTTCGCAATATGTTTTATTCTTTTGATTCCTTCTTCCATGAAAGGAAAATTTTGGGAGGAAAAAATTTAATATTTTTCCTAAAGCGTGGTTCTCTGGAAGAACCATTCAGATCAGAGGCTGCGAGTCGATCATTTTCATCGATGCGGGATAGGGAGCGATTGTATTGGGTTGCAGAATTGCCGTACCATCATCTGTTAGGATTCACGCATCCTAGTTCGCGTGTGCTGAACGCTATAGACCTTTTTTCCACCATAGTGGTCAAAATCAATTTCCTTAAGTATAATTACCCATTCAAAATACAGTTAAGGTGCCTGACCTCGATTTCCTGTATGAACTAAAACGAGAAGGAATAAAACTTGATCTTGAGACCATACGTTCATTCCTGAGAACAATAGGAGATCCACAGAATAATTTTAAAAGTGTCCACGTGGCCGGAACAAATGGAAAAGGTAGCGTTTCATGCATGCTGTACAATATACTCAAACAGAAGTTCAGGGTGGGACTGTACACCTCACCTCACCTGGTCAGGTTCAACGAGAGGATAATACTAAAAGACGAATTCATACCCGATTCATATATCGACGAGTTTATGAGCAAATACAAACCACTGATTGTGAACCTCGCCAGGGAGAACAGAAACCCAACATTTTACGAAACTACCACCGCCATGGCCTTCAATTTTTTTTCAGAAGGTGGAGCTGACTTCGCATCTGTTGAGGTGGGATTAGGGGGCAGACTGGATGCCACGAATGTTATCATTCCTGAAGTTTCTGTTATCACCTCCATCGGCTATGAACACTCTGACCGGCTCGGTACATCCCTTGAGCAGATATCCATAGAGAAGGGTGGAATAATAAAGGAGCGCGTTCCTGTTGTTCTCGGAGAGAGCAATGCTAACGTAGTGAAACAGATACGAAAACTGGCAACCATCAGGGGAAGTGAGTTCATTGCGATCTCTCGTGATGCCATTATCCGGAACCAGCACACAGATGCTCGTGGAACAGAGTTCAAACTGCTCACCAAAAAAAGGGAATACAGAATAAAAACCAGACTTCTGGGTGATTACCAGGTCCGAAACATAGCAACATCTGTTCTAGCAGCTGAGATTCTAGAGCCCTACGGTATCGAGCGGGGAGACATAGAACGCGGCATAGCGCACACCATAATACCGGGCAGGATGGAAATCGTATCTTCAGAGCCACTGGTGGTGCTGGATTCTGCTCATAATCCCCAGGCCATGCGTTCTCTGGTAACCTCATTCAAAAAAATCTTCCCTGAGAAACCACACCTGGTCATAGGTATGCTCTCCGATAAGAACCACTATGGTTTTCTCCGTGCAGCATCTTCTCTGAGCGATTCTGTAACATTCACAACCCCAGACGAACCCGTAAGGGCAGAGAGCCCGAATAGACTCCTGCAAAAATCGATGGGTATGTTCAGAAGGGCCAGAGTTATAGCAGATCCGGTAGAAGCATACAGGAGAGCAAGAGAGGAGTTTGAACCCGTTCTCGTGACGGGCTCCATATATTTAACGGGAATTATAAAAAAAATCGAGGGCTCCTCCCTGAAACCGTTTATAAGTTAGTATTTAAACCATACTATATGATCAGATATGGTTAAAAAAAGGTTTAGTATAGAATGACCATGATCAACAACCGCGATTATTATGAGCACTTATAATCCCTTTGAAAATATGGAGCAGAAGGTCGAAGCTGCATTTGAAGGGTTAAATGTTTTATCCAGTTCATATGTGCCTGAGTACTTTCCCCATCGCGAGCAACAGATTGAAAGTATGGTCAAGGCCCTGGGAGTGATTCTTAAGAATAACCGTGCCTCCAACCTCATACTGTACGGAAAAAGTGGGACTGGAAAGACCTCTGTGACAAAATACATAACAAACATGCTGAGGGAGGCTACCTCGAACAAGGTTCGCGTAATTTATATCAACTGCCAGGTTTATGATTCTCCCTACTCCATCATGGTCACCATTGTGAATTCAATCACGGATGATGTGAACTCACAGATACCATCTCTCGGCTGGCCGCTTGACAAGATCTATCAGGAGTTTCTCAACAGAATGAATGGTTCAAACAAATATGTTCTTGTGGTTCTGGATGAGATAGATAAGCTGGTAGAGAAGAACGGCGGTGATTCCCTGTATGTTATCCTCAAGGCGGTCGATGAAGAGCTCATAGGGTCTCGCATATCAATAATAGGAATAACCAACTACACATCCTTTGCTGAGAAACTCGATGCGAGGGTGAGAAGCAGGTTGAATCAGGAGAGCATAATTTTTCAGCCGTATGATGCCACCCAGCTAAGAGATATACTGGCTGAGAGACTCAAGTCTCTGAATGGCAAGGGTGTCATTGAGGATTCGGCCATAAACCTGTGTGCCGCCATAGCCGCGAGAGAACACGGAGATGCCAGAAAGGCCATCGATCTCATGAGGATCTCGATAGAAATGGCTATACGTGAACACAGTGACAAGGTCACAGAACGCGAAGTATACCGTGCCAGAAACAAGTTTGAACTTGATGTCCTGCACGAGAGTGTGCGATCGCTCCCCCTTCACACCAAAATAGTACTTCTAAGCGTCGTTTTGACGCAGAGGGTTGCGAACCGCCCCATCTACACCGGCGAGGTGTACGAAAATTACAGAAGAATATGTGAGGAGTTATCCATGCAGGCCCTCACATCAAGAAGGGTGAGCGATCTTCTTGCCGATCTCGATGATATTGGTCTGATTGTATCGCTTAACAAGAGTCTTGGTAGGGCTGGAAGAAGCAGGTTTTTGAGGGTCCCAGACCATCTAGATCTTATAGAGGAGTACGTCCTCGAGGATGAGCAGCTCTCAACGTTTAAGGGTGTGAAGCTCTCCAAACAACAGCGGCTTAGAGGCATAACGGAAGATGATGAGAGGGACTTGAGAGATCTTCTGAATGCCCGGATTGACAGACATCAGGGGTGAATATAGCACATATCATCCACTACCCTGTTCGTGACATAACCGTACTTTATTGCAAAATCGACAGCGGCATTAGTCCAGTCACAGTTATCAAGGAGCATTAAAAATCTATCCTTCATGGCGCCTCTCGCTGTCTCGAGCTCAAATGTGACGTGATCATAGGAATGGTCGGAATCGTGGAGGAAGATGTCCGGAGGGCCGAGTGATCCTATGCTGGCTGGGAGGGTATCCCTCGTATTGCCTAACACAATCTTCCATCTCTTTTTCAGCTCAGCGGGAACCACAAACCCGACTGGTCTGGACGGAACATTTTCTCCGTAGTCTACTCCAAGATCGAAACTGAGCAATCTTCCACCACTCGATTCGAGAGCGGACAGGATGGAATAGCTGGTGGTACCCGGGCCCACACCGGTCTCCACTACGATCTCCGGCTTCATCGATGCCACCACAGCATAAATGAAGGACAGTTCAGATTCAGATACCTGCCAGTAGTTAAGTCCTCCAGTTTTCTGCCTTACATAATCCACGATTTTCCTAGATCGGCTAAGATTCTCCCTGAAATGGGATGCCTCTACGGACAGAAATGACAGTAGCTCACTGTAGTTTCCTGCCTGTAGAGTCAAACTTAACTTCCTCTTCAACGCCCAGCACAATGGCCATCTGACCGTTACCCTCGAGCTTTTTCTTGAACTCCTGTGGGTCTGTGTGTATCAGATCGAAGGTGTTGTAGTGCATGGGAATAATGTATCTGGAACCCAGGAGTCTGGAAGCGTAAAGGGCCTCGGGAATACCCATTGTGAAATAACCACCGATGGGAAGAAGCGATATCTCAGGTCTGTACATCTCCTTTATCAGGCTCATATCCCCAAACAGACCGGTATCGCCAGCATGATATAGAGTGAGGCCATCTTCGATAACAACTCCCATGGGAGGACCGGCATATTTACCGTTGTAAGTGGAAGAGTGTATGGCGAAAACTGATTTAATGGTAACACCGTCAATCTCAACGCCTCCGCCGTAGTTGATACCATGGAACTCTATGTCATCGTTCTCTTCCTGGAGCATCCATGCCAGCTCCACCATTGTGACGACTGGAGCCTTATTTTTCCTAGCGATATCAACAGCATCTCCGAGATGATCGGAGTGTGCATGTGTAACAACCACAATATCCGCCTTCAATTCGTCCTTTGAGACTTTCGCAGAGGGATTCCCCGTTATGAAGGGATCTATGAGAATCTTCTTCGTCCTGCCGACCGTAAAGGATGCGTGCCCATGCCACCTAACCCTGAACTCATCTACCATACTCTCACATTATTTTTTGGTATTTTGTTTTTACCCTGCATCTCATTCCGGGATAAACACACCAACTTTCAGAGAATTTTCAGGATCCGGTAAAAATGTAAAATTTGGAGTGCCCTGTAAATGCACTCCTGCATCAATAAATCTTCTTATCTCGAAATGTTTCAACAGGATCGACTACTGTTGTTCCGTCATCTAAGGATACAACCTGAGTTGCCGGCGGGTTTTCCATATATCCACTCACATACTCAGAGATTCTTCTGGGAAGTCCGGGCATAGTGCGGTTCTCAAAGAATATTCCCGTTGGAATCCTCTCGCCGAACTCCAGAGCACGGACATAGGCCTTCTCAAATTTGGCGGACAACTCATCTTCATTACCGGGATTCACCACGGGATCCCATGAGGGGTCATCTTCGAGCTTGTAAACACTTTTTCTATAGACCTCCATAGTATTGATGTTGTTGTAGGTGGGACATGGCTGGAGAATATCTATGACGGCAGATCCCTCGTGGAGTATACCTTTCTTAATGATCTCCTTCAGCTGCACGGTATCGAAGGAGAAGCCACGGGCAACAAACGTGTAGCCAGATGATAGAGCGAGCGTGACAGGATTTATCCTGTTGAGTATATTTGGCCGGAACAATCCTTTCGTCTTCATTCCCATAGGCATGGTGGGAGAGCTCTGCCCCTTTGTCAGGCCGTATACCTGATTGTCAAATACAAGAATCGTTAGACCAGAATTTCTTCTTCCCTCACCGACAAAGTGACCGGCACCAATGCCGAGCAGATCACCATCTCCCCCGGTGACTATAACATTCAGGGCAGGATTTGCAAGCTTTATACCTGCAGCGAAGGGGATGCCCCTTCCATGCAGAGTATGCATTCCAGCAACGTTCACATAGTGGGGAGTTTTTCCAGAGCAACCGATACCAGAAACCAGAGCAACCTGCTCGGGATCAAATTTAAGCTCAGAAAGGGCCATTGTGAGGGCCCTCAGTATTCCAAAATTCCCACATCCGGGACACCAATCCACAGTGAGATCTGTGGTAAACTTATGCACCATTTCTCAACACCACCTTTTTCTCAGCACCAGAAAGAATCTTCTTAACCGCGTCAAGAAGTTCCTCCTCGGTTATGTGCCTGCCATTGTATTTCAGGATATTGTTCTCAATTTTGAAGCTCGTTCTCTGCTCAATCACCATGGCAGCCTGTGACACCATATTGCTTTCCACTGCTATAACGGTCTTCGACTTCTTCAGCGCAGTGTATACGAATTCGACAGGAAACGGCTCAAACATTTTCAGGAATAACATCTTTGCGGAGATCCCTTCCTCCCTGAGATCATCGATAACATCAAGAACAACACCTTTCTGGCTTCCCCACGTTACAATGGTTACGGGAGCGTTTTCATCTCCGAACAGTTCGACGCGGTCCCTAACGGGAATCTCGGCCTCAATGGTCTCTTCTTTTCTCATTCTCTTCTCCATCTGCTTCTCTCTCATAACGGAATCCTCCGTAACATGGCCGAGTTCGTCGTGCTCATCGCCCGTCATCCAGAAGATGTTTTTGCCAAAATAACCGATGGGAGATATTCCATTGTTTGTGTCGGTGGTATATCTCTTAATTATACCACCTTCCTCCGAGATAAGAGGCTTTACTATCTTCACCCTCTTTGTGTCAATCTCATTGAGAACCTCCACGGTGTTTGCCAGATATTTATCTATGAGGTGAATGACCGGAACCTGGTATCGCTGGGCATAATTGATCGCTCTTATGGAATCATAAATGCAATCCTCAACATCCCCAGATGATATCACCACACGCGGAAATTCACCGTGACCTGTGTTGAGAGCGAAGAGAAGATCGGCCTGCTGGTTCCTTGTTGGAAGACCAGTGCTTGGCCCACCCCTCTGGTAGAGAGTTATCACAACGGGAATCTCAACCATTCCAGCAAAGGAAATTGCCTCGGCCATGAGGGCGAAACCAGGCCCGCTTGTGGCGGTTGACGTAACAGCGCCAGTGAGGGAGGCCCCACTGGCCATTGCTATGGCGGCTATTTCGTCCTCTGTCTGTATAACTGTGACCCCTTCCTTCTCAAGGGTATTCTTTTCGTTCTCCAGAAGATGCAGAGAGTCATGCTCCTCAAGCACAGTGCTCTCATCGCTTGCGGGCGTTATCGGGTAATAAGACTGAAACCTGAGCCCCCCCATAACCTTACCTATGGCTGCGGCATCGTTTCCGGTGAGCATTAGCTTGGGCGGTTCTCCATTCCTTGGAAGATTGGTGACTCTCAGTTTTTTGCTCTCACAGTACTCGTAAGCGGCTGAGGCAACCTTCAGGTTCGGTTCAATAACGTGCTTTTTGGTGGAGAAGGCTGCTTTTATGGCTTCCTCTGTATACTTCAGATCAACACCCAGAATGGCCAAAGTTATGGCAGCTCCAAAGGTGTTGAAGTATCTCGTTGCCGGTCCCTCAGGAACAGCATCGAGTATGATCTCAGAAAAAGGTATTGCAATGGATGTTGCTCCCCTCCTCTCCATGAGGGTGATCATCCCCTTGACATTCTCCGGAAGCGATTCTTTCTGTAGGGTTTCCCTTATTCTCCTGACGGTATCGCGCATGATCATTCTGGATCTGTCCAGTTCCGACCCCTCAAAGGAGGAATCGTAGATTACTCGAGTTCCCTTTCCAACGTTGATGAGATGTTCGAACACAGTATCCGGGTCCAGCGCAGTGAGAACGTCGACCGGATATTTCAGCGATCTGGGCTTCACCTCCTTTACACGCAGATGCATGTAGCTGTGACGCCCCTTTATATTGGAGTGGTATTCTCTCGTAGACAGTACCGGATAGCCGGCGTAGGCAAATGCCCTGCTTACCATTGTGGAGGATGTGTCAATACCTCCACCCTGCGGTCCCCCCAAAAGTATGTTTATATCTATTTTTGACATTTTGAGGAAGGTATCACTGACCTATTAAAATAGTTAAGCAATGAGTTTTATCCTATTTAAATCACACGTCTGTTGGCAGATATCCCGCGGATCGACATTTCTGTGGTGAGATCTGGCAGCATAAGAGGAAATCATTCTGGAGACTACCATACCACAACTCCCCGGTGATCCATATTCACCATTTTTAGTAATGCCGTTAATTATCAGGATAGAATATATCCAATATTCTGCCCCTCAATTTCAGGTGTGAAAAAAGATCTTTCGGTCAAGGCATATCTCTACAAACATAGCAGATTTTATCATTTTGTTCCTTTTACCATCTGTGGTTCACGATTCTTGGTGGCTTCTATTCAATGACCAAGGTATCCATAATACAGGCTTGCTGAAAAAAGGGTGGTTTGATAATTTTATACCTTCCCAGACATTACGGTTTCTATGTATACAGTATTGCATTTCGAAAGCGGGGGCGAGGAGGTGTACCGGAAGCTGATCTCCGATGATGAGATTGGCCGGCAAACCATAATATTGCGGGATGCCTCCAAGGTCTCCTCCAAGCTCAAGGGTTCCATCATAATCGTTGAGGGTAATGACAGCATTGTTGAGAAGGCGATCGAACTTACAGGTGGCGGTGCACACAAACTCAAAGAGGACCTCTCGGAGAGGATATACAGGAAGATAAAAGAGGAAGAGGAACAAGCAGACCAGGGAGTTGGGCTTCTCTTTGACTAATCCATCGGTTATTGTAACGGGAATGCCCGGTGCGGGGAAAGACGAATTTATCAAGGTTGCTCTGGAAAGGGGTTATAAAGAATATCACATGGGTGACGTTGTTCGATACCACGCAAGGAAAAGCAACATCCCGGTTTCGGACGAATCCATTGGAAAATTTGCAACCGATGAGCGAAAACGATACGGGATGCACATATGGGCAGCTCGCACGGTTGCACAGATGAAAGGAAAAGAGAAGGTCGTTATAGATGGGTTGCGGAACATGGAGGAGCTTGATTACTTCCGCAAGAACCTCAGGTGCCTTTATGTGGTTGCTATTTTTGCCAGCAGAAAAGATCGTTTGGAGAGAATACTCAGAAGGGGTAGGGAGGACGATGTTAAGAGTGAGGAAGGTCTCATCAGAAGAGATAGCAGGGAGCTTTCCTGGGGGATAGGAGAGGTGATTGCCCTCGCCGACTACACGCTGGTAAATGATGGAACACTTGGTGACTTCAAACAGAAAGCAGGTCGCCTTCTCGACAAACTATCAGTTAAAAAGTGATCACATTCTCCTTGATGCATAATTTACGAGAGCATCGAAGAATGCTTTGCCCGTGGGCCTGTCAACATCACTTTTTTCCGCTTCGAAACCGAAATATATTCTCTCAGGGTGTGGCATGAGCCCAATTATATTCCCGCCCTCATTGCTGATGGCCGCCACATTCCCTTCAGAACCATTTGGATTCCACGGATATCCTGCTTCATTTCCCAGAGGGTCTGTGTACCGGAAAACAACCTGTCCGCTGCCAAGTACCTCATCCCTCAAGGACGTGGACGAATATACTATACGCCCCTCAAGATGGGCGACCGGAACCTCCCATGATTTTCTGGTAGAAAAGGTATCCCCAAAGATGGGGTTCCTCCCCGAGTACCTCACGAAGGTGGTCCGGCTCTCAAAACGGTTGCTCATGTTAACTGTCAGGGCGATGCCTCCTTTCATGTCATGCGACGTGGGAAGAAGCTTCATTTCCGTAAGGACCTGAAAACCGTTGCAAACACCTATAATGGGTCTCCGCTCCTCATCCAGAAAAATGAGGTCTTCCAACGCAGCGTGTTTTAGTCTGAACGCCATTATGGCACCGGCCCTTACATAATCACCGGCAGAGAAGCCCCCGGGAATAAAAACAATGTGATAATCGCGAAGGGATGTGATACCTCTTTCAAGCTCCTTTATGTGAACAAACTCTGGTCTGGCCCCACTTCTCTTAAGGGCATGAAACGCTTCGTCCTCGTTGTTGGTACCCTCCATCCGCAGAACCGCAGCTCTGGGGGGATCATCCACTCTAACCCTATCACTGACCACGCCTGCTCTCCTTGGATTTCATGCGCAGACCTGTGTAGCCACACTTTCTACACCTGGTCGCGTTGGGAGGATTTCTCGCATAGCATTTCATACATATCTTCTTGTTGAGTCTTCTCTCAATAGCTTCTGCAAATGGCATTTCAAGCACCGTAAAGTGATCTCCATTGTGGATATGACCTTAATATAAATACCTGTGTGATCCTTTCTTTCAGTACATCATGATATTCTGGGACCTATTATCATATAAAAGAAGAGGAAAACCACCAACATGGTAAGGGAATTGGAGATCAACGTCACGAGCCTTTCATCTCTGAGAGATCTGAAAATTCTGTGCCGCGACGCAATCTTGAAGGTATCCTTGAAGAACTGGCCTCCATCAAGAATGGCAGCGGGAAGGGTGTTAAGGAGTGCAAGAAGAAGATTTATGTAGAACAGCCAGTAGAGTGTGTTCACAGAACCCCAGAAAAACCACCCCGGACCTGGGACCGTGAAGAGATTGGTAAGATATGAAGGCACGGGAGACAGCCCCTGAAATGGTAGAGACAGCATCTGAAATATTCCAACGGGAAAATCTGACACAGCAGAGTAGCCAAATATTATGGGTTTCATCTGCTCAATGGGAATTCCGGTCATTCCCATGTAGCTTATGGCTATTCCTATAAAGCTCTCATCCCTGTAATTTACGCTGTTCGCCGACGGCTCGTACTTCTGATAGAAACTGTACTTGGAAACTGTCTGAAGCGTGTAGTTTCGGAAATGCTCTCCAGAAAAATGTCCTCCAGAATATGATATGACGGTTAAATTCACGAAAGATAGGGGCTTAACCGAGTCAAGATAGGACGACAGGGATGTTAGGTTCTTTATCACGACACCATCAAGGGCATACACAATTGACCCAGGGGGAACCCCTGCCTTTGCAGCAGGAAAGCCCGGATACAATCCATCGATCACCACTCCGGCTGGAACTGTCAGATTACTCACCCTGTGATCACTGTAGATCTGTACCGAAACCTTTTTACCAGGAGTGAACTGCGAATTGAGATAAAGAGATCCCAGCTGTTCTCCCGAAACACCACCTATGGAGAGTACCTCAACATGGGCAGTGAGGCTGCTATTCTGACCGAATGCACTATCAACAGAGCTGACGTAGAAGCCGCTGTGAGTTGGCTGGGCCGCTGGCATGAATGCCCCGACTATTAGCAAAAACGATACCAGGGTAATGATTATATTTATTCCAGCTCCGGAGGCAAAAATCCTTCTTCTTACAACCGGATCTGCCTTCGAGATCTCATCCTGATCTGGTTCCACAAAGGCACCAAGCGGAACGATGAAAAAGAGTCCTCCCACCGATTTGACATTTATACCGTGCTTTCTGGCAACCACACCGTGCATCATTTCATGCAGAACGACGGCTATGAAGAGGGCAACAGTCCCGTATATCACCGGTATTGCAGGGTTTATTCCAGGAATGGCCAGATATTCATTGAGAGGCGGGGAGGTGGCAACATGAACCTGAGATATCAGGTATGCCTCATATATCAGAAATGTGAGTGACAGGATCCCCCAGATCAGAAACATTGCAACGGACAGTTTTGAAAATCCTACAGCAGGAAATCTGCTGGCAATCCTATCCAGGATGTTTCTGTTCTTTGATGTCTTCACCATGAGTGCCGGACCGTAAAGCGAGAAGTGTTTGCTTCTCCTTATTCGGTTAGCCATTGCATATATTCCGATCAACCAAAACACGACGGCCAGCAGAGCCAGGATGATGTTGTTCATGATGTGAGGTCAGCAACCATTATTA
>Ga0256829_1000574_pt1 | contig 36177 bp, 33 predicted proteins | sample 131447metaG_FD_185979 | JGI IMG/M metagenome (GOLD analysis project Ga0256829, IMG submission 185979) | Hydrothermal vent microbial communities from Lau Basin, Pacific Ocean - 131-447 | ecosystem: Environmental > Aquatic > Marine > Hydrothermal vents | place: Pacific Ocean: Lau Basin | collected... | reverse complement strand
AGCCGTGGTGGCGGTAGATCCGACGCGCTGGCGCACCGGTGGGGCATTACTCGGGGATCGCATCCGCATGAATGTATTATCCGGGGGTGGTATTTACATGCGCTCTTTTGCCACCCGCCGCCGCCACGCCGCAACCAGCGCGGTGATTGCGGAAAGCCTTGCGGCGCTCAAGTGGTGCGGCTTTGACTTGATTCTGCTGGAAACCGCGGGTATTGGCCAGAGTGATACCGAGGTTGCAGACCTGGTGGATTTTTCACTTTATGTTATGACCGCCGACTATGGCGGCCCGATCCAGCTCGAGAAGATCGGCATGCTCGATGCGGCCGATCTGGTGGTAATCAATAAATTTGAAAAACGCGGTGGAGAAGACGCCCTGCGCGATGTGAAAAGACAATGGCGCCGCAATCACTTGGATTTTAACTCGGGCGCCGATATGGCACCGGTTTATCCGGCGACGGCAAGCCGGTTCAATGATCCCGGCGTCAACGCCTTGTTTGCGGCCTTGGTGACGGGGTTGCGCGAGAAACTGCAGCTCGATGCCGAGCGCTGGGCGGATTCGCCGCTCGAGGCCGAGGCATCGGGCGATGCTGCGGCAGTTATCCCCCCGGCCCGCGAGCGCTATTTGTCCGAGATTGCTGCCAACGGGCGGGAGGTGCGCCGGGAGATCGAGCGGTGTGCGGAGGCCGCGTCGGCGGCACAGAGCTTCTACGAGGCACTGGCGGTGCTGGAGGATCCTGCGTTGCCGCCTCCGCTAGAGCCTTATACCCTTCCCGACGTAAAGGTTACCGCGACCGGTGACCGGGTATTGCTGTGCCGACGTTACAATGCTGCGATCGAGGCAATCGGTGCGGAGGGGCTTGATTTGCTTAGAAAATGGCCCGATCGGATTGAGCATGCCACGGGCGCGACCTATGGTTATCAGGTTCGCGGGCAAACGATCACCGGGAAAAATTACATCGAGTCACCGTCGCACCTGAAAATCCCCAAGTTGGCGCTGCCGCAGTACCGGGACTGGGGGGATTTGCTGCGGTATCTGTTCAAGGAAAATTTGCCGGGCGGTTATCCCTATACGGGGGGGGTCTATCCCTATCGGCGCACTACCGAGGATCCCACTCGGATGTTCGCCGGCGAAGGGGATCCGGAACGGACTAATCGGCGGTTTCATTATCTGTCCCAGGGACAGCCGGCGACGCGGCTTTCAACCGCGTTCGATTCGGCCACCCTGTATGGGGAAGATCCGGATCGGCGCCCGGATATTTATGGCCGTATCGGTAACTCCGGCGTATCGGTCGCGACCGTTGATGACATGAAGAAGTTGTATTCCGGGTTTGACCTGAATGCGCCAACGACCTCCGTGTCGATGACGATCAATGGGCCCGCTCCCCTGATCTTGGCCATGTTCATGAATGCCGCCATCGATCAGCGGGTTGAACGGTACCTGAAGGAGACGGGGCGCTGGAGCCAAGCCGAGGCAAAGATCCACCGGTTGCTGGGGGATAATCCGCCGCGGTATCGGCGTGAACTTCCCGCCGGGCACAATGGTACCGGCTTGGGATTGTTGGGAGTTTCCGGAGATCAGGTGGTGGATGAGACCACGTATGCTCGGTTGCGCGCGGAATCCCTGGCGGCGGTCCGGGGGACCGTGCAGGCGGATATTCTCAAGGAGGACCAGGCACAGAATACCTGTATTTTTTCGACCGGGTTTGCACTGCGAATGATGGGCGATGTACAGCAATATTTCATTGAACATCGGATTCGCAATTTCTACAGCGTATCGGTGTCCGGTTACCACATCGCCGAGGCCGGTGCGAACCCGGTGACCCAATTGGCTTTTACGCTTGCCAATGGCTTTACGATCATTGAGTATTACCTGGCGCGGGGCATGTCGATTGATGATTTCGCCCCCAATCTTTCCTTCTTTTTCTCCAACGGGATGGATCCCGAGTATGCCGTTATCGGGCGGGTGGCCCGGCGTATCTGGGCCCGGGCATTGCGCGATCGCTACGGAGCCTCGCCGCGTAGCCAAATGCTTAAGTACCACATTCAGACATCGGGCCGTAGTCTGCATGCCCAGGAGATCCAGTTCAACGATATCCGCACGACTCTGCAGGCGCTCTACGCACTTTACGATAACTGTAACTCATTGCATACCAACGCCTACGATGAAGCCGTTACCACGCCTACCGAGGAGAGTGTGCGTCGGGCCGTGGCGATCCAGTTGATCATCAACCAGGAGTTGGGGCTGAACAAGAATGAAAATCCCTTGCAGGGTGCGTTCATAATCGAACGTTTGACTGATATGGTCGAGGAGGCGGTATACGCGGAGTTCGACCGGCTTTCCGATCGCGGTGGAGTACTGGGGGCGATGGAAACCATGTATCAACGTGGCAAGATCCAGGAAGAAAGTCTGGAGTACGAACGACGCAAGCATTCCGGCGATCTGCCGATCGTGGGAGTCAATACTTTTTTGCCCCGCAAGGATCAGAAAGAAAGTGGCGGCGCAGTGCCGCTGATTCGTTCTACGGAGGCTGAAAAACAGGGGCAAATAGAGGAATTGCAGTTTTTTCATGCGCGCCATCGGGCCGAATCGGGTGCTGCATTGGAACGGCTGCAACAAGCCGCGGCTGCAGGGAACAATCTGTTTGCCGCATTGATGGAAGCGGTTAAATGCTGTTCCCTGGGCCAAATTACCCATGCCCTGTATGGCGTTGGTGGGCGGTATCGGCGCAATATGTAAAAATACCGCTGGCGGGGGGAGCCTTTTTTTTGGATGCGATTCCTGATATTGTTTTCAAGCTGAACTCGTCGGGGGCGGGTTTTTTGGTTTTACTTAACATAGGTGCAGATATGCCAAGATCGGCTTTCAGGGGACTTGGGGTGCTGTTTACCGGCTTGGTGCTGGTAGCGGTCGCTCCTGCTGCGTCGGCGCAACAGCAGCAGTTGGATCAGTCCGTCAAAACTCAGCGCATGATCGTGACCAATGCGGCCGCGGCACAGCAAACCATCAACAAACTGTCGAGCCAAACCCAGCGGCTGTTGAACCGGTATTTAATGGTTGAACAGCAGTTGAGGCAGTTAAAGAAATACAATGCCAACCTGCAACAGTTGATCACCAATCAGCAGAGTCGCATCAAATCGCTTAATGAGCAGATGGGCCATATCAGCGACGTTGAACACGGCATCGTCCCCTTAATGGAACAGATGATTGCCGGGTTGAAGAATTTCATCAAGCTCGATGTGCCCTATCGGTTAAAACAGCGCGAACGGGAGGCACAGAAGCTGGAAGATGAGATGGGTAATTCCGATGTCTCGGTTGCGGAGAAATACCGCCTGATTACCAGCGCCTACCAGAGAGAGCTTCAGGCAGGGCGGACGATAGCGGCCTATCGAGGTTCGCTGGAGGTCAATGGGAAAACCCAGACCGTTGATTTCTTGCGCATTGGGCGAGTAGTGCTTTGCTACCAGACTCTGGATCAATCGCAGACCGGCTGCTGGGATCAGCGGACGCGGCGCTGGGTCGTCGAGAATGGATTCCGCGCCGCGGTGGTGCAGGGACTGCAAGTGGCTCGTAAACAAACCTCGCCCAAGATGTTGATTCTGCCCGTGTCGGCGCCACAGCAGGCGCAGGCCGGTCAGTCCGCGCAGTGAAGCAGGAGCAGGCGAAAATGAAATATATGCAGAAATACATACAGTGGATTCCTTTATTCCTCGGGCTTGCCGCCTTACCGATGGGAAGTGCATCGGCGGCTCCAGCGAGCCCGGCCAACGCCGTCTCCTCCGCCCCCGCGACGTTGTCCCAGTTGTTGCGCGAGGTCAAGGCTGATCTTAATCGACAGACCGCTGCTGACAAGGCGAGAGTACGTAAATTTCTGGTAAGCCGGGATCAGCAAAAGGCACTCTTGGATCGGGCCGAGAGCGAACTTGCGGCGGAAACCGCCCGTACCAAACAGATGCAGAAAATTTTCAATAGCAATGAAAAAACCCTGGAAAACCTGACGACAACCCTGCATGCTCGAGAGGGGAATTTGGGTGAGGTGTTCGGTACCGTACGCCAGGTTTCAGGGCAGTTCGTGGGATCTCTCAGAAATTCCATTATTTCCGCGCAATATCCGAACCGCAACCTGTTTGCGGTGAAACTCGCGGCCAGCAAGGCATTACCTTCGATTCAAAAGCTGAAAGAACTGTGGTACGGGATACTGCGGGAGATGGTGGCGCAGGGGAAAGTAGTCAAGTTTCCCGCCACGGTCACCTTGGTCAATGGCACCAAGGTGAAGCGGGATGTCGTTCGGGTAGGCACCTTCAATGTCGTTATGGGCGGGAAGTATCTTCAGTATGAGCCTTCCTCCAACGCGTTGGTGGTTATTGCCCGACAGCCGGCCGGACGGTTCACTTCCAGCGCGGCCAAGCTGAACAATGCAAGCAATGGACTGGTCGGCTTCGGTATCGATCCGCTGCGTGGGCAGTTGCTCACCCTGTTGATCCAGGTGCCGACCTTTTTGGGACGGGTACGGGAAGGCGGCACGGTGGGATATTCGATCCTGGTGCTGTTTGCGCTGGCGCTCCTGGCCGTTCTAGAGCGGGTGATTGCACTCGGGCTGTCTAGCATCAAGATCAAGCGCCAGTTGAAATCGGGAACTCCGAACATGGACAATGCCTTGGGGCGTGTGCTCGCGGTCTATGACCAGAATCGCAAGGACGATGTCGAGACGCTGACCCTGAAGCTCGACGAGGCGATCATGAAGGAGGTTCCGGCCATCGAGTCGTGGCAGAACTTTATCAAGCTCATCGCCGCAATCGGACCGCTGCTCGGTCTGTTGGGAACCGTTATCGGAATGATTCAGACCTTTACCTCGATCACGTTGTTCGGTACCGGCAATCCGGCTTACATGGCGCAGGGTATCTCCTATGCCCTCGTGACCACGGTGGAAGGCTTGGTAACGGCAATACCCCTTGTCGCCCTGCACAGTTGGATCCAGAGTATGAGTCGCAAGCAGGTGCAAATCCTAGAGGAGCAAAGCGCTGGGATTATTGCCGCGCAGGCGGAGAAGGCGAACCGATGATCTTTCAGCAGTTATTTGTTGATCTCAGGAACTACTTCGAAGCCGGAGGCATTGTCCTGTGGCCCATTTTGGCAACTACGATTTGGCTTTGGGCGATGATCATCGAGCGCTACTGGTATCTGGTTCTGGTGTTCCCGAAACGCCGCCGCGAAGTCATTGAAGTATGGGAAAATCGGACGGACACCACCTCCTGGTATGCCCGGCGGGTGCGGGAGAAGATGCTTTCCGAAGCGTCGCAGGAGATTCACAGCGGGATCTTTTTTATCAAGACCCTGGTTGCCATTATCCCGCTTTTGGGCTTGCTCGGGACGGTCACCGGCATGATGCAGGTTTTCGAGGTGGTGGCCTCCATGGGTACGAGTAACGCTCGGGCAATGGCGCACGGGGTTTCGGCCGCCACTATCCCGACCATGTCGGCGCTGACAGTGGCCGTCTTCACGCTTTATTTCACCTATGCGGTGGACAAGCGGGCCCGTTCCGCAGCAGAAGATCTCGAAGACAGCCTGCGGTATTTCTGAGGAGTAACCGATGGCACGCAGACGTTTCGAAAAGCCAGGTGGGGAGGCGGAGCTCGACATCACCTCGATGTTGGATATGATCTTTATTCTGCTGATTTTTTTCATTGTGAGTACATCTTTTATCCATGTGTCGGGTCTGAATGTCAGCCGCCCGCAGGCCTCTTCCCAGAAGGTGGTCAAGGAAAGCAAGATCGTACTGATCGAGATTCAACCGGGGGGGGTGATCGTCATCAACGGACGCAAGGTCGGCCTGGTGGCGGTGCGCGCGGAGGTGGAAAAGAACCTCGCCGGTAAACCTGATGCCCAGGTGGTGGTGGCGGCGAGCCCGGTATCGCGGGCGGGAACCTTGGTGCAGGTGATTGACCAAGCGCGCCAGGCCGGGGCCAAGAAAGTCTCGATCGCAACTACTGAGTCCTGACCTCAAGAGGAATTCCATGGCACGACGTCACGCAACACAGGAGGGGGAGGCGGAACTCGACATCACCTCGATGTTGGATATGATTTTCATTCTGCTTATCTTCTTTATTGTGACTACTTCCTTCGTTCGCCCGCCCGGAGCTGTGGTTGAACAGCCAAAGGCGGTGACGGCGCATGTATTGCGTTCCAGCATTCTGATTGCCGTTACCTCGAGCGGGCAGGTATGGATGAACAAGGAACAGATCAAGCTGAACCAGATTCCCGGGTTGGTCGAAGCGGCCCGTGCGCAGGCGCCGAAAGGTAACGTGGTCATCGTTGCGGATCGCCGTGCCAGCACCGGCCTGGTGGTTAAGGTGATGGGCGAGGCCAAACTCGGGGGAGCGACACAGGTATCTCTGGCGGCCAAGATCAAGTCGGTCGGAGGTTCATGACCATGCGCAGACTGATTGGTGATATCCGTTTTGTTGTTGCCGTGATCGGCGGAGGCGTCATCGCGGTGGGTCTGTTTCTGCTTATGCACCAGTTCATTTCGACTAACCGGCAGGTCAAGGTCAGTGCGACGACCGTGAACTTGGTGAACTTCGTCCAGGTGCAGCGCGAGTCGAAGGTACGGACCAAGAATTATAATTTGCCCAAGCCCCCACCAAAGCCGAAGAATCCGCCACCAAAGACGCAGATACAGACCACGGCTGCGAATGCGGTACAAAACCGTAGCCGCAGCCTTAATGTGAAATTAAGCGGGGTTTCCTTTGGCGGTACCGGGGTGGTGGTGGGAAACTACGCGCCGCCGACAAATACCTCGGGATATGCCCCCTTGACCCCAATGGTGCGGATTGCTCCGCTGTATCCCCCGCAAGCGGCGTACCAGGGGGTTCAGGGAAGCGTGTATGTGTGCTTTACCGTAGAGCCCGACGGGTCGGTTTCCAGCCCCTATGTGAAGCGTGCCAGCACGCCCCAGGTGCGGCGGATGCTCGGACAGGCGGCACTCAAGAATATTTTACAGTGGAAATTTTTCCCGAGAAAAGTCAATGGCAAGCCCGTAGCGACCCGGCCGGTCTGTCAACCCATTCAATTCAGGATTCCACGGGGGGAGGCATCACAGGGTGGCTGAATCTGGATCACTTGGAGAAAGAGTCATGAATCTTCGCTCGATGCGCCGGGGGCTGTTGGCCGCGATTCTGGGGTTCGGGTTGGCGGTGAGTTTCGGCCTGCCCGGGATTGCCTATGCCCAGGGCTCAGGTGGCGGCGGGAAAGTTAACTCCTATACGCTCAGCAAGCCGACCTATACGCAGATCGAGCGGGCGCAGAAGTTGATGATGGGGAAAAACAGCCAGTATAAAAAGGCGATCACGATATTGGAGGAAATTTTGCCACGGGCGAGACGGGAAAGTAAGTTCGCCCATGCGCTGGTCCTCCAGTTGATCGCGCAGAATTACCTGTTGGAGAAGCGCTATGGTGCGGCCATTCCCTACTTGGCCAAGGTCGTCAAGCTGAATTCCCTGCAGCCGCAAAGCCAGGAATCGGTGATTTCCCAGTTGGCGACTCTTTACTTAAGCAAGAGTCGCTACGATGATGCCATTCACTTGTATCGACAGGTGATTGCGCGAAGGAAAAAGAGTAAGCAACCAATCAAGCCCGATCTTTGGTACCGCATGGGTTTGGCCTATTCGTTTAAGCGTGACTATCCCAATGCCGACAGGTATATCTCCCGGGCGATCCGGGAAGCAAAGTCGCCGCACAAGAGTTGGTACCAAAACTGGTTCGTGGTTGTTTACAAGCTGAAGAATTTCAAGAAAGCTAACCTGGTTGCCAAGAAGCTAGTCTCTCATTGGCCCAAGGATCGAAATTTCTGGGGCTACTTTGCCAATACCTACCTGCTCCTTAATAGGGATGATCGCGCGACGTCCGTATATGGGCTGATGTATAAGCAAGGCATGTTGAAAAGCAAGGATGACTACATGCAGCTGGCGAGCCTGTACCTGGAATTCAAGGCGCCTTACAAGGCGGCGAAAGTTGTGGCATCCGGTTTGAAGAAGGGCATTATTCCGAAGGAGCCGGCTAACTACGAAACCCTTGCGGAGGCATGGATTGCAGCGCGCGCATGGAACCGGGCACTTCAAGCCCTGGGGCGCGAGGCGGAATTGTCCAATTCGGGTAAAACCTATCTGCGAATGGCCTCGATCTACCTGAATCAGAGAGATTATCCCCAGGCAGTAGTCGCGGCACGCAATGCACTCCAAAAAGGGGGGCTCAAGCAGCCGGGCCGCGCCTGGTTGGTTCTGGGGGAGGCGGCATTCGAACAAAAAAACTGGAATTTGGCTCTCAAGGCATTCAAAACCGCGGCCCGGAGTAAAGCCTTGCATAAAGATGCATTGAGCTGGATCCAGTATGTAAGGAGTTCCCGCGGGGGGCAATAAGCTTCTGGTGCGTTTGCGCTCAACCACAAAACCGGGCAAGCTTATCAGTAGCGGGTTTGCCGACTGCGAGGTTCTTGATCAATTTTTAGCGGCCTTGTGGTTGGAATCGGGATTGGCGGGCCTGACACGTGAGGCCTATGCCGGGGACCTTAAACAACTGGCACGGTTTTTAGACCTACGCGAGACGGCGCTTTGTGGGGCCAGTGCTTCTGATCTCGCCCGGTTTATTGGTTCCGGGGCAGGCGCCCGACTCAGTCCCCGTACCACGGCTCGTCGCCTGGCTTCCATGCGGGCTTTCTACCGGTATCTGTTGCAAAAAGGGTTGCGAAATGATGACCCGACTGAAGGCTTGGATACCCCCGGATTGCCACGGCCCTTACCGCACAGCCTCAGCGAGAAAGAGGTAGAGGCGTTGCTGCAGGCGCCTGATGTTGCGACGCCACGAGGTCTGCGTGATCGGGCCATGCTGGAATTGTTATATGCAACGGGACTGCGAGTGAGTGAATTAGTCAACCTGGAGTACTCCGCTTTGAATTTGCGGCTGGGAGCGGTGCGTTTGGTGGGCAAGGGAGGACGGGAACGGATTGTGCCGATTGGAGACGAGGCACGTTACTGGCTGAACCGATATTTGCGTGGGATCCATTGTGACCCGGATCGGAGTAAGGGGGAGAGGTTGTTGTTTCCGGGTAGAAACCCGGGGTGTCCGCTTACTCGGCAGGCATTCTGGAGCCTGATTAAACGTTATGCCGCCCAGAGTGGCTTATCCGATAAAATTTCACCACACCAGTTGCGACATGCGTTTGCAACGCATCTTCTGGAACATGGAGCCGACCTCAGGGCAGTACAAATGCTTTTGGGCCATCGTGATGTGACCACCACCCAAATTTATATCCATGTGGCGCGGGCCAGGCTAAAGCGGTTACACGAGAGCCATCATCCCCGAGGTTGATGGCGAGGTGCAATCCGCCTTTTGTCTTCGCGTTGCGGCCGGTTCAAGAAGCGTGATTAAGGTTATCGTGAAGACGTTCAACGCTCCAGAAGTTGACGCTTGCCCGGTTGGTCCTTCCACTCATCGGCATCTTCCGGGGCAGGCTTTTTTTCACTGAGTACCGGCCATTTACCGGCCAATTCGGCGTTGATCTGGATGAATTCGATCTGGTTTTCCGGGACGTCATCCTCGGCATAAATGGCATTGACCGGACATTCTGTTTCGCACAAAGTACAGTCAATACATTCGTCCGGGTCGATGACAAGCATATTCGGCCCCTCATGGAAACAGTCCACGGGGCAGACCTCGACGCAGTCGGTGTACTTGCACTTGATGCAGTTTTCTGTCACGACAAATGCCATGGCTTATTCTCCAAACTCCAGGGATGAATAGCCGTATTTTGCCATAACCAGACGCTTTATGGAGCATGGCGGGTTTAGGTGAATTTGTTCCAGGGTCGGGAATCGGCCTGTTTCCCCGGTTTTCTGTGTTAGGCAGAGCGACTATTTTCCCTACCCTGCGCTGGGAGCGAATTGGGATCACAGGGCCGCCTCGAAGGGGCGATAGACATCTCTTGCCGCAAGGTTAAAAATCGGGCTCAATAATCCGGGGCCGTCACTATTGGTTGAGCGATCCTGAAAAACGCACAGCTTGCTGGCCGAGGAAGGGAAAGGGGATGGATCGGGGGGATATCGGTTCCTGAAATCGGCGAGGGCCTACCCCGGCGATTGGTTCAGGTGGCGGAGGACGAATAGGTGCGTTTAACATACGCCTCGACGAGTTGCTGGAACTCGGCGGCAATGGTATCGCCCTTCAGGGTTACGGTTTTGCGCCCGTTCTCGAATACCGGGGCGACCGGCCGTTCTCCGGATCCGGGCAGGCTGATGCCGATGTTGGCATGCTTGCTTTCGCCGGGGCCGTTGACCACGCAGCCCATGACCGCAACCCGCATCTCCTCCACCCCGGGGTACTTGTGTTTCCACGTGGGCATCCGGATGCGGATATAACTCTGGATCTCTTGCGCCAGTTCCTGAAACACGGTGGAGGTAGTGCGTCCGCAGCCGGGACAGGCGGTGACCACCGGCATGAAGGCGCGCAGGCCCATCGTCTGGAGAATTTCCTGTGCCACCAATACTTCTTTGGTGCGGCTGGCCCCGGGCTCGGGGGTCAGCGAGACCCGGATGGTGTCGCCGATACCCTCGGCCAGCAGTACCGCGAGGCCCGCCGTCGAGGCGACGATGCCTTTGGTGCCCATGCCGGCCTCGGTGAGCCCAAGGTGTAGCGGATACTCGCAGCGTGAAGCCAGGGTGCGGTAAACGCGGATCAGGTCTTGTACCCGGCTCATTTTGCACGAGAGGATGATTTGATCGTGGCCGAGGCCGATCTGTTCCGCGCGTGCCGCGCTGCGAAGCGCCGACTCGACCATGGCGTCAAACATGATGTCACGGGCCTCTCGGGGGGTGGCGGATCGGGCGTTTTCATTCATCAGCCCGGTCAGCAGATCCTGGTCGAGGCTGCCCCAGTTGACGCCGATCCGCACCGGTTTTTCGAAGCGGCAAGCGGCTTCGATTACGGTGGTGAATTGCGGGTCGCGGCGGGAACCTCGGCCGACGTTGCCGGGATTGACACGCAACTTGTCGAGTGCTTCACCGCATTCGGGGTGGGCATCGAGCAGGCGGTGGCCATTGAAATGAAAGTCCCCAATCAGCGGTACCGTAACGCCTTGTCGGGCCAGGCGGTCACGGATGCGGGGTACCGCGGCAGCGGCTTTTTCGGTGTTGACCGTCATCCGCACCAACTCCGAGCCGGCGGCGGCGAGCGCGGCGACCTGGCGGGTGGTGGCCTCTATGTCGGCGGTGTCGGTATTGGTCATGGACTGGATCGCCACCGGGGCATCACCACCGATGGTGATCGCTCCGACCCGAATGGCGATGGAGCGGCGGCGGGGCTTGAGGGCGGGGATATTTTGCATAGGTACCGGTAACTCGATCCAAACAACCCTATAATATTATCCGAGTGTCGGCTCGGGCGGGGATGCGGCCCGAGAGAATTTGCCATGTTCAATGTGGCACCCGTACATTTTATCCGGGATGAGGAGTCGATGGAACGTAAAACCGCACTTTATGCCGAACACGTGGCCGCAGGAGCCAGAATAGTGCCCTTCGCGGGTTGGTTGATGCCATTGTCCTACGGGTCGGAACTGGCAGAACACCGGGCCGTGCGTGAGGATGCCGGGCTGTTCGACGTCTCGCACATGGGGATTGCCGATATCGAAGGAGAGGGAGCAGGAAATTTTCTGCGCCGCCTCCTGGCGAATGATGTCGCCCGGCTCACCGTACCGGGGCAGGCCCAGTATGGGGTCATGCTCAATGCCGAGGGCGGAATTCTGGATGATCTCATTGTTTATTACTTGGCCCCCGGGCGCTATCGGGTGGTGATCAATGCCGCGCGGCGGGAGGCGGATCTGAATTGGATGCGCCGCCGCGGCAGCGCTGCAGTTCGAATCGTGGAACGGGAAGATTTGGCGTTGATTGCCGTGCAGGGGCCACGTGCCCGCGAACGATCCGTGGTGGAGTTTCCGGAGGCGATCAAGGGGGGGGTACTGGACCTGAAGCCGTTTACCGCCGCCGAAAGGGGCGATTGGATGGTTGCCCGTACCGGCTATACGGGCGAGGACGGTTGGGAGGTCATGCTTCCGGCCGACCGTGCTCCGAGCCTTTGGCGGGGCTTGGTGTCCATGGGGATCCGGCCTTGCGGACTGGCCGCACGCGATTCGCTGCGTCTTGAGGCCGGTCTGAACCTGTATGGCCAGGATATGGACGAGGCCACCCATCCTTATGAGTCGAACCTTGGGTGGACCGTGGCGCTCGAGCCGCGGGACCGGGAGTTTATCGGCCGCGACGCGCTCGAGCGGATCAAATCCGAAGGGCCGCGTCGCCGCCTCGTCGGGTTGGTTCTCAGAACCCGGGGGGTGATTCGCCATGGTCAGGTGGTGCGCACGGCCGATGGCTCAGGCGTGGTGACCAGTGGGGGTTTCAGCCCGAGCCTGGAGCGTTCGATTGCGCTTGCGCGCATCCCGGCGGGTGAGGCGTGCGAGGCCACGGTTGAGATTCGGGGTCGTGCGGTTGCCGCCGCTATCGTCAAGCCCCCGTTTGTACGTCGCGGTAAACTGCTGGTGACCCTGGATAATCAAACGTAACAACTGGAGTATGGATCATGAGTGATATTCCCACTGATTTGCATTACACCGAAACCCACGAGTGGCTGCGCGAGGAGGATGACGGCTCGCTGCTTTTGGGGGTGACGGCCCATGCCGTCGAGTTACTCGGTGATCTTGTTTACGTCGAATTGCCCGAGCCCGAGAGCGAATTGAGTGGGGGCGAGGCCTGTGCGGTAGTGGAGTCCACCAAGGCGGCCTCGGATGTCTATAGTCCGGTTAACGGGGTAGTCGAGGCTGTCAACGAGGCTTTGAATGACAGCCCCGAACTGGTTAACCAGGATCCCTATGGCGCGGGTTGGTTGGTGCGTATCCGCCCCGCTACAACCGGATCATTCGACGGGTTGCTCGATGCCGGCCAGTATGCCAACCACATAGAATCGGCAGGCTGATCCATGCCGTTCATTCCCCATACCGCCGAGGATGTCCGCGAGATGCTCGGGGCCATCGGCGCGCCGAGCATCGAGGCCTTGTTCGATGAGATCCCCCCCGGGTTACGTATTGAACGCCTGGTGGGGGTGCCGGACGGGCTGAATGAGCAGGATATTGCGCGATTGATGCACAAGCGGGCCGATCGGGATCGGATCCGGCTCTCTTTTCTCGGCGCCGGAGCCTACGAACACCATATTCCCGCCGCGGTGTGGGAACTCGCCCTGCGGGGGGAGTATTACACCGCCTATACCCCTTATCAGGCCGAGGCCAGCCAGGGGACGCTGCAACTGATCTATGAGTACCAGTCGATGATGAGCGCGCTCACCGGACTCGATGTCTCCAATGCCTCGCTCTATGACGGGGCCTCGGCGCTGGCCGAAGCCTGCCTGATGGCACTTCGGATTCGGCGCAAGGATCGCACCCGACGTATCCTGGTTCCGGAGTCACTGAATCCGCGCTATCGGGCGGTACTGCGGACCATTTGTTCGGCGCAGGAAGTCGAATTCCATGAATTGGCCTTCGACCGGACGAGCGGGCGAATAGCCGAGGCCGCGTTGGCTCAAGCGCCGGAGGCGGCGGCTTTGGTCGTCGCCCAGCCCAATTTTTTTGGAGGGATCGAGGAGGTGGACCGGCTCGAACACTATGCTCGCGAGCGGGGTTTGTTCCTCATTGCGAGCGTGAATCCGACCGGTCTCGCGCTGTTCAAGCCGCCCGGTTCCTGGGGGGAAAAGGGTGCCGACCTCGCCTGTGGCGAGGGCCAGCCGCTGGGCTCGCCGTTGTCTTCCGGGGGGCCCTATTTCGGCTTCATGACCTGCCGCAAGGCGCATGTACGGCAATTACCCGGGCGCCTCGTCGGACGTACGCTCGATGCCCGGGGACGAGAAGGGTTCGTGCTTACATTGCAGGCCCGCGAGCAACATATTCGCCGTTCCAAGGCGACTTCGAATATCTGTACCAACCAGGGGCTGGCCGTGACCGCGGCGACCATTTATCTGGCCTTGCTTGGCCCCGAGGGCCTGCGCCGGGTGGCCGCGGCGAGCCATGTACGCACCCGTCAGTTGCTGGAGCGATGCATGGTCCGGGGATTGAAGCCGCGATTCGATACGGCCTATTTCCACGAGGTTGCGATCGATCTCGGGCAAGATGCCGAGGCGGTGCTGGCATCTCTCGCGACGGAAGGGATTCTCGGCGGCTATCCGCTCGGTCGGGATTGGCCCGAGTTGGCCGATTCGCTCCTGGTGTGCGCCACCGAGACCAAGACCGAGGACGATCTGGATCAATATGCCGAGGCGCTTGCGCCGCGGCTGAACGCACGGGCCGTCACGGCCTGAAAGCGAATATAAGGAGATATAAGCATCATGGCAACGATTACCTTGAAGGGAGATCCCATTCATACTTCGGGCAACTTGCCCCGACTCGGCGCCAAGGCACCGCCCTTTACCCTGACCGGTGGTGATTTGCAGGATATCGAACTCGGCGATTATGCCGGGCGGCGGGTATTGCTCAATATCGTACCGAGCCTGGATACCCCGGTGTGCGGCATCTCGACTCGGAAATTCAATGAGCATGCGCGGCGGCATTCGGGTGATGTCGTTGCCGTGGTTTCAGCGGATCTGCCCTTCGCCCAGGTGCGTTTCTGCGGCAACGAGGGACTTGAAAATGTGGTGACGCTATCGACTTTTCGTAGCCGCTTTCCCGAGGATTACGGGGTGAGAATCAGCGATGGTCCGCTTGCCGGGGTCACGGCCCGGGCGGTGGTTGTCATCGACGCCGGGGGCATCGTCCGCTATACCCAGTTGGTGCCGGAGATCGGTGAGGAGCCCGACTACCGCGAAGCGATCAAGGCGCTGGAAGGGTGCTGATCTACGCTCATTCACGGCCCGGACGGTTGGCTTGGGCACAGGTACCGGCGGGCGACTTCCCCGTAGATGACTTGCCTGCGGTGCTCTTGCGCGGGGATCCGCCGGCCCTGCCCGAGGTATCCGAACTCGATGTGGTGCGTCACTACACCCGGCTTTCCCAGCAGAATTTTTCCATCGATACGCATTTTTATCCGCTCGGTTCCTGTACCATGAAATATAACCCGCGCGGGGCGAATACGCTGGCCATGCTGCCGGGCTTTCTCGCTCGCCATCCGTTGGCGCCGGATGCGACCGGCCAAGGGATGCTCTCCTGTTTATATGAATTGCAGGGAATTCTCCAGTCCGTTTCGGGCATGCAGGCGGTTTCGCTGGCGCCGATGGCGGGCGCCCAGGGTGAATTCAGCGGGGTTGCCATGATTCGGGCCTACCACCTGGCTCGAGGCGATTTCGGGCGCAGCGAAATTATTGTTCCCGATGCCGCCCACGGCACCAATCCCGCAACCGCGGCAATGTGCGGCTACCGGGTGCGTGAGATCCGTACCGATGCCGATGGCGACGTGGACATTGAAGCGCTGAAACAAGCGGTGGGGCCGCAAACCGCCGGCATCATGCTTACTAATCCCTCTACCCTGGGTATTTTCGAGCGCCACATTGCACAGATTGCCGAAATTGTCCACGCTGTAGGTGGACTGCTCTACTACGATGGGGCCAACATGAACGCCATTCTCGGCAAGGTTCGCCCCGGCGCCATGGGGTTCGACGTCATGCATTTTAATTTGCATAAGACCTTCTCTACTCCCCACGGGGGGGGTGGCCCCGGCGCGGGTGCGATCGGCGCGGGGCCTCGGCTGGAACCCTTTTTGCCGCTGCCGTTGGTGGTTCGGGACGAGAGCGGGTTTCATCTCCAGGGCGAGCGGGAACGGCCTCGGTCCATCGGACGACTTTCGGCTTTCAACGGCAATCTCGGGGTTCTGCTCCGGGCCTATGTCTATATTCGGTTGCTTGGCGGTGAAGGGATGAACCGGGTGGCGGACTATGCGACGCTCAATGCCGCCTATCTCGCCAAGCGTCTTGCCGCCGTAGGCTTCGAGCTGGCCTTCCCGCGGCGCCGCGCCAGTCACGAGTTCATCGTGACCCTGCGCCGTCTCGCCAAGGAAAGGGGGGTAAGCGCCATGGATGTCGCCAAGCGCCTGCTGGATTACGGCTTCCACGCCCCGACCACCTACTTTCCGGCGCTGGTGCCCGAGTGTCTGCTCATCGAGCCGACCGAAACCGAAGCCAAGGAAACGCTGGACGCCTTTGTAGAGGCGATGGCCGCCATTCTCGCCGAGGCGGAACAGGATCCGCAGAAGCTCAAGGGTGCGCCCTATACCACCCCGGTGAGTCGCCTGGATGAGGTTCGTGCCGCCCGCAAGCCGGACCTGGCCTGGAAGCCACCGGGTAGCGAGGCATGAGTGCGCTGATCTCAGGGTCCCTGGCCTATGACGTCATCATGCGGTTTCCGGGCCACTTCGCCGATCATATTTTGCCGGAACGGATCCACCAGCTCTCGGTTGCGTTCATGGTCGAGGATCTACGGCGCGAATTCGGAGGGTGTGCCGGTAATATTGCTTATACCCTGACGTTGATGGGGGAAACGGCACTACCGGTCGCGGCCGCGGGGCATGATTTCGGTGCTTATGCCGAGTGGATGGATACCAACGGTATCAGCCGTAAGTATGTGCGGGTACTCGATGATGTGTTTACCGCTCAAGCCTATATCAATACCGATGACGATGACAACCAGATCACCGCGTTTTATCCGGGCGCCATGGGGCGTGCCCACGAACAACCCCTGCCGGTAGGAACCAATGCCCGGGTTGGCATTGTCGCTCCCGATGGGCGGGAGTCGATGCGGCAGCACGCCGCGGAATTTCAGGCCGCCGGGATTCCGTTCCTGTTCGATCCCGGGCAGGGGCTGCCGATGTTCGATGGCCCGGCGTTGTTGGGGTTTCTCGAACAGGCGCGATGGCTGGCATTGAATGACTACGAGGCCGGCCTGTTTCAGCAAAAAACCGGGTTGAAACTTGAGGCTATCGCCGCACGGGTCGAGGCTATGATCGTGACTTTTGGCGGCAAAGGTTCGGTGATTTACGCCGCGGGCAAGCGCCACGAGATTCCCGTCGTTAAACCCGGTGCGGTTATCGACCCTACCGGTTGTGGTGACGCCTATCGGGCGGGACTTCTGTACGGCCTGTTGCATGGCTGCGATTGGGAAACCACCGGGCGGATTGCATCCCTGGCCGGCTCGATCAAGGTTGCGAGCCGGGGTACCCAGAACCATCGGTTCGGGCCAGAAGAATTTATTGAATATTTTCGTAGCGCCTTCGGTTACAGCCCTGTCTAAGGTAAAAACAGCCGCGGGAGACTGGCGGGCTTGAGCCGCTATCGGGCAGTATCCGATCGAGTCGCGGGGAGAGGCGGAGGCGGGCATCCATGCGTTTTTATTTGTGGCCCGAGCAAATGGAGCAGCCGCCCGGCCGACGGGGACGACGATCGGGACTCGGGACCTGGGACGAGAGGGGCACTCCGCGTCGAATTTCGCCACGTGAGGCCGGTGTTAACGGGTCAGTTCGGTGCCACAGAGGCGGCAGAAATGGGCGTCGGATTCATGCTGATCGGCGCCGCAACCGGGACAGGACAGATTGCTGGGGGTATGGGAGGCGCGCATAATTTCCACGCCCACGATACCGGCGGGTACGGCGATTATCGAATAGCCGAGCAGCATGACCAGGGCGGCAAGCGTCTGTCCGGCCGCGGTATGAGGCGTAATATCGCCATAGCCGACGGTGGATAGCGTAACGATTGCCCAGTACACGCCGCGCGGGATGCTGTCAAAGCCATCCCTTCCCCCCTCGATCAGATACATCAGGGCTCCGAACAGGATGACCAAGGTGACCAGGGTAAACGAGAATACGAGAATCTTGCGGCGGCTGGCGAGAAGGGCGCGGCGCAATGCGGTAGCTTCGCCGACGTAGCGGGTGAGACGAAGAATCCGGAAGATGCGCAGCACCCGAAGCAGCCGGATCAATGCCAAATAATGTCCGGCGGGTACGGCAAGTGCGATATAGGTCGGGAGCACGCCGACCAGGTCTATTAGCCCGTAGAAGCTGCGGGCATAGACAAGCGGACGGGCGGATACCACGAGCCGCAGCAGGTATTCGATCGAAAACAGGATGGTGAAGGCCCATTCCGAGGCTTCGAGTACGGTGCGTGCCCGGGCATGGATTGAGGGGACGCTGTTAAGCATTACCGCCGTGACACTCAGAACGATTAAGGCAATCACCGCGATATCGAAGGCGCGGCCGGCGGATGTTGCGTAGCCGAAAACTATGCGCGAGGCGCCTTGCCGCCAGGAGGTGTCGCGTTCGCGAATCTGATTGATTTCGCCACGGGCCATTCCCGGAGTCCCTGCAGGTACGAAAGGAATAGCATACAAGTTAGCGCGTATGGCGGGTGGATGGAAGGCGGGGTGATTCCGCCCGGGAGCGGCTCGTTGGCGTTCCGGTCAGGCGGAAGCGATGGTCTCCCGGCGGCGGGAATAGCGGAATCCGCTTAGTGGGCAGTCCGGGCTGTCCGGTTGAGATCAGGGGCTCTCTTGCGATCGGGCTTAGGGCCGGCGAAAGCTGCGGTGGATAATCGGGCGAGGACGGGGGGCTGAAGAATTCACCGGCGGCACCACCCTGGGGGCCGATGGTGCACCGTGCAGCCTATGGGAAAATGCGCTGGTCTTCATTTTGAGGCCGGGGAAAATTTCCTAGGAATTCCGGGTTTGTCGGGTCGTTGGATTGCCGCTCTTCCCGTAAGGCGGGCGTTACCCCCGTGGCGCCGGGAATCGCTTGGGCCTGTTTGGAATGGCTTATCTTAAAATTGGTTAATACGCACTTGCCTGCCGGGTTAAAACCGGGCGGAAATGGTAAACTCGGTGGCATTTTCAACGGCCGGACTGATGCTCGTTTATCCCAATATCGATCCAATTGCGATCCAAATTGGCCCGCTGGCGGTGCACTGGTATGGACTGATGTACCTGATAGGGCTCCTCGGCGGATGGTTTCTGCTGGTGCGCCGGACCCGGCGCAAGGATTTGCCTTTCCAGGCCCAGGAGGTGGGCGACTTGGTCTTTTACGCCGCGCTGGGGGTCGTGCTCGGCGGGCGAATCGGCTATGTATTGTTCTACAACCTATCCTATTACCTGGCTCAGCCATTGCGTATCCTAGCGGTCTGGGACGGGGGTATGTCCTTTCATGGGGGGTTGGTCGGGGTGCTGATCGCCGGCGGGGTTTATGCCTGGCGGCATCAAAAACACTTTTTCGATATTATGGACTTTATCGCGCCGGTGGTTCCGATCGGGTTATTCGCGGGCCGCATCGGTAACTTCATCAACGGGGAGTTGTGGGGCAAGGTGGCTTATCTGCCCTGGTCGATGCGATTGCAATGTTGGGAGCCGAGGTTCGGTGCGGATCGTTTTTATTGTCCTCCCGGGGTTCACGGCCTGTCGCCGCCGCATCAACCCTCGCAGCTCTACGAGGCCCTTCTGGAAGGGCTGGTGTTGTTTGTGATCCTGTGGTGGTTTTCGGCTAAACCGCGTCCACGCATGGCGGTGGCCGGAGTGTTTTCGCTTGGCTATGGGGTATTTCGTTTCGCCGTAGAGTTTGTGCGCCTACCCGATCCCCAGCTCGGTTACCTGGCCTTCGGCTGGCTCACCATGGGACAGATTCTTTCGCTGCCGTTGATCCTGACGGGGCTGGCCCTTCTCTACCTGGCCTATCGGCCGCAGCAGACGGTATGAGACCCTACCTGGATCTCCTGCACCGGGTTCTCTATGAGGGCGTGGAGAAACCGGATCGTACCGGTACCGGTACCCGGGCGATTTTCGGCTATCAAATGCGGTTTGATCTCGCTCGGGGTTTCCCGCTGGTCACGACCAAGCGGGTCCACGTCAAATCGATCGTTTACGAGTTGCTGTGGTTTTTGCGCGGGGAAACCAATATCGGGTGGCTCAATGCGAATGGGGTGACAATCTGGGATGAATGGGCCGATGAGCGCGGCGACCTGGGACCGATTTATGGGTATCAATGGCGTTCCTGGCCGGATGGTTCGGGTGGGTATATCGACCAATTGCGGCAGGTGGTGGATGCGATCCGGCGCGATCCTTATTCCCGACGGCACCTGGTGAGTGCCTGGAATGTATCCGATCTCGGCAAGATGGCGTTGGCCCCTTGCCATGTGCTGTTCCAGTTCCATGTGGTCGGCAACCGTCTATCCTGCCAGTTATACCAGCGAAGTGCCGATGTGTTTCTCGGGTTACCGTTCAATATCGCCTCCTATGCGCTGCTTACGCACCTGGTGGCGGCCCAGACCGGGCTGGAACCGGGGGAGTTCATCTGGACCGGGGGAGATTGTCATCTGTATCGGAACCATTTGGAGCAGGCCCGAATGCAGCTTGAGCGTACGCCTTGTCCGGCGCCGCGCCTCGTGCTACAGCGGCGGCCGGAAAGCCTGTTCGACTATGAATATGAGGATATCGCACTGCTGGGTTATCAGGCGCACCCGCATATCTCCGCTCCCGTCGCGGTCTGAGCGGGTATGACCCGGGTCAGCCTGGTGGCGGCGGTAGCCGAGAACGGGGTGATCGGCCGCGCCGGTATCATGCCCTGGCATCTCCCGGCCGATTTGGCCCGTTTTCGGCGGGTCACCCTGGGCAAGCCCATAGTTATGGGTCGGCGCACTTACGAGGCGATTGGGCGTCCCTTACCGGGACGCCGAAATATCGTGGTAACCCGGAATTCCGGCTGGTTCCGCAAAGGGGTTACCCAGGTGGGGGGCATCGAGGCGGCGCTCGCCGCCTGTGCCGCTGAGGCCGAGGTGATGGTTATCGGCGGCGGCGAGATCTACCGGGCCTTCCTGCCCCGCGCGGAGCGCATTTATCTTACCCGGGTGCATGCGCGGCCGCAGGGGGAGGTCAGGTTTCCCGATTTGTGGCCCGGGCAATGGCGTGAACTGGAGTGCAGCCACCGTCCGGCGGATAAGGACAACCCTTATGCTATGGACTTTGTGATACTCGGGCGGGATGCACAGCCTTAAATTTTATTATGCGGGAATCACGGCGGTTGTTGTGCTCGGCGTGGCGTTGTTCTCCGGCCTTGCCTTGGAGGTGTTACGGGTTGGGGGCCGACGGAGCGTGGGCCTTGCGGTGCTTGCGGGGTTTGGCGCTGCGGTTGTCATCCTGCTTGGCCTGTTGCTATGGCTCTTGGTGAGAACTCATTTTCGGGCCCTGAATTCTGCAGCAGGCCTGGGGGGAACGGTTCGCGAGAATAGAGATCTGCTTGCCGCAATTCATAATGATTTGCGGGAGGCAATCTATTGTGGCACCCCGGACAAGGGGCTGACCTATGTCAATCGTGGGCTACTGCGGATGTTTGGCTATAAGGATCTGGCGGCTTTTTCCGCCCAACCCATGGCGGAACATTATGGTGATCCCAGCCGTTACGAGCAATTGCGGGCCAGGCTGCTGGCCGAGGGCCGTTACGAGGATGAGGAGGTCGAGTACCACCGTGGCGATGGAAGTCGCTTCGTGGGCCTGAGTTCCGGGCGGTTGAGGCGGGCCTCGGACGGGAAGGTGCTGTACTACGACGGCCTGATCCGTGATATTACCCGCTGCAGGGAAGCCGAGCGCAGGGCGTATTTTCTTGCCCATTACGATTCACTTACCGGGTTGCCGAATCGAACTTTGTTCGATGAGCGTTTTCGCCGGGCCGTGGCGGGGGCAAGACGGGGTGGATACCAGTTGGCACTGCTTTTTCTGGATCTGGATCACTTCAAGGAGATCAATGCTTCGCAGGGGCATGAAGTGGGTGATCGGGTGTTGGTTGAAGTAGCGCGAAGGCTGGGGGCATGCGTCCGCAACGAGGATGGTCTGACCCGGTTCGGTGGTGATGAATTTGGGCTGCTGCTGGCGCATATCGAGGACGAGTCCGATGTTCTCCGCGTGGTGCGGATGATCGTCGACCGACTCAGCGAACTTTATCGAGTCGGTAAGCTGGAACTCCATATCAGCCCTTCGGTGGGGGTGGCTTTCTGTCCGCCCGATGGAGCGGATCTCGGGGTATCGTACAGGCATGCCGATGCTGCGATGCACCAGGTCAAGCATGGTGGAGGTGCGGGTTACGCCTTCTACACCGAACAGGTCGGCGAATGTGTGCGACGACACAGAGATTTGAAGCAGGCGTTGCACCAGGCCGTCGAAGAGGATGAATTTCGCCTGGTATTTCAGCCCCGGATATCGCTTAAGTATGGCCGCATTATGGCGGTGGAGACGTTGTTGCGCTGGAGTCGGCCGCACTGGGGCTCGATTACGCCGATGGAATTCATTCCGGTAGCCGAACGCACGGGATCGATCGTTCCGCTGGGGCGATGGATGCTTGCGGAGGCGTTGATGCAGTGGAAACGCTGGTCCGAGCGGTTGGAGGCGGTGCCTCGCATCGGCGTTAATGTCTCGGCCCGGCAACTGCGTGAACCCGACTTCGGAGAAAAGGTACGCCGGGTCCTGTCCATGGCCCATGTGCCCGGCGAGATGCTGGAGCTTGAATTGACTGAAAGCATGTTGCTCGTGGCCAACGCCGAACTGGAGCGGACCCTGACCGACCTGCGGGCGGGCGCGGTGATGCTGGCCTTCGATAATTTCGGAATCGGCTACTCGAATTTGGGTAATCTAAAACGCTTCGGTGTCGGTGTGGTCAAAATCGATCAGTCCTTCGTGCGCGATGTCAGTGACGATCCGAACGATGCCTCGATTGTGCGGGGCATCATCTCCATTGCCCGGGATTTTGGCGTACAACTGGTTGCCAAGGGAGTGGAAACCGGGGCTCAACTCGATTGGCTGCGGCGGATGCGTTGCGACCAGGTTCAAGGATTTCTGCTGGCGCGGCCAATGCCGGGTGATGCGATTCTCGATTTCCTCGAGCGGTGGGAGCGGCAAGGGCCAACCTCGCTGTTTGCGCCCCGGGAAGACTAATGGGGATTGCCGCGACGGATTCCGCGCCGGGCTGCAGCCGGGATAGACGAATGCCGCGGCAGCGGGGGGCTCGTTTAAACGTCCCTGGATGTTCGGTGGCGCCGGGGTGGAGGAGAAATGCCCGGCGGCATCAGATGCCGTGCAGGCGTCCGCCATCCACGGGCAGGGAGACGCCCGTGATATAGGCCGCCGTGGGTGCGGCCAGAAAGGCGATGGCCGCGGCAATCTCCTCCGCTTGGGCAAAGCGTCCCGCGGGTACACCGGCGCGGGCTACGGTTTCGACCTCGGCGGCGGGTTGCCCGGAATCCGCGGCGCGGGCGCTGAACAGGGAGGCCAGCCGTGCGGTTGCGGTAAAGCCGGGCAAGATGTTGTTAATGGTGACTCCGTGGGGGGCCAGCTCGCGGGCGAGGGTTTTTGCCCAGCCGGCACAGGCGGCACGGATGGTGTTGGATACCCCCAACCCGGGGATTGGTTCGCGAACCGAGGTGGAGATGACATTAATGATGCGCCCGTAACCCGCGGCACGCATGTCTGGAACTACGGCCTGGGTGAGCAAATGCGCCGCGATCAGCAGCCGCTCGAAGGCCCGGCGGAACTGCTCCGGCGTGGCTTCGAGCAGGGGCCCGCCGGGTGGTCCACCGGAATTATTCACCAGGATATGCACGGGGTGGCGCAAGGCATCGAGTTGCGCGGGCAGGGTATCGGTGCGATCGAGGTCGGCGGTGAGGCTGTGGTGTTGCGCGCTCCCGAGCCGGGGCAATTCGCACTCGAGCCGTGCCAGTTTCTCGGCATCGCGCGCGAGCAAGGTGACGCTGGCGCCCTGTGTGGCCAGTGCGTGGGCAGTGGCCCGGCCGATACCCCGGCTTGCCCCGCACACCAACGCATGGTAGCCGCTCAGTAATTCCTTCATGTTGACCTCCGTGGCAGGTGGACTGCAATAAGCGGATTGTAGCCCGGCGCAGCTATCCCGGAGGTTTGTGGCCGGATCTCCGATGAATTTCGGTTTTCTACCGGACCAGGCTCGATCGGCCTCAACCGCGCCAGGGCTTGTCTCCCTGCTCGCAGGGTACGGAGAACCACGCCTGTTCGCCGTCCAGGCGCAAGGCACTCAGATTCCCTCCCCAGACACAGCCGGTATCCAGGGGGTAGAGGTTCGGTACCTTGATCGGCCCCAGCGTGGCCCAATGCCCGAATACGATGTGGGCATCCGCGTTGCGCCGCCCCGGAGCCAGAAACCAGGGTATGAGATGCGGCGGCTGGGTCCCGGGAGTTCCCGAATGCTTGAAGTCCAGTGCCCCGTCCCGGGTGACGTAGCGCAGGCGGGTGAATATATTGATGATCGCCCGAAGCCGTTCCATGCCCCGAAGGTCGTCGGACCAGCGCTCGGGTCGGTCGCCATACATTCCTTCCAGGAGCGAGTGACTATCTTCGGCGCCGAGCGCGGTTTCCGCCTCGTGGGCCAGCCGGGAGGCCTGATCCAGATCCCAGGCTGGTGCGAGACCGGCATGAACCATGACGTAACCGAGATCGGTGTCATGCCACAGCAATGGGCGGTGGCGTAGCCAGGCGATGAGTTCGGGGCCGTCCTCGGCCTTGAGAATGGTTGCCAGAGAGTGGGAGGGAGCGCGGATGCCCGCGGCCATGGCGATCAGGTGCAGGTCATGGTTGCCCAGTACCGCTACCGCATGATCTCCCAGTCCACGCACGAAACGAAGAACCTCGAGCGAGTGGGGTCCGCGGTTGATCAAGTCGCCTGCGAACCAGAGGAGATCCTCGGTCGGATCGAAGCGGATTCGCTCGAGCAATCTCTGGAGTGCCTGCATGCAGCCCTGGACATCGCCAATCGCAAAAACCGCCATCAATCAGTCCCTGTTTTTCTATGTGATGGGCCGCGGTTCATACGTCCGGAACCCTGGTGTGGCAGCTGGGAACGGGCGGGAGAAAAATGCAATGGAGCCATTCTCCCGCTGCGGATAGCCGCTTGGCATGGACTAGGGCGTTGCAATCGCCAGGGACAACCCAGGGCTGCTTCGGTAATGAGCGACTGGGCGGCGGACGTAGGCTTGCTTCGATGTCGACCGGATGGAGGATAATGGTAGGTACACTCGAAATAATAGTTGTAATTTTATCAGCCCCGGGTGTCGTCTTGCCGGGGTAAGCGTACGACCAGCAGATCGCAGGGCACATGACGCAACAGCGAGCGCTCGGTGTGGCTGGTGAAAAAGGGCAGCCCATGGCGTTCATGGGCACCGGCAATTAGCAGATTTGCGCCTGTGACTTCGACCAGTTGGGCCAGCTCGGTGGCGATCTGACCGAGGCTGACATATTGTTTTGCCCGATCCAGGCCGGCCTGCCTGGCGATATCGGCCAGACGTTTGCGGGCTCCCACCAAGAGTTCCGATCCGAGGCTGATGGGGGGGGCGACTAGCGCTTCCCCGGCGGGCTCGGTGGGCAGGTACTCGACTATATGGGCCAGGGCGAGAGAGGCACCGAAACACTGGGCTAGGGCGTTGGCATGCGTAATCAGCCGCAAGGAGTCGGTCTCAAGGTCCAGTGCAACCAACAGGTGTCGATAGGTCTTCATAATGGAAAGTTGGGGTCTAAGTTGCCCTTATCCTGCGTTTTACGGGGGTGGTTGTCAATCCGCCGCCGATTCCGGATCAGCCGGTGGCGGAGCGGGCTACGTTGAGTATTCGGGCCAGTGTGGCATAGTCGGCCGGCTCAAGGGTGTCCGGGCGGGCGCGCGGGTCGAGCCCGGCGGATTTGATGAGGCTGGGGTCCAGCAAACCACGGAAGGCACTGCGAAGCATTTTGCGCCGGGCGGAAAATCCACGGCGGACCAATTGATCGAACAGCCCCCAGTCACCCGGGTCGAAGGGGGGGGTTGGATGAGGTACCAGGCGCACGACCGAGGAATCCACTTTTGGCGGTGGCTGGAAGGCGCCCGGGCCGATGGTGAACAATTTGCTGGTTTGGCAGCGTGCGGCGAGCATGATGGTGAGACGTCCGTAGCTGCGGGTTCCAGGGGAGGCCGCCATGCGCTCGACCACTTCGCGCTGAAGCATTAGGTGTAGGTCCACCAGCCTGGCCGAGGCTTGCAGGAAACGGAACAGGAGCGGGGTGGATATGTTGTAGGGTAGGTTGCCGACGATGCGTATCGGCTGCGCCTGCGCCAGTTCCGCATAGTCGATAGCGAGAGCATCGGCGGAGAGAATCTTGGCCCTTTCTAGGTCGGGCTCCCTGCCGAGGCGTGCCGCCAGGGTTCGGTCCAGTTCGATCAGGGTCAGGCGGGCGCCGCTTGCGGCGAGGGAGCGGGTCAGGGCGCCGCGGCCGGGCCCGATTTCGACCAGATGCTCATCCGGTTGTGGATTGATGGCGGCAATAATCCGGGCGATGATAACTGGATCATGCAAAAAATGCTGTCCGAGGTGTTTTTTTGCGGATTCAGCCACGGCGGCGGGCGGCCAGTTTGGCGGCCAGCGCCAGTGCGGCCTCGATGCTGCCCGGATCAACCCGCCCGGTGCCGGCACGATCCAGGGCCGTGCCGTGGTCCACCGAAGTGCGTACGGCGGGTAGCCCGAGGGTAACATTGACCGCCTGCCCGAAGCCGGCATACTTGAGTACCGGGAGCCCCTGGTCGTGGTACATCGCCAGCACGGCATCCACCGTGGCCAGCCGCGAAGGGAGGAAGGCCGTATCGGCAGGCAGTGGCCCCTCGAGGGCCAGCCCTCGATCCCGCAGGCACTCCAGAACCGGGGTAATGATGTGCCGTTCCTCGTTGCCGAGGTAGCCGTCTTCCCCGGCATGAGGGTTGAGGCCGAGAACCTGGATGCGGGGTTCAGCCAGTCCGAAATCCCGCATCAGGGCAGTGTGTAAAATTTCGATTACGCGGCCGAGATGCTCACGGGTAATAGCGTGGGGCACCTTGGAAAGTGGTAGATGGGTGGTCGCCAGTGCCACCCGAAGGCTACCCGAGAGCAACAGCATCACCGGCTGAACACCACCGGCAAGCCGGGCCAGGTATTCGGTGTGCCCGCTAAAGGGCCTGCCTGCCCGGTTGATGATTCCCTTGTGCAGGGGGGCGGTGACCAGAGCCGCCGCCTGCTCGGCGCGACAGTCCCGCCAGGCGGCATCCAGTGCGGCCAGTACGGCGGGGACATTGGCCGGATCGAGTCGCCCGGGATGTGCCGGTGCGGTTAATGGAACCGGGTACACGGACAGAACGCCTGCCGGGGTGGAGATCGGCGCTTGCGTGGAATCGCGTTCCACCAGTGACAGGGGTAAATTCAGTAATCGGGCCCGGTCATGCAGCAGGGCCGGGTCGGCGTAAGCCAGCAGTTCATAGCCGCGCTTGCGCTGAGCTGCGATGACCGCCAGGTCCGGGCCGATTCCGGCGGGCTCGCCCACGGAGAGCGCGATACGCACCGCCACGGTGGCGCTCAGCCTTGGTTTTTCCCTTGGCCCGTGACCGGGTTCGCCAGGGAGGGATCGAGGATGTGTATGTAGGCTTGATCGCGCAGGGTGCGCTTGAATTGCGCTAACTGCTCGCGCAGCTTGCGCTGGAATATTGCCTGGTAGGCGGCATTGCGCCGGGCGTCTTCTCCCATATTATGCTTGCGCTTGGCGATTAGCTCAACCAGTTCCCAGCCTTGTAGGGTTTTGATGGGCCGGCTGATTTGTCCCGGGGCGAGAGCGGTGACGGCTTTGGCTACGGGGGGGGCCAGGTTGCCCGGGGAGATCCAGCCGAGGTCGCCTCCATTACCGGCGGAATTCGGATCGTCGGAATATTCTCTGGCAGCGGCGGCAAAGCGGGTTTTCCCAGCCTTGATGGTATCGCGGAGTTTTACGGCCAACCGAAAGGATTGCTTGAGAGTCCGGATGGGATTTGGCCGAATCAGAATGCGTTTGACATGGTATTGGATCCCGATCAGGCGGCTCCTGGGTTTGCGCACCGCCAGCAGCTTGATGATGTGATATCCGCTGGGGCCCTCGATCGGAGCCGAGATTTCACCGGGCTTGAGCCGGGGGACCACCGCGGCGAAGATGGTGGGCAGATCCGCCCCCTTGCGCCAACCGATGGTACCACCCTTGAGGGCATTGGGGCCAGCGGATTTGGCCACTGCCAGGGAAGAAAAATTTCCCCCGGATTGGAGTTTGGATTCGAGTTTTTGGGCCTGTTTCAGAGTTGCGGTAATAGCTCCAGGCCCGGCGTTAGCGGGAAAAGCAAGGAGAATCTGCGCCAGTTTATACTCCATATCTCCCGTTTTCGCACGGTTTTCCCGCTGGATGTACTGGCGTATTTCCGCGGGGGTAACCACGATATTGGCGGCAACCTCCTGTTGCTCGAGCTGGCGGATGATGAGTTGATTACGAATCGTGTTACGAAAGTTTGTATAGCTTTGACCTTGGGTCTTCAAGGCTTGTGGCAACTGGGCCAGCGTCAGGTGGTTGCGCTGTGCGATTTCGGCCAGAACGCGATTGAGCTGATCGTCATTCACGGTAATTTCCAGCCGTCTGGCCATTTGCAGTTCCAAGGTCTTGGTTATTAACCGGTTTAGTACCTGATGACGTAATACGTTAGCCGGTGGAATTGGGGTTCCCTGGGCCTGGAGTACCGTACTGATCTGCCGTGATTCCCGATTCAGGGTGCTTGCGAGAATGGGTTGATCGTTGATGACCGCGATCACTTGATCCAGCAGTTTACCGGGTGGAGCGGCCTGGGTGCTCGTTTCCGGGGGGGTGGGTGTAGCGGCGGCCAGTGCCGTGCCGGAAAGCAGCAGCAGTCCCACGCCAAAGGCGGTGATCCACCGTCCCGCGGCGCGGCGCCCCTCCGGGCGGAAGTCGTTGCCAAGAAGGTTTGAGCCTGCCAGAGGCGTTTCCCCCTCCCGGATTGGGTTTCGGGTACCCTGTGCGTCAGTCATTTGTATTCCCATAGCCATAGATGTCATCACGAAGCAGGCCGCTCAACCGATTGCCGAGGCTGCCAAGCCCCTTGAGTTGAAGCTCGAAAAAGATTGCGCTGCTGCCGCCGCCGCTGAAAGTCACAAAACGTCGTTGGGCAATCCGCAGGCGCCAACAACAGGTATCGTATTGTAAGCCGCCCAGGGTTTCTATGGTTTGATGGTCACGCAGAGAATAGTTCCAGCGGCCGAACAGGCTCCAGTGGGTGCCGAGCGGCCAGGCGAAAGAAATATCGGTCTGGTCGAGTTCTCCACTGCGGTACAGGTAGCCGAGGTTGAGTACCCGATAGGCGTTGGGGCGGTACTGAAGACTTACGTAGCCCTGATCAAAGCGGTGGTTGTAGGGATTGTAATCCGCTACCCCGCGGGCGAACAGATGGTTGCCCAGGTTTGCGGTGATTTCGCCCACGTAATCGGAACGCGCCGTGGTGGCGGGCGCACGGCCGGGGAGCGTGACTTCGCGGTTGCGAAAATACAGAATCTGGCCGAGTCCCAGCGATAACATCTCGTTGCCGGTCTCCGAATTGATGAATCGCGAGTGCAGCGCGAGGGTGAGCTGGTTGGCGTCACCGAGGCGATCGGGGCCCACAAAACGGTTGGCGGCGAACAGTTGCTGGAAGTCGAGCGGCGGCCGGTAGGTATCGAAGATGGGGATAGTGGTTTGGTTTCTATAAGGAATATAGAGATAGAATGCCTCGGGTTCGAGTGTCTGGGTGAGCCAGCCTTGCGTGCCTAGGTTGCGCTCGAAATCCAGGCCGGAAGCGATCGAGAAAATGGGGGCCGACCGGTTTAGCGTTACGCCGGCCTGGCTGCCGGAGGCATCGAGATTGTAATGGGCCTCCTGGTAGGCGAGCCGGGGCGTCAGGTACCAGCTTGCGCCGCCGAAGTGCTGCGAGATGCTGGGGGTGAGGATATCGCGCAAGGCGCCCGGGCGTGCCGGGGCCTGGAACCGGGTGAAATCATTACCGAGGCCTACCGTGAGGCCGGTGCGGTAATCGGGCCAGGCGAAATTGAAGCCGACTTCCGGTAGCTTGCGATAGGGACGGGCGCTTGCCGGTAGTGTGGGGTCGAGAGGGGCAAGATCTTCCAGGGTGATGAAGGCCGAGCCGGCGGGAACCCGATAGGTCGCGCTGACCAGGCGGCGCTGATAGGTCTGCGAGACCTGGCGCAGGCTGGTGCCGAAATCTTCCAAGTAGTAGGGATCGGAGACATACTCCAGCGAAGTATTGACCTGCCAATGGGAGCCGAGCCGGGTGGTTTCGGCAAGCTGGGCGAGTCCGCGGCTGCGTTCGCTGGCGCGGTCATGGGGCAGATAGGTGAAGTGGAGTTGGCCGCGGGTGCCGGGGAACAGGTAGCGATAGGTGTCCATGAGCATGATCCCGCGATGAGTGATGATCCGCGGAGTCAAGGTCATATCCATGTTGGCGGCGATGTTCCAGTAGTATGGAATTTCAATATCCAGGCCGTTGGTCGAGTTTTGCGACAGGCTGGGGAAGAGAAAGCCGGATTTGCGCCGGTTGGTAAGCGGAAATGACAGGTAAGGTGTCCACAAGATGGGCACGCCCTTGAAGCTTACCCAGACGTTGTGGGCGAAGCCTACTTCGGTGGTGTTGTCGAGAAGTACCTGCCCGGCATGCAGGCGCCAGGCGACCCTGTGTAGTGGGCAGGTGGTGTAAGTGAGCCGGAACAGGCGGCTTCGTTTCGATTGATAGGTCTTGATCCGGATAGCGGTACCGCGGCCGTGCCGGGAAGGAATCTGATATTGATTGTTGAAAAAATTACCCTGATCGGTGGCAAAATCATAGTTTCCGTGGGTGGCTGCCAATTGCAGAAAGGGTTCGGCGTAGCGGATGTGTCCGCGCCCGCTGGCAATGTGGTTGGCCTGGTCGTAGCGCAGAAGATCGGCCCACAGGCGCTCGTTGCCCCGGGTGGCGACGACATTGCCGCGGAATAGAGAGGTTCCGCGGCGGTGGAGGATAGACCGGTCGGCCTGGATGATCAATGGTGCGCGGGCGTTCGTCGTTGTGGTCGCGGGCGTAGGCGCCAGCAGAGGATTGATCGGGCAGAGCGCAAACTGGTCCGGATGGATCGAGGGGGGCCGCGCCGCGGCGGCGGCGCTGAGCAGCAGGCAAAATAATAACAGGGAGTGACGGCCTGGCGGCACAATGATTCCGAAGCAAACAAGACGAGGTAAGATCGCACAATGAGTACTCGGGCGGCAAGTGCGGACGGAACAAGCGAGCGTCTCCAGGCGCTGACCGGCTATGCGCGGGAGGTGTTCGGGCATTTCATGACCTGGGTGCCGGTGCCGGGGGATGCGAGCTTTCGGCGTTATTTTCGTGCCAGACTCGTGGACGGGCGGATGGTGATCGCCATGGATGCCCCGCCGGAGCACGAAGATCTGCCGCGCTTTCTCCGGGTTGCGGCACTGATGCGCGCGGCCGGGGTGCATGTGCCCGAGGTCTACGCGGCGGATATCTGCCGCGGGTTTGCCCTGCTCTCCGACCTGGGTACTCGCACCTACCTCGATGTTATTACCGTCGATAATGCCGATGAGTTCATCGAGCCCGCACTCGATAGCCTGCTACGTTGGCAACAGGCGAGCGAGCCGGGGAAACTGCCGGACTACACGCCTGCCTTGCTCGGTGCCGAGCTGGATTTATTCGCCGATTGGTATGCCGGCCGGCATCTGGCGCGAGCGCTGCGCGGGCGTCCGGGTGAACTCTGGTCTGCTCTGCGCCAGGCCCTGGTCGCCGCCGCCGGGGAACAGCCCCAGGTCTTTGTGCATCGTGATTATACCGTGCGTAACCTGGTGGTCTCGTCGCCTTGTCCCGGGGTCATCGATTTTCAGGATGCGGTTCTGGGGCCGATCGCCTACGACTTCCTGAGCCTGACCCGTGATGCCTTCGTTTCCTGGCCGCCGGAGCGTATCGATCGCTGGCTGGCATCTTATGCGGCGTGGGCGCGACGGGCGGGTCTGGCGGTTCCGGCGTCGCCGCCGACCCTGCGGCGCTGGGTCGATCTGATCGGGGTACAGCGCCATCTCAAAGTGATCGGTATTTTCGCCCGCCTGGCCCACCGCGACGCCAAGCCGAGATACTTGCTGGAAATTCCCCGGTTTCTCGGTTATCTTCACGCCGTCGCACCGCGATACCCGGAAACCGCCGGGCTAGTGGAAATCCTGGATAGCCTGGGCGCCGGAGAATCCCCGTGCGGGCCATGATTCTGGCCGCTGGGCGTGGCGAGCGCCTGCGCCCGCTCACCGATCGGGTGCCCAAGCCGCTGGTGGAAGTGGGAGGTACCCCCCTGGTCGTTCGTGCGATCGAGCGCTTGCGGGCGGCGGGAATTACCGAGTTAGTGATCAATCTCGGCTGGCTGGGGGAACAGATCAGGGATCGGCTCGGCACCGGTCGATCCTGGGGTGTCGAAATCGCCTACTCCGAGGAAGGCGAGGATACCTTGGAGACCGGCGGCGGGATCGTCAAGGCCTTGCCGCTGCTGGGACCGGCGCCTTTCTGGGTGCTCAGTGCCGACCTGCTGTGCGACTATGCCTTCCCGGTGCGGGCGCTTGCTCCGGGGGACTTGGCGCATCTATTGTTGGTGGATAATCCGGTGCACCATCCCGGCGGGGATTTCGACTTCGAGGCCGGGCGGATCGCGCCGGGACGTGGGGAGCGACTGACCTATGCCGGCGTGGGCCTGTTGCATCCGGATCTATTCGCCGGGTGTCCCAGGAAACGCTTTTCCTACGTGCCGTTGCTGCGCCGGGCAGCGCGTGCAGGTCGTGTCGGCGCGGAACGGTATCGGGGATTGTGGTTGGATGTGGGGATTGCGGCGCGGCTGGCCGCCGCCCGCAAAGCCGCGGGCGGCACCGGTCCGGCTCACGGTCCCCTCATGTCTTGAGCCCGAGGTAGCCTTCGCGCTTAAGGCGTTGGCCCGCACTTCGGGCGTAGTGTTCATCGCCTTCGATGCCCAGTCCCTCGACCAGACGATTCATCAGGTTGAACAGGGCACAAACGGCGATCGCATCATGTAGGGCGCGATCATTCCAGCCAGCCGCGAAGACCGTTTCAGCATCGGCCGAAGTCATACGTGAGGGAGTGCGGGTGAGCTTGGCCACGTAGTGCAGTATCGGTTTGAGCCGGGGATCCACCGGGGCGGCGTCGATATTCTTACTCAGCGCGGCCAGTAGGTTTGCGGACAGGCCGAAGGCCTCGGCGGTGCGAGAGTGGACGCCATGGCAATAAGCGCAGGCATTGAGCCCGGAAACAAAGGCGGCAATCAGTTCACGTTCGGCAACCGTGAGTGGAGAGTCACCGCGAAGTAACGCCTCGTGATAGTCGATTAACGGGTTGTATTGTTGCGGCAATTGGGCGAATACATCGTGCAGGCGCGTGCCTCGGGTGAACGGCTTAAGAACGGTCATGGTTTCTCCGTCAGATGGTGATTCGATAGGGTGAAAGATTGAGGGCTTGTGCTGCATCATATTATTGGTACTTTCCCGTCTGGAGATGTGTCGGAGATGAACCCGGGTTCAGGCCCGGGCCAGCGCATATACGCTGACGTGCCTGGCGCCAGCCTGTTTCAGCGTCGCTGCCAGGGCCTCGGCGGTGCTGCCGGTGGTGATGACATCATCGACAAGCGCCACGTGCAAGCCGTTGAAACGGCACTTGCAAGCAAAGGCCCCGGAGAGGTTCCGGCGCCGCGCCGCAGCGCCGAGGCCGCTTTGGGCCGGGGTGTGGCGGCGGCGTATCAGCGAGTGGTACCGGATCGTAATGCCCAGCGACCGGGCGAGGGGGCGCGCGATCTCGATGGCCTGGTTGAAACCACGCTCGGATAATCGGCGCGGATGCAGCGGGACCGGAACCAGAATATCGGGGCGGCGGGCGGCACGCATAACCAGGTATTCGCTGAACGCCAGGGCCAAGGTCCGCCCAACGGCCAGGTGTCCATGGAATTTAAAGGCCTGGAGCATCGGTGCGATCGGCCAGGCGTATTCAAACGCGGCATAGGCCCGGTCGTATCCGGGCGGATGCAGGGCGCAATGCCCGCACAGATCTCCGGGGGTTTCCAGGGGGATGGCGCAGCAGCGGCAGGGATGATCGTTCCAGGGAAGATCGCGGAAACAGTCCCGGCACAGCCCGGACGCGGACCGGGTGCCGCAGGCCAGGCAGCGTTCTCCCAGGTGGATCAACGTGTGCGTCAATCGGCGCAGGTACTGCTGCCCGGTGTTGGCGCACAAATCAGTTGGCTCGATGTTTCGACTATAGAGTGGAATGAGGCGGATTCCTTTTCTGGTTCGGTTCATGGTCGGGCCCGTTAATTTCGAAGGGGTGGCGTGCTATAGAAAAATATCTTTTTGGGTTTTACCAGGCTTGAGGGGTAGCGGCGCTTTATCAATTATCGCGCTCTGTTTATCCTCTGCTATTTCAGCCGGGTGATGCCGCGCATCCGGAGCCATAGTGGCTCCCGACCCACTCGCGGTACTCCCCGTTCAGAATTGGCCGCCACCAAGTCTCATGAGATATATACCAGTGAATGGTTGTCGCCAGGGCTTCCTCGAAGCGGTGCATGGGCGTGTAATCTAGTTCATACTCGAGCTTGTCGGCGGCGATGGCATAGCGGCGGTCGTGCCCGGGGCGATCTTTGACGAAGCGGATGTGGCGGGCATGTGGTGCGTCTTCCGGGCGCAGCGTGTCCATGACGCCACACAGGGTCTCGACGACTTGAAGGTTGGTGCGCTCATTGTCTCCGCCGATATTGTAGGTCTCGCCCACCCGCCCGCGTTCCAGGATTCGCTCGATCCCGTGGCAATGATCTTCGACATACAACCAGTCGCGGATATTCCGTCCATCGCCGTACAGGGGTAGCGGCTTGCCTTCGAGCAGGTTCAAGATGCACAGGGGGATGAGTTTTTCCGGGAACTGGTAGGGTCCATAGTTGTTGGAACAGTTGCTGATTGTGGTGTTCAGGCCGTAGGTGTGATGGTAGGCGCGCACCAGGTGATCGGAAGCCGCCTTGCTCGCGGAATACGGCGAGTTGGGCGCGTAGGCCGTGGTCTCGCTGAAGGCAGGATCCGATTGCCCTAGCGAGCCATAGACTTCGTCGGTGGAAACATGGTGAAAACGGTGCCCCGGCAGCGGGGCATCGCCTGCCAGCCACACCGCGCGCGCGGCCTTGAGCAGCGCGTGGGTACCGAGAATATTGGTGTCGATGAAGGCGTCGGGACCGGCAATGGAACGGTCCACGTGTGATTCGGCGGCGAAATGCACCAAGATATCGATTGCTTCTTCCCGGAGCAACCGCTCAACCAGTGCCTGATCCCGGATGTCGCCCTGAACAAAGCGGAACCCGGGGTGCTCTTCGATGGCGGCCAGGCTTGCTCGGTTTCCGGCGTAGGTCAGCAGATCGATTACTACCACTCGATCCGCGGGATAGCGGGCTAGCCAATAGTGAACAAAATTAGCCCCGATAAAGCCCGCACCGCCGGTAACGAGCAGGCGGCGGGGAGAGCATTCAGGATCCATGAAAACCCTGCCGGAAGGCCGGTGCGCGGAAGGAAATTGCCGATAAGGGGCTGACCGGGGTCCGGGCGCAATCGATTACGCGATCCATGCCGAGATTCATGCAATCGCGCACGATGCGGTGGCCGGGGGCGAATCGGCAGAGCGACTTGCCTGGCAATTCGGTTTGCCCCGGTCGCCATTGGATGATGGTCTTTCGATCGGGGTCGGCATGTATCGCCCCGTACGACCGGTTGCCAATAAGTGTGGTGAAGGCAATGCGATCAGCGTTCGCGAAGGCTCCCTTCGAAGTGCTGAGATATTCCTTGGCGCTATTCATCCATCATCAACCGCACGTCAAAAACCATTTGCCGACATTGTACGCAAAGCGGCCCGCCGGCGGCGGGTGAAGCCCGACACGGCCCCGCCGGAGCATTTACGGAATACTCCATTGGGCCGGGGGTATATTCGGCGGCGTGAAGGGGAAAATGGCGTGAAATTTATACTTTGATGCGGGTCCCCTGTGGGAGGCAAGGTCTTACCCTGTGCCACGATTTGGACGGTTCTCGCCCGCAGTATTGCCAGGAGCGTATTCTATATTGGGCAGAATCGATTGGGCAGAATCGGGCAGTATTTTCCAAACCATAAATGAGTCTGAAGCAGGGTAATAGAAGTAGGTCTGTCGGCCGGTTTTCAGAGTCCGTCCATGAATGGTTTTGAAGAGTGTCTGGCGGGCCTTTTGTAGCTGGT
>Ga0256829_1000573_pt1 | contig 36187 bp, 26 predicted proteins | sample 131447metaG_FD_185979 | JGI IMG/M metagenome (GOLD analysis project Ga0256829, IMG submission 185979) | Hydrothermal vent microbial communities from Lau Basin, Pacific Ocean - 131-447 | ecosystem: Environmental > Aquatic > Marine > Hydrothermal vents | place: Pacific Ocean: Lau Basin | collected... | reverse complement strand
ACTAAAAGAATATCAATATTTTCAATTACTAAACTTTTTTAATCAATTATTTTTAAGTATATAATACAATTTTGTAATATCTATTCATTTTCATAAGTTTAAATTTTCACAAATATTATTTACTGCATCTTTATATTTCATAAGCTTTACACAACCATTTTTTCAATTACATTCCTTAAAATATTTTGATTTATTTTTTTCAAAATTTTTATTAATTTTATCTATAAATCTTTGCTTTGTTAATTTAATTACAGAAAAATTTTGTCAATCATTATAAGAAATTATTGGAATTCTTTTTCTATTAATTCAAGTTAAATTATTCGAAGTTCAAAATATTCTAGGTTCTCAAACATTTTGATTCAAAATATCAGAATAAATTGTAAATCATGCTAATTGTTTAATTTTTTCCATATCTTTCACTAAGTGATTATTTTTTAACAAAGAAAATCATCTTTGCATACTCAAATCAACACTTTGATTTCAAATTTTTTGAACAATATGTCATAAACTCAAAAATGTATCAAATGTATTTTTATTTGCATCTATAGTAAATTTTGTTCATCTAATAACCAAAGTAGTTCAATTATGATTTACAGACATATTTTTATCAGGTCATAATTTTACAATACTTGCTATAAATCTTCAAGTTTCTACAAAATAATTTAATTTATTTCAATTTACAGAATAGTTTTTTAAAGCAAAATTAACTTTATGAGTATTTTTATCTCATCTAATATAAACTATACTACCGTCTGTCGATACAAATTTTATTTGAGTATTCTTTCATACAGTTCAAGTTATAGAAATATTATACTTTCAACTTATATTTCAAGTTAATAATTGATTTACTCCATTTTTAACAATAATATTTCTATCAATATCGTCATTAGATACATTTATAGTTAATTTAGAATCTCATAAATTCTTAATTTCTACTACAGGACTTAATTTTGTATCTGAGTAAGGCAAAAAGTCTTCTGATCAATTTTTTACTAAAATAGGAGAATCATAAGATTTAGTTATAGATTTAGTTAAATCTCAAGTCAACATTGCTAAATCATTTTTTGTCAAAGATCAAATTTGAAAATGTTTCCTATCTTTTGTAACAGAATAAGTAAAACATTTTTTAAATAACACTTTTTTAGTTTTTTTATTTATAATAGAAAATCTAGGATCATAATTTATTTGATTAAATTTTTTATCATTTTTTAAAATCTGACAAGTAGTTCATTGAATTATAGACAAGTTTTTAATCTGATTTAACGGAGTATTTCTATTTGTTAGATGAATCATCTTTTTTGTCTTATCCAAAAGTATAAGGTCTCAACTTGGAACAGGATAATTTCACTTATAATGTTTTTCCAAATAATTTTCTACAGACTTAAAATTCGCAATAGCTAAATTATTTTTTTGAAATATATCGTGATTTGCATCTTCATAAGCCCTATACGAATAAAACACAATTCATAAAACTAAAACCAATATAACATATAAAGATAATTTTTTCATTTTTATATTTTTATAATTTAAATATTATTTACTTGTAGATTATAAAAATTATATAAACAATAATCAATACAATTTTCCTTACTTGAAATCTTAACTTAAAATCTTATTTTATAGTAATTTAAAAACATAAACACACAGAATGTTTAAACTTCACAATCCTTACCAACCTGCTTGAGACCAACCAAAAGCTATAGAACAAATTTTGAACAATTTTCAAGAATGAAATGATAAAGTTGTTTTATTATGAGCTACTTGAACTTGAAAAACTTTTACGATGGCAAATATTATAAACAAATTAAAGCTACCAACCTTAGTTTTGTCACACAACAAAACTTTAGCTGCCCAACTTACGACAGAATTTAAATGATTTTTTCCAGAAAATGCAGTAAATTATTTTGTATCGTATTTCGATTATTATCAACCCGAAAGTTATATTCCAGAAAGAGATGTTTATATTGAAAAAGATTCTGCTGTAAATTCTGAAATTGAGATGTATCGTCTTGCGACTATGTCCAGCTTGTTATCGAGAAAAGACACAGTAATAGTAAGTTCTGTTTCCGCTATTTATGGACTTGGAACTGCCGAATTGTTTATGGAATCTAGCATAAAATTAGAAGTTTGACAAGAATATGACTTTAAAAAATTAAAAGCTAAACTACTTAAAATACAATATAATCCTGTGAAATGAGATATACAACCTTGATGTTTCAATTTTTTGTGAAATATGTTAGATATTTATAGTTCTATAGAAGATATGATTTATAGAATACATTTTGATGAAGAAACAATTTTTATGATAGAAAAGAAAAATCCTATCACTTGGGAAAATATAGGAACAACCCAACAAACTGTAATTTGGCCTGCAACTCAGTTTATGCAAAATATGAATGATATAGATGAAATTATCACACAAATCAAGCAAGAATTAGCTGAAAGAATAGAATATTTCAAAAAAAGAAATGAATTAGTTTTTGCCCAAAGAATACAACAAAAAGTAGAATATGATTTAAAAATGTTAAAAGAAACATGATTTGCAACAGGAGTAGAAAATTATTCAAGATATTTTGAAAAAAGAAATCCTGGTGAGCCACCTCAAAGTATTTTTGATTATTTCCCAGATGAATTTTTGCTAATCATAGATGAATCTCACATGACTATCCCTCAATTTAAAGCTATGCCTTCTGCAGATAGAAGCAGAAAAATAAATCTAATAAATTACGGATTTAGACTACCCTCTGCTATAGACCATAGACCTTTATTTTGGCAAGAACTTGAGTATATGTTAGGAATTAAAAACATTGAAAAAATAAAGAAAGACCTTGAAAGCAATGAAAAGCTAAATGGAGCCAATCCGTTGATTTGAATAGAATATCTTGATAAAACTTGAAGAAAAAAGAAAAAAGTCCATATTCTTTTTGTATCTGCAACACCAGCTGAATATGAAAAAGAAGTTTCAAATAACCATATTGTAGAACAAATTATTAGACCAACTTGACTTTTAGATCCAATTACATATATTTACCCAAAAAGTTGAGACTATAATATTTTAGAAAAAAATTTTAAAAAAGACCGTAAATAAATGGAAACAAAAAATATATCCATAGAACCAAAAAAAGAAAAAAATAAGTATTGAAATGAAATTTCTAATATTTTAAATATTGAAAAAAATATAATAAATATTATAGAAGAAAATTCTGAACATATAATAGAAAAACAAACTTGAAAAACAAAAAGATTAATTTTAGATTCTTTTTTAACAAATAAAATTTTTAATTTTTTCTGAGAGAATATTACAAACAAAACAAAAGATATAATAAAAAATATTATCAAAAAAAATTTTGTTCTAAAAAATAAAGATGTCATCCTATTTTCAAAATGAAATATATATATTATTTTATCCTCTAATGATAAAAGATTTAACTGATTTGATGAGGAAAATATAAATTTTATATTACATGAATTTTTAAAAGATTTTGACCAAAAAAACATATTATATAAAGTAATGCAAAATATAAACATTCAAAATTATACAAAAGATAAATTGAAAAACTTTATATCAAACGATTATACTAAAGTTATTTTCAATGAATATATTTTAGTAATACAAGATTTAATTAATAATATCAAACAAGACATAGATATAGAAATCATAAAATGAATTGCATGAAAATTATTTAGAGATAATTATGAAATAGTTTTGGAAGAATTAGCAAAATACTTTACAAATAATATGTTAAATATTAAACAAATTGAAAAAAACACAATAATATATACTACCAGACAATTAGATTTTAAAAACAAAGATATAAACTTTTTTGAATTTAATGAAAATATAATAAATAATATAATTAAAAAAATAAAAGATATAGTTAAAAAAGAATTAGAATCACAAACATGAATAGAAATTAATGATAAATTTATTAGTATGATAGTTAAAAATATAAATTTAAACTATATTACAATAATAATATTTATTAAAATTACAGAAAATATAATAAATACAATAGAAAATAATTTTAAAGACTATGGTATAATAAAAAATATTGAATTATTTTTATCATATTATTCTTGACAAATAGTTATTGAAAATGATTGAAAAATAAATTATAGATTTAAATACCCTGAATTGAAAATAAACTTAATAAACAAATCAAAAGATTACATAAACAATATAAATACTAATGATTATAAATTTATATTAAATAAATTAATTGAAGCCATAAAACACAAAAAAAATATTGAAGAAAAAATAAAATATACTAAAAAAGAATTAGAAATTGAAAAAAATGAAGAATCTAAAAAATTAGAAAATATTAGAAAATATAAAAATGAAATTATAAAGCTAGAAGAAAATATAAATAATAAAAGAAATAAAATTAAAAAAAATAGACAAAATAAACAAAAATTAGAAAATGAATTACTTAAATTAAATAATTGAAAATTAAATTGAAAAATTATGCAATTAATATCATGAAAAAAGAAAAAAATTGAAAATAAAATTGAAGAATTAACAAATATAATTAAGAATTATGGTAAAGAAATATTTCAATTAAATCATACAATAAATTCATTAAAACAAGATTTAAAACATTTAGAACAACAAAATAAATTGATTAAAAATTTAAATATTCAAATAGAAGAATTAGAAAATAAATTAAATATATATACAAATAAATTACAGTTAATTAAAAAAAGTATGTCCAATGAACTAAAAAAAAGGAAATTCAAAATATAACATAAAAAAAATGAAAAATATATTATACCAATTAAATCAAAAGAATAATAATTATACGGAAAATGAAATTATCAAATGACAAAAAATCATTCAAGAATTATTAGAAATTCACCCATATGAAGTAAAAAATATATATGCCCTTAAACAATCTACAAAAGTAGCATTTTTATTTTTTAAATGAAGAAAATATTTTTTTTCTATTGAAGAATTAAAAAAAATATTAAGATTAAATGAAGTATGAATAAAATTATCTGAACAAGTTCAAGATTATAAAATAAATTCACATTTTTATGGACATGCTTGATATATAGCTAAACATTTATTTAAAAAATCATTACAAATAGAATATGCAGAAAAATCACTAAAATATTCAAAAAAATCATTAGAAAAATATGAAAATAATATAAAGTATAAGATTCAAATAAATAATAACATTATAAATTTATGAGAACACTTAATATGAAAAAGTAAAGATAAAAAAATATCAAGAAAATGGATAAAAATAATTCTCAAAAAAATAGATGAACAACTTGAAATAAATATAAACTATCCTAATATAATAATTATTCAAAAAATGAATTATTTAAATAATACAAAAATAAAACTTCAAGATATGTTAAAAAATATTTAAATTATCAAAAATATATATGAAAACTATTGCATTTGCAGGTGGGTGAAGTTGAGGACATATCTTTCCAATAAAAAGTTTAATTGAAAATATAAATAAACCAAAATACCAAATACTTTGGTTTGGAAATAAAAATTCATTAGAAGAAAAAATAACTAAAGAGTTAAAAAATAATTGATATAATATTGTATTTTTACCTGTTCTTTCTTGAAAAATAAGAAGATGACTGTCTTTTAAAAATTTATATTTAAATACTATAGATTTATGAAAAAACTTAATATGATTTTTCCAATCTTTTTTCTATATTTTAAAATACAAACCTAATTTTATTTTCTCAAAATGATGATTTGTAGCATTTAATCCATCTTTAGTTTGAAAAATTTTATGAAAAAAAATATACTTACATGAATCTGACACAATACCATGACTTGTAAATAAAATAGTTTCAAAGTTTGCCAACTATGTTTTTGTATGATTTGACTATTCAAAAAAATATTTTAAAAATCAAAATATACAAACTGTATGACAAATCATATCAAACAAATTTTATCAAGAAAAATGAATTTACAAAAAAAGTTGAAAAACAAATTTACTTGTAATATGATGAAGTCAATGAGCAAAAATCATCATAGAATGAATAAAAAAGCTTTTAGATAATTGAAAATTACAAGAATTTAATATTTTCATAGTATGAGGATTATTAAATAAACAAGATATCTTTGAAAAATACAATAATGTTAAATTTTTCTGATTTTTATCACAAGACGAACTCATAGATCTATACAAAAAAACAGATATTTCTATTACGAGATGATCAGCTACATCTTTATCAGAACAAGATCAATTTGATATAAAAAAGATTATAGTTCCCCTACCCTTTACAGGCTGAAATCACCAATATTTCAATGCAGTAGAATATCAAAAAAAATGAGATATTTTAGTTTCACAGCTTGATAAAAATTTTTTAAACAAACTCGAAGCTGAATTACAAAAACTTTCAAATTATAAAAAAACCGAAGGCACATACAAAAAAAACACAGACAATAAACAAATAATTTTAGATAAAATATTAAAATAACATATCACAGACAATAATTATCAGTTATTTCCATCCTATAATCCTGCTAAATACTAACATCCTGTCCCAATTATCCATTCTCAATTATTAATTATTTTACATCCAATACCATTTTTTCAAAATTTTTTGTATTTTTTCAGCAAAATCTGGTCTAATTCATAAAGCTAATTCATAAATTTTTTTTACAGAAGAGCCATATTTTCAATATTTAAGAAAATACTCAAAAACATCTACATTTATCTTTTTATAATTTTTTCTAATATTTTTTTTAATAAGCTCTATTACATATCTTTCATCTTCTATTGATAAAGAATATAAACTTTCCAAAAGTGACAATTCATAATTTGAAATATTAAAAGATTTTCAATCAATATAAGTAGTAGTAGTTTGTTTTTTAAAATATCTAAAAGCTTTTTCATTATCAAATCATTTTATTTTATAATTAACATTCTGACTTTTTTTTCATTTTAAAATCACTTCTGACGATCTTTTATATAAATTTATAAGGACTAAATTATCTGGAATAGAAAAATTATTATTCCAAATTTCCAAAGACTTTATTCATCCAATAAAATAATTTTTTAAATATTTTTCTTGAATATTTTTTTTTAATATTTTCCAATAATTTTTTTCAATAATATCATCTACATCAATTTCATCATCAAAATTTTTAATATAAAATAAATCCTTTTTAAGTGAAATAATATATCACTTATTTTTTAAATAATAAATTTGTTTGTAAATCTGTTTGTCAGAAATTTCATCATTGACAGACCTAAACATATTTTTTAAATCTTCTATTCAAATAATTTTATTTTTCTTTTTTAAAAGTTTTTTAACATAATTGTTAGATTGTATCATTCTCAAATAAAGCTAAATAAGTAAATTTAAGTTAAATAAATAATAATAATATTTCTATAAAAATCAATACAATGTTTCTATAAAAATTAAATCAATGTTTCTGTTGTTTTAAATCTAAAAAAGGATATAAACTAAACATCCAAATAAGTTAAGTACTTAAAGAACTGCTAAAGTAGTTTTTTTCTTCATCTCAAATTTAAAATAAAATATAATTATGCAACAATTACAATTATTTAAAAAAAGCAATAACATAAAAATAAATAGATGAAATATTTGTTTAAAAACAGAAGAATTTGATACAAATAATTATATTGCTAACTTAGAACTACCCTCATGAAAATTTATTATAAAATACACTTTGATAGAAAAAAAAATTGAAAGTTTTGAAATAATAGATTATGCTTGATACATCTATCTTTCAGTAAATATGATTAAAAATATTAAAAATTTACTGCAAGCAATTTTAAAGTAATTTTACAAAAACTAGGAAAACACTGTAAATAAGTAATGTTTTATAAAATAATTTTATTATAAAAAAGTCTTGAAATAGCTAAAAAACTTTATATAGTAGTCATAGAGCTGATTACAGCTTAATTGTAATATTTTATATCATTATTTGTTAAAATGACAAAAACAGAATTAATAGCAAGAATTGCTGAAAAATTAGATGTAAGTAAAAAATTAGCTGGTGAATTCGTAAATACTTTTACAGCTACTGTAACAGAAGGTGTTAAAGAAGATAAAGAAGTAAGAATCCAAGGTTTTGGTACTTATAAATTATCTCATAGAGAAGCTAGAGAAGGTGTTAATCCACAAGATACTAGTAAAAAAATTCAAATTCCTGCTAGAAATGTTGTTGGTTTCAAAGTTGGTACAGAATTTAAAAAAGCTGTTAATGAATAAAAACTATATATTTAGTTTATACTAATCTATTCGTAGGTTAGTATTTTTTTTACTTTAAATTCCTTTTTCAATAAGTATAAACAATACATTCCAATTTATTATAAAATTTAAACTATGAAAGTAGCTTTCATCCACGATTGGTTAGTTTCTCCTGGTTGAGCAGAAAAAGTCTTTTTCGATATCATCCAAGACGTCCTAACTCAAAATAAAGAATCAAAAATATATCAAGATTTAAAACAATTTTGAGATACAACAAATATACAAACTGAAATATTTACAAATTTTCATTCTCCTAATTTTCCAAATCCAACAAATATTAAAATAAACTCAGTTTTAAACTGAAAAAATATATCAAGATATTATAGAAATTTACTACCAATATTCCCTATCTTCACTAAATTACTTTCTCAAAAAATTAAAAAATATAATCCAGATATTCTAATAATTTCATCATTTGCTATTTGAAAAAACATAGACAACAACAAATCAAAAATACTCTACCTACACTCAGGCATGCAATACATTTGGTCACATTACGATGAATATGAAAACAAATTCTTATGAATCAAAAAACTTATATTCAAATTTTCTTCAAAATATCTTAAAATATGGGACAAAAAATACATAAACTTTGATAAAATATATTTTAACTCAAACTACACAAAAAAACTTGCAAATCAAATTTATTGAATAAAAAGCTGAAAAGTCATATTTCCAAAAGTAAAAATACCAAATTATAAAAAAATAGATGTAATTAAAAAATACAACTTAAATAAAAAATATTACTTATTTGTATGAAGAACCGTGAGATTTGTAAAATATTTAGACAAAATTATAGAAGTTTTTAATAAGATATGACTACCTTTAGTTATTATGTGAGATGGTCCAGATAGAAAATATTTACAAAATATAGCAAAAAATAATATTAAGTTTTTATGACATATTTCTGATACAAATGATGATTACTGGAATATAATTGAAAACTCTCAAGCTGTCATAAATTTAACTAAAGAAAGTTTCTGAATTGTAAATTTTCAAGTTGGAAAATTATGAAAAACTCTTATAAGTATAAACGATGGAGCTATCAAAGACATTCCTTGAAAAAAAATATTAATCGATAGTTTCGATAAGTTAGAAAATATTGTAGTAAATCTTTAAAATAGTCCCCGGACTCTACAAAGTTTATTATGATAAATAATTAATTTTATATACATTTATAGATTTTGAGTCCGGGGACAAGTTTCCAAATAAATCACAGACAACAATTTTTCGACACAAATATAATGACGATGAAATTAATTTCATTAACTAATAAAAGCTACAAAATTGCTAATTTATAGAAACTAATTTACATACAAGATTTATTTTACAAAAACCTGATAAAAACTTGCGACCTCGGAACCCACTTGTGGGAGGGAACAAGTCTACCAACTAAATATCTAAATCTAAAGAATGAGTCAGTATTTATCAGTTAAAGACTGTAACCAGTAAAGTTAAAACAATTTAATCTGGTAATGTGTCTTGATCTTTCTTGGTTCTTCTTTGTATCAAGATAAAGAAGAACATAAAAAAGAAGGTCCCGAATCAAGTCTGAGATGACAAAAATATTTAATTTACAATTAACAATTAATTACAATGTTTGACCCACAAGATTTCTATTTTAAAAAAGCAAAAAAAGAATGATACAAAGCAAGAAGTATTTTTAAACTAGAAGAAATAGATAAAAAATTTAAACTATTCCATAAAAAAGAAAAATTAAATATCCTCGACATTGGGTGTGCTCCAGGAAGTTGGGTGCAATATTTAGATAAGATCACAGCTTCGAAAAGTAAAATAATTTGATTAGATTTAAAAGCTACCCAACTTAATCTAAAAAAAACTCATTGTTATGTCCAAGATGCTACAGATATTGAAAAAGTAAAGGACATATTGAAAACACACAACATTGAAAAACTAGATGTTATCACTTCCGATATGGCACCAAATACTATTTGATTTAAGGATATAGATAGTATCAGAAGTTTGGAACTTATCAAATCTACTCTACCACTTTATGATACTTTTTTAAAAGAAAATTGAAAATTTGTTATCAAAATTTTTATGGGACCTTGATTTGACCAATTTATATTTGAACTTAAAAAAAAATATGGCTGAAAAAAAATAAAAACTTTCAAACCAGATTCAGTAAGGAAAATTTCAAAAGAAATCTACATAATTAAGATAGCTTAATTTTATCTATTATTTTAAAATATTTTCATAATACAACTCATTATTCACAAAATAATCCAGGATTTATAATTTTATCCAAACATTTTTTTAACCCTATTTGTTAAACTAGAAAATACTCAATTTCCTTCATTCTTATAAAAATCTCTTCCATTATCATCTACTTCCTCTTTATGTGTTTTAATTAAATTTTTATCAAAAAAGTTTTCTCATAATCAACTCAAATCTAAATTAAATTTATCAAAATCAGCTTGAAATCATCACATATTTACTTGTTTTTTCATGCCTTGAACAAATCTTTGTGAAAAATCTTCTGGTTTGTTATACAAATCATAAATATTTAAATCATTATTTTTCAAAAACTTCTTAGATTTATCATTACCCTCCTTATAAAAAGTTTCATAAATATAATTTTGCAAAAAACTACTAGTATCTTTTAAATCTTCTGAAGTTATCCCATCTTTTGTAATATCTGTTTGACTTGAAATAACTTTATTTAATTGATCAGAATTTCACTTTAAATCCAAATTAAATCAAAACATATTTTTTATATACTTTGACATAATAATTTTGTTTGCATCTTCTAATTTTAATGATTTAACTTCTATTACATTTTTTTCTCAAGGAATATGCATTTGTAAAGTATAAATTCATCATTCATTTTTCATTTTTGTTTGCACTCCTTGTCAAGATTCTCATTTAAACAAAGATTTTTCTAAAGGAATATTTTCATCAACTTGAGTTCAAGCATGTTCCAACATCTTTTTCTCATTTTCTAATTTCTCCTGATACTCAATATATCACTTGTATCCAAGTTCTTCATATTTTTTGTTATCTTTTTTAATAGATTCTATCAATTTTCTTGTTTGTTCTAATCCTTTTAAATCTAATTTTATTTCAATTCATCATGAAGGAATTTTTTTTGTTAACTGACCTAATAAAGTTTTTACATTATCATAATATTTATTCAAATTTCAATTATCTTTTAAATTAACTCCAAATTGTTTCTTAATTAAACTTAATATTTCATCTTTATGGTTAACTAAAAAATCTTTGGTTAAAATTTCTGTATTATTATTTACTAAAACTTTTCAAATATCATATTTCAAATTTGCCAATGCTAAATCTTTTTTTATTTTTCGAGATCATTCTTTTCAATCTTTAAAAATATTACTTCACAAATCTTCTATTAAATTATTTAATTGTTTATTACCCTCTACAGATTTTTCAATTTTCAATGCTTGTCTTCATTTTATCTGTTCCAAAAAATTTTTCATCATCATATAAACCATATTATGTTTTTCTTTCTTTCAAACAGATTTATTTTTATTTTTAAAATTATCAAAAAATTGTTTTTCATCTAATTGTTGTAATATAAATTCCATAGGAGATAAAGGAGATTTACTAAGTTCTTCTCTTAATTTTGGGATATTATCTTTTGAAAACATTTTACTTAATATATTTTTTGCTTTATTTTTATCTATACATTCTATATTATGGGAAAATTTATCTAATAATTTATCAAAATCTATTTTTGTAGATTCAATATTATTTATTATCAAAAATAAATTATCTATATTTGTTTTATATTGTTCATCTGATTTTTCAGTAGTTATTTTTTCAAAACCTCATTTTTCTAATTCTCAATTAATTACATTCAAAAAGACTTTCTTATCAGTATCATCTAAGCTGAAACTTGCTTCTAATACATTTTGCTTAAAATTTTTATAAGCCATCTCTTTATTTTTATTATTAGGATTTACAGTAATTTTTAATCATTTAACAATACTTATAGCCTTCTTAAGTGGAAATTTCAAATAAATATTATTAAATCTTTCATCTCATATTTGTTCTTTATAAATATCTTTTTTAAAAGACTCCATATCATTAAATCAAAATTTCTTAGCAATATTTTTTAATTGATTATCCTTAAAATTTTCTTTTAAAAGTTCTTTTTTTCAAGATAAAACTAGATTTATAGCTATAAGTTCATTTAGAGTTACTTTTTCTCATTTTCAAAGTTTTTTTTCTAATCACAAATCATTATATTCTTCTAAATCTGTAAAATCAATTTTATCATTTATAGGTTCGGATAAATCAAGTTGATTGGAATTAAATGAAGTTAAATCTAAATATCTATCATAAAATCAAACTATATTTGGATTTTCTATTTTTCCTTTTCCAATTTTTAAATTATCTAATATATTTTTAGATTTTGGATTTTCATAAAAATTTAGATTTTTACATCCATCAGCTAAATCTGCAAAAATATTATAAATTATATTTTCTTTTTTAGTTTTTCATTTTAAAAGCTTTTTATCATATATATTTACCAAATCAATTACTTCATCTATATCTCAATATTGATAATTCATATAATACAAAAAAGTTCGCATAAATTCTAATCAAAAATTTGTATTTTTTAATATTTTATCTTTTAAGTATCCATCAGGATTTTTATTTAATCATTTTTTTATTTTTAATATATCACTTATATTATCCTTTATTTTTCCAGCTATACCTTGCTTCTCAATATTCCCATTAGGTGGGATGTTTAGTAAAAAATCAAATAAAGTTAAATTAATATTATTCATATAATTTAAAACATCTGTTTGTTTAGATAATCGTCCACTTAATACTAAAATATCTTTTTCTTTTATACTTCTTCTTAATCAATGATTTGTATATGAAATATTATAAACAGTTTCTCATTTTTTATTTTTAGAAATTTTTACTTCTGTATCTTTATCTCATTTTAATCACAAAAAATCTTGAACATTTTTAGGTAAATTATCTATTTTTTGTTTATCAGTTTCTTTCTTTTCTTTACTTTTTTGAGTATCAACACTACTTCAAAAAGAAGCCTCTAGATTAAATAAAACACTTAAATTAGTAATCTTAAATTTCATTTTTTATTTTTATTTTTTATAAAACTTTTACTAAATAATAAATATTATTCATTTTTTGTCAAATTTTTCAGTTATAAATTTTAATATTAAAATTAACAAATATCTATTCTTTTTCTTTGATAACCTTTTTATATCATAAATATTTACTTAAACATTGATTTAATTAAGCAAAATCTATATATAGTAGTTATACTTTTAATACCTAATCATCTATAACAAAATATGAACTGACTAACCTGTTCTTTGGATATATGAAATTGATATATAAAATGATTAATCTTTCTAAAAGAATATGATGATACCACAAACATCGTAGCAAAAGATATGATCAAAAGTAGTTGACTAAAAAGATGAAAAATATTAGATTCAAATAACTTAACAAATAGTATATTAAAAGTTATTGATAATTTATCAAAAAAAGTTGATGCACCCATAGATAATGTTATCATTTGATTTTCACACCCTGATATGAAAATTATAAAAGCATCAAACCATAAAAGGATAGTAAATATAGAAATTAATGAAAAAGATGTTTCTTCTTTATTAGAATCTATACCAGAATCAATAGATGAATTAAATTATGAAGTATTAAAAATAATACCATCAACTTGGATTATAGATGATACTGAAAAAACAAAAAATCCTATTTGATTACAAGGAAGAAAATTAGAATTAAAAGCAAATGTCTTTATGATTCCGTCAAATATATTTAAAGAATTAGAAAAAATATTTGATAAATTAGAAATTGATATCATCGATTTTATGCCAAACATCTTATGACTTGAAGAATGATGTTTAGACTCTGAAACTAAAGATTTATGATGTGTACTTATAGATATAGGAACAAACCAAACATCTTATGTAATCTATGAAGAATGAAATAACTTATGATATGGAGTAATTCCTGTTTGATGAGAAGAAATCACAAAAGATATATCTATATGATTAAAGATAGATTATACTCAAGCAGAACAAATCAAAAAAGAAGAATGAGAAATTATTATGAATAATGAAAATATAGATACTGATTGAGAAATTGATAAAGTTTTCTTATCAAACATTATAGAAGCTAGACTTGAAGATGATATATACAAATATATTCTTGAAGCAATGGAAGAAAAATGAGTATCTGGAAGATTACCATGATGAATTATATTATCATGATGAACAAGTAAAATTAAAAATATTGAAGAATTTACGAGAAATTACTTTAGCTTAGCTTGTAAAAGATGAAAAATTATAGATCCTCAATTTCAAGAATTATGAACAAATTTACAATTCTTAAATTGTATATGAAACTATATATGGGAAGAAAAATATTGAGATGAATGATGATTTAGCTTATGACTAAATTTCTGATTTCTTACAGCAATTAAAGATTGGATAAAAAAAATATTCTAAAACATTTATATAATAATTAAAATTTAAAATGGCATTAACAGAAATAACACCTGATTTCATTCCTGGAGCAAGAATTAAAGTAATTTGAGTTGGTTGAGCTGGATGAAATACTATCAATAGAATGGTTCAAGAATGAATTGACTGAGTTGAATTTATAGCAGTAAATACAGATGCACAAGCATTGGAAAATAACTTAGCTAATGATAAAGTAAATATTTGACTTAATTTAACTAGATGATTAGGTGCTTGAGCAAACCCAGAAATTGGTAGAAAAGCTGCAGAAGAAAATATTGATGAAATTAAAAGACATCTTGATGATACAGACATGCTTTTTATCACTGCTGGTATGTGAGGTGGTACTTGAACTGGTGCTGCTCCAGTAATTGCACAAGCTGCAAAAGAATTATGAATTCTTACAGTATGAGTAGTTACAAAACCTTTCTCTTTTGAATGAAAAAGAAGATTGGAAAATGCTATCGAATGATTATCAAAAATCAAAGAATGAGTAGATACTCTTATTGTAATACCAAATGATAAAATATTTAATATTATTGATAAAAAAACAACATTCAAAGCAGCCTTTAATATGATAGATAAAATTTTACACTTAGGTGTTCAATGAATATCTGATTTAGTTATCAAACCAGGTTTAATTAATATAGATTTTGCTGATATATTAGCAATTATGAAAGAATCTTGAACTGCTCTACTTGGTATTGGTTATGGTGAAGGTGAAAATAGAACAGTAGATGCTACAAGACAAGCTATAGAAAATCCTTTATTAGAAGCAAAACTTGAAGGTGCAAAAAATATTATCTTTGCAGTTACATGAAGTGAAGATTTAACACCTACTGAGGTTCAAGAAGCAGCTTGAATTATAGAAAATATCGCAGCTGATGATGCAAATATTATTTGGGGAATGTCTATAGATGAAAATTATGAACAAGATGTAAAAGTTACTATCATTGCTACTTGATTTCCTGAAACTATCCAAAATGATATAATCAAATGACCAGCTACAAAATCAAATCCATTTAGAAACAACACAAGTAAATGAAATGATTTTGTTTCAAAAACATTAAGCACTAGTAAACCAATAGAACCAAAAGAAAATAATCAATCAGATGTTCCTGCATTTTTAAGAAGAAAAGCAAAATAGTTTTGTATGTTATCTAAAATATTAAATTGTTTAATTATTAAAATATTAGATTAATGAAATTAAAAATAGTTTCTACAGAAGGAACTTTATATAACTGAGAAATAGAAGAAGTAATAGTTCCAACTCAAGAATGAGAAATAGGTATTTTACCTGATCATGCTATGTATGCTTGAGTTGTTCAATGATGAATATGTAAATTTAAGACAAATCAAGATAATAAAGATTTCTTTAAAAAAGATGAATTTAATGTTATTTCTGTTTGAGATGGTGTAGTTTATACAGATTGAAAAGAAATTTCTGTTGTAGTTTCTTCTGCTACATCAAAAAATACTCTATCAGATGAAGAATTACAAAAAATGAAAGAAAAATTAGAAAAAGAAATAGAAGAAATTAAAACAAAATGATCTATTGAAGATATAGAAAAAGCATTATTTAAAATGAATAAAATAATGGCTGATCTAGAATTAAACAAATATCATTAAAAAAATACTAGGAATATACCTAGTATAATGCTACAGTAGCTCAGCTGGTAGAGCATCCCCATGGTAAGGGGAAGGTCGTCAGTTCAAGTCTGATCTGTAGCTTTTTTTTTATTTAAAATTTATTCTCACCGAATTAAATAAATTATTTAGTTGTTTTTTTAATTTCTTATTTATAAGATGCAATGTTGTAGGTAATTTAATATTTATATCTACAAGTAAATAATCTTTTCAATTTTCATTTATTGTATTTATATTCAATATTTTTATCTTAAATTCATTTAAAACATTTATAATATCCAAAAAATTTTCTTTTTTATCTGTAATATTAAAATTCAAAATAACTTCATATCCATTTTGTGGTTGTCATTCCCAATGAGCCTCTACTAATTTTTGAAAATTTATAGTCTTAAGTGCTTTACAAGATGTTTTGTGAATTTTTATTCATTCATCTATTACTTTTCAAATAATAATATCTCATTTTATTGGTTTACATTCAGGACAAAATATGTATTTAAATAATTTAGAATTATCAATTATTACTTGTGATTTAACTTCTTTTTGAATATCTTCTAATTTTTCTTGAATTTCTTGTTTATGAGTATAAATATTAGGATAAAATCATCTAATAAATTTAGAAATACTCAAATTTCAATTAGCAATTTGAATTAAATATCTTTCCATCTCTTGATCAGAAAGTTTTAACTTAATCAAATTGTTATTATTATCTAACTCAGGTAAAGAATATTTTTTTAATTCTTTATTTAAAATATCCTTTCATAAATCTATACTATGTTGTCTTTCAAGATGATTAAAATATTGTCTTATCTTATTTTTACTAGTTGGAGAAAATACATAATCTAACCAAGATTTTTTTACAGAAACATTATTTCTAAAAGTTTTAATTTCCACAATATCTCAATTCCTCAGTTTATAATCTATAGGAACAATCTTTCCATCTACCGTAGCAGACTTAAAATGTAATCATATATCTGTATGAACTCTAAATGCAAAATCTAAAACTGTAGCTCATTTAGGTAATTCTATAACTTTTCAAGCTGGTGTATAAATAAATACAGATTTACTCAAAAAATCAACATCCAATATATTAAAGAAATTTTTATTTTCTGAACTTTTTTCTTGGTATTCCTTTGAAATTTCTTTCAATTTATTTACCCACTCTATCTGTTTAAGTTCTGTTTTATTAGAATTTCATAATTCTTTGTAAATAAAATGTGCAGCAACTCAATATTCTGCTAAATCATCCATTTTCTTTGTTCTTATTTGTATCTCAACTGGTGTTTTATAAAGTCATAAAACTGTTGTATGAAGTGATTGATAACCATTTGGTTTTGGAATAGATATATAATCTTTAATTCTTTTAAGAATTGGAGTATATTGTGAATGAATAGCTCATAATGTAGTATAACAATTTGATATATTATTTACTATTATTCTAAAAGCTAAAATATCTTTTATCTCTTTTATACAAGTCGTCTTATACTTAAAAAACTTAAGATATATTCTATAAGGACTCTTTAATCTTCATTTTATAGATAAATATTCTATATCATCCTTTTTTAAAATTTTCTCAATACTATATTTTATCTTATCTATATTTACCTTCGAATAATTTTTTTCTAAATAAGTAAATATCCTATTAAATTCTCCTGGCTCTAAAATAGCAAATGATCCATTTTCTAAGTAAAGTTGAAATACTTCTATTCATAATCTTTTTGAAATAGGAGCATAAACCTTTAAAGTTTCTTCTGCTATCCTTACTTGTTTTTCTCTTTTAGGATGATATTTTAAAGTTTGAATATTATGAATCCTATCTGCAAGTTTCACAAAAATTACTCTTATATCTTGCCCCATTGCCAAAAAAGTTTTTTTCAATGTTTCTATTTGTCTATCTTCTCATTGATATTTTACTCTACCTACTTTTTCTAATCATAAACATAAAAAAGCAACTTCAGGTCAAAATTCTTCTAAAATTTCGTCTCAAGTTATAGGAGTATCCTCTATCACATCATGAAGCAAAGCAGCTTGTAATGCATAAATTCAAGGTTGGATAAGTAATAAATATTTTGCTACATAAACAGGATGCACTATATATGGCTCACCAGAAAGTCTTTTTTCATTCCCATGAGCATTTTTTGCATATTCATAAGCTTTTTGCAACATTTCTCATTCTTTTTCTCAAAGATATTCTATTACAGGTTGTTTAACCTCTTTTTCAAAAAAATCCTCTATTTCTTTTTCAGAAAATATTGGTTTGTAATCAAAAAAGTTTTTTAAATTTATCTGCATTTTAAATAATTATATAATAAATGTTTTATAAAGACAATAAAGACTAACAATCAAAAGAATATATCATAATCTAGTTGTTTTTTTATTTTCATTACTATCTCAAATAAGAACCATAGCAAAAGTAAATATTATAATAAATGAAACAAAATACATTAAACTAGTTTTGAAAAACATCTTTTTTATTTTAAATTAAATATTATTTTTCCATTTTATCATATAATTTCCTATATTTTTCTGGAACCTCATATTTTGGGAAAAGTAATTGATGTAATGGAATATTACAATCTATACTTTCTGATATTTTATGAGTATTTCAAATTAAAATATCTTGTAAATCTCCTGATAATCAATTATTTTCTAACACTGCTCTAACTTCTTCTTCAGTCATAATATGATTGTATCATTTTACTCTTGGTCTATTTTCTTCTCAATATTTCCAATTATTTTTTATACATAACAAGACATCATAAGTATCTCTATCCTCTTTATTTAAATATTTATAATTTGATGTAATCACAGCCTTCTTTTTATTATTTTCTATAAATTGTATCAATTTTTTCTCTATTTTTTGCCTTTCTTCAAATAAATTATAATCATAAGTAAGAAATTCTAAGTAAAACTCTCATTCAAATAAATCTTCATATTCTTGAATTTTTTCTAAAATAAGATTGTCTTTTTCTCATCATACGATAAGTTTTTCTATTTCTCAATTTCATCACGAAAGTCAGATAAGTCATTTACTATATTTTTTCAAATCATCCATAGTTATAAATGGAACATCTACCATATTCACAGTATTTGCTATAGAAATTAATTGTATCATATTTTGATAACCTTCATAAGTTTTTGATAATAAAACTATATTCATCATATTTTTACCATCATAAGAAAAAATTAAATCTACACCCAAGATTGGTTTAATTCAATCAGTTTTTTCATAAAATTCTAAAAATCCATAACCAGCATTTGTATCTGTAATAGCTATAGCTTGTTGATTTAATTCTTTAGCTTTGTTTGCTATAGCTTTTGTATCTCATATAGCTTGAAGCATACTATAATGACTATGTCCATGTAAATGTATCATAATTAAAAAATAACCAATATAAAACTGATATTTATAATAAAAAATTTATATAAAATAACAATCTAAATTTAATCAGATTATTTATATCAAGAAAAAGACCGTAAACAACGGCCTTTAAAATATATTTATACCTATTTAATAGGTACAAATTTTTTAACAACTCCAATAGCTACTATAACTACAGCTAATGGAACAAACAATGCTAATCTCATTCCTTCTCCTTTAATTTTTCTCTCTTAATTCAAGAGGAAGAAACTTATATATATTTTAAAGTAATTATCAAGACTTTTCACAAAAAAAAATAATGTTTTATCTAATTTTGCACACTTAAAACTATTCTTTCATCAGCCGTTGGTAATTTTATATCAAGAACTTTTTGTCCATTTGATTTATAAAGGATATTTCAAAAACTATCTGTCATAATCATATTATCTCAATGTTGAATAATTTTTGCTAAAACTTTATTTCATCTTGTTAATATTTTTTCATTTCACATATTATTTAAAGTTCAAACATTTCTTCAATTTGAATAAAAATATATATTTCAAGAACTATCTTTTTTGTATCTACAATTATGACATCACAGTAAAGAAGATATTTTTTTATACAACCTTTTTTTATTTTCAACTCAAGATAAAACTTCATATTCTCTTGGATTATTTTCCTCTATGTATCAAGCATAATTATCTATAGTTCATAAAACTTTAATTTTATCTAAATAAGAAACATAGACCAAAGTAATAGTTTTTCCAATTTCATAACCAACTATTCATTTTCTACCACTTGCTTGAAAATTTAATTTCAAAAACTTAGGTTTAGCTTTGAAAGGTGTTCAATTTATCCTTATTATAACTTCATCTAAATCATTCTCTTTTAAAAAACTTTCATTTTCAATAATATTAGAAGCTGAAACTAAAGACATTTTTTGTCAATCAGAATACACAACTCATCAAGTCGGATTTAAATTAGTTATCCCTTCTAAATTAGTATTATCTAAATTTTGAACATTTGTATTATATCTATAATAATAATCTGTATCATAATGATCATTCCAGTCTGTAGCTGTTCTATCGTATGAAACATGAGTATGTTTTTTTATATAATCTCAAGCTTTAGAAAAAAAATTCTTAGTATAATGTGGAAGTTTTGAAATATCTATATCTTCTGCAGAACTTGTCGAAGCTGCAAGAAGTGTAGAAAGCAATACTGCCTTAGTTCATTTTGTCCATTTCTTTAAATATTTCTTTCTTTCTACTGACGAAAGTTTTTTAACTTCTATTTTTTCTCAACCATTTGGATCTATATAATTTTCTTTGAAAGACATTATTATTTATTTAAAATATAAATTTCTCTTTTAGGTCTAGTATCTTCAATAATGTTATATCACCTTACTATATATTTTTCTTTTAATTTTTGAATTAACTTATCTTTAAGATATCTTTCCTTTTTATACTTTGATAATCGTGGTAATAACTGATATTTCTTTTTTGGAATCAGAATTAGTTGTCATATTTTAATATTTGTTGTGAGTAATTTGTTAAATAATATAAATTGTTTTAAAGTAATTCATTCTTTTTTAAAGTTAAATTTCATCCAAATTTTAGTTAAATTATCTCAATTTTTAACTATATATTTTTCTTTCTCAACTAAAATTGGTTTTCATGCCTTCATAAATTTTGCTAATCAATTAACTGATTCTTCAAATTTTTGAAAAGTAAAATTTTTTGTATTTATAGAAATATATCATGGACCTTTTCATTTAAAATCAAATGTTATATGCTCATTATATAGATAATCTGATAAATCATCATGCTCTAAATCTATTTTTTTGGGAATATTATTCAATACTAATCATTTAGTTTCTAATACTTTTTTATTGTTTTCTAAATAATTAAAGAAATTAACTGCTCAAGCAAACTTCCAGAAATAAGAAGATTGTTGTAAAATAACTTCTTTTATATGTTTTAAAATAAATCTTTTTTTATAATTTAAACTTTGGTATCTCAACTTATGTATCCATTTTCACTTATGAGTAAATAATCATCTTCAATGTTTAAAATAAATACTATTTACTTTTTTTACTCAAGCTAATAATGAATTAGAACTTTTTGATTTTAAAACTACATATTTATAATTATTATAAATTTTCTTTAATATATTTATATATTCATTCATAGTATCTATATTTTTTATTCTAATTCTATTATACAATCATCAATTATAAATAGATAGGACAAAAGCCATATCTTCAGTTTTTATTTTTGACTGTAAATTTCTAAGTTTTGTAGGAATATAAATTTCTTTTCAAATAGTTAAAGTTTTAATATTTTGTCACATAATTTTATTGAACCATACTACAATTGAAGTATTAACATTATATTTTCTTGCTAATCAGAAAAAACTATCTCACTTTTTAATCTTTACTTTTTTATATTCCAAAACATCGTTTTTATCTAACTTATTTCTTTTAATTAAAAGAGAAAAAAATAAATCTCTCAAATGTTTTCAAGCTCCTTCAGCAGATTTTAGTGGGTCATTCCTATAATCATTTACTAAAATTCATTTTTCCCTATCAACTAAATCATAAGTATTTCATGCATTTGCAGTAAATTGAAATGGTCATTTTGCAATTTTATTATTATTATTCTTTCAAAAATAAGATTCTACATATCATAAAATTTCAAATTTTTGAGCTAAATCATTAGACATAAAAATTCATAAGTTCTTTTCAAAAATTTGATTCCATTGTTTTTTATACATATAATATTCCTGAACTGATCTTAATAAAGGTTTGTTAATTTTATTATTTGAAATAAAAAACTCATTATAGAAAGATTGATAATACATATCTTTAAGCTGTTCTAATTTTCATAAAGGAATATTTTTATTCCAATATCTTCTAAACAAGTTCCAAATATACTCATTTGTCCTTCTAAAATTTATTTTTCTAGAAGACTCTAAATTACTATTAACTAACAAACTTTCTTTATCAAAGGAAATCTTTTTATCTAAATGTAATACAGGATATTTTCTTTTAACAAAATGATTTAATTTTATGTTTCTATGTTTCTTAATTTTTTTATACTTATCAACATATTTTCAAATAACTCATTTTAATTTATGTAAAACTTTCTTTTGTAATCTTACAAGATAGTCATTTCTTACTTTTCTTTTTAAATATGCTTTTTCTTGCTTTAACAAAACATCGGACAATTTTTTTAATGCTGTTTTTGTATGTTTTTTTAGTTTTTCTTTTTTAAGATTCTTAATATATTTTAATTGCTGAACTTCATCTTTACTAATTCTATCATTTCAATTAGAAATATTTGGACTTAAATAATCTAAACTATGTTTCATTATTTTTTATTTTTGTTTTATAAATTAACTACTATTATAGTAATCAATTCTTATTTTTTGTCAAAAACTACAAAATTTTATATTCTCAAGCATTATCTTGGATATAACCAGAGATTTCCATACTAGAAAGTAAGTTTAAAATTTCTCAAGTATCCATATCCAGACTATTGCAAAGTAATTCAAGTGTAGTGCTTCACTTCTGAATGTGCTGAAATATAAGTTTTTCATTTTCTGTCATTTCTGCAGTTTCTATCTGTTTTGTAGTTTTTTCTTGATTAGTTAAGTTCAAGATGTCTTTAATTTCTTCTAAAAATAAATCTCGATTATAAATTCCTTTTATTTTATTTTCTGCTATAAGTTTGTTTGTTCAATTTCAAGTTTCATCATCAACAGAAGAAAAACAAGTATAAACTGGAATGTTTATCTCCATAGCATCTTCTACAGTTATCAAAGTTCAAGATTTTTCTCTTGCTTGAGGCACAAACAAAACATCAGATAATCCAGCTATAATCCTATTTCTTTGCGGAAAAGTCCGATTTGTTCCTGGCTGTTTAAGTTTAAATTCAGAAAGAACCAATCCATCATTTTTTACAATATCATTTATTAAGTGTCTTGTAGTTCAAGCAAGTCATTTTGCAAGTCCAAATCCTAAAACTGAAACTGTAGGAATATTGTATTCTATAGCTAGTTTATGTGCCAAAGTATCTACTCCATCTGCAAGACCTGAAACTATAGCTATATTTTGAAAATTCTTTATTTTATTAAAAAAATCTTTAACAAGCTGAACAGTAGTTTGGCTCATTTGTCTTGGTCAAACCACACCGATGAGTTTTTTATTTTTTATAATTTCATAATTTCAAATATAATACAAAATATAAGACAATGGCTTGGTCTTCTTTAGAAAAACTTGTTTATCTATCAAAGCCTGAATGTTATTTTTCTCACAATAATCTAAAATCTTATTTTTTTTACTGGCATCCAACTCAGCATTTTCTAACTTTCTCAATTGTGAAACTGTAATTTTCTCATCTATTGAATACAAAATAGCTTTATCTTGCATAATGTAATTTTTATAATAAATGAATTTAAAATAAAGTTTTAAAATATTTTTTCAACTAAAAGATACTCTCATTGAAAAGAATATCAAAAAAATTATAAAACTATACATTATATTTTATATATAAAAAATTTAAAATGATTAGAAAAAGAAAGAAATTCTCATTAATATCATTAAGAAAAAAGAAAAGATGAAGACCAAAAAAAAGAAGTTATTGGAAACTTATAATTATAGTATTTTTATTATTTACGATAATTCCTAGCATTATATGATATATGTGGTTTAAAAAACATATATTAAATGACTTACCAAATATTGCTAACATAGAAAAAGTAGTATTTTCTCAAACAACTACTATTACAGATAGAAACTGAATAGTTCTATACAAATTGTTTAATGAAAATAGAAAATATGTTCCAATATCCAAAATAGCCACAAATATGCAAAATGCAATTGTAGCTACTGAAGATAAAACTTTCTGGACAAATGAATGAATAGATATTCAATGAATTATAAGAGCTTGAATAAAAGATGTTATTTTTTGAAAAAAACAATGATGATCTACACTTACACAACAACTTATAAAAAATTTGTTATTAACAAGACAAAAAACTATTATAAGAAAACTTAAAGAAATAGTTCTAACATTAGAATTAAATAAATTTCTTACTCAAAAAATTAAATCTCAATATAAGTGATTATCAAACAAAGAAATTAAAAAAAAGATGAAAGAAAAAATTTTGGAAATGTATCTAAATTATGTATTTTTTGGAAATAATGCTTATGGAATACAGGCAGCAGCACAAACATATTTTCACAAAGATGCAAATACTTTAACAGTTTTAGAATCTGCTATTTTAGCAGGTATACCTAAATCACCTACAGAATATGATCCAGTAATTAATAGGGCTAATAATCTATGAACATTAGAAATATTAGATGCAAGCTGAAATAAAATTAGTTTAAATTCAAGTATTGGTAAAAAAGTAGAAAAAGCATACATTGATTATTTAAAAAATAAAACTTTTTCATTCTCTAAATCTGAAAATGATATTTTCGACATATTGACACCTAAACATATGATTTATAATAATTTCAAAGTTAAATATATCCCTGGAAGAAAAGATTTTGTTTTAGCTAGAATGTATATTGACTGATATATAGATAAAAATCAACTGATTCAAGCAGAACAAGAAAGTTTTAATAAGAAAATATATAAATTAAATATTCAAATAAAAGCTCCTTGGTTCGTGTTTAGAGTTATAAAAGAATTAGAAAAAAAATATTGAAAAGATTTAATTGAAAAAGCAGGATGGACCATAAAAACTAGTTTAGATCGGAATATACAAAAACTAGCTGACCAATCTGTTCAAGCTCGGAGTGGATATTTACTTAAAAAATGAGCAAATAATGCTGCACTACTTTATATAAATAGTAAAAATGGAGATATATTAGCTTATGTATGATCTGAAGATTATTACAATAAAAAAATAGATGGGAAAGTGGATATGATTACATCACTAAGGCAATGTGGGTCAGTAATTAAACCTTTAATATATTCAAATGCTTTTATTAAAAATCCTACATTTACACCAGAAACTCCTATTTATGATACAAAATTCAATATAGCAAAAAAATGAGAATCATTAAATAATTTTGATGATAGATTTTTATGACTTATGCCTATCAAAAAGGCTTTGCCGTATTCTAGGAATATACCTGCCGTTAAAATGTATTTTCTTGGATGATGAGAATATAAAGTAAAATCATTTTTACAATCTTTATGATTAAAAACTATATCTGACAAAATATATTATGGTTATCCTCTTGCAATATGAGCAGCAGATGTTCGTATGATAGATATGGCTCAGGCTTTTTCTAATTTATCAAACATAAATTGAGCTAGAAAAATAAATGGCATTTTAGAAATTAAATGACCAAATTGAAATATAATATACAAAAAACAAGATCAAAAACTTAAGCAAATAATACCTGTTTGAGTTGTCAGTATGATATGGGATATTTTATCAAATCCTTATAATTTACCTCCTACATGGAGACATGAAGAATCTATAAAATGACTTAAACTTGCAAACAAATCTTGAACTACAAATATTATAGACAAAAAAAATGGAAAAAAATATCCAAGAGATGGATGGTTTATTAGTTATTCTCCAAGTAAAGTTTTTGTAGTTTGGGCATGAAATACAAAGTGAAAACATATGCATTCTGATGCTTACGGTGGTTGGACAGCTTGAAAAATCTGGAAAACATTTGTCCTAAAACTTAAAAAAAATTGATATATCCACAACGAAGAAATGGTGCAAAAATGAACTACTTCTATTTATGTAAATACCATAAATGGAAAAGAATCTTCAGAATTAACTCCAATTCAAATATCTAAAAAAACTATAGCAAGAATAGATTGAATTCCTCCAAAAGATGATGGGCAAACTGTTAAAATGATTCAAATAGATACATTATGTAATTGATTAGTTTCCAAATATACTCCAAAATCAGAACAAAAATATGCATATGTAATTACTGGTATTCATTCTCACATGCCAAATAATCCTAAATGGGAAGACCCTGTTCAAAAATGGTGGAAAACAGTTTGAATTTTAAAATATCAAAAAATATTTAATGCTCCAGTTTTACTAAAAGCACCAACACAAATTTGTAAATCTAGGTTAGTTATAGCCAAAAAATGAATGTTAAATTTTAACATAGACTATCCAAAAAATAACCAAACTATATCTTATGTATTTGATTTACGGATTAAAACTCTTAATGCTCCATTTAAAATTAAAAAAATTGATATCTATCTAGACAATCAACTTGTGCAGACTTCAGATTACACACAAATCGTAGGTGTTTATTTAAAAAATAATATTACAATCTGAAAACATAAGCTCACAATAGTATTGACAGACAACAAATGATATACTAAATCACAAACTATAAATATAAATTTAGTCAAAAAAGATACTACATATCCATATTTGGACAAAATTGTAAAACAAAATTGAAAATATATTTATATCTTCAAAGATAAAGAATCTAGAGTTTTATGATGATTTCTTATCTGTAATTGAAAAAAACAAAGATTTAGCTGACCTATTGCAGTATGAAATTCAAATAATTGTTCTTATGAAAGTGTAATAGATTACTATGGAAATTCTAAATAAAGAAATTTTATCAAATATAAAAAACTATGACTTACAACACTAATTGATTTTATTTTTTATGATTATTGATTTTAGTTTTTTGTGTATGATTTTATTTAAAAAAATACAAAGTTATTAATTTAATTTTACCTAAAAAATGAAATTATTGACTATTAGCTGTTTTCCAAAAAATCCTTATTTTTTTAATTATGTTAATAATTTGTATTATTCCTTTTAATTTATGAATTTATCAATGAACTAAAATTAAAAAAGTTTCTACATTAAATATTGAAGTTCTTTTTGATGTCTCATTATCTATGACTGCAAAAGACATAAAGCCGGACAGATTTGATGTCGCAAAAAATGCATTAATTAATTTTATAAAAAACCTAGATACTAACTATAATATTTGATTAATAACATTTTCAGGGAAACCATTAGTTTATTCACCTATGACAAACGATAAAAAAGCTCTAATTTGGAAAATTAAAAATATGAGTATGGCTGATTTTCCTCCAACTATGGACTTTGTAGGAACTGCAATATGAGATGCAATACTACTTGGAGCAAATCAATTAGTAGAATTTACAAAACAAAATAATAAACCTTGAGTTATGATTTTACTTACGGATGGTGATTCAAACAAATGAATTAAGCCTCTTATAGCCGTGAAAAATATTAAAAAATTAAAGATTCCTATTTATGTTGGAGCTATTTGAAAAGATTATAGATATATAGTTTGAGAAGATATTTATGGTTCTGATGTGCCAACAAGCATAAATTTAAAAGTTTTAAAAGAAATTGCTAAACAAACTTGATGAGAGTTTAAAAAATTAGAATCAAAATGAGATTTTTTAGAAATACTATGAAAATTATATAATTATGTCAAAAATTACGAACAAATTAAAAAAATAGCAGAATATACTTATTTAAACTATTATTTGAAATGGATTTTATTAATTTTATTAACAATTTACTGATTAACTTTTATAAGATTTAAGCTAAAATAGTTTTATTGAAAAAAACAAATAATTAGTTATACAAAGCATATTTACTTAATATTAAAAATATATAACAACAAATGAGTTGACCCACGATATTAATTTTCATAGTTTTATTAGCACTATCAGCATTTTTTTCTTGAACTGAAATAGCTCTTATGAGCTTACCAAAACATAAAATTGAATCTTTCTTAAAACAGTGATTATCTTGATCAAAAGCATTAAAATATATTAAAGAAAAATCAGATAAATTACTTATTACTATCTTAATTTGAAATAATCTTGTAAACACATTTACAGCTGCTTTTGCAACTACTATTGCAATGTGAATAGCAAAAAATTCTTGATTATGATTAGATCAATCTACTGCCATAGCTATAGCAACTTGAATAGTAACATTACTTTTATTATTATTTTGAGAAATAGCTCCAAAAAGTTTTGCCATCAAAAATTCAGAAAAAATTTCACTTTCTGTAGCTTGAATTTATAAAACTTTAATGTTTTTATTATATCCATTAGTAATTATTATAGAATTTATAACAAAATTATTTACTTGAAAAAACAAAGAGAATCAAGTTTCTGAAGAAGAAATAGAAGCATTTATAGATATGTGAAAAGAAAGTTGAACACTAGAAAAAGAAGAACATAAACACCTGAAAAATATATTAGAATTTGATGAAATATCTGTAGATGAGATTATGACACCTAGAGTTAAATTTGATAAACTTTCTGATGATACAACTATAGAAGATTCAATTAACTATATTTTAACACATACTCATAGTAGAATACCAGTATATCATGAAGATATAGATAAAATAATATGAATAATAAATATTAGAACACTATTAGAAGAATTAAATAATTGAAACAAAAATAAAAAACTAAAAGATATAAAATTATTTAAAGCCATTAAAGTCCCATTAAATAAACCAATAGATGAATTACTAAAAACATTTCAAAAAAATCATCATCAAATGGCTATAGTTATAGACGAATACGGTGGAGTTGATTGACTTATTACACTAGAAGATATTATTGAAGAGGTTTTCTGAGAGATACAAGATGAAACAGATAAAGAAGAAAACAATATTCAAAAGATTTCAAATAATGAATATGTTGTAAGTTCTATACTTCCTTTTGAAGAAGTGCTAGAATTATTTAATTTAACTGAAAAAGATTTAGATATTGAAGAAAATAAAGCTTATGATGGAGAAACTTTAAGCTATGTAATTACCAATATTTTAGAAAGATTTCCAAAACAATGAGAAAATTTAGAAATAATTCTAAAAGATAACAAAAAGATACAATTAAAAGTTTTAAAAATAAAAGATGGTACTATTGGGAATATACATATTTTAGTTGAAAAGAAAGATTAATTTTATATTATCATAAATAGTTTATAAAATATTTTAAAACATTTATGGCTAGAAAAAAAAGAAAAACTTCTAAAAAAAGAAAAGTTGTATCAAGTCCTTGAAAGATAGGTCTAATTTTGATAAGTATATGATTATTATATTTTTTTATTAATTTTTATGCACCTAATTCTCCACTAATTTATTTGGATTATCTTACTGATTTTTTCTTTTGAAAATTATGAAGTAATTTCTTTTACTGATTATTAATATTTTTATGAATAGTTCTTATACTATACCCTGCAAATTGGAAAGAAAGAATTTTTACATATAGTTTTATTAGTTTTATATTTTTACTAATAATTTTATCATTTCCATTATTAAATTCTGCAAGTTCAGATAATATATTTGCAACAGGATGATATATTTGATATGGGTGAATAAAATTAATATCTATAATATTATGAAACTCTATAAGTGCGACAAAAACACTTTCCATAGCATTATTTTGAATTTCTACAATATTTACAGCATGGAAATTAAACCTATTTTTGCTTATTCCTCAAATAGAATTTGAAATTCCTGAAAAAAAAGAAATTAAAAGAAAAAAAATAAAAGTTAAAGTTTCCGAAATAAATAAATTACAAAAAAATGAAGAACTTACAAATAAAGAAAGTATAATTAACAAGAAAGAGAATTTAATAAAGAATATTTTTAAAGATAAAATAAAAAAGAAAATAGAAGAAACAACAAAAACTGAAAAAATAAAAATATCTTATCCAAAAGATAAGCCTACTTTTCCTGTAAATAATCTTGAACAATGAGATTCAACTATTTCTATAGATGAAAATATACTAATACAACAAGCTTGAGAAATACAAAATAAACTTAATGAATTTAATATTCCAGTTGAAGTGGTGTGATATGAAGTGTGACCTTCTGTAATACAATTTAAGCTTAAATTAGCAAAATGAATTAAAGTTTCAAGTATAGAAAATCTAAAAAAAGACTTATCATTATCTTTAAAATCAGCTATAAGAATATTAGCTCCAATACCTTGAACAGAGTTTGTTTGAATAGAAATGCCAAATCCTAAATCAAAAATAGTCTATTTATCTGAAATTCTAAAATCTAAAGAATTTTCAAATTCAATGAATAAGTCATTTACAAATTTATCTATTTGAAAAGCTATAGATTGAAGCTTATTCCTAGAACCATTAGAAAAAATGCCACATTTACTTGTTGCATGACAAACTTGATCTGGTAAATCTGTAGCTATAAATGATTATATTATTTCATTATTATATCAAAATACTCCAGATGAATTAAAACTAATTATGGTAGATCCAAAACAAGTAGAACTATGATTATACGATGGATTACCACATTTATTAGCTCCAATTATAAATGAACCAGACAAAGCATTAAAAGCATTGAAATGGGCCGTAGACGTTATGAATAGAAGATATAAATTATTAAAAGATAAGAAAGTAAGAAATATATATGAATATAACGAAAAAGTTGACGAAAAAGATAAAATGAGTAGAATAGTAATCATAGTAGATGAGTTAGCAGATCTTATGATGAGTTGAAATAAAAAAGATGTTGAGCATAATATTGCTCGTATCGCACAAATGGCAAGAGCTGTCTGAATGCATTTAATTTTAGCAACTCAAAGACCTTCTGTAAATGTTATTACAGGTTTAATAAAAGCTAATATACCTACAAGAATTGCATTTTGAGTTGTAAGTAGTATAGATTCTAGAACTATTTTAGATAGATCAGGTGCTGAAGATTTATTATGAAGATGAGATTTATTGTTTGTATCTCCGAACTATAAACATCCAATTAGAGTCCAAGCTCCATTAGTTTCTACTGAAGATACAGAAAATATAATATCTACATTAAAAGAAAAATATCTAAAGTGAATAGAAAATGAAGAAGACATATATGATAAAGAACTTATAGATATTTTAGAATGAAATCAACCTGATAGTAACTATACATGATGATGAAACGGTGATGACGATGAATTAATTAAACAATCTATTGAGATTATTCAACAAACTCACAAAGCATCCATTACATTATTACAAAGGAGGCTTAAAGTATGATTTGCCCGTGCTGCAAGACTTATGGATCAACTTGAAGAAAAATGAATAGTATGACCACAAGAAGGAAGTAAGCCAAGAGAAATACTTATTTAATTAATAAAATAATAAAATGGCAATCATTTGATGAAAACAAAAGAGATGATTTTTTGAAGATTTATACATCAAAATGAATACACCTAAGTCAGAAAATAAGGTAGTATTTTTTAGACTTTTAGCTGTTACTCAAAAAGCTGGTTTAGGAATAAGAGATTCATTAGAAAGTATTTTAAAATCTGAATCTCATCCATGAGTAAGAAAAATTATCAAAGATACTCTATATAGTATAAATGAATGAGCTTGACTTGCAGATGCTTTATCAAAATATGATAATTTTTTCCAACCAGCAGAAATAGAGCTTATTCGCTCTTCAGAACAAATGGGTAATCTACCAGATACATTAAATAGTATGGCTGTAGAATTAGAAAAGTTTGAACAAATTAAAAAAAAGCTTAAATCAGCAATGATTTATCCTAGTATTATTTTAATCATTGCTGCATTTGCAATTGCTGTTCTTCTTATAAAAGTAATACCTTCTATACTAATAATATTTCCAAAAGGAACTAAATTACCAGATATTACGTTGTTTGTTATGCATTCATCAGATTTTTTAAGAGCACATTATCTATGAATTATCATATGATTTGTATGAATTCCTATTATATATAAAATATTATATACAAAATTTCTACCATTTAAAATTATTATGGATAAAATAGTTTTAAAACTCCCAGTTGTTTGACCATTAATAATGACATATTACCGGTATAGATTTTCAAAATTATTATGAGATTTTTATTCTGCATGATTATCTCCTTTAGTATCTTTCGATCAGATAGCTAATATATTTCAAAATTATCATTACAAACAAAAGATACTTGATGTAAAAAAAGATCTTGAAGTATGACTTGGAATGACAGAATCATTCGAATGAAGTTGGTTGTTTAATCCAATTTTAATTCAAATTATATGAATTTGAGAAAAAGCAGGTAATGTTTGAGAAATACTTGACCAAATGGCTACATTTTATAGAGAGGAAATAGATACAAAAGTATGATGACTTATGAGTTTAATAGAACCTATATTGATGGTATTTATAGCAGGTATAGTATGAGTTATTGTTGCATCAATATTCTTACCTATGGCAAATCTTATTTGAGCTCTGTCTAATTCGTAATTAATATTTATAAATATGTATATTTTATCCGAAAAAGAAAATAAGAAAATTGCCCTTGTAAACCTACTTGCTTGACCAAGTAGGCTTTTTTGAGAATTAACAGACAAAAGTATAAAAAAATATATTTCTAATTGAAAAAAAATACTTTTCATAACAAATAGAAAATGATTTAGTTCTTCAAATATATGTAAAGATTGTGGATATATTCCAAAATGTAAACACTGCTCTATTCCAATAGCTAAATACAAAAATAAAGATCAATTTATATCTATGTGTCCCATTTGTAAAAGAATTTATGAAAATACTTGAGTTTGTCAAAAATGCTGAAGCACAAACATAGTAGAATCTTGAATCTGAACTTACAAACTACAAGAAATACTACAAAATACATACAATATTTCTCCTTTAATTGTAGAAAATACTAACATAAATAGTAAAAATAAAATATTAAAAATACAAAATGAACTTAAAAAGCAACAATTTATAATATCTACAAATATATTCTCTCAATACAGTAAAAACTTTATGCCTGATTTAATTATATTTTTTAATGCTGATACTTGATTAAGTATCCCTGATTTTAATGTATGAGAAAAACATTTCTTATTTTTATATGAATTTATAAAAAAATATCCAACTTCAAATTTCATAATTCAAACTTTTAATATTGAACATTATGTTTACAAATATATTTTACAATTAGATTTAAACTGATTTTGGAAAGAAGAATTAAAATATAGAAAACAATTTAACTACCCTCCTTTTTCAGAAATTGTAGTATTAAAATATAAAGCAGAAATTGAAGAAAGTTTATATAGAAAAATATCAAAACTAGAATCTGAATTAAAATATCTCATAGAAAAAGAAAATATAAATATAGAAATTTATCAAACCCCACAACTAGTTTATAAAAAATTTTGAAAATATAACTATAATATCATTTTAAAATGAGATAATATAAAACCTTTCTTTGACCAGGCTGTGAAAAGATTAAAAATTAGAGAAAAATGATTTCAAATAGACTGGCTCCCTATGAATTTAATTTAAGTTTCCTCAATATTCACCCCAATTCCCTGTAATTTAGCTACGATATTTTCATAACCTCTTTTGATAATATTTTCATTTGTTATAAATGTAGTTCATTTTGCAACTACTCAAGACAAAATCAATCAAGCTCAGGCTCTCAAATCTCTAGTATTTACATAAGTTCAAATTAACTTTTTTCATCAAACTATCAAAACTTCATGTGGATTCAGTATTTCAATATGAGCTCACATATTTTCTAATTCTGCAAAATATGCAAATCTTCATTCAAACAAAACTTCATGTATTTTGCTAATTCATTTAATTTGTGTAAGTAAAATTCAAAAAATACTTTGTAAATCTGTCGGAAATCAAGGATATATCATAGTTTGTATATTTGTAGGTTTGTAATTTTTTTTATTAAATGAATTAACTTTTATAAAATCTTTCCCATATTCATAATTTATTCAAATTTTATCTGCTGTTGTAAATACAGACTCAAGATGAGAAGGATTTATATTTTTTATTATAATCTCACTTTCATCAGCTATTGCACCCAACCCAAAGTATGTGCCAGCTTCAATGTAATCAGAAACTATATCGTATTCATAATTTTTAATGTTAATTTTCGATGGTTTTACAGATACTCTATGATCATATCATAATCTTATATTTGCTCAAATATTTTTCAAAAAATTTATCAAATCTATAACATGCGGTTCTATAGCTATATTTGCAATTTCTATCTCATAATCTATTTTATCTAAAAATGCTAAATAAGTTAAAATAGCTTCTGTTGCAGTTACAGAAAATGAAGTTAAAATTATCTTTTTTTTAGGCTTCGAAACAGTTTTAAATATTTTTCTATCAGGTTTTATCAAAACTTTTACTCAGGCCTGTTCAAAAGCATTATCAAAAGTATCCAAAGGTCTTTTTCCCAAAGAACACCCTCCACAATTCGAAAATGAAATTTTTCAATATTTATAAAGTCATACAGGAATAAGTAAAATACTAGATCTAATTCTTTCAGTCATAGGTCACACCAAAGTTCATTTTTGTAAGTAAGTATCTCATATTTCATCCAAAACACGAACATCTACTATATCAGGTAAGTTTGTTAAGTTAATTTGTTTGTCAACCAAAAAGTTCGCAGCCAAAATCGGTAAAGCAGCATTTTTACTAGCTGAAACAGTGATTTCTCATTTCAAATTAGAACTATACTCTACTTTAAACATAAAATAAATATTACTTGTTAAATATTCAATTTATACTAATGATTTTTTAGTTGATTTCAAACATAGTAGAACTATAACAATAATTAATATTTTTATTCTCTAATACTTAAAATGTTAGAACAAATACAACTTCAAGTTAAAGATTTTATAAAAAAAAATCCAAACTGAGTAGTTTTTATAGTAGGACCTACTGCAAGTGGGAAAACACAACTTAGCATAGATTTAGTAAATTCATGAATAGATGCAGAAGTTGTTTCAGCAGATAGCAGACAACTTTTTAAACATATGAATATATGAACAGATAAAATTCCTTTAGAAATTAGAAAAGAAATTAAACATCATCTAATAGATTTTCTAGAGCCGAACGAATTTTACACTGCATGAGACTGGAAAAAAGATACTTTAAATATAATTTCATCAATTCAGAAAAAATGAAAAACAGCTTTTGTTGTATGATGAACAGGACTTTATACAGACACTATCTATAAAAATTATTCTTTACCAGATGCAAAGCCTGACTTTAACTTTAGAGAAAAACTTTATAAACTAGAAGAAGAAAATCCTTGAATTTTACGAAAAAAATTAAACAAAATAGATCCTCAAGAAGCTATGAAACTACATCCAAATTCTATAAGATTTATCATAAGAGCACTTGAAATATACGAAAAAACCTGAAAACCAAAATCAGAAGTTTGCTATGAACAAGAAGTTCCTTTCCCTATTTTAATGATAATTAAATGGGCTGACAAAGAAATCGCAAATCCAAAAATAAACAAAAGAATTAAAGAAATGTTTCAACAATGACTTATAGATGAAGTTAAAACATTATTAGATATGTGATATACTATCGAAAATCAAGCCTTACAAAGTATAGGATACAAAG
>Ga0256829_1000572_pt1 | contig 36196 bp, 30 predicted proteins | sample 131447metaG_FD_185979 | JGI IMG/M metagenome (GOLD analysis project Ga0256829, IMG submission 185979) | Hydrothermal vent microbial communities from Lau Basin, Pacific Ocean - 131-447 | ecosystem: Environmental > Aquatic > Marine > Hydrothermal vents | place: Pacific Ocean: Lau Basin | collected... | reverse complement strand
GGCTTTATGTGCCTAATATAAGTCATGCTATTCATATCGTCTGATAGTAAACCTTAGCGTCGTCCAATTGTAAAGTTAAACATCGTCCAATTGTAAAGTTCAAGGTCGTCTAACTGTAAACATGTAGGCGTGTTCGCTCAGGTTCTGGGCTTGGTTATGCCGTTAATTCACCTTTAAAGGCACGCTGCAATAAGCTGTTAAACAAATCATCGGACTTTTGCAGGGCGGCTTGCGCTTGCTGCTTTTGCGCTTCGATATGCTGGATACGCTCGGCGAATTGGTTTTGTAGGGTGATTGGAGGAACAAGCATTTCAGTTGCTTCTATTTGCTTATTGCTAACATTCGGCTGTAATGAAGTTGAAGAATATTTGGCTACCTTATTTTTAAAATAGTCGCTGTAAATTACCCTCATCAAATACACATTGTTAATTTTATTCTTATTAGGCTTAAACCTTGCTACACGTTGATTTAATAATGCTGGCAGGTCGTCCGCTTTGACTGTTATTGCCTTTACTGAATCTAGAGATTTAATAATAGGACGTGTAAGTGCCATCAATATATCCCCAGTCTTTAATGCAAAGTCTGGATATTTATCAAGGTAGCTATTGGGTAGCATATCAACCTCAGACCAATCTAGATTTTGAAAATGAACATTAGCAATTTTGACTAATTTAACTCCATCATCAATGAAGTCTGAGCTTTTAAATGAGAATCCGCCCTGAAGTTTACATATTAACCCTAACTGCATTTTCTCCCACCCCATCGGATTGGTTACAGGGTCACCAAACATATCCAAAAACAGGGATTGGCTGAGGGCGTTGTATTTGTCGATAAGTTGCGCATCTTTTTGCCGCAGCGCATCCGCCGCATCCAATATCGCAGCAATCTTTTTTTGCTCTTCTAGGGGTGGGAGTGGGATGTTACTTTGCTTAATAATTTTATCTGAAACGGCAGGATAGTTTGCTCCTGATGCTTTCCTAACCATATCATTTACAAATAAGTGAGATTGAACCCAGTAAAATAAATATTTTGAATCTAATGATTGTGCCTTTGCTCTCAAAACACAGTAGCCTGTAGATGCTGTTGCCCCACTTAATTGCTTTGGAATAATCGCAACACCATTCAAATTAGGTCTCACTGTCGACACTAATATATCCGAACCTTCTACCAACTGCCTAGCTCGGCTTGGTGCATCTGATGAAAGAACTTCTTGAACTTCTTCGATGGGTATTGTCTTCGCATCCTTATCAACAGAGCTTAAATCTATGTAAAGGAAGCTATCTTCGGAGATACTTTGCTTTGGGTTCCATGTAGCGACTTTTTCAACATAGTTGCCAATATTTTCAAGAGGGAAGCTCACGCCAATAGTTCCTTTAGTACTTTTAAAGCCTCAACGCGTTCACCATCAAGCTGTTCAATCTGCTTGATGATGTCCGCAGGTGCATCGTATTCGATTTCCTCATACACAATCTCTTTGTAGCGGTTAATGCTTAAATCCCAATCATTGGCTTTGATTTCATCCATCGGTACAAGAAAGCTTGGCTCGGTGCGTGCGCGCTCGTGTTCGGCATCACGCGCTTTGAAGCGTTGGATAATGTCGGGGATATTGTTCTCGGCAATCGGTGCGCGCTTATCGTCAAGGCTATAGCCATCGGCTTGCATATCATAAAACCAAACCTTGTCTGTGCCGCCATTATTGGTCTTGGTAAAAATAAGAATCGCCGTGCTTACCCCTGCATACGGCTTGAACACGCCGCTGGGCATGGAAATCACTGCTTCAAGCTTTTGCCCTGCCACCAATTCCTCTCTTAACTTCTTATGGGCATTGGACGAGCCAAACAGCACACCATCTGGAATAATCACCGCACAACGACCACCCATTTTCAACATACGCAACATCAAGGCTAAAAACAGCAATTCGGTCTTTTTAGTTTTAACGGTTTTAAGTAGCGAAGCTTCCACACCATCATAATCCAACGAGCCTTTGAAGGGTGGGTTGGCAAGAATCAGACTGAATTGTTCGCGCATGTCTGCATTGGCTTCACTCAACGAATCACGACCAATCAGTTGCGGGTGTTCGATGCCATGCAGTTGCAAATTCATCGCACCAATACGCAACATATTGGAATCAAACTCGATGCCTGTGAACATGTCCGTATTGTAGTGCTTGCGAAATGCCTCTTGATGAAACCATTCAGGGAAATGGTCATGCACATATTCCCCGGCGGCAACCAAGAAACCTGATGTGCCACATGCTGGGTCACAAATCGTATCTTCTTGGGTTGGTTCCATCATCTCAACCATCATCTGAATGATATGGCGTGGTGTGCGAAACTGACCATTGCGACCAGCCGTAGCGATTTTAGAAAGTAGATATTCGTACAGGTCGCCTTTGGTGTCGCGGTCATCCATTTGAATGCTATCAATCATCTGCACCACTTGGTCAAGCAAGCGAGGCGTAGGAATCATAAAGGTTGCACCCTTCATATATTTGGCAAACACACCGCCTGCTTTGCCAACCTGTATCATGTGCGTGAAGACCGTAAATCCATCTGCTGAGGCTTGAGGCTGGGTGAAGAGGTCAAACATCGTTTCAGGGTCATTATGTTTAAAGCTGTGCCAACGAAAAGACGCATGTTGGGGTTGATAGGTTGGATTGGAAACTTTTCCACCAATAAGGTTCATCTTCTTTTCTTCCAAAAGCTGGGCTTCATCCAAGCGGCGCAGAAACAATAAAAAGGTAAACTGTTGAATCACCGTAAGTGGATCACTGATACCGCCCGTCGCAAAAGCATTCCAAACTGTATCCACCTGACTCTTCAACTCACCTGTAATCATGCTTTATCCTTATCCTGTAAGTTGCTTTGTTTTTCTTCTAAGCTTTCCCAGCGAGCATAAGCATCGAGTAGCGCATCGTCCAATGTGGATAAACGTTGCTGATCTTTTTGATAGGCTTCGGCATTACTGGTGAAATAATCAGGATTGCAAAAGCGCGCCTCTATTTCAGCTTTTTCTTCTTCCATTTTTTCAATGTTCAAGGGTAGTTCTTCTAGCTCTTTTTGCTCTTTATAGGAAAGTTTTTTTAATATTTTTGGTGTTTTTGATGTGGTTTCTTGTTTTTTTGTGCTTTTTTCAATGTTTCTTTCTTTTTCAATGTCCAAACGACGTTGTTTCCATGCCTGATAATCTGAATAACCACCTTCAATAGGAATAATTTCACCATGACCTTCAAATGCCAAAACGCGTGAAGCCACACGATCCATAAATGCGCGGTCATGACTCACTACAATGACCGTACCATCATATTTTGCTAGGGCTTGCTCCAATACAGCGAGTGTACCGATGTCCAAATCATTGGTTGGTTCATCAAGAATCAAGACATTGGCGGGCTCAAGTAGTAATTTTGCCAATAATAAACGACCACGCTCACCGCCTGACAGTGCTGCAACACGGGCATTGAGTCGCTCCTTGTCAAAGAGAAAATCTTGCATATAAGTGACAATATGGCGGGGCTCATGCCCACCAATATGCACATAGTTGCCACCTTGTGGCAGCAGTACATCTTTTAATTTCGTGCTATCGTCCAAATCACGCATTTGCGTTAAAAATGCAGGAGCGAGACGCACACCATGTCGAACTCTGCCGTTTTCAGGTGTTATTTCGCCCAGTAAAATTTTCAGCAAGGTGGTTTTTCCCACGCCATTGGGCCCAATCAAGCCAACACGGTCGCCCGCCATGATTTTATGCTCGAAGTGATTGGCAATGATAATTTTTTCACCATTAGGGCGTGTAAAGCTATGTGATAACTCGACTGCCTCCATAAGCATTTTTCCTGATTTAATGCCGCAAGCCACGCGTAAATCGACATCGCCACCACGCATCCGACGGGCAGCCCGTTGTTTGCGTAAATCTTCCAAGGCACGTACGCGCCCTTCATTGCGTGTGCGACGAGCGGGGATGCCACGGCGAATCCAGCGCTCTTCTTCCGCTAACACGGTGTCGAATTTTCGGTTTTTACTTTCTTCAATTGCCAGCATCTCTGCCTTTTTTTCCAGATATTCGGCATAGGAGTAGGGGAAGTGGGTTAAGTGCCCGCGATCCAGCTCAATGATTTCTTCTGCCACTGCATCAAGGAAATATCTGTCATGGGTAATAAATAATACAGAGCCAGGGAAATCGGCGACAAAATCCTCTAACCACTCAATGGATGCGACATCCAAATGGTTGGTTGGCTCATCAAGTAGTAAAACATCAGGGTTGGAAACCACTGCTCTAGCCAAAGCAACACGCCGCAACCAGCCGCCTGACAACTCTTTGACATCACGCTGTGGATCCAAGCTTAGTTTTGAGATTGCCATTTCAATGCGGGCATGTAATTGCCATGCTCCTGCATGCTCCAGTTGGGCTTGTAGTTTATCCACGTGCTTGAGAGCCGCATCGGAGCTGTCATGCTGCAATGTTTGTAATGCTGTTTGATAATCCTCAAGTAGTGCTGCAACACTCCCCAAACCATCTGCAACGACATGGAAAACGCTTTGCCCTGCATCATAATGGGGAGCCTGAGGTAAGTAGGCAATGCTTGCACCATTGCGCAGTGTGATGCTGCCACTATCGCTATCAATCAAGCCTGCCATAATTTTAAGTAGTGTTGATTTGCCTTCACCATTGCGGCCAATAAGCCCGATGCGTACGCCTTTAGCAATATTCAAACTAACATTGTCGAGCAGAACTTGCGAGCCGAAGGCTTTCTCAAGGTGGTTTAAGGTTATGATGGGCATGGGCAAATACTAACCTTGATAGGTGACATACTTCTACCCATCACTTTTTTATTGTAGGTTTGGGTAATGTTCCTTAGGCAGAAAAAAATATGTGCGAAGTTGTGTGACTGGCTGTGCAAGCTTGGCCTGTTTGGCATGTTTTTTTTATATGCAAGTTATGGCTATAGTGAAGAGTTGGCAGATGTTAAAATTGATACAAGTCAGCCAGTGATTTATTGTGATATTGCTTCTGAAATAGGCGTTGAAAGATTGAAGCTTGCCCTTAAAGAGGGAAGCCTGATGACATATTCATGGGAGATTCTCATCGAGGAGAATCGAGATTATTGGCTCAATAAAAGTATTGCTAGCGTACAGATTAGCCGCCAAGTTGTGCCTGATTTGGTATCTCGACAGTGGTTGTTGAAAGACAGTAATAGCGGCATTACCAGTGCAACATTGTCGGAGCATAAGGCGATTGCATTTTTATCCAGCTTAAAAAACTTCCCCATTATTGATAAAAGCTTGTTGCAGTCAGGGGCAAATTATACCCTCAAAGTAAGGCTGTATATCGAAGAAGGCGAAGTCAGTGAGCACTGGTGGAATGCTGTGACGAAGCTTGGGAAAACGGTTGCTATAGGAAGTTTCACTTTACCATGAGTCTATGGCTGAAGATTTTGCCATTATTATTGTCGGCGGCACTGTGGTCGGTGATTGTGTGGTTGTGGCCAAGTCATACGACACCTGATTTGCAAGTGGTGGTATGGGTGAATATTAGCCTGTTATTTTTGCTGTCGATGGTGTTGTTTTTATATGGCATGCGCTTGTTTCTACAAAAAAAAGCACCCCGCCCAGGTTCGCGATTGCGAGCCAAGCTAGTGATTGGTGCCGTGGGCATGTTGCTGATACCTGCAGGAACGCTGCAGTTTGCTGCCAATCAAATGGTTGAAAAGGGTATGGATGTTTGGTTTGATGTGCGTGTTGATACCTTGTTGGATAGAGCTTTAAGTTTGGCGCAAGGGTTTTATGGTCGAATTGATCAAGATATGCGGCACAATCTTGCCCTCTACGCGAATGATGATGGGTTGTTATCCGATATTGCCAGTTTTCCTGCGAGTTACAGAAATTTAAACAGTCGCATGATTGAAATTCTACAGCGAGAGGGCTGGCAGAGTATTCAGCTTTATGATCGCAATCAACGCTTGCTTGCAGCGGTGCAATCGGAAGGGTTATCTGATTTTAAACCCGAAGCTTTTAGTGAACAGGCCTTGATTAGTTTAACCATGGGAAGGGTAAGCAGTGAGCTGTTGAATGTAAAAAATGAAGAAATGCTGGCTGCTTATGCCCCTGTGGTGATTCAACAGCGCATTGTTGCCTTACTCAAGGTAAAAACAGTATTGCCTGAGGGGTTGATTCAACATGCAAGGGCTGTGGAATCAGATTATCGAACCTACAAAGAACTGGAAAGGCACCGTCAATCCATTCGTGATATATTTACCCATGCCATGCTTTTTATCACCTTGTTGATTGTTTTGGTTGTAGGTTTGGTTGCGGTGGTCTTTTCAAGGCGTTTAACCAGCCCTGTTGGGCAATTGGCACATGCCTTGAAGAAGGTGACAGATGGCGATCTTGATGTGTCGATTCCAAACACATCGGATGATGAGTTGGGTGATTTGGTGCATTCATTTAACCGTATGGCTCTACATATGAAGCAGAATATAGAAGCCACTGAGAAAGCCCAGTTGGACTTAAGTGATGCTTTAACCAGTAGTCGCCAGCGACAATATGTGCTGGAAACCCTACTTGCCAATCTGCAAAGTGGCGTGTTATTGCTCAATGAACGTGGAGAAATTCGCCTTATCAATCAATCGTTGCGTCAACTGCTTGTGTTGCAGCCCAGTGATTGGGTGAGTGGGCGTAATTTTTCTGATTTAAGCAGAGGAAAATTGCATTTGGTGCATGAGTTTTATGATGAATTGAGCCATCAGCAGAATGAAACGCTACAGCGCGAGTTAGAAGTCGTGATTCAGGGTGAAAAACGCCATCTTTTAGCGCGTGGCGCGCGTTTGAATGCATCGGGGTTATCAGGTTTTTCTGGTTATTTACTGTTGCTGGATGATGTGAGTCAATTGGCAGAGGCGCAACGCCATCGGGCTTGGTCTGAAGTCGCGCAACGTTTGGCACATGAGATTAAAAACCCGCTGACACCGATTAAGTTGGCAGCAGAGCGTTTGCAGCGACGTTTTCGTCAACAGGTAGATGATCATGATGTGTTTGATAGCTGTACCCATGCAATTATTGCACAGGTTGAGCGTTTGCAACGTCTGATTGCTGATTTTTCAACACTGGCACGTTTGCCAAAACCACATTGTAAGCAGGTGAAATGTGCGACCTTTGTGCAGGAGCTACGTGATTTATACAGCGCTTATTCGCGGGTGCGTGTTGCAGATATGCCGCCGGATTTGTCATGTTATTGTGATGCCGATCAAGTGCGTCAAATTCTTATTAATTTAATGGAAAATGCCTTGGCTGCGACGGAAGATGGAAAAAAACATATTCGCTTATATCTTTCTAGTGATAATGAGATGGTTCGTTTTCATATTGAAGATGATGGTGATGGCATCCCCGAATCAGTACGCCCGCATTTATTTGAAGCTTATTACTCAACAAAATCGACAGGCTCTGGTTTGGGGTTATCGATCGCTAAACGCATTGCTGATGAGCATGGTGGAGATTTATTGTTGCTATCAAATGAGAATCCGACACATTTTTGTTTGGCATTGCCAATACAAGAACCAGAAGTAAAATCTACGAAGCAGAGCTTGGAGGACACATGAGCGCGCGTATTATGATTGTCGATGATGAACAGGCTATACGTGAGTCTTTGCAAGGGCTGTTTGAAGATGAGGATTATCTCGTAAGTTTGGCTCCATCGGGTGAAGAGGCTGTAGCACGCTTTCGTAAGCAACCTGTAGATTGCGTGTTATTGGATATTTGGATGCCTGGTATTGATGGTTTGGAAACCATGCTGCGTTTGCATCAATTGGATGATGAATTGCCCATTATTATTATGTCGGGTCATGCAACTATTGATACGGCTGTACGGGCGACACGTCAGGGTGCATTTGATTTTGTTGAAAAACCATTGTCTTCTGAAAAGCTACTTGTGCTTGTGCGTAATGCACTCGAAAAACGAAAATTAACCCGTGAAAATACGGAACTTAAACAAAATATACAACAACAATCACGGCATGAGTTGATGGGTGATAGTGAGGCCATTGGCAAGGTAAGGGCACTTATTCAGCGAGTGGCAATGACGGACACCCCTGTATTATTATTGGGTGAGCATGGAACAGGGAAGGCTGTTGCTGCTCGTATGTTGCATCAGCAATCCAAGCGCGCAGGCGCACCGTTTATGGATGTTAATATTGCCAGTATTCCTGACGGAAAAATGGATTCTGAATTGTTTGGGCATGAAAAAGGAGCGTTTCCAGGTGCATTGCATACGCAGCGAGGGCGCTTTGAAGCAGCGCATGGGGGTAGCTTGTTTTTGGATGAAATTGGTGAGCTCAGCCTTAGTGCGCAAGCCAAGATTCTTCGAGCTATGCAAGAGCGACGTATTCAACGTTTGGGTAATCCCGCCAATATGCCTGCCAATGTACGAATTTTAGGGGCAACATCATCAAACCCTGAGGCAATGTTACAGCAGGGTATGTTGCGTGAGGATTTTTACTACCGATTAAATGTGATTACCATCCAGCTACCAAGTTTACGTGATCGCATAGAAGATTTGCCGTTATTAATCGAGACACTTGTAACGGAACAGGCGGCTCTTTTGGGTGGAGATGCCGTGCAATTCGCCGAATCTGCACAAGCAGCGATGGCGAATTATTCATGGGCAGGAAATGTGCGAGAGTTGCGCAATTACATTGAACGTTGCCACATCCTACAGCCTGGCGAAGTGATTACTGCAGATAGTATGCCGCCACTGGATACTACCAAGCAGGTAAGCAGCAAAGAAAGCACTGTGGTTGAGGATGATTCGCAACATAATTTTAATTATGCGAGAGAGCGATTTGAACGTGGTTATTTGTTACACCACCTCGATAAACATGACTGGAATATTAGTCATACCGCCGCAGATATTGGCATGGAACGGAGCCAGTTACACCGTAAGATAAAACACTTCTCACTGACTCAAACGGAGAAAGAACAATGAATGTTTTAATTTTAGGTGCAGGAGAGGTGGGCTTTCATATTGCACAACGTTTGGCATCCGAAGGCAATAATGTTTCGGTGATTGATAATGATGCCGCACGTTTGCAGCGAGTCGCAGATACCATGGATGTAAAAACCATTCTTGGCTATGCCACACATCCAAGCACGCTCGCGCAAGCTGGCGCTGAAAATGCGGAGCTTTTAATCGCTGCGACGACCAATGATGAGACCAATATGTTGGCATGCCAGGTCGCTCACTCCTTATTTAAAGTAACAACCAAAATGGCTCGTATTCGTGAAACAGATTATGTAAACCATCCCAAATTATTTGGTAGGGATGAGCTGCCGATTGACTTGATTATTTCACCTGAAAATGAGGCTGCGAAATCGATTGTGAAACGTTTTCAAATCAGCTCGGCAGTGGATGCACAAGAATTTGCGGGGGGTAAAGTACAATTACTGGGTATGCGTATTGCTCCCAAAGGGCATTTGGCAGGTGTAGCATTAAGCGAATTGCATGAAGTGCTGGGTGATTTGCGAACCTATGTTGTGGCACACGAGCATAATCGTTTATGGCGTGTTCCTAAGCCTGAAACAGTATTATTGGCGGGTGATAGTATTTATTTGGCAGTGGCAGGTCATGAAGTGGGTCGTCTGCTGGAGTGTCTGGGTACGGAGGGTGGCGAGGAAAAAAGAAGTTCACAACGTAATGTGCTGATCGTGGGTGGTGGACATGTAGGTTATATTGTTGCGCAAGAATTAGAGAAACTTGGTGCGTCGGTGAAATTAATTGAACATAACCCTATGCGTGCGGAATGGTTGGCAGAGCATTTGGATCGTACGGTTGTTATTCATGGTGATGCTCTGGATAGGCAGCTTCTTGAAGAGGAAGCGATTGATACCATTGATGATTTTCTTGCCCTTACCAATGATGATGAAACCAATATTTTGGGTAGTTTGATAGCCAAGAAGTATAAAGTTCCTCATATTGTAACGCTGGTAAACCGCGCTATTTATAGTGATTTAATGCGTGAAATGGGTTTGGAAATTACTGTCTCACCACGTTTGACCACGGCATCAGCTATTTTGCGCCATGTGCGTAAAGGGCGAATTTTTGGACTTTCTTCATTGGGCGATGGTACGCTGGAGGTGTTAGAGGCAGAGGCTCTTAAAACATCGGCAATTTTGGATACACCATTAAGTGAGTTAGAACTGCCTGAAAACACAGTGATTGGCGCAATTATCCGTGGTGATGAGGTCATTATTCCTGATGGTGATTCGAGAGTTGAACCCAATGACCATGTTTTATTGATTACACAGGGTACGGCTTTGCGTGAGGTTGAGAAACTTTTTGAAGTCGGTCTGGAATTTTTTTGATGAGAATGTTTATTCAAGCACCTCAAGTTAGAAGGCTAAATCATGCATATTAAAGGTGTCATATGGACACTGGGCATTCTTATTATTTTATTTGCATCGGGAATGTTGCTTCCCGCCTTGGTGTCGCTGTATTTTTCTTCGGGTCACGCTGATCACTTTTTTATCGCGAGTGTGATGACGGCTGGATTAGGTTTTGTCATGATGAAGTGGGGTGGCGGAGCCCCCAAACGACTTAGTCATAAAGATGGTTTCCTAATTGTAGCATTGGCTTGGGTTGTTTTGTCCTTGCTTGGTGCGATACCCTTTTGGACAACGGGTGTGTGCGTAAGCATTGTTGATGGATTGTTTGAATCGACATCGGGTTTAACCACAACAGGCGCAACGATTCTTACTGGGTTAGATAGCCTGCCACCATCCATCCTTTTCTGGCGTTCCATGCAAGAATGGTTGGGAGGTATGGGTATTATTGTGCTGGCTGTGGCTGTGATGCCGTTGCTAGGTGTTGGAGGCATGCAGTTATTTCGTGCGGAAACACCAGGGCCTGTAAAAGATAAACTAACAGCGCGGGTGACTGAAACTGCCAAAGCTTTATGGTATATCTATTTGGCTATGACCATCTTATCAGGTATTGCACTGTGGTTGGCAGGCATGACCCCTTTTGATGCGATTAATCATGCCATGACAACAGTCGCAATTGGTGGATTCTCTACACATGATGCCAGTATGGGGTTCTATGATTCGATGTGGATTCGTGGGCTTACTGTGGTGTTTATGTTGCTTGCAGGCATTAATTTTACCTTACACTTTGCGGCTATGCGGCGCGGTTTTTCCATCAAAAGCTATAGTGGTGATGATGAGTTTCGCACCTATATTAAATGGATAAGTGTGCTTATTGTTTTAATTGGCGGGCTTACTTTATTGACAGGTAGCGGTACGTGGGATGAAATTATTTTCAATACGGTTGCGGTTGCAACCACCACAGGTTTTGCGGTGAGTGATTATGCTCTTTGGCCACCAGGCACAACGATGTTGTTATTTGCAGCAATGTTTGTTGGGGCTTGTGCTGGCTCAACAGGCGGTGGCATGAAGGTGGTGCGGGTTTTATTATTATTTCGCCAAGGTATGCGTGAGATTCGCCGCTTGATTCATCCACATGGCGTTATTCATGTGAAAATTAATGAACAAAGTATCTCAGGGCCAGTTGTACAGGCTTTGTGGGGCTTCTTTGTATTGTATATGGTTTGCTATGGCATTGTTGCCATACTGTTAGCATTTACAGGCGTGGATATGTTGACCTCACTTACAGCAGCAGCAGCATGCATTACCAATACAGGCCCTGGTTTCGGTGCTGTAGGACCAGCCTCGACCTATGCGAGTTTGCCTGATGCTGCCAAAGGTGTATTGATGTTTGGTATGGTGCTAGGGCGTTTGGAAATTTTCACCTTCTTTGTGTTGCTTGTTCCTGAATTCTGGAGAAAGTAATAAGCAAGGCGCAATGAAATGAGTAATAGCATCGCTATTATCCATTTTATTCAACGCCTCATTTATTGTTTATATCTATGGATAGAGTCTTTGTATTAACGCATTCGTAAATTATTATATTGACGAATACCTAGCAACCTCTAAAGTAAGTGACTAATTACTTACTTTAGAGGTTTGTCATGGTGGAACACGCACAACATTTATCACGAGAGAAAAGGCAAGAGCATACGGTAGAAACCATGATTCAAATGGCTTCTGAGCATAGTCCTGATGAGATTACAACAACAGCCATTGCAAAGCGCATGGGACTCAGCCAAGGCGCACTGTTTAAACACTTTCCCAATAAAGATGCGATGTTGAAAGCCGTGATGGTTTGGGTCGCAGATCGTCTTTTGAACCGAATTGACAGGGCAGTTCAGGGAAAAGAAGCGTTACCAGCCTTAGAGGCGGCATTGATGACGCATATTGAGTTTGTACTCAATAATCCAGGTGTTCCTCGTATTTTGTTTGGGGAGTTGCAACGCTCCAAAATGACTCCTGCCAAGCAAATGGCGAATACATTGATGATGCGTTATGCAGAGAAAATGAAGAACATTGTTGAGCAGGGTCAACAAGCTGGTCAGTTGCACGCGGATGTCGATGCAGCAAGCGCAGCGACTATGTTTATTGGTATGGTGCAAGGTTTGGTGATGCAATCCATGCTTACAGGAAGCCTTAAAGAAATGCCTTCGCAGGCAAAACTAGCATTTAAAATTTATCAGCGCGGAATTGAGGTGGCATCATGAACGTCAATAAAAGAACTTTAGGTCTATTGGCAGTGGTTGTGCCTATGTTGCTCTTGTTTATATATGTGGGCATGACATCCGGGCCATTGGCACCTGTTCCTGTAACAACCGCAAAGGTTGAAAATAAGGGGGTTTCTCCAGCACTGTTTGGGATTGGTATTGTTGAAGCTCGATACGCTTATAGTATAGGGCCGATTGCACCTGGGCACTTGCAAGCTGTGTATGTGGATGTCGGTGATAGGGTAAAGCAAGGTCAATTGCTGGCTGAAATGGAACCTGTAGACTTGGACGAAAAGATTGTTTCACAAAGCATGGCAATTAAACGGGCTAGAGATGGTATTACCACGGCAAAAGCTATGCTCAAAGAAGCCGAAGCACGTTTAAATTTTGCTCAAATCCAAGAAACGCGCTACAGAAAACTTTTGGAAATTAAATCCATAGGTGATGAAGTGTATGAAGCCAAGAAACAAGAGCTTCAAGCTGCGGTTTCAGGCAAAGCTATTGCCAAAGCGAATGTGAATTCAGCTAAGAAAGAATTATCGCGTGTGCAATCTGACCGAAAAGGATTGAGTAATTTACGTGATAATTTGCGTTTGATTGCGCCCAAAGATGGTGTGATTTCTGCAAGACGCTTTGAAGCGGGTTCTGCTGTGATGTCTGGTCAAGCAGTAGTGGAAATGATTGACCCAACAAGCCTTTGGATCAATGCACGTTTTGATCAACAACGCTCTGCTGGGCTAGCAGCAGGTTTGCATGCTAAAATTCAGTTGCGTTCACAAAGTCAGAAGCGTTACGCAGCAAAGGTTCAGCGTGTTGAAATCATGGCAGATGCTGTGACCGAAGAGATTTTAGCAAAAGTAGCCTTTAATCATTTACCTTCACTCATGCCTCCGATTGGTGAGTTAGCCGAGGTGACTGTGGCGCTTCCTGAATTACCTGCAAAACCTGTGATTCCTAATGCGGCAATTAAGCAAGTGGATGGCGAAGTCGGCGTATGGCTGGTTAGTGATGGTGAGATTGCATTTGCGTCTATAACGGTCGGCGAGAACAATTTGAATGGTGAAGTTCAAATTTTAAAAGGTTTGCAAGCGGGTGATGAAATCGTGGTGTATAGCAAACATGCTTTGAAACAAGGCTCGAAAATTGATGTAGTGGAGGCTATTCAGCCATGATTAGCCTTGCTGGGCGCGATATTGCCCATTCATGGGGTAAGTTTGTCTTCACAGGTGTTGGGCTTGGTTTGCTAATTGGTGTGACGATGACTATGGCGGGTGTATATCGCGGTATGGTGGATGATGCTAAAGTTCTATTAGATAATAGTGGTGCAGATTTATGGGTGGTGCAGCAAGGGACACTGGGGCCTTATGCCGAAGCCTCAAGCATTTATGATGATGAATACCGTGGTATTTTAGGTATGGCAGGTGTGGATGCGGCTGCGAATGTAACATATTTAACCTCACAAATTAGCCAAGGTGATTTGGATGTTAGGGTGATGGTGGCGGGCATTGTAACCACAGTGCTGGGGTTACCTGGTCAGCCACGCTTTTTAGTTAAAGGAAGGCACATCACTCGTGGTCATTATGAAGCCGTGGCCGATGTGAAAACGGGTTTTAACATCGGTGATGAAGTGAAGATTCGTCGTAATCATTATACAGTCGTGGGTTTGACCAAGCGTATGGTCTCATCCAGTGGCGATCCTATGTTGTTTATCCCGCTCAAAGATGCGCAGGAAGCACAGTTTTTAAAAGATAATGATGCGATTTTGAATCAGCGCCGTAGAACGGCTGCGAACCCTGCGTTTAATAATCCAGCGGTACCCGGTTTATTGGATGCTGTCCTTGCTTCACAAAGTGTGAACCCCTTTGTCAATGCAGTATTGGTACGTGTAAAAGCAGGCTTTACACCTGAGCAAGTGGCAGAACCAATTCGCAAATGGAAACGCTTGCAGGTCTATACGCGTGCGCAAATGGAATCTATTTTGATTGAGAAGTTGATTAAAACTGCGGCTAAACAGATTGCTATGTTCTTAGTCATTCTAGCGATTGTAAGTGCTGCGATTGTGGCATTTATTATTTATACACTAACGATTGGTAAAATAAGAGAAATTGCAGTGCTTAAATTGATTGGCACAAAAAATAGAACCATTGCAGCTATGATTATTCAACAATCTATTGGCTTGGGACTTATTGGCTTTGTGATTGGTAAAATTGCAGCCACATTTTGGGCTCCTGTATTTCCCAAATATATTTTGCTTGAACCATCCGATGCCGCGACTGGTTTTGTGCTGATTATGGTGATTTGTGTGTTGGCTAGCCTGATTGCCATTCGGGCAGCTCTTAAAGTGGATCCTGCGGAGGCTATCGGTGGCTAGAGGCATTATTATTGAAGACCTTCACAAACAATATGGTGTGGGTGATACGGCAGTAGAAGCACTTAAAGGTGTGAATATGCAAGTGGGTCCTGGTGAAGTGGTAGGTTTGGTTGGACCATCGGGTTCAGGGAAAAGTACGCTTCTTAAGTGCTTGGGTGCGGTGATTGAGCCAAGCAATGGTCGCATGATTTTAGGTGGTGAAAGCATTTATAATCAAAAATGGAATATCAAAGACTTGGGTGCGTTGCGCCGCGATAGTATTGGTTTTGTATTTCAAGCACCGTATTTAATTCCGTTCCTCGATGTGATTGATAATGTGGCACTGATTCTCATGTTGGCAGGAAAATCCAATGATGAGTCGCGCAAACGTGCAATGGAGCTTCTTGAAGCTTTGGATGTGGCACACCGTGCGAAAGCTATGCCCTCTCAGCTTTCTGGTGGTGAGCAACAGCGTGTGGCGATTGCCAGAGCTTTGGTAAGTCGTCCACCTGTGATTCTTGCTGATGAGCCGACTGCACCACTGGATAGTGAACGCGCATTAGCGGTGATGAAAATTTTAAACGAAATGGCAAAACAATATGAAACAGCGATTATTGTGGTAACCCATGATGAAAAGATTATCCCTACGTTTAAACGTATTTATCACATTCGTGATGGTAAAACGATTGAGGAAGCTGGGGAAGGTAGAGAGATATGATAAAACCATGGAATAAAATATTACCCGTCATCATGATATTGCTTTCATCTTGTGCTGTTGGCCCTGATTATGAACGCCCTGAAGTGTTAAAAGATTCAGGTGTTAAAGATGATAGCTTTCAGGTGAAGCTAACTTTGGCTGAGTCCTTGCCAGAACCTGTCGCACTGGGCGAAACACAAAGGTTTGTAGGTCATTCAGTGCAAGCGGAATGGTGGAGAAGCTTTGAGTCAGAGAAGTTAAATCAACTTGTCGAACGAGCTTTGCAATCTAGCCCAACCCTACAAGCTGCTGAGGCTAAATTAGAGCAAGCCAAGCAAACTTATGAAGCCCAAGCAGGTTCGAGCTTATACCCACAAGCATCTTTGGATGCAGGTGGTTCTAGGCAGCGTGTTAACAAAGCTGCATTTGGTTTAACCAATGATTCATCAATCTATACTTTATATAATGCAGGTTTGAACTTGGGTTATAATTTTGACTTGTTTGGTAGTAATCGGCGTTTGCTTGAATCGTTGGCAGCAGAGACAGAATACCAACGCTATCAATTTGAAGCAGCACGCTTAAGTTTGATTGCCAATACGCTTAGTGCAGCCATGGTAGAGGCTCAGTTATCAGAACAATTACTGGCGAATCAACAAATTCTACAAGTGTTAGAAGAGCAATTGGAGATGAGCAAGCAGCGTTTTGCATTGGGCGCAGTCGGGCAAAATGACGTAAGCGCACTCGAAAGCAGTGTGGAGCAATTTCGTGCCAATATTCCGCAATTGCAAAATGGATTGGCGAAGCAGCAGCATGTGTTGACATTATTGATTGGTCAGGCACCGAATAGCAATCAAGTACCTTCATTTATATTAGCAGATTTTACATTGCCGCAAGAGCTTCCTGTACTTATTCCATCCGAGCTTTTGGATCAACGCCCTGATATTTTGGCAGCGGAAGCTTTGCTTCAATCGGCAAATGCTAAGTATGGGATGTCGGTATCACGGATGTACCCACAACTTAATTTAAGTGCAAATATTGGTTCACAAGCATTAACCACCGCAGGTTTGTTTGGTGCGCAGACTTTGGTGTGGGGTTTGGCAGGGCAGTTAACGCAGCCTTTGTTTAATGCTGGTCTTCCTGCCGAATCACGTGCTGCGAAAGCTGGCTATGAAGCTGTGGCAGCTAATTATAGGCAAACGGTACTGCAAGCTTTTCAAGGTGTGGCAGATGTGCTTTCAGCATTGGATTATGATGCACAAAGCTTGAGCTCGCAAGCAAAAGCGATGAAAGCAGCAGAAGAAACAACGAAGTTGGTGCAGCAAGAGCATGAAGCTGGTTCAGCAAGTTATGCGCAAGTGCTGGCAAGCAAACAAGAGTTGGAGCAAACACGCGTTGTATTGATTGCTGCGCAAACACGTAGGATGATTGATACCATAGCCCTATACCAAGCTATGGGTGGAGAAACTTTTTCGGTAGTAGTAGGCGAATAAGCAATCAAGGCTTTTTCAACCAGAGGCAATTATAAACGTCCATCCATCAAGGGAGGTGCTGATCAACTCAATAAATGATGCCTATACGCCCAAAATCGCCAGCACCTGCGTTAGCCAACTTAGCAATAGCGGGACTATTGCTTGCGCTTGCTGCCTTGGTGTTGGTGATTTTGAATCGCATATCCACTCATCTAGAGTTAATCAGCACCTCCCAAGGCTAGTCCTACCTTTTTTGCCCCCTATCCAGTATTGAATGGGTAAATGAATGCTTCAAGCCCTATAGAACTAGAATAACTGGAACTTGGATATGACTTCCATCGATTTGGATGGGAATGGGGTATAAGCCGCGTGGGCATGGACCAGTAAGACACTCCCCCGTGGTTGGACTAAATACAGCACCATGAGTATGACATAGTAGGGTATTTGCATCCTCGGAAAAGAACTGGTTGGGAATCCAGTCGAGTGGGCTTCCTACATGTGGGCAATGATTTCGATAGGCATAGAATTGACCCTGACGGCAGATAGCAAAACCACCCTCTTGAATGCTTAGTGTTGTATGTTCACCATCGATGGTTGCTTGCATTTGAACGGTAATATCAAAACTAACAGCACTACCTTCTTGGGGTTGAGGAATTGTTTGCCAAGCCTCTTTTTTTAGCAATCCAGTGCCTTTTGATATGCTTGCATGGCTTCTTGCCACTGTTCTTTTTGGGCTAGCCAATCAGCTTGGGTGCGCCAAAATTCACGGCATGGATTTGTTTCAAGCAAGCTGGTTAAAGCTTCTTCTGCCAAGCCATCGAGTTTCCCAGCATGGGCAAGGCGAGCGCGTAACCATTGTAATGCAGCGGTGCCTTGTTGCTTCTCAAGTTTTCGAAAGGCTGCCAGAGCATCTGTGTTTAAAATTTCGAAGGCAGCACTTGCGACCGCACGGTCATCATGCTGTTGTAGGTGACCTAGCCATAATTTTTCGGCAGCTTTGCGATTGTTTTCTTCGATATGGGCATAGCCCAGTGCCAGCACAACATGACTATCTGCGGGCTGCATACGGTAGGCTTTTCTTAAATATTCCATGCCATGTTTAGGCTCTTGTTTAGCCAAAGCCAGCCATGCTTGTGCCATTTGGGGCTTGGCGCGTGATGCCGAGCGATAGCCATGTTTCCAGATACTTTCCAAACGTTCAGCAGCATGTTTCCAATCTTGCTCTTCAACTGCCAAATCAGCCATGCGAATCAATGCCAAAGGCGAATTAGGTTGGCTTTTTAGCCATGCTTCTAAGTGGGCTTTGCGAGTCGCAATGTCAGGTTTGGATTTGGCTTCAGGATCGGTGGCAATGCGCGCGCTTAATGCGATAAGTAAGCTATCATCATCGCTAGCTGCAAGGGTTTGGTCAGAGGCGGAAATAGTGCTTGTTTGAAGCAGTGCTATAGCCCAATCAGGGATAATGCCGCGTGATTTTTTAAAGGTGCGTTTGCCATAGTCACCACGCATATCCAGCCACTGGGCAATGCCATCACGCAGGCGTTGTTCACGGCGTTTTTTTCCGCCCATGCGTAGTGTTTGCCAAAGTTGTCCTGGCCCTGCAACCAGTGCCGAAAGCAGACGTTGAATCAGCCAGAGAACGCCAAAGATGAGTAATAGACTGACTACAAATGCACCCTGACGTGTTTCAAATTGCCAACCGAAGGCCTCAATGCGCAATGTTTGTAGTGCAATATCAGGGAATAGGGCAAGTAGAGAGGTCAGTACAATGGTAAGAAGAAATGCAATAAGGAGGCGAAATTTTAGGCGCATTTAAGATTCCTCCAGCCATGACTGGGCGGCTTGACGAAGTTGTTTAACATCTACCTGAATAGCATCGAAATTCTCTGGTAGCTGCAGAGTGGCAGCTTGTTTGTCATCGCTTTTGTGCTCATTGAATTGGGCAACCAAGCGTAGCTGTAATTGCGCACGTAATGTTGTCCATTCAGTGCCTGTTGGCCATTGCTCCAGATTCATGCCTTGTTTGATATGTAGTAGTGTGTTTTTCAATGTAAGTAGTGCCATTTCTTGGCTGCTTTGTGAACGTTTGAGGCTAAACTGTTGAACAAGCCATTGCAGCCACGGGGTGGAGGCATCTGCAGCGATGGCTGTAGGAATAACATTATCAGAAGCATTGGTTTTTAAAGTGCTGATGAGGTGGTCAATTTCTTGTTGCCATTGATGGACATCATTTTGTCGCTGCTCTGCTAGTTTTAACATGGACTCAGCAAGGTCTCGTTGCTCACTTGTAAGAGATGGTAATAAGCTTACTTCCTGCCATGCTAGTTTGATTTGTGGAAGGTGACTGTTGTGCTTCATAATCCATGAAAGCCGAGAATGCAGCTGCATAGATTCTAACATAGACTGGGAATGAGCCACATCTTGCTGTTGCTGACGCAGGGTCTGTAGCTCACTTTGCAAGCTTTGTATGTTATCTTGTAGTGTAGTAATCGCAGTAATTAAAGCTTCGCCCTCTTCACTACTGATGGCTGTGGGTACAGATGTTTCGAGAGTCAGTGTGTCAACTGACTTACTGGCTTCTTGGGCTGGCTTGATGGAAGCACTTTCGAGTGGGGCTTTAGTGCTGGGTGTGATAGCAGCTGGGGCACTGTTGGATTTCAATATATAATTTTGTTGGTAATAATTGAGAGCAAAGATTGATGTTGCAGAACCCACGATAAAAGCGAACACAAAAAGAGGCCAGCGTCTTGTTTTTGCTGGTGTTTTTTCAATAGCTTCCTGCTCCAGAGGATCGGCTTCAATCACAATGGCTTCATCAGTGCTTGTTTCAGTGGTTTGTTGTTTATCATTCATGCTTTAATCATCGTTCAACCAGCGGGCTACGTCCAGTGCATGATAGGATAAAATTAAGTCTGCCCCTGCGCGTTTGAAGCCCAGCATGGTTTCGAGTACCACACGTTTTTCATCAATCCAGCCGTTGGCAGCCGCAGCTTTGACCATGGCATACTCACCAGATACGTTGTACACAGCCATGGGCAAGTTGGTGGCATCTTTGACTTCACGGACAATATCCATGTATGCCAAGGCAGGTTTGACCATCAACATATCAGCTCCCTGCTCAACATCTAACAATGCTTCCTTAATGGCTTCCCTACGATTGGCAGGATCCATTTGGTAAGCGGCCCTATCCCCAAAGCTTGGTGTGGAATCAGCAGCATCGCGGAAAGGACCAAAGTAGCCCGAAGCATATTTCACGGCATACGACATAATCGGTGTTTCAGTAAACCCAGCTTCATCCAAGCCAGAGCGAATCGCTGCAATCATGCCATCCATCATGCCCGATGGGGCAACAATATCGACCCCTGCTTTTGCATAGGATACTGCTTCTTTTTGTAGGTTTTCAAGGGTTGCATCATTATCGACTTCTTCACCGCACAATACGCCGCAATGACCATGTTCGGTATATTCGCAAAAGCATGTGTCGGCAATCACGCACATATCAGGGCAAGCTTTTTTGGCAGCGCGAATGGCTTTTTGCACAATACCTTCATCATCCCAACCTGATGCACCGATGTCATCTTTATCAGTGGGAATGCCGAATAAAATAACGCCTGGAATACCCAGTGCTTCAACTTCGCGAACCTTTGTTGCTACATCGCTTAGAGGAATGCGAAATACACCAGGCATACTTTTTACTTCAATGGCTTTATCAATGCCTTCATCCACGAATAGTGGGTAAATAAAGTCGGCTACTGATAACGATGTTTCACGCACCATGCGGCGAATGGTTGCTGTTTTGCGTAGTCGGCGTGGGCGAATGGTTAAATCGGGTAAAGACATCGTATCAGTTGCTCCGTTGAGAGAAATATTCTGCCAAGCCCTCCAGCATGGAGGGGAAGTTGGCATGCTTGGCGATAATCTGCACCTTCAAATCAAGTTTGTCAGCAGCATCTGCGACTTGTTGGCTTATGGCGACAAGAATAGGGCGGTTGGCAAGCTTAAGGTTGCCAATGCGTTGAAGGTAATGCTCGGCAGTTCTTGAACTGCCTAGCAGACAGGCATCTATACTGTTCTTTTCCAGCATGCTGAGAACTTTGCTATTATCGTCATCAGGGCAAATGCTTCGGTAAGCCTTGATAAGACATGTTTTGATACCTTGTGCTTGCAAATATTCAAGCAGTTCGTTGCTGCCTTCTTCGGCTCGGAAAAACAGTAAGGATTGTGGAAGACCATGTTTTTGATAGGCTTCTATAAGCCCTTGTTGGGATGCAACTTTGGGAATGATGTCGGCTTGCATGGCATGCTTTTTTAATGCTGCCGCAGTTCTTTTTCCGACCACTGCAATACGCTTGTCTTGAAAGGTGTTTATGACGAAATTTGAATTGTTTTCAAATACTGCCTGAATGCCATTCACGCTGGTAAAGGCAAGATCACTATAATCTTTGGCATGGCTTAAAGCTTGTAGAATAGAAGCATGAAGACTTTGATGTTGCAAGCAAGGGAAGGCAATAGCTGTGGCTCCTTTTGTCGCAATCAAAGCCTCAGTTTCAGCACTTTGCTGCACTGCACGCGTAATCAGAATGCGTTTACCTGCAAGGGGTGAATTTGGCATGCCTGTACTGTATAAACAAAATGATTGTAAGACAAATGGATGAAGAATACATGCCATGTATAGGGCAGCTCGAAAAAACTCGGTACTTCGCCAAACTTGTGCTTTTCACCCCTAGCGGCGTTGAACAAAATGGATAATAGCGATGCTATGACTCATTTTATTGCGCCTTGCTATGAGCGAAAATCAACGTCGTTTAACTTGTGCGAGGTTTTTCGAGGTGCCCTATATTTCAATGCTTGCCATTGTGTTTGAAATATGTTGTCATAGTAAGATGGCAACTAAAAAAGTAAAAGAACAAGCACGAAAAGTATTAAAAGATATATTTGGCTATGATGAATTTCGAGCCATGCAGGAAGATATTATTTGCTCCCTATTGGATGGCAAAGACGCATTTGTATTGATGCCCACAGGTGGCGGTAAATCATTGTGTTATCAGATTCCTTCAATTATGCGTGAAGGCACAGGCATTGTTGTATCACCGTTGATTTCATTGATGAAAGATCAGGTGGATGCACTGACCCGTTGTGGCGTAAATGCGGCATATTATAACTCATCGCTGAAAGCAGCAGAGGGCAAGGATGTGTTGGATCGCTTTGAAGCGGGTGAATTAGATTTATTGTATGTCGCGCCAGAGCGCCTATTAACCAAGACTTTCCAAAAACGTTTGGAAAACGTGAAAGTGGCGATGTTTGCCGTCGATGAAGCGCATTGCGTTTCTCAATGGGGGCATGATTTCCGACCTGAATATGTGCGTTTGGGTGAATTGCGTGAAACTTTCCCTGATGTTCCGATGGTGGCACTGACTGCAACGGCTGATGAACATACACGTGAAGATATTGCAGATCGTTTGAGCCTGCAAAAGGCAAAACGTCATATTTCTAGTTTTGACCGCCCGAATATCCGCTATTTGGTATCGGAAAAGCGTCAGCCTTTAACTCAAGTATTACAGTTCTTGGAAGACTGGAAAGATTGTTGTGGGATTATTTATTGTTTGTCTCGCAAACGTGTGGAAGACATGGCTGTGAACCTTCAACGGCATGGCATTCGTGCGGCGGCATACCATGCGGGCATGCCTGGTCGTTCGCGTGAGAAAGTGCAGGATGACTTTTTACGAGACCGTGTAAAAGTGATTGTTGCAACGATTGCTTTTGGTATGGGTGTGGATAAACCAAATGTACGCTTTGTGATTCACCATGATTTACCAAAATCGATTGAGTCATATTATCAGGAAACAGGTCGTGCGGGTCGTGATGGTCAAGAGTCTGAAGCTTTGATGTTGTATGGCTCTGGTGATGTGAATTTGGTGCGTCGTTTGATTGAGAATGTTGAGAATATTGATCAGCGCCGTGTGGAAGTGCATAAATTGAACAGCATGGTGGCTCTTTCTGAAGCATTAACATGCCGTCGCCGTGTATTGCTGGGGTATTTTGGTGAACACTTGGAAGAAGATTGTGGCAACTGTGATATTTGTCTTGATCCGCCTGAAACTTATGATGGTACGGAGTTGGCGCAGTTGGCGATTCGCTGTGTGAAAGAAGCCAAGGGTGATTTTGGTGTGGGTTATATTATTGATGTGCTACGTGGCTCTAAAAATGCGCGCATTATTGGTAATAAACATGAAAAACTGAAAACACATGGCAATGGTGCGGATATTAATGGTGATGAGTGGACTTCAATCCTAAGGCAGCTGGTGCATCAAGGTTATTTTCAGCAAGATGTTTCGCGCCGTGCTGCTCTTGTGGTAACAAAAAAAGGTGAGCTTTTACTCAAAGGTGGTGCAGCAACACTGGCACGTTATCAACCTGGTCTTAAACGTAAATTACGTCGTTTTTCACAAGGTAGAGATGAAGCGCTATTTAAGAAGCTTGTGGCGATGCGTATCGCATTGGCAGAGGCGGAAGATGTTGCCAATCATGTTATTTTAAGTGATGTGGCTCTAACTGAAATTAGTCAGTTTGTGGGCGAAATAAAAATTGATGATTTACGTAAAGTCAGTGGTATGGGGCAGCATAAGTTGGATGCTTATGGTGAAGCTGTTGTGGCTGTGTTGAAGGCTCATGCTTCTGCAAGGTCTAGTGGGAAGATGAGTGATACCAATGGTTTCCCTAAGCTTCTTGCCAAAGGTCCTGCGCCAACGGATGGGCAAAGCCACACTTGGAATTTGTACAAAAAAGGTGTGAGTATTGAAGATATTGCTGAACAACAGGGCATTTCTGAAAAAACGGTCATTAATCACTTTATTGCCTTGGTGCGCGCTGCGCAGCAGGTTGATGTGTCAAAAATTGTGCCTGATTTTGATCAAGTTATGAGCGAATTGGATGATGCCGATCCTTATGCATCGTTAACTGAAATTAAAAGTGAGTTAACGGTGGATTTAAGCAATGAAGAATTTCGTTTGGTGCTAGCATGGCGTGAGGGAATTGGCGTAAGCTAATTTCTGTAAAGCGTAACAGTAAAAGCCAAGGTTATCATTGATAACCTTGGCTTTTTTATGAGGGCTAAAACGCGCTGTAAAGTGTTAGGCCAATTGCCGCAAACATGCTTGCCAGGCTGCTGAATAATAATGTTTGAGCAGTTCTTAGGCGTGATGGGTTGCCATGTTGGATAACAGGCGGTGTTTGTTCGCTAAAAGAAATATTTTGAATGAGTTGGGAGAGTGTTTGAAGTTGCTTCCTTGTTTCTTGTGGTTTGTTGACAGGAAGGCGTTTATTCAGTTCTTTTAAGGTGATGATGTTTGTATGTTCAGCTGCATTCATGATGGCATGGGTGAATAATGTAACAGCCTGAGTCTTTACGCGTTTTCCGATAATGGCCTGGAGGGCATCACAAGTACGTGCATGTTGGCGTAAAGGGCTTTCAAAACGAAAGCTTTCTTGATTGCTTTGTTGAGACCACATGGCATCACGCAATGAGCCACAAATTATGCCTGAATATGCTGCGCTGTTAAGGCAGGTTATTTCAGTTCCCAAGATGATGTATTCGATGTAAATAGGATTGCCTTTTCTATCTTGAAAATGAATATTTTCCAATATATGAGCACCTTGTTTATGCAATAAATGCATGTGATGACGAATTCGCATGTGCCCCCATGCTGCGATAAGCCATGGTTTTGCGAGAAATAATGAGGCAAATAATAGAGATATGGAGATAAGGGCTAGGTTGGGGGATAAATTGTGTGTAAATAAATTTAGCATCATGGTTCTCCGAGAAAGCTAGCTTGCATTGAAAGAGCTAAGTTATCCGTGACGGGCATCACAGTATGCGCTTGGATATGCTGGGCACTTCGAAAAAACTCGAAACTTAGCCAAACTTGTGCTTTTCACTCTTGGCTGCGTTGAATAAAATGGGTAATAGCAATGCTATGACTCATTTCATTGCGCTCTGCTATGAGTGAAAATCAGCATCGTTTGACTCGTGCGAGGTTTTTCGAGGAGCCCTACTGATTGAAGGTTTGATGTTGTAGCCTCTCCCCATTTTCATGCAGGAGAGGCTATGGGGCACCTCGAAAAACCTCGGCACTTCGCCAAACTTGTGCTTTTCACTCATGGCTGCGTTGAATAAAATGGACAATAGCGATGCTATGACTCATTTCATTGCGCCTTGCTATGAGCGAAAATCAACGTCGTTTAACTCGTGCGAGTTTTTTCGAGGTGCCCTATGATTATTGACTTAGAAGCTAAGCTGTTTTAACCAGCGTTCCAAAAAGTGAATGTTAAAGTCGGCTTTTTGGAAGCCGGGGTTGGCTAACAAGCGGCGATGTAACTCGCAGTTGGTGGTAACGCCGATAATGGCAAGCTCATCAATGGCGCGTTGCATGCGGCGAATGCATTTGTTGCGATTACGCGCATGCGCAATGACTTTGGCAATCATGGAGTCGTAATGCGGTGGGATTTTATAACCTGTGTAAACAGCAGAATCCACGCGAACACTGCGCCCACCAGGTGCATGATATAATTCAATAGTACCAGGTGATGGCGTAAACTTAAAAGGGTGTTCAGCATTAATGCGGCATTCAATAGCATGCCCCTTCATCTTAATTTGCTCTTGGGTATAGGCAAGTTTTTCGCCTGCTGCAACACGAATTTGCCATTCGATTAAATCAACACCGGTAATGAATTCTGTTACAGGGTGCTCAACCTGAATGCGTGTATTCATTTCCATAAAATAGAAGGACTGGTCTGGGTTGAGTAGAAACTCAATCGTGCCAGCCCCTTCATAATTCACAGCCGATGCCGCCGCAACGCCTGCGGCACAAATCTTCTGACGGGTTTCTTCACTAATCGATGGGCTGGGAGCTTCTTCAAGCACTTTTTGATTGTTGCGTTGAATGGAGCACTCGCGCTCAAATAAGTGAACCAAGTTGCCATGTTTATCACCCATCACTTGAACTTCAATATGACGTGGCTCTTCAAGGAATTTTTCGATAAATACGGTATCATCACCAAACATGGTTCTGGCTTCTGTTTGGCAGACATTGAAGGCTGTGGCTAATGATGCTTCAGAGCGGACGATTTTCATGCCACGCCCACCACCACCTGAGGCAGCTTTAATGATTAATGGAAAACCTGTAGATTTGGCAACTTCCCTAGCTTCTTCAACACTGCGAACGGCACCTTCGGAGCCCGGAACCAATGGAACATTGGCTTTTTCCATGCGATGTTTGGCTTTCACTTTATCGCCCATAATTCGCATGGATTCAGGGGATGGACCAACCCAAGTTAACCCAGATGCGATAACAATTTCGGCGAACTCTGAGTTTTCAGCTAAGAATCCATAACCAGGGTGAATAGCTTGGGCATCGGTTACTTCTGCGGCTGCCATGATGGCGGGGATGCTTAAATAGGAGTGTGTGCTTACAGCAGGGCCAATGCAGATGGCTTCATCGGCAAGACGCGTATGCATGGCATCACGGTCTGCTTCGGAATAAACTGCGACAGTCGCAATGCCCAATTCTTTACAAGCGCGAATAACACGGACTGCAATTTCACCACGGTTGGCAATGAGAATTTTATGAAACATAATAATATTCCTTATGCTGGTGTGATAACAAAAATAGGTTGACCATATTCAAGTGGCGTAGCGTTATCGACCAAGATTTCTGTAACAACACCTGCGTATTCTGCTTCAATTTCATTCATTAATTTCATAGCTTCAATGATGCAAAGTGTTTGACCTTTCTTCACATGGTCTCCCTCACTAACGAATGCATCCGAGTCAGGGCCTGGTGAGCGGTAAAAGGTTCCGACCATTGGCGAATTAACAACATGCTCGCGAGCTGTGTTATTGTCGCCGCTTGCGCTTGTCGTGTCTGGAGCAGGCGCGGCTACTGGAGCGGCGGCTACTTGTGGCGCAGCAAAAGTGGATGCTGCTGCAACACTTCCTTGGCGGGAAATGCGGATGGATGACTCGCCTTCAGTGATTTCAATTTCTGTGACATCTGAGCTTTGTACAAGCTTTATTAATTTGCGAATTTCAGTAATGTTCAAGGTAAACTCCTTCTTCATGTTAGGGTTATTTATTTTGTAGTTGTGAGACCAACCCGCGTAGTGCGAGTGTGTAAGACGTGCTTCCGAAACCTGCAATAATACCGCTTGCGACATCCGACAAAAAAGATTGATGACGAAAGGCTTCGCGTTGATGGACATTGGACAGGTGAACTTCGATAAATGGCAGGTCGATAGCCAGCAAAGCATCCCGTAGTGCAACGCTGGTATGCGTATAAGCGGCGGGGTTGATAATGATACCGTCAAAAGCATTACTTCCAGCTAGATGCAGGCGATCAATTAGTTCACCCTCATGATTGCTTTGGTAAGTGGATAGCTCTGCTCCGAGAGATTCTCCTAAATCTATCAATTCGGCATTAATATCTGCCAGCGTTTGTGAGCCATAGGTTTCTGGCTCACGTGTACCCAAAAGATTTAGGTTTGGACCATGCAGTACGAGGATCTTTAGTTGCGCCATGTTTATTCCTCCCATGCTGCGGATAATTGTAGTAATACTTCATCTTCTGGTTTTGCGGATAACAACACTGCCAGCATAGAGCGAGCCGATTGATGTTCGCCCTGCTTCCATAATATGCGTGCTAAAGGTAATGAACTTGCTTCTTCAGGCTGTTGGTTATGTTTTTTTGCAATAAGAGACTTGGCTTTTTGGAAGTGTTGGTCTGCTTTTTTTTCTTGTCCCTGTGATTGCTGGATATGCCCAAGCCATGCCCAAGCCTTGGGTTCAGCGGGAGCAAACTCTAAAATTTCCAATAAAATATCTTCAGCTTCTTGTAAAGAACGTGTTTGAAAGGCTTCTTTCGCAGCGATAAAACCCTGAGCAACACCCGACCAATTTTCAGGTTTGGGAGTTATTTTTACGCTTGGGTTGGGTGAAGCTGTGCTTGCTGCTAGCATGCGTGACAATCTACGGGGTATCGATGGTTGGGTCAAATTGTAAGATGGCGGTTTTTGCTCATTTTCTGTCGAAATAACGTGTTATTATTAAAGAAAACATAAAAAAGGCATGGTTTTATGCAGATTCAGTTAAATGGCGAAAATACACAGGTGGTAGCAACAAACTTGACTGATCTAGTCGCGGAGTTGGGTTTGGAACAGCGTATGATTGCCATTGAGCGCAATATGGAAGTGGTGCCTAAAAGTGAATATACAGCAACACAGTTGGAAGAAAATGATCGCATTGAGTTGGTGCACATGATTGGTGGGGGATGAGCAGAGCATGAGTGACGTATTTAAAGTTGGAACACATGAGTTTACATCACGTTTGATTGTAGGCTCAGGAAAATATAAAGATTTTGAAACAACCAAGCTGGCAACCGAAGCCTCGGAAGCTGAGATGATTACGGTGGCTGTACGGCGTGTGAATATTACAGATATGGGCAAGGAAAACCTGCTCGATTATATTGATCCGAAAAAATATACTATTTTACCCAATACGGCAGGCTGCTTTAATGCTGAGGATGCTGTACGTACGCTGCGTTTGGCGCGGGAAGCTGGTGGTTGGAATTTGGTGAAGTTGGAAGTGCTTGGTGATACAGCAACTTTATATCCAAATGTTGTGGAAACTATTAAAGCGGCGGAAACACTGGTTGCAGAAGATTTTGAAGTGATGGTTTATACCAATGATGATCCGATTGTGGCGACGCGATTGGAAGAGGTGGGCTGTGTTGCTGTGATGCCTTTGGGTAATCCGATTGGTTCAGGTCGTGGTTTGGCGAATCCCTTTAATATTCGTGTGATTAAAGAACGTGCGAATGTGCCGATTGTGGTGGATGCGGGGATTGGTACAGCTTCGGATGCGGCGAAAGCCTTGGAATTGGGTGCGGATGCCGCATTGATTAACACTGCCATTGCAGAAGCAAAAGATGAGTGCATGATGGCGCGTGCTATGCGGGATGCCGTGCGGGCAGGAAGATTGGCTCACTTGGCAGGGCGTATGCCCAAAAGGGCATTTGCTTCGGCATCATCGCCAACGGAAGGTTATATCTGGGACTAAGGAAGCTCAGCTTGCTTCTGACTTCCCCTTCTAGCGTTTTGAATAGTTATATATTACAGCGGTACTGAATAACTACCGTGGTTAAAAGGAAAATAAAATGACTGAATTAAAGAATGATTTGTTTTTACGCGCATGTTTGCGCCAAGATGTAGAGCGCACGCCAGTTTGGATGATGCGTCAGGCAGGTCGTTATCTAGCGGAATACCGTGCTACACGTGCCAAAGCAGGTGGTTTTTTGAATTTATGCCGCTCTCCTGAACTGTGCAGTGAAGTGACATTGCAACCGATTGATATTCTTGATGCAGATGCTGCGATTTTGTTTTCTGATATTTTAGTTGTACCTGAAGCAATGGGTATGGAACTAACCTTTGGTACGGGGGAAGGGCCTAAATTTCCTGACCCAATTACTTGTAAAGCAGATGTAGAAAAACTACCAGTATTGGATGACCCAAACCGCGAGCTTGGTTATGTAATGGATGCTGTGAGCACCATTCGTAGAGATTTGAATGGACGTGTTCCGCTGATTGGTTTTGCTGGTAGTCCGTGGACATTGGCAACGTATATGGTTGAGGGTGGTGGCTCTAAAAACTTCTCGAAAGTAAAAGCCATGATGTTTAATGAGCCTGAAACGATGCATTTGTTGCTTGAAAAGTTGGCGGATTCAGTGGCTGCATATTTGAATGGTCAAATTGCCAGTGGTGCGCAAGCAGTGCAAATCTTTGATACATGGGGCGGCATTCTTAATACAAGCTGTTACAATGATTTTTCATTGCAATATATGCAACGTATTGTGCAGCAATTAACCCGTAAAAATGATGGGCGAAAAGTGCCTGTTATTTTATACTCCAAGGGTGGCATGGGCTGGTTGGAAGCGATGGCAGATACAGGCTGTGATGTATTGGGCTTGGATTGGTCAATTGATATTGATGAAGCTAAACGCCGTGTGGGTGATCGTGTTGCTTTGCAAGGGAATATGGATCCCACGATGTTGTATGCCAAACCAGAGCGTATTCGCGCAGAGGTGAAAGATATTCTTGCCAAGTTTGGCACAGGTAATGGTCATGTGTTTAATCTTGGGCATGGCATCACGCCAGATGTTCCACCAGAGCATGCCATTGAGTTCTTTAAAGCTGTGCGCGAGGAGTCTGTGAAATATCACCGATAATTTGTATCTTTGATGACATTAAAAAGCTGCTCGTTGAGCGGCTTTTTTTTAATGAAAAAAGTCACTGGTATAGTTGGATATTTACCATTATGGTTTTGTGGTTATATGCCTTTGCAAATTCAATGTTAGCTAGGGAGGTGCTGATTAACTCAATGAATGATGCCTATGCGCCCAAAATCACCAACAGCTGCGTTAGCAAACTTAGCAATAGCGATGCTATTACTTGCGCCTGCTGCCTTGATGTTGGTGCTTTTGAATCGCATATCCACTTATTCAGAGTTAATCAGCAGCTCCCAGGGAGAAGCTGATCAACTCAATGAATGATGTCTATACGCCCAAAATCACCAACAGCTGCGTTAGCAAACTTAGCAATAGCGATGCTATTACTTGCGCTTGCTGCCTTGATGTTGGTGATTTTGAATCGCATATCCACTTATTCAGAGTTAATCAGCAGCTCCTAGGTTGATTTGTTTGAAGGCGCAACTGTTGTAACTTCCAAGTATTGGAGCGCAAATGACCAAGGATTTCGTAAACAAAGTCGTTATGATTGTGGTATTGATTAGTGCTATAGTACTGATTGGTTGGCTGACTGACCATGCTGCATTAGCGGTCTTACTTCCAAGTATTGCCAATATAACATTCAACACAGCGTTGTGTTTTATCTTGTTGGCAGTCGTTATTTTTCGATTGAACCGCAACGAAGCAACGGCTTTTTCACTCTGTAGATTTTTATCAGCGTTTGTTGCTTTGGTTGCAATGCTGCCGTTATTGCAGGATGTTTTTTCTGTTCGATGGGGTATTGATAACCTGCTGCTTGATTCGCATGCTTATGATGTATCTAACCCATACTCAGGACGTATGTCACCAGCGACGACGGCAGGTTTTTTACTTAGTAGTAGTATTCTTTTTTTATTGCTCTCTCGTAAAAAGATAAGACACTTCGGATTTGTTACTCATACATTGATTCTTCTTTTGGGTTTGCTCGCTTTGCTGGGAATAAGCATGAATATATTGGTGCCTGAAGCACCGGAAGGTTATGAATATTTAACGTCTATTTCTATGCTTACGGCGATTTCTTTTTTATTATTGGTTATTGCAATGCTGGGCATATGCGAACAGAAAGTTCAAGGTGGAAATCTCGTTTTGTATTCTGGGATACACTTGATGTATAGACTCAAATACCCGCAAAAATTTACTCTTATTAGTATGCTTTTTGTCATACCTCTGAGTGTTTTGATGTGGAGCGAAATTCGTGAGGCAGAGCAGGATGTTGCCGCAGCTCAGTTAAAAATGCTTGGCATTGAGCATATTGATCTGACTGAAGCCATGGTTAAAAGCTTTGCGGAACACCGTGGTATGACAAATGCTAGTTTTTCCAATTCAGGGATGTTTAGGCAAGCATTGCAGCAAAAGACAGCGCAAATTGACAAGATTTTACTAGAGCGGCACCGTATGATTCAGCGCCATAGTCAGCAACAAAGGCATATTTCTAGGCATTGGACAACACAGGTAGATTCTCGTTGGGCGATGATAAAGAAGCAGGGTATGAGTCAATTGCAGCAATGGCAGGCTCACACGGAAATTATAGACTTCCTGATCCATCATATGCGTGATGTGGGGGAAGAAAGTGGACTCGCTTTTGAAGAAGAGCCTAGGCTACATAACCTATTGACCATGCAGTTGGAGGTGATGCCCAAATTGCTTGAAAATATTGCTCAGTTGCGAGGTCAGGGGGCGGGTTTTTTAACTGCTAAAAGGATGTCGAGAGATGGTCTTCTGATGCTTGCTACAATGGTTGGGCAGATTCAGACGCAACTGGAAACACTGGAGCGAGTGGCCAGGCTGCCTATGGCATCGCAAAACCTTGAAGCATGTAAAATTTTATTTGTTACATTTAGAGCCCAAGTGGAGGATTTTCTTGCTGCAACGGAGCGGATGTTTCACTCTGAACAGGCTCTATCGATAACATCGGTTAAATATTTTCAGATGGCTACTGAGACCATTGAAAGAGGCTATGCATTCAATAATACCTCGATGGTATATGTTACAGATCAGTTGCAGAAACAAATCGCTGATAACAAGGTTTTTCAATATAATATCAAACTCGCGGCTGTTTTATTGGCATTGATTTTATTGTTTTTGTTCGCTTCTTTTTATAAGTCGGTTATTAATACAATTCGTGCGCTGGATGAAACTGCTGAGCGCATGCGTAGAGGGGATATTGGTAAACCTGTTGAGTTGTTGGCGAAAGATGAGTTAGGAAACGTTGCTAACTCATTCAATGGTATCGTTGAAGAGTTGATGCGCGTGAGTGCGCATATGAGTGCGGTGGTCAATCATGTGTTAGAGGGCATTATTACCATTGATAAAAAAGGCGCGATAAAGTCATTTAATCCAGCCGCTGAACATATCTTTGGCTATAGCAAAGATGAAGTCCTTGAGCAGAATATTACGATATTAATGCCTGAGAAATATCGAGAAAGGCATCAAATAGGTTTACAGCATTATTGTCAGACAGAGCAGGGGAACCTTGCAGGCACCGGAGGCTCTATTGAGGTTCGGGGTCTTAAGAAAGATGGTTCGGAATTTCCTATGGCGTTATCTATAAATGTTATGGAGATTGATAAACAACAAGTTTTTATTGGTATGGTGAGCGATCTTTCTGAGCATCGTTCATTGGAGAAACAATTTCGGCAGGCTCAGAAAATGCAGGCTTTGGGGGTGCTGGTCGGCGGTGTGGCACATAACTTCAACAACCTTTTGGGAGCCATCGTTGGTAAGGCATACTTGGGAAAAAAGAAGCTGCAACATGATGTTCAAGCCATTCCTTACCTTGATGCAATCACTGATATATCTCAACAGGCTGGAGAAATGGTTAAGCAGTTATTGGCATTTTCCCATAAAGACTTTTCGCAGGATAAACAGGCTGCGCAGATAGGAGCGATTGTTGAAGAAGGCTTCGCGACTGCAAAGTTTGGCGTGGAAGAGAGTATTAATCTATCGCTTCATATTCATGATGCAGACATGATGGTGCATTGTGATGCAGGTCAAATCCAGCAAGTTGTGATGAATATGCTGAATAATGCTCGCGATGCGGTTGCTGAAAGCTCCGAAAGATGTATTACTCTAAGCTTAGAGCGATGTAGTCCTAAGGCTTCTTTTTTCTACAAACATCCAGAACTTACGCCTGGTGAATATGCATTATTAAGCATATCCGATAGTGGGCATGGCATGAGCCCTGAAATAATGGAAAATATTTTCGACCCTTTCTTTACCTCCAAAGCCGTGGGGCAAGGGACAGGGCTTGGTTTGTCTTCGGCTTTCGGAAGTGTCACCTCACACGGTGGTGTGATTGAAGTGGATAGCAAGGTTTCTTCTGGAAGTATGTTTCGAGTTTACTTGCCGCTTATTGATGTAGATGAAGTGAGCAGCGATAGTGTTATTTCACAAGTTGTGAAAAGTTCAGCGTGTGAAATGCTTTTGTTGGTTGATGATGAACAGATGCTTCTTCAATCTATGAAGGAAGTTCTTGAAGATTTGGGTTATAAGGTTATTACAGCATGTAATGGTATTGAGGGGCTTGAATGCTTTAAGCAATATGGGGATAAGATTTCTGTTGTTATCACTGATGTGGTTATGCCAAGAATGGGAGGGGTGGATATGTCTAGGGAAATTCGCCAAACCAATGCGTTAGTGCCTATTATACTTGTCACGGGTTATGACCATGGTGATGTAAAACTGGAAGGCGATGAAAAGAAAAACACGATGGTTATCACAAAGCCTGTTCAAATTCCCGAATTATCGCAGGCAATTTGTAAGGTGTTGGCAATGTCGTAAGAGGCACATAAACGCAGCACAGTGCGTTTATGTGCTCAGAGATTTATTTATATGCTTTCAAGTACGTTCTTATGAATAACAATTTCATGGCGATCACGAACTGTTGAAATCCAACGAGCAAAACGTACAGCACCTTTGGCTTTGGCTGCTTCAAGTGCGATAGCATCTTTTTGTTTGGCAAAGACAGCATCATCACCTGCGATTGCTTCTGTAACATAAACCAATGCTAGGCCGCGTGATGTGGCAACGGCTTTAGCAGCCCATTGTTTTACGCCTGTTTTGAATGCTGCATCAATAATGCTTGGGGTCAGCCAACTTGCATCATCACCGATGCCGCTATGGCGCACAGGCTTGGAAAGGAATTTTGCATAACCGCCTTTTTGTGCCATCGCATCAGGTGTTAACGTGCCAGTATTTGCAAGCAGTGTTTCGGCAACTTCGCGGGCTTTGTCTGCAGCCGCAGATTTGCGGGCATCGGCATATACTTCAGTCGCCACATCCTTAAATGCTAGTGGTGCTGGTTCAATGCGTTGCAAGGTTTCAATAGCTACAAAACGCCCATCATCAAGCTCAATAATATCAACGCTATCACCTGGGGTCATGGTGAAAGCTTGTTGAATCAAAGCAGGGTCACTGCCAAGAAGCTTGTCTGTACGTGCTTTCGTGGCATCAATCGCATCAACATTATAAACAGGAAGGTTTAGGCTGCTGGCAGCGGCTTGAAGTGAATCTTCCATGCCCAAGGCATTATCCAAATCTTGTGATAATTCATACGCCTCATCGCGGGCTTTCTCAGTCGTTAATGATTTGAGCAGTTCATCATGAACTTCGCTAAGTGGTTTACTGACACCATCTTTAGTCCAGTTGGCTTTACGAGCTTTATAAGCAGCGGCTATATCAGCTTCATCAATGCGAATATCTTTGGCAAGCTCGACAGGGTTGATTTCAACAGCGTTGATTTTTACTTGTAGTTTGGAGTGATAATCTTGTTTATGGCTATCATACCAAGCGCGTGCTGTGGCATCATCGATTTTAATATCTTTGAGAAGGTTTGTTGGTTCAATCATCACTGCGGCAATGGTGCGCTGTGCAAATTCACGTTCAAATTGAGCGCGAATTTCTGCATCGTTGACTTGAGCTGAATCAACAATGGCTTTTTGCAGGGCATCAATCATTAGATTGACACGGGTATCATCTTCATAATCACGGGTGGTTGCAAAACCCATGTTGCGTGTGAATGTGTGGTAACGTTGCGGGTCAAAAGTGCCAGCCTGTTGAAAGGTTGGATTGTTTTGTACATAAGCCAATAGTGCTGCATCAGAGGCAACGAGCCCCATGCGAGATGCTTCATCAAGCATCAATTGACGATTAATCATGGTTTGTAAGGTGTTGTCTTTCACCCCCAGTTGAGCAACCAGGGCTTTTGAAAACTGCTGTCCCAGCATGGAGCGGTAACTATTAAGTTGGCGCTCATAGGTTTGTGTGAAACTTAAGTCGCTAATTGGTTTGCCATCGACTTCAGCAACATAAGCAACACGGCTGCCTGTAAAGTAATCGCCGATGCCCCACAATCCAAATGAAAGAGCGATACCGCCAAGAATAAGCTTGGCTAGCCATGATTGTGCTTGATTGCGCATAATTTCGAGCATTGTAGTCCCCAATATAACAAGTAAATAAACAGATTTTCTAAAAGAAGCGGGACGCTACTCAAGGTGTATTTATCAGGCAAGGTGAAGTTTCTTGATTTGGCACTAAATATAGGGCACCTCGAAAAACCTCGGTACTTCGCCAAACTTGTGCTTTTCACCCCTAGGGAGGCGCTGATCAACTCAATGAATGGTGCCTATGCGTCCAAAATCACCAACACCTGCGTTGGCAAACTTAGCAATAGCGTTGCTATTACTTGCGCTTGCCGTCTTGGTGTTGGCAATTTTGAATCGCATATCCACGCAT
>Ga0256829_1000571_pt1 | contig 36207 bp, 31 predicted proteins | sample 131447metaG_FD_185979 | JGI IMG/M metagenome (GOLD analysis project Ga0256829, IMG submission 185979) | Hydrothermal vent microbial communities from Lau Basin, Pacific Ocean - 131-447 | ecosystem: Environmental > Aquatic > Marine > Hydrothermal vents | place: Pacific Ocean: Lau Basin | collected... | reverse complement strand
CGCGGGTGTAGTTTTTAGATGAAAAATGCAGTTTGTATTATCCCCGCACGAGGTGGCAGTAAACGCATACCAAGAAAAAATATTAAAATTTTTCACGGTAAACCGCTCATTGCTTATAGCATAGAGGTAGCATTAGCATCTAAACTATTTGACAAAATCATAGTGAGTACTGATGATAAAGAAATAGCAAATATTGCAAAAGAATATGGTGCAGAAGTACCATTTCTTAGACCAATAAAACTGAGTGATGACTTTACGGGTACGACAGATGTTACAAACCATGCTATAGAATACTTGGAAGAACAAGGAGAGAATTATAAATATATTTGTACACTCTATGCGACTGCTCCACTTTTGCAAAAACAATATCTAATAAAAGCTTATGAAGCATTACAAAAAAGTAATGCCATAAATGCTTTTAGTGCAACAACAATGCCTTTTCCTATTCAGAGAACTTTTAAGCTAACTAGTGATGGACGATGTGAAATGTTTACTCCCCAACACTATATGAGTAGAAGTCAAGACTTAGAAGAAGCCTACCAAGATGCAGGGCAATTTTACTGGACAAACAGAGAGTTAGAAAAAATTTCTACAAATAAGATGATGTTTAGTGATATAAGCATCCCCATCATTTTACCAAGACATTTAGTGCAAGATATTGATACTTTAGAAGATTGGCAACGGGCTGAATACCTGTATGAAATTTTAAATAGAAATGGTAATTTATCATGAATATTTTATTTCGTGCAGACTCCTCATCTAGTATAGGGACAGGGCATATTATGAGAGATTTAGTTTTGGCTTCTCAATATTTTCAGAAAGGTCATAATAGTATATTTGCAATACAAAATCTACAAGGTAATATAAACTATAAAATCGAGGAATCTGGTTATAAAACTATCATTTTAAAATCAAATAATATACAAGAATTAAATGAAATTATACTAAAACTAAAGATAGATTTGTTGATAATTGACCATTATGGAATTGACTATAAATTTGAAAAGAAACTAAAAAAAAAGAATCTAACCTTGCAAATGATGGTTTTAGATGATACTTATGAAAAACATTATTGTGATATACTTCTCAACCATAATATTAGTTGTGATAAAAAAAAGTATAAAAGTTTAGTTCCAAGTGAATGCAAACTTAAATGTGGGTCTAAATATACTCTTATTAGAGATGAATTTATCAAAGAAAAATTTATAAAAAGAAAAATTTATAAACATGATAAAAAAACTATTTTTGTAGCTATGGGTGGCAGTGATCACTCTAATATAACTATGAAAATATTAAAATGTATTCCAAAGATATATAATGTCAATATTGTTACAACAACATCAAATAAAAATTTAAACCAATTAAAATATTTTGTTTCAATAAATAATAATATGACCTTATATATTAATACAAATAATATTGCTAAATTGATGCATATTAGTGATATGGCAATTATTTCTCCAAGTGTAATTTCACATGAAGTTTTATATATGCAATTACCATTTATCTCTATTTTAACAGGAAATGATCAAAAAGATATTTATAAATATTTTAAGAAAAAGAAACTCATTACTATGAAAAAATTTAATTGTAAAAAACTTTATAAAAATATACTATACTTAGATGACAATTTAAGTAAGTATAGAAGAAAAATTAAAAGGATATCTGAAAAATGTTAAATTTTAATGCTTTAGAAAAAACATATATAATCGCAGAAATTGGCTCAAATCATAATCAAAGCTTAAATTTAGCAAAAGAGATGATAATCGCTGCAAAAGAGTCTGGTGCGGATGCAGTAAAGTTTCAATCTATTAATGTCAATGAGTTATATCATAATCCTTCTCAAAAAATGAAAAAATTACATTCAAAAATTGATCTTTTAGAACGGTGGCATTATGATTTAAAAAGTTATTGTGATACAAATGATATTACATTTTTTTCATCTCCTACATATTTAAAAGCTATCGATATTTTAGAAGATATAGATGTAAAACTCTATAAACTAGCATCTGCTCAAATAGGTACCTTCCCACAACTTGTAGATGCAGTTATCAAACTAAAAAAACCAACTTTAATATCAACAGGGATAGTCTCTTATAGTGAACTAGAAGAAGTAGTAAAAAAATTTGCAAAATATAATCATGATAATTTTGCAATTTTTCATTGTAATAGCCTATATCCCACACCTTATGATAAAGCAAATTTACACCTTATAGAAGTATATAAAAGTATGTTTAACAAAACTATAGGCTATTCAGACCATACAGATGGAATATACACTTCATTATCTGCTGTAACATTGGGAGCTCAAATAATAGAAAGGCATTTCACAACTGATAAAAATTTACCAATTCCAGATGCTGCTATATCAATACTTCCAGATGAATTTAAAAATATGGTTACTGGTATAAGAGCGATAGAACAAGCACTTAAAAGTAAAAGCAGAATAGAACTGGAAATAGAAGAACAACATTTTAAAGATAGTATTTTATATAGATTAGTATTAAAAAAGGCTAAAAAAGATAATGAAAGCTTCAATGAAAATGATTTTGAATTTAAAAGAGATTATAACGGTATAGATTGTAAGCAGATGGAATTTATTATAAAAAATATGAAAAGTAATTCAAATATATCTAAAGGTGAATTGTTAAAATGGGATATGCTAAGAGGGAAATGTTAAAATGAAAAAGGTATTAGTGATTAACTTAGGATGGGAACAAGAACCATTACTAGATAAACTTGAAGAATATAATGTTGAAATTTATGGAATACATTATAATTTAGATTATTACAAAAAACCAAAATATAAAGATGTATTGATTACAGATATAAGAAATTTAGAAAAAATTCTTAATTATGCAAAAAAGATAAATATAGATGCTGTAATATCTGATGAATGTGATTATAGCTACTTTGCACAAGCTCTTGTATCTGAAAGTTTAAATTTACCCGGACCAAGAATCAAAGAAGCTCAAATAGCTACAAATAAATATCTTCAAAGATTAAAGGCAAAAGAAGCAAATCTTCTAGTACCCGAATTTGCATTAGTAACTTCAATAAATGATATATATGAATTTTGTAAAAATGTTGATTTTCCAATTATTGTAAAGCCTGTAGATAATAGAGGTAGTTTTGGAGTAAATAAAATTTCATCAAAAGATGAAATTGAAGATGCTTATATAGATGCACTTATAAATTCACACTCAAGATTGGTAATTGTTGAGAAGTTTATAGATGGAGAACATATTACTGTTGATGGTTATGCATTTAAAAAATATGGAGTAAAATCTTTAGCAATAGCCAATAAAATTCTTGCTTCTAAAGATACACAAGTTGCTATTGAAATACAATATCCTGCCAAATTTGATAAAGATATTTATGATAAGATTAGTAAAACTAACGAAAATATCAATAGTGCATTGGGCTATACTTTTGGAATGATTCATAGTGAATATATGGTTACAAAAGATAATGAAATTTATTTAATTGAAAGTGCTAATAGAGGAGGTGGAGTATATACTTCTGCTATTATTGTACCTCATGTATCTAGAATCAACTTAGTTGAACAATACATCTGTGATGTATTAGAAATAAATAAAAGTTTTTTTAAAAACAATATTGCTAAAAATAAAACTATTTTAAAATTTTTCAATCTAAACAAAGGAAAAATAAAAAGGATTGATGGTGTTGAAGATTTTTCAAAAAAAGAAGAAGTATTAAAATTACGACTATTGATTAATAATGGTGACACCATATCAAACATAACAACAGATGCAGATAGACATGGTTTTGTGATTGCAAGTAATGAATTTATTGACATAAATAAAGTAATAGAAAAAAATATAAAGGTGATTTATGAAAAATAAAATTTTGCACTACATAGATAAAAATAAGATATCAAGTGTTGAGATTTCAGATGCACTTGCAAAAAATGGTGTGCTTGATGGATTAAAACCATTAAATAACGGGCATTTTGTTGTGGGAGAAGTTGAATATATTTTTGCATATAATAATTCAAATTGGGAGTTGCATAAACAAATTGAAAATATAAAAGAAGATAAAATTATATTTGTAGATACTTTTAACTGTAAAGACAGAGCAGTGTTAGGGGATATCGTATCAAAATATATTATGTTGTATAAAAATGCAAAAGCAATTATTATAAATGGTTTAGTAAGGGATGTTCATAGATTAAAAAAAGAAGATTATGCTATATGGTCTTTAGGATATACACCATTAGGATGCTATAATGAAAAAGTTTTTTTGGAGGAAAGTATAGAAAAAGTAATTAAAGAAAGAAAGAAAATGTTTCAAAATTCAATTATTGTTGCTGATGATTCTGGCTGTACTTTGATTAAAAACAAAGCAATAAATAAAAATTTTCTTAAAAGACTTGAGTTTATTGAACTTCAAGAAGATATATGGTATTTTTGTATAGATACATTAAAAATGAGTACCTATGAAACGATATGTTTAAAGCAGTATTTAGACAATGAAAAAGAAATTTTACCTAAAACTTTAAGAGATAAATTACAAAATTTTGAAAGTGATTTTCAAGATTTAAGGAAATAAAATGCATAACTTAAAAGATATATCAACGCAAACAATAGATAGATACTCTTCAAGATATAAGCAAATGGGTCATGATATAAAAACATTAGGATGGGGTACAAAAGAACAGCAAAAGTATAGATTTGAGCAGACTTTAGATAGTAATATAGAGTTTAATGGTAAATCAATTTTAGATATTGGTTGTGGTTTTGGGGATTATTTAGATTTTATTGTTAAAAATAAAATAACTTTCGATAGCTATATAGGTTATGATATAAATTCAGATTTGATAAATGAAGCAAAGAAAAATCATTTAACTGATGTTTCAACATTTCAAGTTGAAAATATAATAGATACAGAAAAAACAGATATTGCAGATATTGGAGTAATGTTTGGAGTTTTAAATTTTAATTTAAAAAATAAAATGGATAATTTAGAATACTCAAAACTATTTATTAAAAAAGCTTTTGCAATGGTAAATGATGTTCTTATAGTTGATTTTTTATCAACAAATCTTACTCAGGATTATGAAAAAGAAGATTTTGTTTTTTATCATAATCCTATAGAAATGCTTAAATTTGCATTTACATTATCTAATAATGTTGTTCTAAAACATAATTATGCACCCATTCCTCAAAAAGAATTTATGCTATTTATATATAGGGATTAAGTAGTTGAAAGTTTTTGATTTTAATATACATTTACCATGTAATCTTACCAATAATATTAATGATAACATCTCAAATGAAAATCTAATGTCACTAAAAAATCTTGAATATTGTTATTCTAATTACTATGATAATTTTAAAAGCACTATAAAAGCAGGTAATTTCATGCTTTTTAATCAAGATATTTTTTTTGAAGATGATTTAACTCATTTTATTAAACAAGTTAAAAATGACTTTAAAGGTTCTCTGTTTAGTGCGTTGATTGATTTTAGAAAAAAAAATGTATTGGACTATTTAGATAAAGCAATACAGAATGGTATAAACTGCATAAAATTCCACTCTTATAATCAAAGAATTTCTAAAACCGATTTTATAGATATCGTAAAAATCTGCCAATATGCTGAGAAAAGAGAAATTATTATCTGTATAGATACAAGTTATGGAACATCTAAAATGTATACTTATGATAATTTGAAACTAGCTTCTATTATTTCTGACTTTATCACTAAAGTACCTATTATCTTGCTACATTCTGGTGGTGCAAGAGTTATAGAGGCTATGCTTCTTGCAGATGAGAAAAAAAATATATTTTTAGAGACATCTTTTTCTATCTCATACTATTTAAACTCTTCAATTGAAAAAGATTTTGCATATGCTTATAAGAAGCTTGGAAGCAGTAGAGTTTTGTATGGGTCGGATAGCCCTTATGTTGATATTTCTAAAAGTACTTTTAAAACTATATCTTTTTTAGAAAACTATAACTTTTCTACTCATGAAATAGAAAATATATTATTTAATAATGCAAAAAATATTCAGAGTTTTGTATGAGTAAAAAAATACTTATAGTAGCTTCACATCCAGATGATGAAGTCCTAGGTTGTTTTGGGACAGTTGCTAAACTAATAAAAGAAGGGTATGAAGCTTATACATTAATCCTTGGCGAGGGTAAAACAAGTAGAGATGAACAAAGAGTAGTTGAATCTAAAAAGCAAGAGATAGAAGTTTTAAATACTGAGATACAAAAAGCAAATGATACTATTGGCATCAAAAAGGTTTTTGTAGAATCTTTTGCTGACAATCGATTTGATAGTGTTGATTTACTTGATATTGTAAAAGTTATATCAAAAGTTAAAAAAGAAGTACAACCAGATATTATTTTTACCCATTTTGAAAATGATTTGAACATAGACCATCGCATTACATATCAAGCAGTTTTAACAGCTACAAGACCTATGGAAGATGAATGTGTAAAAGAGATATATAGCTTTGAGATACTTTCATCTACTGAGTGGAACTATCCTCTCTCTTTTTCTCCTGATACTTTTTTTGATATAAGTGATACCATTAACTTAAAAATAGAAGCAATGAAAAAATACACTTCTGAACTTTGTCGTTATCCACACCCTAGAAGTTTAGAAGGGATTGAGTTAAATGCCAAATATCAAGGTATGAGAGTTGGAAAAAAATATGTCGAAGCATTTAAAAGTGTAAGAATAGTAAGATGAAAAACTTTATAAACTTAACTTATAAAGAAAAATTAATGGTTTTAGATTGGCGCAATAATATCAGGACAAGAATAAATATGTATTCTTTAGATAAAATTTCAATTGAAAATCATTTAAAATTTATAGATAGTCTAATCAATGACAAAGAAAATAAATACTTTCTTGTAGAGAATGTAGGTGTGATTTATTTTAATAATATAAAAAATAATAAAGCTGAAATAGGATTATATTCAAATCCAAAAAAATATGCTCAGGGTAACTTCTTGATGGAGAAGATACTAACTTTTAAATATAAATATCTTTATTTGAAAGTTTTTAAAGATAATGAAAAAGCTATAAAATTATACTTAAAGTATAATTTTATACTCGTCAAAGAAGAGTTAATAAACAATAAAAAAATACTTTACATGGAGCTGATTACAGAATCGGCTGCTACATCTTTAACAGTTTAAAAATCATAATAAAATTATACCTAAAATCGATTTTTTATATAAGGTTTTACTATAAAGTAAAGCACGAAAGCCCATAAAACAAGGCTTGAACCCATAGCGATAAAACTTGCATTTTCATCTAAGTGAACCATCTCTTTGACATCAACATCTTGTAAAATCATATCAAGTCCAAGTCCAAAAATAATAGAACCTACGATGATAGTACCTAAATAAATATAGAGTGTACGCGTCCCTAACATTTTTTTAACAACCCCCATCGTCACAGTATTTGTCGCAGGACCTGCTGTTAAAAAAACAAATGCCGCACCAGGAGCAACACCAGCAAGGATAAGTCCTGCTGCTATTGGCAAAGAAGCGGTGGCACAGACATACATCGGAATGGCAATAGCAATAACGATGATGTAAGAGAGCCAACTATGTGCGATGAGAATTTCGCTTAAATTATCAGGCATTGCTACGGTAATAAAAGCTCCCAAAAGTAAACCAATAAATAGTGGTGAAGCTATATCTTTGAGGAGTGTCCCAAATGCATAAGAGAGGGCATTTGTAAGGAGTGAACAACTTCCTGTTTGTGTGTCACAACTCCCAGATGAAGAGCAGCAACTCCCACTCTCACACGCTTCTGCTGTCTTTGGAGTAGCAACTGCGGAAAAGCTCATCGTGCCTACTGCTTGTTTAGGTGCTGTCATACTAAATACAGGTTTTGGTTTTTCTGCTACCTCTTCATCTCCATAAAAGTTTGCAATTACCCCAGCAATGATAGAGATAATCATAGAACTTATCACTCTATAGATGGTGAAAGCCCAGCCAAACATCCCATAGGTTGCTAAAATCGAATCTGCCCCAGTGATGGGAGTTGAAATAAGAAAAGAGAGTGTTGAACCATTGCTCGCACCGCTTTTTTTGATACTTGTTGCAAGAGGGATAACCCCACAAGAACAGACAGGTAAAGGAATCCCAAAGAGTGTGGCTTTGATGACGGAGAGAACAGAGCTACTTCCTAAATGCTTTGAAACAATGGTATCAGGTACAAGTTCATGTAAAATCCCTGCAAAAATCAGCCCAAACAAAATGTAAGGTGCCATAGCGTTACTTAAATCAATCAATGCTTGAAAATAGAGTGTTATAAATTCCATGATTTTCCTTTATACATTATAATATGTTGCGTTTGGATGGTAAACGACCAATGCTGATGTAGACTGTTCAGGATGAATCTGAAAGGTCTCACTCAGCTCAATCCCAAAGTCCTCAGGTTTAAGTAAATCAAAAAGTGGACGATTTAACTCTAGGTCAGGACAAGCAGCGTAGCCAAATGAGTAACGGCTTCCTTGATATTTATTCATCTGAACATCTGCCAATGTGGGTTTTTCCCCTTGTGCAATGTTTAAATCGAGTCTGATTTGCTTATGCGCAATCTCAGCTAGGGCTTCTGCGAGTTCTACCCCTAAACCATGAAACTGATAATACTCCGTATAGTTCCCTTGCTCATAAATCTCATGTTCCACTTCACTCAGTTTTGCACCCGCACTCACACAAGTCAAGGCGATAATGTCATCATGCTCACTCTGAAAAAAGTCACTCAAAGCACGGTGCGGTTTTTTGCGCTGTCTTGGAAATGAGAACTCTTTATAACTTGCATTTCTTCTTACTTCAAGCGGTTCTTTATTGATTTCACCGATGGCATTAAAGCCCTCTTCTTCTTTAAAGATAAGTAGCTTATTATCATCACTACGACATGGCCAATAGCCATAAATGATAGTCGGTTCAAAGAGTTTCTCTTCTAAAAACTGCTTTTTGAGTTTTTCATAGGCAGGCCACACGACCTCATCGAGTTGCTTTTGGTAAGCCTCTTTTTTCATACCTTTAGAGCTATAACCCCAACGCGATTTAAACAAAATCTTATGATTTATCCACTCAAATGCCATCTCTATTTGCTGTGTAGTCAGTTTGATTTCTCGTCTTCCCCAAAAAGGTGGAATAGGAATTGGGATGTCTCGGTTTGGCATAGTAAGTTCTTCAAAAGGAGGAATGATGACCTCTTTTTTCTCCACTCTCTCTACCACAGGGGCATCAGGATGGAGGTTCGTGTCAAAGTTCCCAGCTTCAATCCGACTCATAGCCGTGACCCCATCAAACGCATCTTTACAGTAGAAGATAGGTCCATCATACGCAGGACGACAAAAATCATCAATAAATGCACGTGTAAGTGCGGCACCACCTAAAAGGATAGGGATTTTTATATCTTTCTCTTTTAAGGTATTGAGATTTTCAAGCATCACTTGTGTTGATTTTACAAGTAATCCACTCATGCCAAGTGCAGAGATATGCCCTTCTTTCATAGTTTCTAAAAAACGATCGAGTTCAACTTTAATCCCAAGGTTTTTGACTTTATAGCCATTGTTTGAGAGGATGATATCCACAAGATTTTTCCCTACATCATGGACATCGCCTTTGACTGTTCCTAAAGCTAAAGTTGTATCGACCTCTTTTTCTACTTTTGGTAAGTAGGGGTTGAGATGGTCAACTGTTTTTTTCATAGTCTCGGCAGATTGGAGGACAAAAGGGAGTTGCATTTGTCCAGAACCAAAGAGTTCTCCAACGACTTTCATCGCATCAATCAAAATCTCATTGACAATGATTTCAGGAGCAATTGTGTGGCGTGCCTCTTCGACAAGAGGAATCATGCGATCTTTATCGCCATCCATTAAAAGTTTTGCAATCTTTTCTTCATCACTCATTGCTAAGTATGCTTCATCGACGGCATCATTATCGACCGCTTCTTTAGAGGAAAAATGCTCTATAAACGCAAAGAGTGCTTCCCCATTTGGCAATCGGTTAAAAATGAGGTCATCACAGATTTTTTGGTCTTCTTCTGGAATTTTATTGAGTGGAATGATATGTTTTACATTGATGATAACAGAAGTGAGTCCTGCTTGCACACAGTGGTGTAAAAACATAGAGTTTAAGTATGGTCGTGCATCTTTATCCAGACCAAAAGAGATGTTTGAAAGCCCTAAAATTGCCCCAACTTCTGGGTGTTTTATACGAAGTTGTCGGATGGCTTCGATGGTGTTTATCCCTGCTTCAAAGTACTCTTCATCTCCTGAACCTAAGGTAAAGGTTAAAACATCAAAAACTAAGTTCTCCTTACGAATACCATGTCGATTTGTAGCAAGGTCGATGATACGGTCGGCTACTTTGAGTTTGTCCTCTACACTTTTTGCCATGCCTACTTCATCAATAGTCAGACAGACTAAACTTGCCCCAAATTTTTTCGCCAGACGACAGACATCATCAAACTTTCCCTCTCCATCTTCAAGATTGACAGAGTTTAAGATAGCTTTTCCTCCGATGTATTTGAGAGCTGTTTCGAGTCCTTTTGTTTGTGTAGAATCGGGCATGAGAGGGAGGGCGATTTTTTGTGCATACATTGCCATGACTTCAGTCATATCTTTTGTTTCATCACGACCTGCAAAACCAACATTGACATCAACCACATGCGCCCCTGCTCGAACTTGTTGTTGCGCGACACTGAGTGTCCCTTCGTAGTTCTCTGCTAAAAGAAGTTCTCGAAATGCTTTTGAGCCTGTTGCGTTTGAACGCTCCCCTACTAAAAGAGGTGCGGGTTCTTGCATGAGTGGTACGGTGTTAAAAAGCGAAGCGATGGCGTTTGGATGGGAGCCTGAGGGTGCTTTTGGTTGTACGGAGCTTACTTTGTTTACAAGGGCGCGGATGTGTTGTGGGGTTGTACCACAGCATCCGCCAAGAAAACTTACACCATCGTAGTCCAAAAATTTCTCTTGTTGTGCTACAAACTCATCGGGTCCCATTGGGTAGTAGGTGTAGCCCCCTCTGTTTTGTGGGAGTCCTGCGTTTGAGTGTACAGAGATTGGTTTTCCCCAAAGTTCACTTAAAGTTTTCACATGTTTTAAGACTTGCTGTGGTCCTGTTCCACAGTTAAATCCTAAACTCAAAATGTTATCAAAAGGCTCCAAAATAGTCGCTATCGTCTCCGCATCTGTTCCGATAAGCATTGTTCCACTGAGTTCAATAGTTACAGAAATCATGATGGGAATATCTACTCCTCTTTGCTCATTTGCAGCTTCCATAGCATGCAGCGCTGCTTTAATTTGGAGGGGGTCTTGTGCTGTTTCAATCAAGAAAATATCCACACCTCCATCTATGAGGGCAAGACAAGCCTCGGTGTAGCCTTCAAACATTTTGTCATACGTAATATGTCCTAAAGAGGGAAGTTTTGTCCCTGGACCAATAGAACCTAAACAAAAACGCGGATGTTCTGGAGTTGAGTACTTTTGACACGCTTTTTTGACAATCTCGGCACCTGCTTTTGTAAGCTCATACGCACGATGTCCGATGTCATACTCATCTAAAACCCAAGAAAAAGAGCCAAAGGTATTGGTTGTGATAAAGTCTGCGCCTGCAGTTAAGTAAGCATTAAATATCTCTTCCATAATGTCAGGAGCTGTGACGTTGAGGAGTTCATTACACCCTTCATTGCCTTCCCAAGCTTCAAGAGGAATTTGATCATCACGTTGTTGGAGTTGTGTACCCATTGCTCCATCAATAATGAGCGGACGTTTTTGAATGGTTTGAAGTATATACTGTTTTGTTGTCATGGATTCAGACTTTTTGTTGAAATTATATGGAAGTTATTTTATCTAAAGAGAACATAAAAAGAGCTGTTAAATGAAGCACACTACTAAAATATGACGAATATATTACAAATAGTATTGACTTTAATCATCAAATAAAGATATAATAGCGATGAAAATCAAAAAAAGAGAGGTTTATCCGTCATGACAATTGCCTATATACGTCCAGATAAACAGTTTGATACAGCAGGTGAACAGTTAAAAAACATAAATGCTTATACTCTTGCCAACGGTATTACAGTGGATGATGAGTTCATTGATTATACTTCACAAAATAAGCCCTTATCTCAAAGACCCGATGTAACAAACTATTTTCATTCACACGAAGGTGCAACACTTCTTGTCTATGATATCTGGGTACTAAGCACAAATATACAAGATTTAGTACAAATGTTTCGTTGTTTACTCAAACATGAAATAAAGGTACATTTTATAAAAAAATCTGTTATAATAACACGAGAAAGTAGCGGAATGCTCGCTTTAGGTTTGATAGACAAACTTCGACAAGAGTTAGAAGAAGAGTCGCAAAAGTTTATTGGCCGACCAAAAGGGAGTCAATCAAACTCAAAATTTGACCAGTATGTAGGTGAAATATTACAGTATCTACATGAAAAGAAAAATGTGAGTGAAATCGCACGTTTACTAGGTGTGAGTAGAAGCTCTATAAAAGATTATATTGATTCAAGAGAGTTAAAGCAAGTTGCTTTTAAATCTTTAGTCCAAAAAACATCCAAAGATGCAGAAGATGATGTGATAAACAGTATTGCCTGCCCAAAACCAACAACGGAGAAAAAATAATGAGTACAGAGAAAAAATCTATAAAGATACCGATGCCGTGGAGATATAAGCGTTATTATATGTTTACATTTGCAACCATCTTTACCCTTGTCCTTCCATGGATTACATACAATGGAAATCACTTCTTCCTTTTAAGTTTTGATAAACTCAAACTACACTTAGCTTTTGTTCAATTTGATATGCAACAATTATATTTGATGCCTTTTTTACTCATGCTCATGTTCTTAACCATTTTTGGAATGACTGTTGTTGGAGGGCGTGTGTTTTGTGGTTGGGTCTGTCCGCAAACACTGTTTCGTGTTATCTATCGTGATTTAATCGAAACAAAGATTCTTAAAATGCGCAAACGCATTAAAAACAAACAAAAAGAACCAGATATGACAAAAGCAGAGAACAAAGTAAAACGTGTCATCGCTTTAATGATGGTAACAGTCATCTCTCTTATTGCAGCATCTGACTTTTTATGGTTTTTTGTCCCTCCTGAAGATTTTTTCCCTTACCTTGCAGATTATGCAAATCACTGGACACTGATAGGAACTGTGCTTGCTGTCGCTCTTTTCCTCATCTATGATATTGCATTTTTAAAAGAAAACTTTTGTGCATATGTTTGTCCTTACTCTCGTGTCCAATCAGTACTCTATGATGAACATACAGTTATGGCACTTTATGATACACATAGAGGGGGCGATATCTATGATGAAAACCATAATAAAAAATTCACAAAACAAAAAGACTTACAAGCTTTTGAGCCTGCTGCAGAGTGTACGACTTGTGAATCATGTGTAACAGTTTGTCCAACACATATTGATATTCGTAAAGGTTTACAACTTGAGTGTATTAACTGTTTAGAGTGTGTGGATGCTTGTACAACTGTTATGGGTAAACTTGGAAAACCTTCTCTTGTGACTTGGTCAAGTGATTATGAAATCATCGATCAGAAAGGAAAAACAAAATATTTCCGTCCAAAAGTTTTAGCATATGTGGCACTCCTCGTCGGAATCTCTATTGTTCTTGGGTTTATGGGTGGTACAAAAGAGCATATGCTTCTAAACATTAACAAAGAAACTCGTATGTACTCAGTGAAACATATTGCTGAAGGCAAAGTGAGAGTTGATAACTCGTATGTATTTTTACTCCAAAATACTGAGAACAAAAAAATGAAGTTTTATTTTGAAGTTATCCCACCAAAAGGAATCAACGGAAAAATAATAATTGTGAAACCATCTAAACCATTTAATGCAAATCCAGGGGTGAAAAAGAAAAAAATTGTTACACTTAGAACAACGGATGTACTTGTGAGTAATGATAGAAAAGATACTATTATCCCTATCGTCATTCATGCTTATGCACTCGATGCAGATGGAAAAAGAAGTGAAAAAATTTCTGTTATTCGTAAGGCGACATTTGTTTATCCAAAAAAGAGTGTTATAGATAAACTGAAATAATAATGCTTTAACCTACAATAAGATAAACTTCATTAGATACATATAATGGAGTTTTATCTTGTTCAAAAAAATACTATTTCTCCTGCTACTGCTCTATGCAGTCGTTGGGTTTTTTGTTCTTCCATGGCTTGCAAAATCACAAATTATAAAACTTGTCGCACAAGAAACAAATGCAAAAGTGCATATAGAAAGTATCTATTTTAACCCCTTTCTTTTTAAACTCAAATTCCATAATCTTCAACTCACAGATAAGGCAAATACCCCTCTTATACAGTTCAAAACATTTTCTTTAAACCTTGAGTTATACTCTTTGTTTGCCAAAACGGTTCATATAAAAAATATTTTACTTGACAAGCCAGAACTCTTTCTCGCACTCTCTCAAGAGAAAAAGCTCAATCTTTTAGGAATTTTAAAAGAGACTCAAGCACAGAAGAATCCAAGTAAACCCCTACATCTTCCACGAATCATTATAGATAAGATAAAACTACTTGATGGAAATGTAGCTTATCAGGATAATACAAAAAAAGAAAAATTTGCTTTTGATTTTCATAATATTTATTTTGTATTAGAAAATCTCGATACAAATAACATGGATTCTAATGCAACACACTTGAATTTTTATACAGGTTTAGGCGATGGCGGAAACTTCCAAATGCAAACTGAGCTCAAAAGCATTACGCCCTTAGTCATTGATGGTCATCTCTCACTCCAAGCAAACAAACTCTATACCCCTTGGAAATATATCAAGGATATGCTCAATTTTGAAGTGGCTGATGGAAAAGTCTCTTTCAATGCTCATTTTCATTTCAATGCAGATGATATAAATGCAACACTCGCGGATAAAATTGGATTAAAGATTGACAAATTACGAATCATCCCAAAAAATGGACATCAAGACATTGTAACTCTTCATAATTTTACACTACAAAATGCAAGTGTAAAACCATTTGCACAAGATGTACAAATAGACAAAATCACTTTAGATACTTTGCATTTAGATGCAAAACGTAATGCAAAAGAGCAGATAGATTTACTCCACTACCTCAAACTCAACAAAAAAGAAACGAAAAAAACGAGCATTGCACAAACGGCTCCACGACAAAAACCTTGGAGTGTTCTGCTCAAAGATTTAGAGTTAAAAAACATCTCAGCTAATTTCGAGGACAATGGTATCTCGCCAAATGTCACAACAAAACTCGACACTTTAAATATCTCTGCAAAAGATATTACGTTAGCGGGAGAAAAACCTTTTGATTATACAGTTTTTCTCCGTTTAAATGACTCCTTAGAGTGTCAAGCACAAGGTCTCATTCAACAAAAAGTTTTAGATGTTCATACACACTTGCAATGTAAAAATTTTAATCTTGTGCATTACCGCCCTTACCTCGATAGTATGGCTAAAGATGCACTCAAAGTTTACAATGTCAAATTACGAAGTGCTACACTCTCTCTCGACACAACACTCGACCTCACAAAAGAAAAGAAAAAAATACTCCTGCAAGTAAGTGATACAAATGTAAGTGTACAGAAACTACGCATAAGCAAACGTTGGAGTCGAAAAACTTTGCTCTCTCTGCATGCACTCAATGTTTCCAAATTATCTTTTGACCTCTCCCACAAAAAGCTCACTATTGGTAAAGTTGCTTTCGTTAGCCCACAAATAAATGCCCTTTTAAACAAAAAAGGAGTGCTTAATCTTGAAAATCTTATTGTGCCAAAAAAATCAAAACCACAGCTCAAAACAAAGAAAAAAGAGAAAGCTTTTGAAGCTTCTATCAAACATTTTGCTATCTACAATGCAAAAGTAAGATTTCGAGATAGAACCCTTTCACCGAGTACTCTCAATACTGTAGATAAGATAAACCTTCATCTGTATCACATTGATAGCAAACGCCGTACATGGTTATCTTACAAGCTCTCTTCGCGTATCAATTTCAAAGGGAAACTCAGAGCAAAGGGAAAACTCAGACATACTCCCCTCAAAGAAAAAGGAAGCCTACAGCTCTCACATCTCGGACTCACAAACCTGACACCCTATGTACAAAAAAAAGCATTTATAAAAGTAGCTGATGGCAAACTCTTTGTCAATGCAAGCACTGAGTATGATGCTTCTAAAACAAAAGCAGACTTACAAGTGCAAGGGAGTATTGGCTTAGAAGATTTTTTCTTGAACGATAGTAGAACAGATGCTTCTGTTTTTTCTATTAACGATGTGAATGTCAGTAAATTTACTTTTGAGTATAACCCCAATCGACTCTATGTTGACCAAGTCACTTTAAAATCTTTTTATATTGATGCCCTTGTGGACAAGCAAAAAAAGATGAATTTTGCAAAACTTCTTAAAAAAAGTGATGTCAATACAAGTCAAGACACAAATACAACACAATTTCCTATCAAAATTGCAAAAGTGAACATTGTTGAAGGCAATGCAAAATTTGCAGATTTATCAATCCCTATACAATTTAAAACAGATATACATGGTTTAGTCGGCACCATTTATGCTATCTCAAATGATGCCAATGAAACAACATTTGTAGACATTGATGGTGAAGTCGATGCGTATGGTTCTACAAAGCTCAAAGGAAGTATAAAAAGTGCAAATCCAAAAGAGTTTACAGACTTGCATTTCAATTTTAAAAATCTTGCCTTACACTCTTTAAGTGGCTATAGTGCAAAATTTGCTGGCTATCAGATAGAGAAAGGGAAACTCTTTTTGGACTTAGGTTATAAGATTCAAAACTCGCAACTGCTTGGCAAAAATAACATTATGATTAAACATATTCAATTAGGTAAAGAAAATAGTGATGAGAATGTTACTAAACTTCCTTTAGGTTTTGTGATTGGACTACTTGAAAATAGTGATGGCATCATCGACATTGATATGCCAGTACAAGGAGACCTCGATAACCCTGATTTTAAATATGGTGCCTTAGTTTGGAAAACATTTTCAAACTTAATTGTACGTGCTGTTAGCTCTCCATTTCGATTTTTAGGTTCACTTATGGGGCTAGATAGTGATGCCCTTGAATATGTCGAGTTTGAAGGTGGAAGTGCTAAAATCAGCCCAACTCAACGCGAAAAACTTGATAATATCGTGAAAATGATGCGAAAAAAACCGAAGTTAGTCTTAGATATTACACCACTTTATGATGAACAAATAGATAAAAAAGCACTCAAAAAACAGAAACTTATTCATCTTGTCATGAAAAAAAGTGGTATAAGCAATGAAAAAGAGCATCAAAATGCGATGAATGTAGATATGCTTGAGTCTATTTATAGTGAGGCAAAAAAAGATGTTGATTTGAGTGCATTGCATGAGCAGTACAAAGAGAAGTATTTCAATGAACTTCTCAAACGCTGTATCAAGATACAAACTGTTTCGGACAAAGAACTCAAAGCATTAGCCCAAACAAGAGCAAGTACCATACAAAAATACCTTATCGAAGAAAAATCCATTAAAAAATCAAGAGTTGTGATACAAAAGATGAAAAAAGAAGCCAATTCTTCCAATAATTTTGTGAGAATTGGGCTTCATGTAGATGTGAAGTAGCGAAGACTTATCTTCGCCCTCTTCCTCTAGGTTTATTTCTAGCACCACGGTTTCCACCCATGTTGATAGGTTCCGCTTTGATACTTGGGTCTGGTTTAAACCCTTTGAGCCACACTTTTGGTATATCTTTTTTAATCAGTTTCTCAATATTTCTCAAAAACTCATCCTCATCAACACATACTAAACTAATCGCTTCACCTACATTCCCTGCTCTTCCCGTTCGCCCAATGCGATGCACATAATCTTCACTTACATTTGGAAGTTCATAGTTTACCACATGAGGGAGTTGGTCTATATCTATCCCACGTGCAGCAATATCAGTCGCGACAAGAACTCGTACTCCACCTTTTTTAAAGTCAGCTAAAGCTTTTGTTCTTGCATTTTGACTTTTGTTTCCATGGATTGCAGCTGATGATATACCATCTTTTTCAAGCTGTCCACTCAAGCGATTTGCACCATGTTTCGTGCGAGTAAACACTAAAACTTGTTGCCATTTTCCCTCCGTAATAAGATGTCTTAAAAGTTCATGTTTACGTGTTTTATCAACATGATAGACCGCTTGTTTGACGATTTCACTTGAAGTATTTGCACGGGCAACTTCTATGAGTGTTGGAGATTTTAAAAATTGGTTTGATAACTTCTTAATTGCATCTGAGTAAGTTGCAGAGAAGAGTAAAGTTTGTCGCTCTTTTGGTAAAATAGCGACAACTTTTTTAATGTCATTGACAAAACCCATATCGAGCATTCTATCTGCTTCATCTAAGATGAGAAAATCTACAGATGCTAAATTGATAGTTTTTTGTGAGATGTGGTCAAGTAAACGCCCTGGAGTCGCCACTACGATGTCCACACCTTTTCGTAAAGCAACTATTTGAGGGTTTATTTTAACCCCTCCAAAAATAACAGCTGATTTATATGGCAAATGTTTTCCATAAAGTCTTACGCTCTCTTCTACTTGCGATGCAAGCTCACGTGTAGGAGTCAGCACAAGTGCTTTTACCTTATGTTGTTGTGTTTTATGTTTTGCACGGCTTAAAAGTTCTAACAATGGAAGAGTAAAACCTGCTGTTTTTCCTGTTCCTGTTTGCGCACCTGCTAAAACATCTTTTTTTTGTAAGATCACAGGTATCGCTTTTTCTTGAATGGGTGTCGGAGTTTCATACCCTTGTTCACCAATAGCTTTGAGTAATGGACTAGAGAGTCCTAATTCTTTAAATGTCATATCATTCCTTATATTCTCTATAATAGCATAATTTAGGGCGAATCACGGTATAATTGCAAAAATAATTTTCAAGGCTTCTCAATGTCCAACAAGCAAGTAACTATCAAACCCAACAATCACCGTGTCTACCAATGTCCAAGTGAAAAAAAACTGGAACTTTTAAACAAAATTATCGCTGAACATAAAGGGCTTAATATTTTGGTCGCCTGTTCAAAAGAGCCACAAACTATCCTAGATGCCTTAGAAAACAAAACGATACAAGTCATCGAAGATAGAGAACTCATCAAACAAAAAGAGTTGACTTGTGAACTCCTCATTAGCTTTGATTTGCCTATCAAAAACATTGTCTACATGGCAAGGATTGCCAAAACAACACAAAAAGCACTTATCCTTTTAAGCCAATCAGAACAAAAAGAACTCCATCAAGTAGAGATGTTACTCGGTCGCGCACTCAAACAAGAAGTCATAGAAGGTTTTGCTTACCCGCAAGCACCTAAAAAAGAGGAAACTTACGGAAGAAAACCACTTACAAAAGAGCAGATTAAAGAAGTGGCAAAACAGCGTTATGAAGCCAAAACACAAGAGCCAAAAGAGCAAGATTTTGACAAAAAACCAAAACGCGACTATGGCGATGAAGAGAAAAAATCATACGATAAATATGGCAAAAAAAATAGCTTTAAAAAATCTGATTCAGATGACAAATGGGCAAAAAAGAAAAAAGCACCTAACAAATTTTTAGGCAAAGATGAAAATGGAAAAGCAATCTTTTCAGGCAAAAGTGGAGATAGAAACCACCACTACAATGGCACACCAAAAGTAGGTAAAACTATCAACATTAAAGCGAGAAAGCCTAAAGAAGATTAAATCCAGTTTTCAAGCTTTAACTCAGGGACTCTTTGAAACTCTTTCATGTTGTTTGTTACTAAAACAGCATGCAAAGATTTTGCATGTGCAGCTATAAATAGGTCATTTGAGCCTATTATATTTCCCTCTTTTTGTAAAATATCTCTCACTATAGCATATTCACTTGCAGCTAACTTATCAAAATCATATATGGTGAAATTACTGATAAAACTATTGACTATTTTTGAGAGTTTAATGCTCCCTTTTTTTTGAGTACCATATAATAATTCTGCAATAACTATACTAGAAAGTGCAATTTCATGGTCTTTTTCTATAGTTTTAAACTTTTCTTTAATGGTCTCTGGCTTATTTCTGATAATATAGCCACAAATATTTGCATCAAGCATATAGAGCATTAGAATAACTCTCTTTCTTGTACTGGTAAATCTTCTCGTTGTGCTAAAAAATCATCAGTATCTATTTTTTCTAGTTCTTGAAAAAAAGATTCCCATTTATCTTTTAGTTTCGGCTTTATAATAAGCATATTATTGATACTCTCTATATAAACTTCATCGCTATTGACTCGAAATTCTTTTGGGATTCGGATTGCTTGACTTTGTCCATTTTTAAAAACTTTGGCTACCATTGTCATCATTCACTCCTCATATAGTATATATTAAAAAGTATATACTATATTTATTTTTTTGTCAAATATATTATTACCATAAAAGTTCATCTTCTGAACTTACCTCTTCTGTGACTCTTGGAGGTTTTGATATATCACTAAAATACTCTTTTCCCTTCTCAATCTTCACTTCTATGATACCTTCGGGTTGCTCGAACTTACGTTTGACTTGTGGGTAGAGTTGGAGGAGTTGTTCATAGTATTTACTAAATGCAGGGGCTGCTACTCGTCCTCCTGTTTCACCACGGTACATTGGGGAATTATCATCATTTCCAAACCAGACTATAGTCTCTATGCTTGGAGAGTAGCCTGCAAACCAGCCATCAACATTGTTGTTGGTTGTTCCTGTCTTTCCTGCAAGTTCTATCCCTTTTACTCTTGCTCTACGTCCTGTTCCTCGTCTCACAACATCTTGTAAAATTGTCGTCATTATATATGCCTGTGTAGCAGGTGAAACATCGTAAGAAACATCTTTTTTTTCATAGATAGTTTTTGAACCTTGCTCTATGCTACTGATAAGATGTGGCACTTTTTGCACTCCCTGATTTGAAAAAGAGGTATAGTACCCTGCGAGTTGTAGAGGTGAAAGCGAGATTGTTCCCAAAGATAAGGAGAGGTCATGTGGTAGGTTTTTGATATGAAACTTTTTCAACTCTTTTAAAAGTGCATTTAAACCGAGTTCATTGACAAGGTTAATGGTTGCAAGGTTACGAGAGTGAACAAGGGCTTCACGTAAAGGAATCAGCCCTTTATAATCTTTTTCATAGTTCTTTGGTTGCCATTTCTTCTCTTTACCATTTTTTTCATACGAGTAAGTTTTAGCAATATCTACAAGCTTTGTTGCTCCTGAGTAGCCGAGATTGAGTGCTACTTGATAGATAAAAGGTTTAAACGCAGACCCTGGCTGTCTTCGTCCTTGTGTGGCACGGTTATACGAACTTTTTTTATAATCAGCACTTCCCACTAAAGCAAGGATATCTCCTGTTTTAGAATCGAGTGAAACTAAAGCACCATTGAGTTTGGACATATTGACATCACGAAATTCATACTCTTCATTGTGTGTTCTTTTCGCATACTTTTGTCTCTTTAGTTCTTGTTCTTTCTTTTTGACACTGCGTTTGAGCGCTAGGTCATATGCATATTTTACCGCTTCTCTCCCTGCATTTTGGAGTCTTAAATCAATCGTAGTATAGATTTTATACCCTCCTGTTCTAAAATCCTTAATCCCCTGCGCTCGCATTCTTCGGGCTACTTCATCCACAATGAAAGGTGCTTTATTTTTTGTCAAGGTATCATTATAAACTTTTGGAGATTCTGCAAGTGCCTTTGCATAAGCACTATCATCTACCCATCCGAGTACATGCATACGTGTCACAACACGGTTGGCTCGCCCCATGGACATTTCATAGTTTCTTGTTGGTGCATAGGTACTCGGTGCTTTTGGTAGACCAACTAAGATAGCAATCTCTTTGAGGCTTAAATCTTCCAATCTTTTATGAAAGTAGCCATCGGCTGCTGTTCTTATCCCATAATACCCATGCCCATAATAAATCTCATTTAAGTAGCGTTCGAGGATTTGTGTCTTGCTTAAATAGTGTTCAATTTTAACAGCATATATCGCTTCTTTTATCTTTCGAGAGAGTTTTTTCTCTCGTGTCAAAAGGACATTTTTTACAAGTTGTTGGGTTATGGTACTTGCCCCTTGCACTGCTTTACCTGCTTGAACGACCTTGACAACAGCTCGCAAAATCGCTTCAACATTAATCCCAGGATGTTCAAAGAAAGTCGTGTCTTCGATGGCAACAAGTGCTTCAATTACCCGTGGGGGAATCTCATTGAAAGGGACATAAAAACGGTTTTTCTTGTAAAAAACATTGGCAATTCTATCGCCATTTTTATCATAAATAACAGAAGTCTTTGAAGGGTTGTAATCTACAAGCTTAGAAATATCATAATCATACGCATAAAGATAGTAGCCAATCAGTGCAAAAGGAGATAAAAACCCCAAGATAACAATAGTTATAAGCAATCGTTTTATATATTTCATTCTCTAAACTTCCTATTTGCAAAATTCGCTTCTATGAGTGTTTTTGTATACAACTCTTTGGGATTTTTTAATATGTCCGTTATTATACCATCCTCTATAACTTTTCCTTCTTTTATCACACAAATATCTTCACAAATTTGTGCAGCCGAGGCAATGTCATGGGTCACAAAAAGCATGAGAAAATTTTCTTTTTTTTGGAGTTTTTTTAAAAGTGCTAAAACCATGCTTTTTGTTTTTGGGTCAAGTGCTGTTGTTGGTTCATCGAGTAAAAGGAGTTTTGGCTTTGATTCGAGTGCCATAGCGATGACAACACGCTGGAGTTGTCCCCCTGAGAGTTCGGGAGGAAATCGCTCTAAAAGTGCCGCATCTAAACCCACAGCCTCAAAAAGTTCAAGTACTCGCTCTTTTTTTGCAAAAAATTGTTTTTTGATTTTTGTGAGTGGTGAAAGTGCTGTAAAAGGGTTCTGAGGAACTAAAGAGAGTGTCTTTCCCGCTTTGAGAGTAAAATCAGCATCAATCTCAAGTCTTCTTTTCATAGAAGAAGGTAGCATATCTAAGAGTGCTTTAAGAGTCAAACTTTTGCCACTTCCACTCTCTCCAACAAGTGCTAAAGAGGAAGTAATATGAAAAGAAATATCTACTAAAATTTTATCTTCGAGATTAATTCTCAGGGCTTGAATCTTCATACTCGGAGTAGATCCAGTTTTTGACATAATGCTCGTAAATCCTCGGCACTTTCACCGACTCTTGCGATAAGACGAATAATGGCTTGAGGGACTGTAGGTTGTCGGATAGCTCCTACACTCACACCAAAATGCTCAAGCTGATTTTTTATCTCGAGTACTTTTTTGTTGTCATTAATGACAAGAGGAACAATCAAACCTGCAACCTTTATGCCTAACTCTTCTTCGATGATTTTTTGTCTTATTTGTATCGCTTGTTTGAGTGTTTCACTATTTTCTTGAATATATTTTAAAGACTCATGGGCTAAGAGTGTATCATATAAAGAGAGTGAAGTCGCATAAATGATGGGTTTTGCACGGTTAAGTAGATACTCTACGATATGTTCACTTGCTAAGATAAACGCACCAAAACTTCCATATGCTTTCCCAAGGGTTCCCATCTTAATGTAGTTTTCTTTGATACAGATGTCATAATAATCAAACACACCCATCAACTCTTTACCTATCACTCCACTACTGTGCGCTTCATCTACGATAAGCAAGGCATTGTGAGTGTCACAAATCTCAAAGACCTCTTTTTTCACCAAATCGCCATCCATAGAGTAAATCCCTTCCACCGCGACAATCTTGCGCTTTGCATTGGAATTTTCAAGGAGTAAACGCAAATCTTGCATATCATTATGTTTAAAAAATACTACATTTATATGCCGTAATTGTGAAGCTAAAACTCCTGAAGCATGATAAAGTTCATCCATAAAGAGTGTGTCACCTTTGCGCACAAGAGACTCTATGAGTGCAATGTTTGCATTGAAACCACTCCCCATGACAATCCCTGCACTAAAGCCATTCGCCTCACATAAAGCATCTTCAAAATCTTTATGCACTTGATGGTAGCCATTGACTAAGAGGGAAGCTTTGGAGCTATGTACTTCTAGTCTCTCGAGCTGACGACAAGCGAGTTCGTGTAACTCTTTTGTATGTGCCAATCCTAAGTAATCATTTGAGGCAAAATCTTTTAAATTATGGCTCACAACTGTTCGAGTTCTGTAACGACCTGCACGTTTAAGTGCTTTGAGTTCTTGACTATAAAACATCGATTTGTAACTGGTTGCGTCCCTCATGTTTTGCTTTATAGAGGAGTTTATCTGCGGCAAGATATATAGAATCAATGTTCGCTGTTTTTGTTGCTTCGACATATACAGCCCCGACAGATATGGTTACATACTCGGAAACTTCACTCATCGCATGATGAATATGTAGGTTTTCAATAGATGCTATCAAAGATTCTAAATAGATCTTGAGTTCATCCATAGGTTCAGCACTAAAAAGAAGTCCAAACTCCTCTCCTCCGAGTCTAAAAGCATAATCATGAGGGCGTTTAAGATGTTTTTTGAGCATATATGCTACAGCTTGAAGTGTTGCATCCCCTTCTGGATGCCCATAATGGTCATTATAAAGTTTAAAATAATCAATATCAATCATCACAAAAACAGCATTCTCTTTTTTACGTGCCATCTGTTTTAGTTCTTTTGGCGCGATTGCATCAAAAAAACGCCTGTTATACAAGCTTGTGAGTGGGTCAATGTTTGAAAGGAGTTCTATCCTTTTTTTATCGCTGATGTCATCTATAATCATACTATAAAGAAGTCTTCCATCTTCCTCTGTTGTAGGTGCAACTCTGAGATAGAGATAAATATCATCCTCAAAATGCAATTCATTTTCCCACTTGAAACCATCTTCAACTGAAAGTAGCAATAAAGCAAGTTGCTCTTCGTCTTTAACTAAACTCTTAATATGGCGTTTTTTTAACTCTTTTTTTGTGGTACCGAGAAAAAATGCTAAAGCATTACTTGCTTCTATTATATTCCCTTTAGAATCAAAAATAAGTGAGAAGATATTTGCATCAATCATATCAAAATAGCGTTGTATCTTTAACTCTTTTTTTTGCGAATCTCGTAAGATATAAAGATAAATAAGCATAACAATGAAAAAAGCACCGACAAATAAAAGAAGTGTTGATTGTATAGTATTTTGCTTTTCTGTGACAATATGCGCTATATACTCTTCACCTTTTTTATCAGCAAAATTTGTCAAATTTTTTAAATCACCGATAACAACTTTTAGATACTTGGCTTCTTTCTCTCGTACAAGTAGGGTCACTTCTTTCTGTTTTTTTTCTTGTGCAAGTAAAATCACTTCTTGCCGAATAAGTTTCCAATGACGAAAATCTTTTTCAAAACGAGTAATATCTGCTTTCTTTCCTAAATATTTTTCATATAAAAGAGGCAAGAGTACAAAGATATTGTTCTCGTTTGTCTGAACTCCATCTGTTGCCACAAGTAACTCTTTAGTCGTCCTCGCTAAAGCGACATCTTTCATATATCCATGGATAGATACGAGGTAGATGTTTATATCTCTTACAACACTATTGACCACATAAGGATGTTCATAAAGTCCTGTAACCTCTTGGGAAATAATATTAATCGTCTTGATGTTATAAGCGACGCCAACTACCATTACAATGACAATAGTCATAAAACTAATCAATAAGTTTTTTACATAACGTGTCTTCATCTACTGCCCTTTTATCTGTGAAAGCAAGTTAAAACTTCTGTAGTCAGCCCCATCGCTGTACTTTCAAAACCTTTGACTTCTTGAATATACTTTTTACAAAATCCCTCAACCATGCAAGCCCCTGCTTTTCCTCGCCACTCTCCACTCTCTAAGTAATTATCCAAATCTTGCCTATCAAATTTTTTAAAAATATAATCTGTTTGCGAGATGTCGATAATCTTTTTCTCTTTTGAGTGATAGACCATACAAGTGACAATAGACGTGATGTTACCACTTTGTGTCATCAAGATATTTTCTGCATCATCTTTACAACGAGCCTTACGAAGAATCTGCCCTTGTGAAGTTACCACTGTATCGGCAACTAAAAGTGGATAATCCTCATAGCCAAAAGCTTTCAGATTTGCCTCGTACTTTCCGAGTGTTGCTTGATATACAAAGTTTTTTGGAGTTGAGGCAATGATTTGTTCTTCATCAAAATCAACACTCTCTTGCACAAAGGCAATACCTGCTTTTTGTAAAAGCAGCGCGCGTGTTTGCGAAGAAGAAGCTAAACGTAACATCTGTTTAATAAGAGTTTCTCAAAAAAGCACCAAGGTAAATTGCGATTACCCCAAGCACGATATTTAAAGGAACGAGATACTTTGCTATCAGCCCTAGTTTGGCTCTTGCACCGAGTGCATCACCGAGATTTAAGTGTTTTTCAGCTTTGTTTCTTAAAAACATCATCAGTGCTAAGTTCGCTCCCATAACCATCCAAATAGCTTCTTTTGTGTGAACGATATTGTAAAGAAACATTGCTCCAGCATCAATAACATTATGGTTTGCATCTACTGCCGCCTCACGAAAGCCAAGTCCCACCGCCATAATAACCGCTGTTATGATAAGTATAATCACAAAAGGTGTCACTATCCAAAAGAGACGTTTAAGAGCATGAGCTGCTCGCTCAATGCGATGCATTGGCGATTCTATCTCTTGAATCGATTGGTGTGCTGCAAAACGCATTGCTATCATACCACCCACCCAAACAACCGCTGAGATGACATGTAAAAATATAATTTGTGTTCTGTAATCTGCAAAGATTTCGTAAATAAGTGCTTTCATTTATGCAAGTACCTCTTTGATAAAGTCTATTGCTTCTGCTTTAGCTTCAGGCAATTTTGAAGCATCTTTCCCTCCAGCTTGGGCAAAGTCTGGACGACCGCCACCGCCACCACCTAAGATTGGTGCTACTTTCTTAATCCAATCTCCCGCTTTTGCACTTGCATTTTTTACACCAGCGGCAATGAGAACTTTGTCTCCCTTCACCTGAAAGAGCATTGCACAGAGTTTTTCATTTTCATTTTTAAGGGCATCTATCTTCTCTTTGATGTCGCCTGCTGGAAACTCCTCTACAACAACGTTTACACCATTTATCTCTTGCATTTGTATCTCAACTTGAGAAGCTTCTTGTGCCTCTTTGAGTTCTTGTTTGAGTTGTTCTGCATTGCTTTTCAAACGATGAATCCCCGCAAGAACATCTAAGTTTTTCACTTCTGTTTGTGCTGATTGCAACAAGGCTCTTTGCTCACTAAAGTACTTATATGCCGCATTTGCACACACCGCTTCGATGCGTCGTACTCCTGCACTCACCCCTGACTCTTTTGTAATGATGAAAGAGCCTATATTTGCCGTGTTTTGTACATGAACACCACCACAAAACTCTATACTTGCATCAGCAAAACTTACCACACGTACTTCATCGCCATATTTTTCACCAAACTGACTTTTTGCCCCTGATTTTTTTGCTTCATCTATAGCTAAAACTTCTGTTTTTGCCTCAATCCCTCGCATAATCTCATAGTTCACTTTTCTTTCAATCTCTGTGAGTTCTTCTTGACTTATCGCCTTTGGATGTGAAAAGTCAAAACGCAATCTATCGGCTTCGACTAAAGAGCCAGCTTGAGCGATGTGTTCGCCTAAAACATTCCCTAAAACTGCATGGAGTAAGTGTGTTGCAGAGTGGTGTTTGGTGATTTCACCACGGCTAATATCGACAATGCTATCAACAACATTACCTACTTTCAGTGTTTTACTCAGAGCTACTTGAGAAAGATTGAGACCAAAGAATTTTTTTGTATCAAGCACTTTTGCAAAACCTTCTAGCTCACCACTATCTCCTGTTTGCCCTCCACTCTCTGCATAAAAAGGAGTGATATCAAGATAAACCCAACCCTCTTCACCTGCATTTAAAACATCTACTCTTTGAAAATTACTATCTAAAAGTGCTAAGACTTCACCGCTATGGGCTGTAAACTCATAACCGACAAAGGTGTTCTCTCCAAACTGCTCTAAAAGGGCTTTAAAATCGCCAGCAACGGCTTCATCTCCGCTCCCTTTCCAAGCTGCTTTTGCAGAACTTCTTTGGGCTTGCATCAACTCTTCAAACTTTTGGGTATCAAGTTTTAAGTCATGGCTTTTAAGCATATCCTCTGTTAAATCAAGTGGGAAACCAAAGGTATCGTAGAGTTTAAACGCAACCTCTCCACTAAAAACCTCTTTTGTATTTTGTAGCTCTGCATCAAAAAGAGCAATCCCGCGTTCAATGGTTTTGAAAAAGCGTGCTTCTTCAAGCTCTATCTGCTCTTTGACTGCGTTTGCTTTTGAAGAGAGGTACTCATACTCACTACCCATAATTTCTACTAAAGTATCTACAAGTTTATACATAAATGGTTCACGAAAACCTAAAAGATACCCATGACGCACAGCACGACGAAGGATACGACGTAGCACATAACCACGTCCTTCATTAGAGAAATTTGTTCCTTGGGAAAGCAAGAAAACTGCTGTTCGGATATGGTCTGCAATCACTCTATAAGAAGCCCCTGTTGCATACACATACTCTTTAAAGATAAGTGTTTCGACTTTGTTAATAAGTGGCATAAAAAGTGAAGAACCATAGTTACTCAAAGCTCCTTCTTTAATGGCAACAACACGCTCAAGCCCCATCCCTGTATCAATAGAAGGCTTTGGAAGAGGGATTAACTCCCCCCCTTTTACTTTTCGCTCATACTGCATAAATACAAGGTTCCAAATCTCTAAAAATCGGTCGCCCTCGCCACCCATATAATCTTCTTTACCTTGAAAATGCTCCGCACCTTGGTCATAAAAAATCTCACTACAAGGTCCACATGGTCCTGTGTCGCCCATCTGCCAAAAGTTATCGGCATCGCCTAAACGCATAATACGGTCTTTGGAGATATGTTTCATCCAGATTTCTTCTGCTTCATCATCGCTATCATGAACAGTTACCCAAAGTTTACTCACATCAAGTTTAAGAACTTCAGTGATAAACTCCCAAGCATAAGCAATAGCCTCTTCTTTGAAGTAATCGCCAAAACTAAAGTTCCCCATCATTTCAAAAAAAGTATGATGGCGTGCGGTATGCCCTACATTTTCAAGGTCATTATGTTTTCCACCAGCACGAATACAGGTCTGACATGAAGTAGCACGAGGATTTTGTGGAGCAGGAATTTCCCCTGTAAAGATGGACTTAAAAGGCACCATCCCTGCGTTGTTAAAAAGGAGTGTCGCATCATCAGGCACTAAAGCTGAAGATGCAACACGAGTGTGTTGTTTTGATTCAAAAAATTTTAAATACTCTTCTCTAATATTCATAAGTTACATCACTTGTATAAAATTACGCGATTATAACCTAAATGAGATAAAGAATTGATTATAATTATTTTTTACAAGAACCAACTTTTATATTTGTCCTATTTTTTTCAACTGTTTTCAGTGCGATTCCCTTTACCGCTGTCAAACCCTCAACACTTTTAAAACAGTGAGTTTTACGATACATCATAATAGCATCCGCCTTTTTAGCCCCAATCCCTTTCAATGTTGTAAGCACTGCTTTACCCGCATTGTTAATATCTACAGCAGAGAAAAGAAGTGTAGCTGTTAAAAATAATAGTATAAATAGTTTCATGTGAATCCTTTTTTTTGCTAAAAATTATATATAAAACAACAATAAAAAGCAAGTCTTTTTAAAAAATGCAAGAATTAATTAAGTGTAAAGTTTGAATAAAGTATACTTTAGATTATGAAATGAGGTAAAAATATGAAAATAGCAGTAGCAGGGACAGGATATGTAGGTATTTCAAATGGAATACTTCTATCGCAACATAATGAAGTTGTAGCATTAGATATTATTCCAGAGAAGGTAGAGATGCTAAACAATAAAGTATCTCCTATAGAAGACAAAGAAATATCTGAGTACCTTCTGAATAAAGTGTTAAACTTTAAGGCTACACTTAATAAAGAAGAAGCTTATAAAGATGCAGATTTTATTATTATTTCTACTCCCACTGACTATGACCCCGAAACTAATTACTTCAATACAAAGCTTGTAGAAATAGTTATAAAAGATGTACTAGAGATAAATCCCAATGCTACAATGGTTATAAAATCAACAGTGCCTGTAGGCTATACAAAATCTATAAACGAGAAGTTCAACACTACCAACATCATCTTTTCTCCAGAGTTTTTAAGAGAGGGAAAAGCACTTTATGACAATCTTTACCCAAGTAGAATTATAGTTGGAGAGAAAAGTGAACGAGCCAAAAAGTTTGCTCACTTACTAGCAGAGGGTGCTATCAAAGAAAAGATAGACATTTTACTCACAGATTCTACAGAAGCAGAAGCTGTAAAACTCTTTTCAAATACTTACCTTGCTATGAGAGTATCGTACTTTAATGAGCTAGATTCCTATGCACAAGCTCATGGACTCAACTCAAAAGATATTATAAATGGTGTTGGACTTGACCCTCGTATAGGAACTCACTATAATAATCCAAGTTTTGGATATGGTGGTTACTGTCTACCAAAAGACACCAAACAACTCAGAGCGAACTATAAAGATGTACCAAGTAATATTATAGGTGCCATAGTAGATTCCAACTCTACAAGAAAAGACTTTATAGCAGATAGTGTTATAGCTAAAAACCCAAAAATAGTTGGTATATATAGACTTGTTATGAAATCAGGTTCAGATAACTTCAGAGCATCTGCAATTCAAGGCATCATGAAACGCATAAAAGCAAAAGGTATAGAAATAGTTATCTATGAACCTGTAATGAAAGAAGATGAGTTTTTTCATTCTAAGGTCATTAAAGATTTAGAAGAGTTTAAAAAAATGAGTGATGTTATAATCGCCAATAGATTTGAGACTGTGCTTGAAGATGTGAAAGAGAAGGTCTATACTAGGGATATATTCAATAGTGATAATTAGATGACAAATATAATTTTATGTGGAGGAAGTGGTACTAGACTTTGGCCCATCAGCCGAACACTTATGCCAAAACAATTCGTAAAACTTTTTGACTCAAAATCTCTTTTTCAGCTTACAGTCGAAAGAAACTCTAAAGTATGCGATAATCAACTTATAGTCTCCAACACTGAACAATACTTCTTAGCCTTAGACCAACTAGAAGAACTTCACCAAACCAATAGCAAATACTTACTCGAACCTATAGGAAGAAATACAGCTCCAGCGATAGCATTAGCCTGTATGGCACTGAGTAAAGAGGAAATAGTCCTAGTAACTCCATCTGATCACTTGATAAAAGATGAAACTGAATATGCACAAGTCCTTCATCAAGCCAAAGAGTTAGCACAACAAGATAACTTGGTAACCTTTGGAATAACACCAACCTTCGCTGAAACAGGATTTGGCTATATCGAATCTAGTGATAACAACTCAGTACGAGCATTTCATGAAAAACCAAATTTTAAAACTGCTACAGAGTATCTTAAAGCAGGAAACTACTACTGGAATAGTGGGATGTTTATGTTTAAAGCAGGGGTATTTTTAGAAGAATTACAAAAATACTCTCCTGAAGTTTTTGAAATGTCCCATAAAGCCTTAAAGAAGGCTAAACATGAGAATAATTCTACAAGAATAAAACATGAAGACATGCTAAGTATTCCTGAAGATTCTATAGACTATGCAGTCATGGAAAAATCTCAAAAAGTAAAAGTCATCCCTTCAAATATAAACTGGTCAGATGTAGGAAGCTTTGATGCACTGTATGAAGAACTCCCTAAAGATGAAAATGGCAATACTAAACATGACAAATATATAGCGATAGACTCTAAAAATAATCTCATTTATAGTATAGATAAACACATAGCTACCATAGATGTAGAAGACCTCATCATAGTAGATACGGGTGATGCACTACTCGTAAGTAAAAAAGGAAGTAGCCAAAAAGTAAAACAGGTTGTCGCAGAGATTAAAAAAACAACGGAGCTACATAATATTCACCTTACCGGTCATAGACCATGGGGAACGTACACAGTACTAGAAGACACCCCTGGTTACAAGATAAAACGCATAGAAGTAAAACCAGGTAAACGCCTAAGTCTGCAAAAACATTATCATAGAAATGAACACTGGATAGTTGTAAGCGGTACAGCTACCGTTAGAGTAGGAAAAGAGACGAAACTCATACGACCAAATGAATCAACATATATCAAAATGGGTGAAGTACATCGTTTAGCCAATAATGGTAAAATACCTGTCGTTCTCATAGAAGCACAGGTTGGCGAGTATACGGGTGAAGATGATATTATCAGAATTGATGATGATTTTAGTAGAGATTAGATAAAATACACTTACAAAAGGAATAATAAAATGGCAGAAAAAAAAGTAGCACTTATAACAGGAATAACAGGGCAAGATGGTTCATACTTAGCAGAGTTCTTACTCAAAAAAGGCTATGAAGTACATGGAATAAAACGCCGTACTTCACTTTTTAACACTGACCGTATAGATCATTTGTATCAAGATGTTCATGAAACTAATGTAGATTTTCATCTTCATTTTGGAGAGATGACTGATAGTATGAATCTTACTCGTATTATCCAAGAAGTACAACCTCATGAGATATATAACCTTGCTGCCATGAGTCATGTTGCTGTAAGTTTTGAGACACCTGAGTATGTCGCAAATGCAGATGGAACGGGAACTCTTAGAATCTTAGAAGCCGTAAAACTCCTTGGACTTACAGAAAAAACAAGAATATACCAAGCAAGTACATCAGAACTCTTTGGAAAAGTACAAGAAACCCCACAAAGTGAAACGACACCTTTTTACCCTCGTTCCCCTTATGCCGTCGCTAAAATGTATGCATACTGGATCACAGTCAACTACCGTGAAGCGTATGGAATGTATGCATGTAATGGTATCCTTTTTAATCATGAGTCACCAGTAAGAGGCGAAACATTCGTAACAAGAAAAATCACTCGTGCAGCTTCTAAAATAGCACTTGGACTACAAGATAAACTTTACCTTGGGAACCTTGATGCTAAACGCGACTGGGGGCATGCAAAAGATTATGTAAGAATGATGTGGATGATACTTCAAGCTGACGAACCAGAAGACTGGGTAATCGCGACAGGACAAACTACAACAGTAAGAGACTTTGTCAAAATGGCATTTGACTATGCTGGCATAGAGTTAGAGTTTAAAGGCGAAGGTGTAGAGGAAAAAGCATATGTAGTGAGTTGTTCAAACCCTGAGTATAACTTAGAGATAGGAAAAGAAGTCGTAGCCGTAGACCCAAGATACTTTAGACCAACAGAGGTAGATTTACTTTTAGGTAACCCAACAAAAGCAGAAACTAAGCTCGGATGGAACAGAGAATATGATTTAAAAGAGTTAGTGTATGACATGATGAAATCAGATTTAAAACTCATGACAAAAGATGTTTACCTTCAAGATGGTGGGTATAAAACTATGAGTTATTTTGAGTAAATGAAAAAAGTTTTAGAAAAGGATAGAAAATGAGTGAATTGGAAATAGTATTAGTAAGCATAAGTACCGTTGCATTAGTTGCTGCATATTTTTTAAACAAGGTTGATGTTACTAAATGGAATAACAAGCATTCACATGAATAAAACAAGTAAAATATACATAGCAGGACATCGCGGTCTTGTTGGTTCAGCAATAGTTAAAAACCTTAAATATAAAGGTTATACCAACTTAGTTTACAGAACGCATAAAGAGTTAGACTTGTTAAATTTTAATGCAGTAGCAGAGTTTTTTGAGTCTGAAAAACCTGAGTATGTCATACTTGCTGCTGCAAAAGTTGGTGGTATAGTTGCGAACAACACTTATAGAGCAGACTTTATCTATGAAAATCTTCAGATTCAGAACAATGTAATTCATCAATCTTATTTAAATGGTGTTACTAAGTTGCTTTTTTTAGGAAGTACTTGTATTTATCCGAAAAATGCTCCTCAGCCTATGAAAGAAGATAGTTTACTTACAAGTGAGCTAGAGTACACAAACGAGCCTTATGCCATCGCTAAGATAGCAGGTATAAAGATGTGTGAGTCGTATAACTTACAGTATGGAACTAACTTTATATCTGTGATGCCTACAAACCTCTACGGACCAAATGACAACTTTGACCTTGAGACTTCTCATGTACTTCCTGCACTTTTAAGAAAAATGCACGAAGCAAAAATCAATAATGAATCTAAAGTAGAAATATGGGGGAGTGGTAAACCGAGAAGAGAGTTTTTATACAGTGAAGATATGGCTGATGCTTGTGTTTTTTTACTTGAAAACAGAGATTTTAAAGATACTTACACAACTGAAGATGGAACAAATGATAGTTGTACACCAAATAGTGTAAACACTAAAGAGATACGAAATACTCATATAAATATAGGAACAGGTATAGATATAAGTATAAAAGAACTTGCAGAAACTATAAAAAGAATAGTAGACTATAATGGAAAGCTTTACTTTAACGATACTAAACCAGATGGCACAATGGTAAAACTTACTGACCCTAGTAAACTACATAGTTTAGGGTGGAAACATACTGTCGAACTTGAAGAGGGTATTCAACTAGTTTATGCATGGTATTTGGAGCATAACAATTAGATGATATTATCTAAACAAGAGATAAAAAGAATTTTATTACTACAGAACAAACAGGTAGATTTAATCTTAATGAAGAATAACTTATAATGATTGAAAACTAACAGATGTATAGTAAAATGATGGTTAAACTAAGAATCCTAAAAAGACATCAAGGCTTCATGAAATACTTTAAAAACACCTCATGGCTTTTTGCAGAAAAAATACTGCGTATGGTGGTAGGTCTTTTTGTAGGTGTTTGGATGGCAAGATACTTAGGACCTGATAAATTTGGTCTTTTAAATTATGCTCAATCTTTTGTAGGACTATTTACTGCTATTGCTACACTTGGACTTGATGGAATAGTAGTACGTGAACTTGTAAAACATCCACAAAAAGAAAATGAGCTTTTAGGAACTACATTTTACTTAAAGCTTATGGGGGCTGTTTTAACACTTTTAATTTTATATATAGCAATTCATTTTACTTCAAATGACCATTATACAAATGTTATGATTTTTATCATAGCAAGTGCTACTATATTCCAAAGTTTCAATGTGATAGATATGTATTTCCAAAGTAAAGTGATGAGTAAATTTGTAGTGTATGCGAACATCATATCTCTTTTTATAAGTAGTTTGGTTAAAATCACACTTATACTAACAGATGCACCACTTATCGCTTTTGTATGGGTTATACTTTTTGATAGTTTTATACTAACATGTGGATTTATTTATTTCTTTTTGAAACATTCAACACTTAAAATTCAACATTTAAGATTCAATAAATTAACAGCAGTTAGTTTACTAAAAGATAGTTGGCTGATGGCTCTAGCAGGTGCTGCAATATTGATATATATGAAAATCGACCAAGTAATGATAAAAGAAATGATAAATAGTGAAGCAGTAGGACAATATGCAGCAGCGGTACGTATAAGTGAAGCATGGTATTTTATACCTATGGTCATGGCTTCTTCACTTTTTCCTGCGATTGTCAATGCTAAAGAACAAAGTGAAGAATTGTACTACACAAGACTTCAAAAACTCTATGACCTTATGGTATGGATGGCAGTAGCAATTGCATTTCCTATGACTTTCTTGAGTGACTGGATGGTAAATCTATTGTATGGAAGTCAATATAATCAAGCTGGCAGTGTATTGATAATACATATTTGGTCTGGTTTGTTTGTATTTTTAAGTGTGGCAAATGATAAATGGTTTTATATAGAAAACAAATCAATTCTTTTAACAAAAAAAGTTATAATTGGAGCAATATTAAATATAATATTAAATATAATATTAATTCCTTTGTATGGGATTAAAGGCGCAGCAATTGCAACAATTATAAGTTATGCAATTTCAGTATTATTGAGTGATTTATTCTTTAAAAGTATGAATCGACTTTTTTGGATGAAAATAAAGGCTTTGCTTTTTCTAAGCTCATTTCAATACTTTTTAAAGGAAAAGAATGAACTGTAAAATTTGTGGTCAAGATAGTAAAAAAAAATTTAGTGCAAAAATATTAAACAAATATGATATTGAATATTTTCACTGTGATAACTGTGGCTTTTTACAAACTGAAGAGCCTTATTGGCTTGAAG
>Ga0256829_1000570_pt1 | contig 36236 bp, 28 predicted proteins | sample 131447metaG_FD_185979 | JGI IMG/M metagenome (GOLD analysis project Ga0256829, IMG submission 185979) | Hydrothermal vent microbial communities from Lau Basin, Pacific Ocean - 131-447 | ecosystem: Environmental > Aquatic > Marine > Hydrothermal vents | place: Pacific Ocean: Lau Basin | collected... | reverse complement strand
TTTCATATATTGGATTTCCAATTATGATATTGATCATGCTATTTATATATTTCGATGGCTACATGACCAAAAATACTATAGATGAAAATATAGCGCTCTTTAAAAGTGCCAAAGAGCTTAAATGCTTAACTTTTGGTGGTACCTATCTCGTCTCAAAACAGAGAGGCTGGAAGCTGCATAATGGAGCTTTTATAAAAGATTCTTTGTTGTTTGATGCGCGGTATTGCAAAGAGGAGTAAATACGCTAACTGCTTCAATGTGATATAATCAGATTTAAAAGATCTGATTGAACGAAATAGAAAGAAGGTAAAAATGGAAAGTTTTTCTATTATTGATGCTCTAATAATTATTGGCATTTTTACAACGATTGGGCTGATGAGCGGGAAAGATGCTTATGATAAAAAGTATAAAAATAAGAGCTAAAAGGTACACTTAAAATTTATCTGCATCAGTAGAATAAAGAGCGTTTAAAATCTCATATTAGTAATCTCTAGTAGCACTTTTTAGTGCTACAGCCTCCAAAATATATCTTCAAATATCTATCCAACTTCGCTTTAAAAAATATCACAATTATAGAAATTTTAGGATAAGAACTCTTATCTCATAAGCTGTTTTTATTGCAATTTTGAAAGAGATAAAACTTATTGAAACAGACATAACTGATAAAGATTATTTGAGAATTTTAGAGTTACTGAGTATCTATAATTGAGATAAAATCAAAAAGAAAAAAGTGTTGGATTAGCAAAGATTTCAATTAAAATTTCTGTTGAATTTAGAAAAAAATCGAGTATATTTGTAAGAAAAACGACAAAGACAAGAGAGAATATCTTGTATTTTTTTACTTGAAAGGAATGAAAAAAAGAAGTTTTACAATACTATCCAAAAGCAAAAAATAGCTCAAATTATGAGTGAAAAAATTCTCAAATCACGTCTATTTTAAGGTTTCTAAAAAGAATGAGAGCACACAAAAAGAGAGAAAAATGATAGCTCGAAACTATCCTTCATGGACTGAATCTTTACTCGAAACTGAGAATGAAATCTATGTGATGAATCAGGTTATGCTTGATGTGGAGCAGGTAAAATATTATCTCAGTGACTATGCTGATAAGATAGAGAATATGGGTGAATTTGTGAAGCAATATGATGTTGAGCAATCCGCTTTTGGCTCTAAAAATGTATCAAATTATCTCAAAAAAAGGAATATTAACAAAAACTACTACTTTGGGATAACCAATGCGAATCTCTACAACGACGATGATCTGATTCAGGTGAACTTTGGGGTTTAATGTTTGTTTAAGAATGTAATGCTATTTTCTTAATGAATTATATATTAACTCTATATATTATATTAATTTAATATTAACTATATATAGTTAAAACGATAATAACGTGCGCGAGGAAATTTTATGAGTAAGCTGGAGATGTTCTTTACAGGTCTTTTTATCATTGGCTCAGGAGTCGTTATGCTGCTGGTATATTTTTACAATGTCAGACATAAGCCGGCAATCTAAGTATTTAATATTTATTTAAGCAGATAATGCTATTTTCTGAATATATAATAACCATATATATTATATTAATTTAATATTAACCATATATGGTTAAAACGATAATAACGTGCGCGAACATGCGCGCGCGAGGAAATTTTATATGTTAGTTTGAATTATTCTTTCTGGTGATTGAAGAAGATGAACTTGATGATTATGAAGTTGAGAAGAAACCGAGAGAAAAAGCGATAGCTGTTGCGGATGAGAATTTTGATTGGGATCTGTATGAATTTGATCTGAGACATGACTATGATAAGTTTATCGGATACGATATCTACAAAAGCAAAAAGAGTGCAGATGAGAGAATTGAAAAACTGCAGCGCGATTTTGAATCAGGATCGAATGTTTTAAAAATAAATATGCTTGAGTCGATGATGCTTGTTGACAAGTTTTCCGATGAGATAACTCTCAGGGATAATGGAACATATAAAATCAACTCATCTCTTCTCTCTGAGTTTTTTAAAGACTTGGAGTACAATGTTACAATGGTAGAGAAGATTGAAGAGCTAAAAGATGAGATTGATTTTTCCATTGAGGCATATGAGATCGATGCAAGAAAAATATTTTATATCATGAGGAATGCAAGTCGTCTCGGTCTTAATAATTTTAACAGCCATTCACAAATATTTCTGTTTGCCAAGAACAATAAAGATATTGTAATCAATGCGGAAGTTGTCGGTGATGAAAAAAGAGAGATTGGAGAGCTTGAGCTTTATGTTGAGAATTTTGAAAAAGTTAGGAGTGTTAGAAATACATTTGATTTCAGAATTTGGAAAAATATGAGATTGTTGTTCGATTGCTGTTTATTGTCAAGCAATTTTTTAGCTTACACAAAATCCCAAGATACACACGATAGTAGAATATGTCATAAAAATCATTTTAAAGCATGTATTAGCCATTTTCTATGAAAATTAATGGTAGGGATAGGGTGGAGGTATTTTTTAGCTTCTGAGAACTTTATTAAGCGATATTTCTATAGCCTTTTTTACTTTTTATAAGAGTTATCTGCTCGACTGTAGAAACTATTTCATCAAGAGTTGTAAAATAACTCTGTTTCTGTCCAGTTGCTCTTTTGTTATCAACACCACCCCACTCGCGAATTAAAAGATATTCCCCAAAGAGAGTAAGATAGGTTTTTATCTTGTAATATCTCACTCTACCGTTTACTTCACGGTAAAGGGTAATGATATTAGAGGTCAAGGAGCTCTTTGATCTCATCTGATCCATAATAGGACTCTATTGCTTTATTGATAATATAATCGAGCTTTTTCTTCTCATTGAGCCCTTTTACTTCATTTTCAAGTAAAGTTGCCATTATCTTTATTCTTTTGATGTTCTTAATATCTAAATTAACTCTTTTGCCAATATACTCTTTTTCTTCCATAATATTGCCTTTTTTGAAATATATGTAATATTATAATAAAAAGTTTAGAAAATGACAAATTTATTAAAATAAATTACTAAAGTGTTTTGACAAAATAACGATAATCATATATAATTAAATATTAAGGAAGATAAAATGACTAAAAAAGAGATCAGTAAATTATTTGATATTCCACTCAGTACGGTCAATGATTGGCAAAAAGAGGATAGTAGCAGACATAAACTCTATGAGTTTTTGCGTGCATTTCCTAAGAAAGAGTATCAAAGTATCAAGTCACAACAAAAAAATCACAGACTTCTGCATATACTCAATAGAAATATCGATAAAAAGAATGCTTATTCCATCAAAGATATAAAAAGAGCGTTTTCACAAGATGATTTCAATGATGCATCAGATTCACAGCAGCTCATATACAGTAAGTTTTTTAAAGAGTGTGATCCTGATGATCTCAAAAGCCTGGTGGAACTTTTTGATCTTTCGATAAGAGATATAAAAAAGATTTACATTACTTCACCATTGCGTAAACTGAAAGGAGTGCGTGAGGTTTGGGATAAGCGTTTTAGAATCAAATCTAATGAGTTTTTGGTTACTTCATCAAAGGATACGAATATTCCTGCTGCATTAGCACATATATTAGAAAAACGAACAGCACATGTATGATTTCACCCCTCAAAAACAGATGATGCGTGCTGCATTGTATCTTTTAAATAAACACAATTTAGCAGATGTATCAGCATTAGGTGGAGGGACTGCATTAGCAGCCTATTATTGGAATCACAGATATTCTACAGATATAGATATTTTTACACACTCAAAGCAAGATATTTCTTTATTGTTCAGACCATCTAAATGGGATAATAAGTTTAAAAATATGATGCATGCCATTGGATATAAAAATTATAAAATGCATCCTGTATATACAGAGTTTGTATTTGAAGATGATTTTAAAATGCAGTTTTTAAGTGTCGAAGATAGAACTAAAAACCCTTATAATAAGATCTCTTTATGGGACATTGATATGTTGATTGAATCTGTTGAGGAGATAGTTGCTAAAAAAATATATTTTAGAGCACATAAAGGAAATGCCAGAGATCTCTTTGATATTGCTATTGCCATCCATAAAGATCCAGCGATACTTGATAAGCTCATTATCCCATTAGAAAAAATCGAAGAACTATTGCAAACTCTTAGTACAATTCATACAGAAAAAAAGCTTTTTGATGAATATCTTTATGAAATCAATCTAATGAATCCAAATCCAGCATATAAAGATATTGCAGACAATACTATTGAATATTTAGAATCTTTCATAGAAAGTTATATCGGGGCAAAAAAACTAGGTATAGTACTAGAAACTAGTGAATTATTTGAAATTGAAAAATATTCATATAGTAACATTATAGAGAAAAATTAATATAATAATGTCTAACTATCAATAAATAGCTAATATTATTATTAAATATAAAATATAGCTACTTTTACCACTTACTAAAAACTTAAGAACGAAGTGATTTAATACCATTACACCCCTTAAAAATATTACATAATATAACATTGTGCTATAATAAACTACAATTTCAAAGAGAATAGGGCAGATATAATGGAAAAAGATCAATTATTTATTTTAGATAAATGGATAAAAAGATATTTAAATGAGAAAAAAACACTCAATCTCTCAAATAATACACTTATGAACTATAAAAGAGTTTTAGATAGCTTTTATCAGTTCTTTGCACTAAAAAATGAAGAAGAGGCAATAAACTCAGTTTTCAATATTGATAGAGATTTTGTACTTGAATATCTTAACTCTAAAGGTGATATTGCTGTAAATACGAAAAATCTCCATATTACAGTTATAAAATCATTTCTTGCCTATATCTCTGAAAATAACAGTGACAACATCGACCTTATGCAAAAACTTAAAGCCCTTACTGCTAAAAGTGTTAAAAGGGAGAGTGAGTCTTTATCTAAAGAAGAGGAAGTTATTTTAGAGAGGTATATGCATAAAGCTTTGAAAAAGAAAACCTTTTTGCAGGTTAGAAACAGATTATTGGTAAAACTGCTTTATTATACTGGTGTGAGGGCAAGTGAGCTTTTATCAATTAAACTCAAAGATATCTCTTTAATGAAAGAGGAGGGTGTTTATAAGATCTATATTTTAGGTAAGGGAAGTAAGTATAGATATGTATATATAAAACAAGAGATTATTGAAGATGATTTGGAATACATAAAAGATCATTTGTTTGCAGATGCAATAATGATTGAAAATAATAAAGAGTACTATATTGCCGTTACCCAAAAGGGAAGGGTGATGCATAGAGCAGAACTCTATACTATGCTTGAGAGATTATATAAAAAACTATATATTAAAAAAAGAGGTGTACATATGCTGCGTCATACATTTGGCAAAAGAATGGTGCAGAAGAATGTGAACCTTTCAACCATCAAAGAGATGATGGGGCATGAGAATATTCAGACTACTATGATTTATGCTAGAAGTGATGAAAGGAGTATGATTGAGGCAATTTGTAGATGATTAGAATATATATGTATTTATAGTTTTTTAATGCCAAAAAAGGCATAATAGACTTACTAGTAATATATTACATTAGGGAAAATGATGGATGCTGAGCAGATTAGAAGTGCCAAACAACAAAAAAAGATGACTTTGCAAGAGATAGCATCTCAATCTGAAGTAGCAATTCGCACTGTCAATAGAATTTTTGCTGGCGAAGATGTTCGTTATAGCTCCCTCGTTGCTGTCCTTGAAGTGCTTGGACTGTCTATTTCAGTCAATGCTGCATAGGCGGTGATGCTTTGGAAATTATAGATAACATTACCCAGCTACTGGGAGATAATCTCAAAGAGACACTGACCAAAGATACAAAACTCAAAATCGCTGCCTCTACATTCTCCATTTATGCTTATGAAGCATTGAAAAAAGAGTTAGAGAAAATAGACTCTTTGGAGTTTGTTTTTACCTCTCCTACATTTATCCCCAACGAAGCCATAGACAATATCAAGAAGGAGCGTCGTGAGTTCTTCATCCCCAAGTCTGAACGGGAGCGTAGCTTTTATGGCAGTGAGTTTGAAATACAACTCAAGAACAAACTGACCCAACGGGCGATAGCCAAAGAGTGTGCCGAGTGGATCAAGCATAAGGCAACATTTAGATCCAACAAAGCTGCTGCACCTATGCAACAATTTGCTTGTGCCCAAAAAGATAGCGATGGTAAAGATGGTGATAGTGTTGTGTATATGCCCCTCAATGGTTTCACAGCTGTTGATCTGGGGTATCAGAAGGGTAATGCTGTCTCAAACTTTGTAAACCGTTTTGATGACCCTGCAACCACGCAGACGTATCTTTCCCTTTTTGACCAGATATGGCAAGACGAAGAGAAGCTGGAAGATGTGACACAAAGACTTGTAAACCATATTACCACGGTTTACAAAGAGAACTCTCCTGAACGTATCTACTTCCTCATGCTCTACAACATCTTTAATGAGTTTCTTGAAGATCTCAATGAAGATGTTCTACCCAATGACTTAACAGGCTTCAAAGATACACTCGTATGGAACAAGCTTTACAACTTCCAAGCCGATGCAGCCACGGGGATCATCAACAAACTTGAGACTTACAACGGATGTATCTTAGCCGATAGTGTGGGACTGGGTAAGACTTTTACTGCTTTGGCCGTGGTCAAGTATTATGAACTCCGTAACCGCTCTGTACTGGTGCTTTGCCCCAAGAAACTGGCGGAGAACTGGCTCAACTACAATACTAACCTCAAAACAAACATCTTTGCCAAAGACCGTTTCAATTATGATGTTCTCAACCATACAGACCTTCAGCGTACAGGTGGCTACTCACATGGGGTAGATCTCTCCCGTATCAACTGGGGAAATTACGATCTTGTTGTCATTGATGAATCTCACAACTTCCGTAACAACAATGTCTACAAAGACAAAGAGACCCGTTACCAAAAGCTTATGAATGAGATCATCAAGTCTGGTGTGAAGACTAAGGTGCTCATGCTCTCTGCAACACCGGTCAACAACCGTTTCAATGATCTGCGTAACCAGTTGGCTCTTGCTTATGAGGGGAATGCCGATGAACTCAATGAAAAACTCAATACCACCAAAGATATAGATACTATCTTCAAACGAGCTCAGGAAGTTTTTAATGCTTGGTCAAAACTGCCCGCAGAAAAACGTACTGCCTCTGCCATTCTCAATGCCTTGGACTTTGACTTCTTTGAACTGCTTGACAGTGTCACCATTGCCCGCTCAAGAAGACACATTGAGACCTTTTACGATACCAGTGACATCGGTGTATTCCCTGAGCGTCGTAAACCTATCTCTTTCCATCCTAAGCTCACCAACAGAACAGATGTCATAGGCTTTAACGATATATTTAAAGAACTGTCCCTCCTGAAGCTCTCTGTCTATGCACCGGCAAGCTACATTTTCCCCAGCCGTTTAGAAAAATATGAGAACATGTACAATGCCAACAGTGAAAATGGCAAGTACAAGTTCAAGCCTGTAGAGAGAGAAAAAGGGATTCAGGCTCTTATGACAACTAACCTCCTCAAACGTTTAGAGAGTTCTGTACACTCTTTCCGTTTAACCCTGGAAAAGCTTAAGTTCAAACACACAGAACTCCTCTCAAAGATCCATTATTTTGAAAAAAGCGGTAAATCCATAGATCTCAGTGAGTTTACCTCAAAGTTTGATGATACTGAGCTGGGCGATGAAGAGGCAGTAGGTGTGGAAGAGATCACACTCAGTAAAAATGTCCCTATCAACCTTGCCGATATGGATCTGCCATCGTGGAAACATGACCTCAAAGCTGACCTCTTTATCATAGATGCATTGCTTCAGGAGATGTATAAGATCACACCAGAAGGTGATTTCAAACTTCAGCATCTCATTAGCCATGTGGATGAAAAGATAAAAAACCCTATCAACGAGGGTAACAAAAAAGTATTGGTATTCACTGCTTATGCAGATACGGCAAATTACATCTATGAACACCTCTCTACCCATTGTCAAAACGCCCACAATCTTCACTCCGGTAAGGTGACGGGCTCTGACACTCCGGCAACCACCATGGGCAAAGGCTTTGATTTTCAGTCTGTACTGACTTTCTTCTCTCCTGTCTCCAAAGAGAAAGCACTTATCTTCCCAAATGAACCACGAGAGATAGATATTTTGGTGGGTACCGACTGTATCTCTGAAGGACAAAACCTACAAGATTGTGACTATTTGATCAACTACGATATTCACTGGAACCCTGTGCGTATTATCCAGCGCTTTGGTCGTGTGGATCGTATAGGCTCCACCAATAGCTCCATACAACTGGTGAACTACTGGCCTGACATCTCATTAGATGAATACATCAACCTCAAAGAGCGTGTAGAAAACCGTATGATGATCGCTGATGTTACTGCTACTGGTGATGACAATGTCCTGAGTGCCAAAGCGAATGATATCTCTTACCGTAAAGAGCAGTTACGCCGTCTGCAAGATGAAGTCATAGAGATGGAAGACTTAAAGACCGGTGTTTCTATTACCGACTTGGGACTGAACGATTTTAGAATGGATCTGCTTAACTACGTCAAAGAGCATGACAACCTTGACTCCGTACCAAACGGTTTACACTCTGTAGTGCCGGCAGATCGTCAGCATGGACTGCATCCGGGTATCATTTTCACGCTTTACAACCGTCACCAAAGTGTCAACGTCAACCAGCAGAACCGTTTACACCCTTACTACCTTGTATACATCTCCAATGAGGGTGAGATCATTGCGGACCATACAGAAGTCAAACGTCTACTTGATCTTGCCCGTGTTGCCTGCAAAGGAAATTCGGAACCTATTGTCGAAGCCTATGAAGCATTTAACAAAGCCACTAAAGATGGTCGGGACATGCACTACTCCTCCAACCTTCTTGACCAAGCCATCAGCTCGATGGTCGATGTGCAGGAAGATAAAGACATTGACTCTCTCTTTGGAGGAGGTAAGACAACAGCACTTACCACAACCATAGAAGGTGTGGATGATTTTGAACTCATTAGCTTCTTGGTGATTGAGGAGATAGCGTAATGCTCTACGCCTATCCAAAACAGGCCCATTTTGGAAAAGTGATTGCCAAAAGTAAATTCTATGAGCATGGCAGTATATCAACAACCATCAAAGAGAAGTTTGTTTCTCAGATAGAGAAGATCATCTGGAGTTACAAACTGGCACCTGAGACCATCAACCTTTCCAGTACCTCTGCCGTACCGGAGATACAGATATTTGACATCAGGCTCAAAGGCAAGGAGATCAGCGAAGACCTTTTACGCTCAATGGACAGGGCGATCCCTTTTCCTATCATCTTCCAGCTCTATCGTGGAGATGAAGTCAAAGTGAAAGCAGCCTACAAACGCCCCAGCGATGTCGACAAGTCCAAATGGGTTGTTGATGCCTATGTAGAGAGTGAGTGGATGTCTGCCGACAGTCCCAAAGAGACGCTTCCTGTAGCCTTGGATCTGGGAAAACTCTATGAACAGATCATAAAAGCCCTTATCCCCGAAGCGTTGCCGACTTTGCAGCAGTCAGGTTCCATGAAAGAGCAGATGGAACTCATAGAGATCATCAAGGCAAAAGAGAGAGCGTACAACAAGCTCAAAGCCAAGCGTGACAAAGAGAAACAGTTTAACAAAAAGGTGAAGATTAACGAGGAGTTGCATAAACTCAAAGAAGAGATAGAAACACTTAAAAAAGGATAAAATACTATTTTAATGTATAAAATTGCAAAATTATGCTAAAATATAGTATTAAAACAGTATTGGATATGAATATGTTAATTGATTTTAAAGTTAAAAACTACCGATCCATCAAAGATGAACAGACTTTGAGCATGGTCAGCAGTAAACAAAAAGAGCACATAGATACACATACTTTTGAGACTACAGATGCCAGTCACATTCGCCTTTTGAAGACATCTGCCATTTATGGTGCAAATGCTGCGGGTAAATCAAACATCATCAAAGCCTTGCAGGCAATGCAGGAGATGGTAGTGTACTCTGCAAGCCGTTATCAGCGTGGTGATAAGTTACCAGTGAAGCCATTTTTGTTTGATGCACTTTCAGCACACGAGCCGACAGAGTTTGAAGTGTTGTTTGTGGCAGAAGGTGTACGGTATCAGTATGGATTTTCTGCTACAGAGGATCGCATTATAGAAGAGTGGCTGTTTGCTTCACCAAAATCAAGAGCTCAAAGCTGGTTTGCCAGAGCATTGTCAGACAAAAAGACACTTGAGCCCTCTTACGAGTGGCAGTTTGGAGACAAGTTTACAGGTAAAAAACAGTTGTGGCAAGAGTCTACAAGAGACAATGCCCTCTTTCTCTCAACAGCAGTGCATCTCAACAGTGACCAGCTCAAGCCGGTCTTTGACTGGTTTGACAAGACTCTCCGTATTACAGGTGTCGGAGGATGGGATCCCAAATTTACAATGAAACTTTGTCAAGAAGACCATTATAAAGATGAGATTTTGAAGTTTTTACATACAGCTGATATGGATATTGAAGATATTGAGATAGAAGATGATTCATATGATGCACAGAGAGATTCAGTTAACCAACTTTCACGAGCAATGAAAAAGTTATCGGTAGGTGATACTCTTATGAATGTCAAAATGTGGCATAAAGACAGTAGCGGCAACAAAGTTGCTCTTGATCTCAAAGATGAGTCTGATGGTACACAAAAGCTCTTTGCTTTTATTGGCCCATGGTTGGACTCATTGGAAAAAGGCCATGTTTTGGTCATTGATGAACTACATGACAACTTCCACCCGCTCATGGTCAAGTTTTTGGTAGATCTTTTCCATAGTAATGTGACCAACAAGTCCAATGCTCAGCTCATTTTCACTACGCATGAGACCTCTATCTTAAGTCAAGATGTCTTCCGTCGTGACCAGATCTGGTTTTGTGAAAAGAAGGAGAAGGCAACGGTACTGTATTCTCTTGTTGAGTTCAAGCCCAGAAAAGGTGTAACAGACTTGGAAAAAGGATACCTCTCCGGTCGTTACGGAGCCTTACCATTCTTTAAAAGTATCAGTATGATGATGGGTGAGTAGCGATGGGTACAGATGATCTCTTCAGAAAACGAAAAGCTCGAAATGCAAAAGCCATTAGTCGTAAAAGGGAAAAACGAGAGTCCTACGACAAGGTACTTATAGTCTGTGAAGGTGAGAAAACTGAGCCGTATTATATCACGGCATTAAGAGATCATTTTGGGCTTTCTCAGGCAAATATCGTCATAGATCCCAAGAGTGATTCTTCTCCGACAAGTGTGGTTAGGTATGCAAAAGAGCTCATCAAAGAGAACAGTACAGACCCCTACAATCATGTCTACTGTGTCATTGACAGAGACAGACATACAGACTTTCAAAAAGCTGTAGATCAGGTCAACGGATTTAAGTCTAAAGAGACTGAACTTCACCTGATCATCTCTAGTCCATGTTTTGAATACTGGATACTTTTACATTTCGTTTATACAACTAAAGCCTTTGGAACGAGTGGTGAGAGTCCTTGCCAAGAACTTATCTCTACTGAACTAAAGCAGTACATTCCAGACTATAAAAAGGGCAATGCTGCCATTATGGCTGATTTGGTGCAAAACCAACTGGGTACAGCACTTGCCAATGCCAAGCGTTCATTTGAAGCAGCCCAGAGAGATGGCACAGACACTCCCAAGACAGAGATGCACATACTTGCACAGTATCTTAAAAATTTAAAAAGGTTAAATGATTAATGGAAATATATAAAGAAGGAACTCGTAGCCTCATTCCCAAAGGGATACCTAGCTCTAACTTGCCAGTTAAAGGCTTCAAGTGCACGAATGATACAATAAGGATCCTTATATGTCAATAAGCCAGATAGAATTTAATAAAATTGTTCAGAAGCTAAGCCTGCAGCCTGGGACTGATGATTACAGCAAAATAGAGAACTCTATAGAGATAGTAAACATAGCCTTTCTCAAGATTGCGGTAAACAAATTAGAAAACCTTTTAAATAGGCCGACAAATCAAAATAGAAACCATCTTTTTGACAGATTGATGACATTTTACAATCAAAGAGTACGTGAGCACCAAGTGATGTATCTACTCATGCATATTATAGAGACTACATTAAGATCAAAGGCTGCCAGTATCATCTCCAAGAAGTTCTCTGATCAAGGTCAGGATAATTGGTGGCATGATATGAGAGCCATAGACAAAAAACTGATAGAACCCGTAATGCTTGGTGCGAAATCTGCACACAAGTTAAATGTTGCTCCATCTGATATGACAACTTTTAACTTTTTTGATTCTATTACCTTTAACCAGCTTCTAAACATTTACAGTGATTTTTGGACAGATTTTAGACCTTCTTTTACTTCAAAAGCTTATAAAGGTCATACATTGCCAGAACTCAGTAAAAGAGAGTTTGAAGCAAAACTTAGGCACATCCGAAGTGCTAGAAATGATGTATCGCACCATAAACCAATCAATCATTCAGGGGGCAGAAGACGTCAAGATCTTATAGATGATATTGAACTTATTCTTTGTCACTTGGGATACAACCTTGATGATGCCATTAACAATATAGACCCAACTCACAATATCATACAATTACAGTACATCTAAAGGAAGCACATGCAAAAACTAGACCAACAAACCCTAAACTTTACCGATGAACATATCGCCAACATTGCGGCGATGTTTCCGCACTGTGTAACAGAAGTTGAAGATGAAAACGGTACGCTCAAAAAAGCGATAGATTTTGATCTGCTCAAGCAGGAGTTGTCTGCCAATATCGTAGAGGGGCCAAAAGAGCGTTACCGTATTGACTGGCCAGGTAAGCGGGCCTCTTTAGTCTCTGCCAACACTCCCATCACCAAAACACTCCGTCCTGCCGTAGAAGAGAGTGTGAACTTTGATACGACGGAGAACCTCTACATCGAAGGTGACAACCTCGAAGCTCTGAAACTTCTGCAAGAGAGTTACCTCGGTGCCATCAAGATGATCTACATCGATCCGCCTTACAATACTGGCAAAGACTTTGTTTACAAAGACAACTTTACACGCTCAAAAGAGGAAGAATTACAAGAGAGTGGACAGGTAGATGAAGAAGGTGGCAGGCTCGTTGCCAATCTTGAGAGTAATGGACGGTTTCACTCTGACTGGTTGAGTATGATGTATCCAAGACTAAAATTGGCTCGAAACCTATTAAAAGATGATGGAGTAATTGTTCTTTCAATTGATGATAATGAAGTACACAACCTTAGAAAGATTTGTGATGATATTTTTGGTGAAAGTAATTTCATCGGAGAAATGATTTGGGCAGCAGGTAAAAAAAATGACTCTAAGTATATTTCAATCTCACATGAGTATATGCTAGTATATGTAAAAAATTCTGAGTTCCTGAATACAAAAAAAACAACATGGAGAAAAAGGAAAGAAGGGCTAGATGACATCTATAAAATGTATGAGAAGTTAAAACGTACATATGGTACTGATTATAAATCTATCTCTCAATCTTTAAAAAAATGGTTTGCTGAATTACCTGACTCAAATCCGGCGAAACGACAAAAACATTATTCTCGGGTTGACGCCAAAGGAATATATTTTCCAGATAATATTTCATCACAATCAGGTGCTTCAAGACCAAGATACCAAATTCCTCATCCAGTTACAAAAGAGTTTGTTACTGTTCCATCAAGAGGATGGGGATATACTCTCGAAACTCTTGAACGTTTAATAAAAGAAGATAAAGTAGAATTTGGGGACGATCATACAACAGTTCCAACTTTAAAATCTTATTTAAAAGATAGAGAATTGGAAGTTCCATATAGTGTTTTCTATAAAGATGGTAGAGCTGCTACAAAAAGATTAGCAAGTTTAGTCGGTAAAAAAGTATTTGAAAATCCAAAAGATGAAACAATTATCTCAGAAATTATAGAGTTCAGTTGTACGGATGATGAAATAATATTGGATTTTTTCTCTGGGTCAGCTTCAACTGCACATGCAGTGATGCAACTCAATGCTGAAGATAGAGGTAATCGAAAATTTATTTTAGTTCAACTCCCTGAAGAGACAGATGAAAAAAGTGAAGCTTATAAATCAGGCTATAAAACCATCGCAGAGATAGGTAAAGAGCGTATCCGTCGTGCCGGTAAGAAAATTAAAGAGGAGAATGCAGACAAAGAGGGTATTGAAGATTTGGACATAGGCTTCAGAGTCCTTAAAATCGATGAGTCCAACATGAAAGATATTTACTTTACGCCTGATGCAGTCGATAGAGCAAGCCTTTTTGATACGGTAGATCACATCAAAGAAGACCGTACGCCTGAAGACCTACTCTTTGGGGTACTGGTAGACTGGGGTGTGGACTTGACCTTGCCGATACGACGAGAAACCATACACGAAAAAACCGTTTTCTTTGTAGGGCACGACGACCTTACTGCCTGTTTTGATGAAGATCTCGATGTTGATTTCATCAAAGAGCTTGCCGGCAGAGATGCGATGCGTGTAGTCTTTAAAGAGAGTGGCTTCAAAGATGACGAGACCAAGATAAACGCAGAACAGATCTTCACCCAACTCTCTCCAGGTACAGACCTGAGAGTCATATAGGTAAAGGTGAGCCTATGAAAATTCGTTTCAAACACCAAGCCTACCAACAAAACGCCGTCGATGCTACCGTAGAGTGTTTTACCGGACAACCAAGACGAGAAGGCATAGAGTACCGAGTTGATCCGGGTCGAAAGAAAATGACTAAAGGGCAGCAGGCACTTGCACTCGATGCAGAGGAAGAAGCAGGCTTTAGAAACCATGAACTTCTCATCAGTGAAGGCGAACTGCTACAAAACATTCGTGAAGTGCAGCGTAACCAAAACTTACCGCTTGACAGTGAGCTCAAAAAGAGCAGTGTCTGTAACATTAATCTCGACATAGAGATGGAAACCGGTACAGGAAAGACCTATGTCTATACCAAGACCATATTTGAACTCTACAAGCGTTACGGCTGGAGCAAATTTATCATTGTGGTGCCAAGCATTGCCATTCGTGAAGGTGCTGCACAGTCGTTTGAGCTGACCAAAGATCACTTTTTGGAAGAGTATGGTTTGCAGGCTAAGACTTTCATCTATGATTCTAAATCTCCACAGAACATCAAAAGCTTTTCTACCGATGGCGGCATCAATGTCATGATCATCAATGTACAGGCATTTAACGCTACCGGAAAAGATGCACGCCGTATCTATGAAGAACTTGATGAGTTTGAGTCACGTCGTCCTATCGATATGATCAAGGCTAACCGTCCTATACTGATTATTGATGAACCACAAAAGATTACAGGTGATGATAGAAAAGAATCAAAAAGTTTTAAATCACTTAAAGAGTTTCATCCACTTATGATATTGAATTACTCGGCTACACATAAACGACATAGCAATAAAGTCTACCGGCTTGACGCACTTGATGCCTACAACCAAAAACTGGTCAAGAAGATCTCCGTTAAAGGGGTATCGACGAAGGGGCTTAGCGGAACCAATGCCTATATGTATCTGCAATCAATAGAAGTGGCAAAAGGTAAAGACCCTGTAGCCAGACTGGAGATAGAAGTTAAACAGGGTAATGGCCCCAAGAGAACACTGCGTAAAATAGAAAAAGGGTTTAACCTCTACTATCATTCCAATGAACTTGAAGCCTATAAGGGATTTGTTGTTTCAGACATACGGGCACTGGACAACACGATCCATTTTAGCAATGGTCTCATACTTGGTGCGGGAGAAGCTACGGGTAATGTAGAAGAGGGCCTGTTACGTCGTATACAGATACGAGAAGCTATAAACTCACATCTGCAAAAAGAGTTGGAGCTTTTTAATAAAGGGGTAAAGGTACTTACCCTCTTCTTCATTGATGAAGTGGCTAAGTACAGACTCTATACTGATGAAGGGCGTGAACAAGGCGAGTATGCAAAGATCTTTGAGGAAGAGTACAAAAATGCTGTCAATGCACTAGGTACCATACTCAACCCTGAATATCAAGCTTATTTGCGAAGTATTGATGTAGAACAGACTCACAACGGTTACTTCTCTGTTGACAAAAAAGGCAAACTCACTGACCCAAAAGTCAAAGCCAGAGGAGAAGGTGCCGGACTGAGTGATGATGTCGATGCTTATGATCTGATACTCAAAGACAAACAACGCCTGCTCTCATTTGAAGAGCCGACACGATTCATCTTCTCACACTCAGCTCTTAGAGAGGGATGGGACAACCCTAACATTTTCGTTATCTGTACCCTCAAACACAGTGACAATGTCATTGCCAGACGACAGGAAGTTGGGCGGGGTATGCGTATAGCCGTCAACCAGAAGGGTGAGCGTATGGATGACCCAATGAATGTGCATGACGTGAATGTCCTTACCGTTGTGGCGAATGAAAGCTATAAAGATTTTGTAGCGGCTCTACAAAAAGAGATCGCTTCTACATTGTCTGACAGACCGAAAAAAGCGGATGAGCAATACTTTAAAGGTAAAGTCATTGAAGTGGAAGATGGTAGAAAAGTTGTCATAGAAGAGAGACAGGCAAAGTTGATAGAACGCTACCTGATCAAAAATGACTATGTAGATCTGGACGGGAATATCAGCGATGAGTATTATGCCGCTAAAGAGGAAGGGAGTGTCGCTCCTCTTCCTGAAGAGCTACAGCCCATAGCCGAGCAGGTATTTGTATTGGTAGACAGTGTCTACAGTGATGTGATGCTACCGACCTTTGAAGATGAGTACAAGCAAAAGCCAAATCCTCTCAACGACAATCTCAACAAAAAAGAGTTCCTCTCACTCTGGGAGAACATCAACCAAAAGGCAGTCTATACCGTACACTTTGACTCAGAAGAACTCATAGACAATGCTGCCAATGCTTTAGATAAAGAGTTGAAAGTAAGAGAGTTGCAGTATCAGGTTGTAGAAGGTGAGATGGCTGGTGACATTAGCGATGATGACATTAAAGATGGTGGAGCATTCAAAGTCAAAGACAGCAGTACCATTACAGGTGATGTGTCTATCCACTCCGGCGTACAGTATGACCTCATAGGTAAAATGGCAAGCGAAACGAAGTTGACCCGTAAAACCATTGGCGAGATATTTAAAAAGATCAGTGACAAGACTTTTAACAAATACAGAAAGAATCCTGAAGAGTTCATCCGTAATGCAGGACGCATCATTAACGAGCAAAAAGCTACAACAGTGATAGAGCATCTGAGCTACGACAAGACAGAAGACAAGCACCACTTAGAGGACATCTTTACCTTTGACTCCAAAACATACGATATAGTCCGTCTAAAAGAGGTAAACAAGCATGTGTACGACTATCTGCTGACAGACTCCGGCAAAGAGCGAGAGTTTGCAGAACTACTTGATGTCTCTTCAGAAGTCGTTGTCTATGCCAAACTTCCAAGCAGCTTCTTCATCCCTACCCCAGTAGGAGAATACAACCCAGACTGGGCAATCGCCTTTGAAGAAGGAAAGGTCAAACATATCTACTTCATAGCAGAAACCAAAGGTGACATGTCCACCATGCAGCTAAGAGGCGTAGAAAAGGTTAAAACAGAGTGTGCCAAAAAGTTCTTCTCTAAAATTACTTCCGATAAGGTGAAGTATGATGTGGTTGATAGCTATGATAGGTTGATGGAGTTGGTGAAGTAGATGTCAAAACTAAATCAGATTGAACAAAAATTGTCTGAGTTAGATGGAGCTACATTTCAAAAGCTCGGTGATGCCTTTCTATATAAAAAAGGTTATACTTTTTTCAATGCTATTGGTAGCGTTGTTGGTGAAAACAAGACTAAAACAGGTACTCCAGATACACTAATTAGTTTAGATAATGGTCAATATGTATTTGTTGAATATACGACCACAAAGAATAATATTTATAAAAAATTTGATGATGATTTAGATAAATGCTTTGATGAAGGAAAAACCGGTATCTATATTGAAAAAATAGATGAAGTGATTCTGTTTTACAATGCAAAAATGACTTCTAGCGAGGAAGAAAAACTACGTCAAAAATGTATAGATCATGGAATTGGATGTTCCATCTTTAACCTTAATACGATTTCACTATCATTGTTACATGATTATCCAGGTATTGCAAGAGACTTCTTATCCGTTGATGTTGATACAGGACAAATTTTAGATATTGATGACTTTATTAAGCAGTATGAACAGAATGCTTTATCTACACCGTTGCATACAAGATTTTTATATAGAGAAAATGAACTCTCAAATATTCTAGAATCAATTAATGCTTCTGCTATCACTGTTATAACAGGTCAAGCCGGTGTAGGTAAAACACGATTAGCCTTGCAATCATGCATAAAATATGTTGAAACAAATCCAGAAGTAGAGCTAAAATGTGTTTATTACAATGGTCGTAATTTATTTGATGAGTTAAGAGACTATTTTTCTAAGAGTCAACAATATATTATTTTTGTAGATGATGCGAACCGTAATACTAACCTGAGTTATATCTTGGAACTATTACATAACGAACAAAATATTAAAGTTGTTTTAACGGTACGAAATTACGCAATTTCAAAAATAGAAAGAACATTAGAACAGTATGATAGAGTAAGCTATAGAAATATTGAAGTTTTTTCAAAAGATGAGATCAAAAATCTTGTGAAAGAAGAATATAAGATCAATAATCCAGATTATCTAGAACGAATTAGTAATATTGCAGAGGGCAATCCTCGTATAGCTTTTATGACAGCAAAAATTGCTAAAGAGGAAAATAGTCTTGATAGCATTAGAAATATAGAAAATGTTTATGATATGTACTTTAAAACAATAAAGGATGACGTTACTGGACTCGATGATGATATTTTGAAGGTAGCCTGTATAGTTGTATTTTTTAGAGCCGTAGACCGTTCAAATCGTGAAATGATGGAATTGATAGCAGAGACCTTTCAAATATCAGAAGATGCATTTTGGAAAGCAGTAGGATCTCTACATGACATTGAAGTATTTGATCTTTATGAGGATGATATTGTCAAAGTCTCAGATCAGGTATTGGCGACATATCTTTTTTTTCTGGGAGTCTTTAAAGAAAAAAAGATTGAGTTTTCATTATTTATGGACAACTTTTTTCTGACACATAAAGAGAGAATAAAAGATACTCTATATCCTGTGTTGAATGCTTTTGATGAGAAAAGCCTTATTGAAGATATTAAACCAGTAGTAACACGCTTATTTCATGAGGCTGAAGATGAAGTTAAAAGTGATGTTGCAAGTACATTCTATTTTGTTCTACCTACAGAAACACTATTATTTCTGAAGCAACAAATTAATGGTTTGCCACAGCAAGAAATGGATATTACAAAGCTTGATTTCAACATTGATTTTAATGGATTTTCAATTTCAAATATATATTTAAAAGTACTTAGCTTCTTTTCCTATGCTGATCAACAAAACTATGAAATTGCTCTTGATTTACTATTGAAATATATTGAAACGCAACCTTCAGAAATACAAACTGTCCTATATTTATGTACACACTCTTTTGGATACAATATTCAGTCATCATATTTATATGAAACGCTCTTGATGGAGAAGATACTGACAAGGGCGAATGGTGGGAAAAATGAATTATACAGTCGTATATTCATAGCTATCTCAAACTATTTTTTGAAAACAGAATTTGATACTACGCAGACACACGGAAGAGAAGTTCAGTTTACTTACTATACATTAAAGACAACAGACAAGCTAAGAAAACTTCGATCTCTTATTTGGAAGAACCTTTTTGATTTATATAAAATAGATTTGTATAAATTTGAGATATTGCAAGTGCTATATCAATATAGTCATAACCATACATATCGGTTTAATGAAACAGAAATAATTAAAATTGATACTGATGATGTGATAGATTTTATTCGTCTTAGATTGAATTCTCGGGAATATGATCATTGTGTTATTGCCCAAAGTATATTCAAGTTTTACCAAACTAAAGACATTAGTGTCGCAGAAGAATTAATAGACCGTTATAAAAATGAAACATACCTTGTTGCCGAGCTAGTATTTGAAGATGAAAGAAAATCACTTGAAATGGACTGGAAAGTATATGAAATGTATCATAAAGAACAAATACATAGCTATATACACGGATTAGATTACTCTGCATTACTTTTACTGTTAGATCATATTGAGAAAATTCAATCATCTCACTTTAATATCGATCAAAGAGATTACCTATTTGATCAAAATGTGTTAACAATTTTTGAAAGTTTATACGATAAAGATTTGGACCTGTTCTTGTCAGTAATCAATATATATTTGAATCAAGGTAATAGTTTAGACATTAAGGCATATAGCCTGATTGGAAAGCTAATTATAGATATTGGATATGATGATACTTATGCTCTTCTTTCAAGATATAATTATCGGCATAAAAACAAATGGTTATTTGATTGTTTAATGCAAATTCCTAGTGAATACATATCTATAGAGACTTCTAATATATTACTTGAGCTTTATGCAGTAGCTGAAGCAAATGAAATCCCCTATAAACTAGAGTTTTTAAAGGCATACTATATTATAGATAAAGATATTTATTTAAAAGTTGTACGCTTAGTAACAAGACGAGCTTCTGTTTCAAAGAATTTCATACATGGATTGCGTCATCTCTTTGATGGGAAACATGAATTGGGTACTATATTGAATAACGATTTTAATCTCATTGAACATACCTATTTTTTATTAGACCAATATGGGCAAAGTTTTGATTATAATGGTGAAGTTTTTAATCAACTTTTGGAGAACGATTTATTCTTCATAAACAGATATTTGGATTATAAGTTTTCTGACAAGAAAGTTTTATCAAAATATGATGAGAATAGATCATTTGCATTCCTATGGAAACGAGATGATGTTAATACTATCATGGATATGATTATTCAATACATAGTTGATGAAAAAATTGATTTTTTTCATTTTGATTACCTTTCTGTTTTTTTCCGGAAACCTCATGACAATAGCATTGATATACTTGAAGTTGATAGTATTCAAAAAGAATATCTCTTAAATTTTATTCAAAATAACTATCTTGATACAGCAAAGACAGAATATATATTTAACTTTATAGCTGGATTGTCTTTAAAAGACCGAAAGGTATTTATACTAGAGTTTTTACGGTTGAATCAAAACTATAATGATTTTGAGAAAATTCCCATTGTTGCACATAGTAATTCTTGGACTGGAAGTGCTGTTCCTATGTATCAAAGAAAAAAAGACAATTTGTTGGATTTACTTAATGAGATTCATGGAGCAGATTACTTAGAGCATAGAAAAAGAATTGAAAATTATATTAAATATTTAGATCGGCAGATTGAAGATGAGAAAAAAAAGGATTTTCTACAAGAGTAAAAAATACTAAGTTAAATACGAGGAGTTAGAATAGAAATGATACATGTCGAGACAAATAATTTACAAGCTATAGGGTATGACGAAAGTCAAGGGATTTTGTATATAGAATTTAAACATAGTGATATATATCAATATTATGGTGTTGATAAAAGTATTCATGATGGTTTATCTTATGCTGATTCAAAAGATAAATACTTTGATAAAATGATAAAAAAAGCTGGTTATACGTATGCAAGAGTTTGAAATTGACAATGATAAATTAGTACTATCTATTTTTAGTGAGATTAGTGTTCCTTTTTTAGCAATAGATTTTCAAAGATTAAAGAAGAGTTTAGAAAGGTTTAAAGAATCTAGCTCTTTTATTTCAATTCCTATTAAAGATGATGAAAAACTCTTAATAGAAGCTTTGAGAGCAATTATTAAACAATATGATGTTCCAGAATCAATGGATGTACTATTGTCAAAATCAAAATTAATTACTAGTAAAAATGATATAAGTAGGTTAAATTCTAAAGAAAATTTTTTTACCTTGCATATGGATAATAATAAGCTTGTTTGGGAAGAATCAAGTTTATGGCCATTAGCATATAGCTCTTTTATTCAGCAGTTAGTAAATTTAACTAAAAACTATAAGTTACTTATTGAAGAAAGAAAAAAAGAGATAAATGGTGAGTTAATTTTATCAGAGTATAATAAAAACTTACCAACAGAAATCCATAATGCATTTGCTTCCCTTGGAGCTTGGTTGGGGGGAAGTGAAAATTTTGAATACTTGTCTAAATATGCTACAAAATATCAAATATATAATGATGATAAAAATAAAGAATATGCAAAAGAAGTTAATTACAATGATGATGAAGCAGAAAAGTTAACTAATAGCGGTATTATAGTTCTTCCTGCAACATTAGCTGTTCCATTGTTAGTATCATTACCTAATCAAGGTAATATTTTAGGTTCAATACCTATAGATGAATTTAATATTGCAAACTTACCTATTGATGTTGAATATTCCTTTCTTAATAGAAAAAAGGAATCTATAAAACACCCTGGTTTTATTATGGATAAGTATTATCGTTCTATTTTCAGTGGAATAGAATTAAATACAAAAAATGCTCTTTACGGTAAAGGTAATGTGATGAGAGATCACTATACAGACTTTTATAATGGATTAGATAAGTATGAATTTTTGAGATGCAAGCATTATTGTATGCCTCTTATTGATGTTAACAGTATTGATGAAATGGAAGCCTTAATTTCAAAAATTCCAAAAAGGAGTGAAAGTGGTATATTTTTTAGAGGTCAAACATCTTATTATCGATTAAAAAGAGAGGAAATAATTAAAAAGATTTTATTTGGTAGCTCAGAATCAAATGAACCATCTTTAATAACAAATGCAAGCCGCTCAAATTACAATTACGATCATTTACATTTTATCTTAAAGTATTTTTTAGAACATGAAATAGTATTTAAAGACTATAAAAAGAAAAAAGAAATTTTTCAAAAATTAGAAGAATTGAAAGGCTCTTTTTTACTTGAATTAGATTATGCAGTTATGGCTTTAGCTCAACACTATGGATTACCAACTCATGGATTAGATGTAACTACAGATTTAGAAGTGGCAGTTTGGTTTGCCACAAATAAATTTAAACAAGATAATAACGTAGCAAGCTATATACAAATGAATAAAAGTGATTGGAATCAAGATAAAAGCAAATGGCCCACAGTCTTTGTTTTTCAAAATGTATTAAACTCAACCTCTAGCTCTTTACAAGATTGTGTAGATTTAGAATCAATAGGTTTAAAAGCGCTTAGACCTGAAAGGCAAAGTGCTAAATTTTTTCATGCAGCTCACGGAGATCATCAAAATAGGTTAGCAGAGTCTTTAGTTTGTGCTTTTAGGCTCAGTCCTAATATATATGATATAAAATATGATTTCAACTATTTATTTCCATCTCCAGAAGAAGATGAAGCATATAAATTTATGATAGATTTTTCAGAAACGAAAATATTAGATAATTTACAAGTACCAAGGGATAAAGTAACAAAATTTCATACTGAGAGGTAATACTAAATGAAACTAGTTTTTGTATATGGATGGAGTGTGACTAATATTGATGCTTATGAAGAGTTGCCAGAAGTGTAAAAAAGGGTAGTTCCAATTGATTTAGGTGAATATATAAGCTTTCATGATGAAGTAATTTTTTTTTGGCATTATACAAATACAGTTTTACTAATCTAACACAAAATAAATCGACATAGTATTTTTTCAGAGCTTATAAAGCGTAAAGCTAGAAAGCTGCATAAATAATATTCAAGAGAATTTACGCTATGTTAATCAAATAAATTTTCTGGTTTAACTTTTTAAAATTAAATCGGAAAATTTACTGGTTCAATTTTTGGGGAGGCTTACACATGATTCGGGCTGTTCTGAAAGTTTAGAAAATAAGTTTGAGTATAGTATAATAAACAGATGAAAGATATTATTCAACAAAAAACTTTATATATAGTTTTAGGGACAGGTGGAATGGTGCAAGATTTCGATTTTGAAGTCCTAGGTATTGAAAAAGAACTCATGCTAATAGGTAATGTTCAATAGATGTCCCTGATGAACAATAGATTAACACCCTATCACTCGAAGTATTATGCAACACTGTTGACCCTACAAAATAGTTCTGGCAGCGTCAATAGGCTTTCGCAGTCAATGTTCAATGCCCAGATAGACCTGAATCCTCATCAGGTAGAAGCTGCACTCTTTGCATTTGAGTCGCCACTCTCTAATGGAGTTATCCTTGCTGATGAAGTTGGTCTTGGTAAAACGATAGAGGCTGGTCTTGTCGTATGCCAATATTGGAGCGAGTTTAAGAGAAAGATCATCATCATTGCCCCCGCCAGTCTTAGAAAGCAGTGGAGTATGGAACTTAAAGAGAAATTTTTTATAGACTCTGTCATTCTAGAAGCAAAATCCTATAAAGAAGAGATGAAAAAAGGTAATATCAATCCTTTTGAACAGAAGGATGCTTTAGTCATCACTTCTTATCAGTTTGCAGTTCGCCATGAAGAAGAGATCATGATGGCTGGATATGATCTTGCCATTGTAGATGAAGCCCATAAGCTTCGCAATGTATACAGAAAAGAGAATAAAACAGCTAAGTCAATCAAGCGGGCACTAGCCAATACAAAAAAAGTGCTGTTAACTGCAACTCCACTACAAAATTCACTCCTAGAACTTTATGGTCTTACTTCCATCATAGATGATCAAGTCTTTGGTGATGTTAACTCATTCAAGCAAAACTATGTCAGTGGTGGAGGCGAGTTTTCAGACTTAAGAGAGAGACTTGCACCAGTATGTCATAGAACACTTCGTAAAGATGTACTCGAATACATAAAGTACACGAAGCGATTACCTCTTGTTGAAGAGTTTACACCATCAGCAAAAGAGCAAGAAGTCTATAATCTTATTTCTGACTTTTTACAAAGGGATTCTCTATTTGCTATTCCTAATAAACAAAGAGCCTTAATTACTCTTATTATGAGAAAGCTCTTAGCCTCTTCAACAAGAGCAATCATAGGTACAATCAGTACGATGATTAACAGACTACAAGCCTCTATAGACAATCACACTGCTATTAGTGTAATAGATGTGATTTTGGATGATGATGAAAGTGTAGAGAACTATATCGAAGAAGATGATATAGATAATAGTGAAGAGGAGATGCTTACAACAGAAGAGATTCAACAGATTCAAAATGAGCTGATTGAACTACGATCCTTTAAAACATTGGCTTCATCTATTGAAGTAGATGCAAAACTTAAATCTTTGGTTGTTGCACTTGAAAAAGGTTTGGAGTCACAAAAACAACTGGGTGCTCCAGAAAAAGCACTTATTTTTACAGAGTCACGAAGAACACAAGAGTATCTCTATGAATATCTTACAAGCAATGGATACGCAGATAAAGTAGTGTTGTTTAACGGGACAAATACAGATGACAACTCTAAAGTCATTTATGCAAAATGGCTAGAAAAACATGAAGGCAGTGATGTCATTACTGGCACATGTACTGCTGATAGGAAGCAAGCTATTGTAGATGAGTTCAAAGAGAATGCTACAATCATGATTGCAACTGAAGCTGGTGCAGAAGGTATCAACCTACAGTTTTGTAATTTGGTTGTGAACTATGATCTACCATGGAATCCACAACGAGTTGAACAGAGAATCGGTCGTTGTCACCGTTATGGACAAAAGCATGATGTAGTTGTTTTGAACTTTATAAATACTGCCAATAAAGCAGATAGAAGAGTCTATGAACTCTTATCTCAAAAGTTTCAACTCTTTGAGGGGGTTTTTGGTGCTTCAGATGAAGTGCTTGGTTCCATAGAGAGTGGTATAGATTTTGAGAAGAGGATACTAGAGATCTATCAGACATGTAGAGATCCACAAGAGATAGACCAAGCCTTTGATGACCTGCAAGCAAACTTGGATGACAAGATACAAGAGAAGATGCTTAGTACAAGAGAACAGTTGCTAGAGCATTTTGATGAAGATGTTCATGCTAGACTTAAAGTACGACTTGATGAATCAAAGAAACAGATGGATAAATTTGAGAAAGCTTTTTGGGAGCTGACTCATTTTGAATTAAATGAATATGCCAAGTTTAGTGAGACTAAGGGAACATTCTTCTTACAAAAAGCACCATCGGTCAATATACCTGTAGGAAACTATCAACTCATTACCAAGTATGATGAAAATACAAATGCTCATGCCTATCGTATCAATAGTGCCTTGGGTGAGTATGTTGTAACCAAAGCTAAAAGTCGTGATTTACCCGCTACAAGCATTACTTTTAACTTGAGTGACCATGGGGTTAAAGTTGGTGCACTGGAGCCGTATAAAGGCAGAAGTGGATATGCCCATGTAAGTACAATGTGTATTGACTCTTTCGAGAGAGAAGAATATCTTATCAGCAGTGCTATAGCAGATGATGGTACTGTATTCAATTCAGAATTTACAGAAAAGCTTTTTGGACTTAAAAGTGTCAACGAAGAGCATGCAAGCATTCCAGATGAGATGCTTAAGAAGTTAGAGCTTGATCTGGAAGCTCAACAAGCCACTATACATGAAAATATCAAGATCAAAAACAGTGACTTCTTTGACAATGAGATGGAAAAACTAGATAACTGGGCAGATGACTTAAAGTTAAGTCTTGAAGTAGAACTCAAAAGTATGGAAAAAGAGATCAAGACTCGCAAGACAGAACAGAGAAAGTTGACTGACCTTGCCGAGAAAGTTGCCTTTCAACGAGAGACAGCAAACTTGGAAAAGAAACGAAACAGACTTAGAAGAAAGCTCTATGATGAACAAGACGCAATAGAAGAGAAAAAAGAGATTCTCATAGACAAGGTGGCTCAAAAGCTTAAACAAGAGATAGGGACACAAATACTATTTACTATAAAGTGGAAAATAATATAAGGACAATTATGGTAAGGAAACAGAAATTAGAACTTACTTTGAAATATATGATTGTTCTATATTCACAAGTAAAGTTGAGTAATGATTTTATTATTTTTTTGATAGATATATAGAAAACTAGGAGTTATAATGAACGAAGAATTAGGAGTTGTTGATACAGAAGTTGTAGAACCTAAGGCCGATCACAAAGAAGTAGGAAAAGAAATCTCTTGTATAAGTAATTTTTTGAAAATTTTGTCTGTACCAACACTCTTATTGTTAACAGTTATATTAGCATATATAGGGATAATCCCTATAAATATGCATGTTCATTCAGTAATTATCATTGGTATTATCTACGTAATATTTTGGTTTTTTATCAAACATAATGCTTGTTATTCTATTTGTAGTTTTGAGAATAAGAAAAAGGTTCTTCTTGAGGAAGTATCAGCATATATCGATTCAAATCTTATACATTTGATGGGGCAGGATAAAGCCATTGGTTCCATTGATAAGTTTTTTAGTAAGTTTTCAAAACAACTTCGTAATGATAACTTTGCAGGGGTTGCTGCCAGTACATTTCCTACCCTTGGTATTTTGGGTACATTTATTAGTATCGCTATCTCTATGCCAGACTTTGGAGTTGGCTCAACAGATGCACTTAACGATGAAATTACAAAGTTACTTGGTGGAGTTGGAACAGCTTTTTATGCTTCAATATATGGTATTTTCCTCTCTTTATGGTGGGTTTTCTTTGAGAAAAAAGGTTTCTCGTATATTCAAAAAGAGATTCGTGAAACGAAAGAGATGTTTGAAGAGAGATTGTGGAGTGATGAAGAGATTAAAAGAGCTAGTTTCGTTGAACAACAAGCACTTAATAGCGATTTGCAAAATACAATCAAACAGTCAATGTCCCCAGAGTTCATTAGAAATATGAATGATACTATTAGAGAACAGGCTACAATGCTTCTTGAGATACTACAAGAAGACAAAGCTTTACATGAAGAGCTAAGAGACACATATAGAACTGTATTAGAAAAGTTTACAGAAATTACAGACAAGCAAGATAGTGTTAGTGGAAAACTTGATCAGTCAATTGAATCTGCGAATCAGTCTTATGCAAACTTAGCAGACAATGTAAGTAAGTTAGAATCACTAAGTAAAGTATTTCAGTCAAGTTATGATGCTGTGACTGCACAAAATGCATCTTCCAAGGAGATAGCTAAAGTTCTTGAGAATGTTGCAAGTTCACTTAGTAAAGATACACAAGAGATAATCAAGTCTTTTGAAAACGTGAGTAATAACTTATCAACAACTCAAAATACGATGGGGGCGATGTCAAATAAACTACTTGATATGTCAATGGGTATGCAAGACATATTAGATGGTTTAAATGACACATATAAGAACACTATAGAAAAACAAATGGAGAGTATTAGAACAACAGTAAATTCATTAGAAAACCTCTACTCTAAATTTCATGATAATATTGATAACACATTGCAGTCCTTTGAAACGAGTGCTGCAAATATACAAGATGGTGGGGAGAAAATGGTAGAGTCAATCAAGAATCTAAATCTTCAAACCATTGGTGAAAGTATTTCTGTTATGTCTAAATCTTTACATTCTCTTGAGAGTTCTATGCAAACCACATCAAGTAGTCTTGATCAATCAGTAACAAAATTTGATGAACAGTTTATTGAAAAACTTCGTTATACATTCAAAGTGTTAGATGAAGAAATTAGTAAGGTTCTAAGTAAAGTAGGTAGTGCGACAAAAACACTTGTTGATACATCTGGAAATATTGAAGAAAATCTTGAAGACTTTAATCAAGAACTTTTAGAAAAACTTGACATACTACTTAGTGTTATTCCTCAAAAAAAAGAAGATAGTTAGAAATGGAAGAGTTAGAAGATATACAAGATAATTTTTGGATTTCATATGCTGACCTAATGGCAGGATTACTATTTATATTTATATTAGTGGTAGGTGCAATTATTCTAAAGCATAGCTACATGACAGAAGAGCTCACTCAAACAAGAAAAGAAATTCAAAACTTAACGGGTGTTAAAGAACAAGTGATTAAGGGATTAAAAAACAAACTTGGGGATAAAATCAAGATAGATCCAAAGACAGGATCTATTAGTATTTCAGGTGATATTTTATTTGATCAAGGAGAGTATAAACTTAAAGACAATGCTAAACAAGAACTGAAAACAGTGCTAAATGATTACCTTGAAGTATTGCTATATGATAAAGAAATAAAGAAACATATAGATAGAATAATCATTGAGGGACATACAAATAGTGATGGTTCCTATTTGTACAATCTTGAGCTATCACAGAAGAGAGCATTAGAAGTGATGCATTTTATCTTTAAACTGAAACCTGATATTGAGCAAGAACTTCGAAAGTATATCACTGCAAGTGGGCGCTCTTATGCTGATAGGATTATGGTTGGGAATAAAGAAGATAAATTCGCATCGAGAAGAATTGAAATTAAGTTTAGATTAAAAAATGATGAAGCTATAAATGAAATTTCAAGATTATTGAGATAGCTATGAAACCATTAGTTAAGTTTAATCATATCACAAAAGCCAAGACGAAAATAGATAAGTTATTGGTTGATTTTGATGAAATTGTTTACAAGACCAGAAGTATAAAGATTTCTACAATGACAAAGAAAATCCTTAATGAAATGGTAAAAAGGGATACAAAAGAAAAAGAGTTAAAGAAACTAGGTTATAAACTAGATATTTCATTCTTTGATGAAGTATTTGAGAACTTCTTGTCTCTCGATGATAAGCAACAAAAGAAGTTTGTTGAACTTATTTCTATATACAAGAAGCGCATTTTCAAAACAAGAATATATCAGAATATCTTAATTAATTACACTCATCCTAATACAAAAAAAATGGCATATATTTTAACGGATAAATTTAAACCTGCAGTGTTACAATTGCCTATCTTGTCTTTTATCCATATTGTAGAGTCACCAAAAGAAGCCTATATATACTATCAAAGAAGTTCCATCAATGGCATATTTAAGTTTACTAGGCAGATAGATCCAACTTGTAAAGCACCACTATCTATTAGTGTTTTAAAGTCACTACTTGAACAATCAAATAAAAATGATTACGCATCTAATGAAAATGAAGAACTATATACTTTTTTAGTAAATCATTACAATGATGAAGATGGTGCGAAGTATGGCTTACATTATCTTTCAATATTTGATCCAAAGACTTATGACAAGAGGGTCGTATCTTTCATTATTCAATGTAAAAATAATATACAGAATAAGTATCGTGAACTTGCTAATGAGTTGGATTTATTATTGTATAGACTCTATGAGTATTCTTTAGTTTATGATGGATATTCAGAAATAGCAGATGAACTAGCTATGACACTTACTGATAAGATTATATCTGAAGCTTTTGGTACAGATGAACGAAGTGTTTTTTGGAAACAATATACAAGTTCAATCACAGAACCAATTATATTTGTTAGACAACCTGTAGCTATGTTTATGATGAAATTCAAATCTATAGGTATTGTTGAATATATTGATGTTGGCAATGCTACTTATCTATATGAGGATACAGAATACAATAAAATTAAAGATAGAATATTGTTATCTGCTAGTAATGAGAAAAACACCTTAAATATTAACAGCCGTTTTAAGCAGCATACTCTAAAAGAAGTAACAAAAATTGGAACTAATAAATATGTACATAGGGGTAGTTGGAAAATTCAATTTCAAACTGACATGAAAAGAAGATATGGTGTTTCTCCTAGACAAAAATAGCTATTGTTTCTATTTAATGTTAGCATCGATGGAACGCAATAAGACATTTTTTTAATAGTTAAATGCGATGAAAATCTCTAAAATAGGCTTTTTATGCTTTAAATATTATTTATTGTACTTTACTGTTGAAACTATGAATTTAGCAAAGGTACATGATATTGAATTAATTGATAAATTGGATATTTTAGATTTGTGGGCATAAAATCCTCTTTTGTGAACTCTAACACGCCAAAAATATTATCAAAGTCATTCCGGTTGATATGTTAAAAACATCTATTCATTCATGTTGTACTGAGCCAGAACATACTTCAGTATAATTGGCAACTCGTAACCATTCTTTTAAAAATGTAATTCTTTTTCGAATAAGTTCTGTCTTATACATGGTATAACACATCGGAAAAATACTTCCATAATACATTAATTTATTTGTTTCTGGAAATTTTAAATCTAAATCTAGTATTACTTGAGTTTCCCAATTTTTTTGAGATTTATTTAAGTTAGTAAGAAATTTTATTTTACCACTATATATTTTTTTAATTTTTTTAATTACAGCGTCTAATTCAGATTCTACTTTTTTTAAATCTTGGTCTGCATGTTGATTCAACTCAGTTTGAGTTACTCTCTCTTCTGATAGAGAACATTTGCTATTATCAGAATAAGCATTGAAATTAAAAAATAAAGTAATAAAAAAAATGATTCGCACTATGGACATGATATCCCCCCTTCTATGAATAATGTAAATATGTATTTAACTATTATAATTCTAACTAAAATTATTATGTTCTTTTCAGTTAGTGTTGATAGTAGTAAATTTTTCTGTAAATTTTTCATTAACTTGATAATCGTGTTACAAATTTTCTCATATATACTTTCTTTATTGTGCATATATAACATTGCTATAAACCGTCAATAGTACTGCATGTTTCTAAATCAAAAATTGCAACTTAATTTCGATTAATAAAATCTTCTTGGCTTACAATCCAGACACAAAGCTGTCAATCTAAAACCATACACTTCTATCATAAAATATGAGGAATGTATGATGAGACGAAGAAGAAAAGCAAATTACAATTCAGATGAGCTGTATGATAAAACGCAGTATGCAGAAAAAGAGCTAATCGATAAGATATCACTTTGGGCATTGCGTATTCTCTTTAAACTGAATGGTTCTAAAGAGTTTTTAGATTCGGATAATCGTTTTGATAGAGACTCTTTGGCCTATTTTCTTGGCGTTGGTGAGTATATTGATATGGATTGTGATGCCTTCAAACGCAATGAAGTGTTTGCCATTTTAAAAAGAAATCTCAGTAAACTTGAAAAGAGAAAACGTTTTAGCACTTCAGAAATTCTTGCCAAAAATATTAAACAGCTCTCTAAGTTGATGGATTTAAATACTATAGAAGAACAGCTAATAGAGTTTTGTGTCATTGTGAATCAGTATGATATCTTAAGAGATGCAATAAATTTACTCGGACATGAACTCAATACTACTCAAGCAAAAAGAGCACTCTCAGTAATATTGAACATACCAGGCAAAGAACTGGATAATAGTTTGAAATCTCATTCCAAACTTATGAAATCTTCTATTGTATCAATCAATAAAAACAATACACGCTCTTTGGATGGGAAAATAGAAATAATTACTGAGAGCTTTGCAGATGATATGCTCAATTTGGATGAAGATATCTCTGTAATGATAAAAGAGGCAGTACGACCATGCAGTAAAAGCACATTGACAATGCAAGACTATGAGCACATCACAAAAGATTTAGATATATTAGTCCCTTACCTCTCGAATGCTCTTAATAGCAAACAAACAGGAGTCAATATTCTTCTCTATGGTTTACCGGGAACAGGAAAAACAGAACTTGCTAAAACTATTTCCGAGATCTTACAAACAGAGCTCTTTGAGATAAGCTATGCAGATGAAGATGATCAGGCAATAGATGGGCGCTTTCGACTAAGAGCGTATAAGATGGCACAAGCATTACTTGCCAACAAAGATACCATTCTTATGTACGATGAAGCGGAAGATATATTTGAGAGTAACAGTGGTTTTTTTGCTCCAAAGAGACAAGAGAACAAAGCATGGCTTAACAGAATACTTGAAACCAACACTATACCAACCATTTGGATTACAAATAACATCCATAGTATCGACAATGCAATGGTAAGAAGGTTTGATTATGCTATCGAGATGCCGATTCCAAAAAAATCCAAACGCGCACAGATCATTAAAAACTATTCAGATAACCTGTTAGATGAGCAAAGTATTAAATTATTGGCCGAAAATGAGAACATAGCCCCAGCACTCATTACCCGTGCAACGAAAGTGATTAGCAGTATAGATGTAAAGGATAGGCCTAAAGCTTTTAAACAGGTACTCAACAATACACTCAAAGCACAAGGATACGCAGAGATAAAGGAAAAAAGTGCTGAATCCTCACTTCCCTCTGTGTACAATCCACAGTTTATAAATACAACTACCAATCTAGACAATCTGGCACAAGGTATCCTTGAACACCAAAACGCAAGACTCTGTCTTTACGGACCGGCAGGAACCGGTAAAAGTGCATATGGTAAATATATTGCACAAATGCTTGATAAACCGTTACTTTTGAAAAAAGGAAGTGACCTTATAAGTATGTGGGTAGGAGGCACTGAAAAGAATATAGCAAATGCATTCCTTGAAGCAAAAGAGGAGAAAGCGGTACTTGTATTTGATGAAGTAGATAGCTTCTTGGCTGATAGATCTCAGGCTAAACAGAGTTGGGAGGTAACACAGGTCAATGAGATGCTGGTACAGATGGAAAACTTCGATGGAATATTTATAGCGACAACGAACCTTATGGATAATCTCGATAGTGCAAGTTTGAGAAGGTTTGACCTTAAATTGGAGTTTTCTTACTTAAAACCTGAGCAAGCTTGGAAGATGTTTATCGCATACTCTAAAGAACTAAGTTTAAAAAAACTATCATCAACACTTCAAAGAATAGTGCAAAATATGAAATATCTCACACCTGGTGACTTTGCAGCAGTCACCCGTCAAAACAGATTCCGACCTATTACAGATGCCAAAGATCTGTTGCAGAGACTTGAGGATGAGATTGCTATTAAGCAGGTGAGTGGTGGGAGTGTTATGGGGTTTTTGGCTTCATGAATCAACTTGCATGGAGACTGACTACAGATTTCAACAAAGTAAAGCATCTCTTTGCTGATACGCCTAGACTGGATTATTGTGTGGAGACTTATGTCTGTAGTTGCGGATATACTAAATTTATACTCAAATATCGTGATCAAGAGATAGACTATAAGTGTGATAAATGCGAAAATATGAGGTTTTGCAATGCTAATTTTGCATGGAGTAATTTTGCTTATTTTATAGAACAAGAGCTTGATACAGAGTTTGAATATGAATATAAAGTAGAATGTACTGACAATGCAGTAAGCTCTTGTTATGGGATAAGAATTCTTACAAAGATTGACTTTATGTCTCAAAAAGTGATCAATGATATAAAGGCTGTCTATACAGTCACATTGACTCAAGAGGGTGAGTTAAAAAGAGATTATATACTTCAACCACCAAAAAAGGATAAAGCACAGGTTGAAGAAAATCTTCTTTATCATATCAATAATTGCAACCTTTTTGATATACCAAAGCATCCAAAAAAGAAGATAACTTTCGATTTAGCGGCTTTTTTTCTTGAAAACAGAGAACTTAAAGATTTCGAGTTCTATTATTGGGAGTACATCCCAAAGATGGATCAAAAAGAGTTATTTGTCAATGATACACTCATACACTTAGCAAACCATCCAAAAGAAAAGTCTATTAAAAAAGCTCTTTATCATAACTATACGCAGCAGATGGATCAACATGGTAAATTTAATGCAATAGCTATAGAAGTTTTTTGCAAGACCATGAACGATACAAATATTATAGTCAAACTACTCAATCTAGAATCGACCTTTTTAATAGATAGTGGTTTGAATACTCAGGAGTTCTACCAATTGATGATCTTTTTAAAGAAATACTACACAGAAAAACAGCTCTTTAAACTCTTTAGTTCTCAAGAGTTTGAAAACAAACCATTTCTTTTTCGAGATATATTACGTGAATTTATTACTATGCAAGAGAGTATAGAACATTCATTTAAAAAAGTTGCATGCAAAGCTGTTGCACTTCACGATGAGTTTGTTCGGTGTGGAGTTGAAGAAAGATATAAATATATGTTCACAAAAACTCTTTCATATAAAGCCAAAGAGATAAAGCCTTGTATAACAATAGGCAGATACAAAGTAAGCGTTCCCCAAACAGGGAGGGAACTTTTTAAATGGGCTGAATCTCTTCATAATTGCATGGCCGGGTATTTTGATGCGATAGATTGTGGTGAAACGATAATCTACTGTTTTTTCAAAGATGATGATCTTCAGTTTGCTGTGGAAGTATCTGATGAATATATCATACAGGCAAGTGGAAAATATAATAGAGAAATACTTAAAGAGGAGGAGAAGATCCTTGAAAAATGGTTTCAAATTTCATTTAAGAAAATACAAGAGCAAGCAGATGCTGCTTAAAAATAGTAATAAAAACAGCTGGATATTGTCTGTAAACAACTCTATTACCAATAAGATAGCACACCACTATTTTTGTTACTGCTCACATAAATTTGTACTTAACAGCAGCTTGGATGAACCAGAAGCACCAGATGTTCTATGTCCTTTGTGTGGCAATACTTATTTTATCAATATTCAAGAGTTCATCGCTAAGGATGGTGTTCGTATCTACAAAGATTTTCGATGGGAGACAAAAGAGTCTGTAGCAGATGGGAGTTGGCGTGTAACACTTTTTTTTACATTTCCTGAGTATATTGAAACAAGTGATACAGTTGCCCTTGTAAAACAGGATCTTTTGACATTGAATCTAAATAAAGATGGAACAACAGATCTAAAAATAAAATATCATTCAGACATAATTTCGAAATACAGCTTGTTTAAAAATGATAAAGTGATACCACTAAAGAGAATTATGCTCAATGATGCCAAAGAACAATTATGTAGTTATATTCTCAATAACATAACGAAAGAGATACCATGGATAGATAGGACAGAAGTACAAATTTTGTCACATAATGAACAGTTTCAATATTTTCGTTTCTTTTTACAACATAGGTATTTCCAAGAGCATCGATTCTTCTGTTGGAAAATAAAAGGTTTGGCTTTTGATTTTTCAAGACCAGTTTCACAGACGGAAGTACTGCACATCGTAGGGAATATGCGAAAAGAGAAGATAGTGAAAAGGGCTCTTTATCAAGGTTATGAAGATGCAATGCAAAAGACGGGATACTATTATCCATACAGTGATTATATTTTTTCTAGAACGATTGACAATATTGATCTGCTTGCACAACTATATGCTTTACACCCTGTCATCAAACAAAATCTTTTTGCATCTGAAACAGTATCAGCGGCTATTGCCTTAATAAATTTTCTAAAAAATCACTATACCGAGAAACAGATAGTTAATCTTTTTACCAAAGATATACAAGATGTTAATGGATATAAAGAAAAATTACTCTTATTTAGAGATACTTTGAATAT
>Ga0256829_1000569_pt1 | contig 36239 bp, 33 predicted proteins | sample 131447metaG_FD_185979 | JGI IMG/M metagenome (GOLD analysis project Ga0256829, IMG submission 185979) | Hydrothermal vent microbial communities from Lau Basin, Pacific Ocean - 131-447 | ecosystem: Environmental > Aquatic > Marine > Hydrothermal vents | place: Pacific Ocean: Lau Basin | collected... | reverse complement strand
AAGCCTTGAAAACATCGCTGAACTGCTTGGTAATCGCAGCCGTCAGTGTCGTCTTGCCGTGGTCAACGTGGCCAATCGTGCCGATGTTGCAGTGCGGTTTCGTGCGTTCAAACTTTTCTTTTGCCATTTTGCGGGCGCCTCATACAAAAGGGTCCATGATCACCGGACCTGATGGATAACGCGCGCCAGCTAATCGCTTTGGCGCGAAAAATCAAGACTTTGTGGCAGGTTTTACGGCTTTGTCTTTGCCGTGCTGAAACAGGGATTCATTGGCGTGCAGCCAGTCCTCCATCTGCTTGACCGCGGCCTGTGTCAGCTCGGCCAGTTGTTGCTCGCGGGTTTTGGTCAGGCCCGAGCCGAACAGGGTCTTGCCCGATAATTTCTCCAGCACGGTAAACTGTTTTGGCTTATCAAGGATCATCTTGGCCTTGGCATCGTCCCAGACGTTAAGAGTCACGATCAGGGCCGAACTGGGCGAGGCGACAATCGGAATACCCGGGCGCGCCAGAACATAGGCGTCGATAGAGACGCCCAGATTGTAGAACTTGCTGCCCTCATAGGCACCAAAGACACGATCCAGCTCGGTCTTCATGGCGGTGACCAGCTCGTCCTGGGTGGCATTTCGCGACAGCGGGCCTTTTTTGACCTTGTCAGCCACAGCGACGGCAAAGCCCAGTTTGAAATCGCCCAGCGGCTTTGGCTTGACGATCGGGGCCGGGGAAACCGGGGCCGGCTTTGGTGCGCAGGCGGCCAGCGTGAGGGCCACGAACAGCAAAAGGAGACCGCGGCGCGAATGAAGGGGTGCTGTCAATGTCCTGCTCCTTTGGGGCGGATCGGGGTTCGGGATGGTTTAGCCGAGGCGGGCCGTTGCCGCAACCTTGTTTGAAATCCGACCCGTCTATTGGCGGGCGATCCGGGCCACTATCGGTGCCGCTATCGATCGCAAACCTCTTTGACATCGCGCCATTCGGAGGGGCCGAGAACCGGCCAGAAGCCCATCTTGTCCTGATTGGCCCGGCGGGTCTTTTCGGCGCGGCCTTTCAGGTCTGGGTGACTGGCCAAATGCGACATCAACCCGTTCAGCGGTCCGGAGCGCTGGCTCAGGCGCAGAAAAAAATCGGCCAGCGGCAGTGTCGGGATGCGTTGTTCGTTCAACAGTTTGATGGAATAGCTGTCCGCCGCCGCCTCGGCGGCGCGTGAATAGTTGGCGCTGATCAGCTGTTCAGACAGGTAGAGGACCGCCGCGCCACCGGCGAAATCGCCCAAGAGCAGGCCCAGCACACCGACAGATCCCGCCGAGCGCAGCGCCAGCCGCGTCGGGTCGCGATGCGCAACATGGCCCATTTCATGGCCGATGACCCCAGCCAGTTCCTCGGGGGATTTTGCCTGATCGAGCAACCCGTGAAACAGGACGATATGTCCGCCGGGCAGGGCAAAGGCATTGACCATAGGGTGGTCCAGCACGTGCAGCTTGATCCTGAATTTTCCGGCCTGACCACGCTGCAGGCGCCACATCAGGTGCTCCAGAGCCGAGTCCCCCCGCGTTGTGTGGCACTCCTTGATGCCCGGCCCGTTCTGGCTGCCCAGCGCCTGACGGATCTGCTGATAGGTCGCATCGCCCAGCGCCTGCTCGCCCGCGCTGGGCAGAACACCGGCCAGTTGGTTGGCCAAGAGCGGCACCAGAAGAAAGACGATGGACAGAACCGAGGCCACGGCGCCAGAGGCAACAAAGATCAGGCGCCGCCAGATATGGGTCATGTTTTCCTGTGGCTCCAGCGCCCGGCAGGTCGTTTGCATCTGGCGCACAATGGAAATGTCCCGCACCAACAGCCGCGCCGGGCCACCTTTGGCGTGGGCCAGAAGGACGGTATTGCGACTGGCCTGATCCGGCAGGCGCCGCACCTCGGCCAGCAACCAGACGATCGGATCGGTCTGCCCCGGCAGTGTGATCTCCAACTGATGCCTGACCCGGTTCCAGACCAGACGAACCCGGTGGGACACAGCCGTTTTGCCATCGAAATAATCGGCAAAGACAGACGAAGGCCCGGGGTGCGGGGATCCGGGGTGCGGGGTCATATGGCCGCTCCGATATCCAGCGCCTCTGCAAAGCCTTCGGCGCCGGTGCGCTGATCGCGCGCACGCTGGCGGATCTCGGGCAGGTGGTGGCTGCCGATCAGGCGTGTGGACTGCGCATAGTGGCGCAAAAGCGGCAGCGTGACAAAAATCTGTCGCAGAACCCCCCAGAATATGAACACCGAGAAATAGATCAGCGCCCCGATTGCGTAGGATACGGCCTGCCAAAGGGCGCCGTTTTCGCCGCTGAGGACGGTCTGAAAATCAAGCGTGCCAGATGCGGGGACTGCGCCGGCGAGATAGATCAGGGAAAAGATCCCGATAAAAAGCAGGACCAGGCCGAACAGCAGGATCAGGCCGCAGAGGGCATATCCGAGGCTGTAAATGCCGATCACCCGTTTCGTGCGTGGCGCCGCGGCAAACCGGATTCCCGGCGCAAGGCGTTTGTGTTCGGCGAGGATTCGAAACGCCTGCACCTGAAAATGGACAAAGCCGAGCAGCGCCCAAAGAGCGGCGGGTATAATCAAAAGAGCCGATCTTGGATCCCCGCCAACGACCCCCACGATACTGCTCACGACAAGGAAAATGATGCCGAGATTCATCTGTCGTGCAACCGGCAGCAGCATTTTCCAATTGCCCTCTTGGGTAAATTTTGCCTGCCCGAACCAAGTGCGGTCGATGCGGAACTTCTCGAGCCAGAAGGTCTGTCGCGGCAACAAGAGACCCAGCGTCAGAAGGGTGGCCAACCCGTGCAGCATGGCGCGCCAGGCATAAGCCCAGGCGGCGGGCTCGATGCCAAAACGCAGGCCACGCCAGCGGGTGCGGGCAAGGACATAGCGCCGGGCCCGGTAGCTGGCAAAGAAATAGATCGGAATGATGCCGATGAACGACAGCACATAGGCGGCGACATTGTCGTTGAGCAGCGAGAAAGACAGAAAAACGAGGATCAGGTTGACGATTCCGATATAGAACGCCAACACCACCACCGCAACGAGAAAACCCATCAGTTTTTCAATGCCGGTGCCGGTATATTCCAGCGGCACGCCACCGGGGCAGATGGCGGACCAGTAAAAGCGCCGCAGCCGGGTTTTCATCCAAAAGCGGTAAATCCCAAGCGTCAGCACCGTCAGCACGCTTGACTTCAGCGCCAGCCAGAACAGCGCGCCACGCGAACCGGCGGTCTGGGTGGTAAGGGTATATGGGGCCATCGGGTTCTTTTTTCGGTCCTGTTTGCCGATCAGGATAGCGGGCCGGATTGCTCGTGTTAAGGGGTGTGTGGGGCTTTTGGTCAGGCGCGGGACGATATATCAATGGGTTAGGAGGGAAATGTTTCGCGCGCGAAACATTTTTTGCTGCATTTCGTGCAAAGTATTAATGTGATGAAGCCGGAGGCCCGGGGCGCCAGAACAGGAATCGTGAATGGCAATATTAACGGGGGCCAGCCCCCGTACCCCCGGAGTATTTTTGCAAAAAAGACTAAAACCATCACCCAAAGCGGTTGTTGCGGGGAAACCCGTGGGGCGGGCGTTTGCCGACACCGGCGCGTTTGCCCAGCCATTCGCTCATGTCGGCCTGATGGCGGGTCTTGCCGCCACTCATCGGCCAACTGAGGCCCTGATCCCAGACAAAGGTGGTGGCATCGGAAAGGCCGCCGTCCAGATCCAGCGTGCCCTGAGCGCCGCGCACGGATTTGTATTTTTGCAGCCGCACGCCCTTGCCTCGAGTCATCTCTGGCAGCTCGGACAGCGGAAAGACCAGAAGTTTGCCATTCTCGCTGACGATGGCGACGTGATCACCGCAGACGGGTTTGCAGATTTTTGCGTGGCTATCGCCCTTGACGTTCAGCACCTGCTTGCCGTTGCGGGTCTGCGCAATGATGTCGTCTTCGTTGACAATGAACCCATCCCCGGCGCTGGAGGCCAAGAGCAGTTTGCGCCCGGCCTGATGGATGAACAGTCGCACAATATCGGCGTCATTGGGCAGATCGACGATCAGGCGGACCGGCTCGCCCATGCCGCGCCCCCCGGGCAGGGCCGAGGCGGCGATGGTGTAAAAGCGCCCGTTCGTGCCAAACAGCACCAGCTTGTCGGTGGTGTGGGCGTGAAAGATAAAACGGCCCTCGTCGCCATCCTTGAATTTGAGCACGCTGTCCAGAGCGATGTGACCTTTGAGTGCGCGAATCCAGCCGCGCGCCGAGCAGACCACGGTGATCGGTTCGCGCTCGATCATGGCCTCGAGCGGCACATCCTCGATTTTGGGGGCGTCGGCCAGGTCGGTGCGCCGCGCGCCGCCCGGTGCGGATTTCCCGAACGCCTTGCGGGTGGCCCGCAACTGCTCGGAGATGCGGCTCCATTGCTGGGTTTCATCGGCGAGGAGATCTTCGAGCTGGGCACGTTCCAGCATCAGGGCGTCGCGCTCGGCCTTCAGCTCGATTTCCTCAAGCCGTCGCAAGCTGCGCAGGCGCATGTTCAGGATCGCCTCGGCCTGAACGTCGGTGAGGGTAAATTCGGCGATCATGATCGGCTTTGGCTGGTCTTCGTTGCGGATGATTTCGATTACCCGGTCAAGGTTCAGAAAGGCGGTGATATAGCCCTCGAGCACCTCTAGACGGTGGTCGATCTTGTCGAGGCGATGACGCGAGCGCCGCAGGAGGACCTGTCGGCGGTGGTCGATAAAGGCGCGCAGGACCTCCTTGAGCGAGCAGACCTTGGGGGTGAGGCCGTCGATCAGGACGTTCATGTTCATGGAAAAGCGCAGCTCAAGATCACTCTGGCGAAACAGGGTCTCCATCAGGATGGCGGGATCGACGGTTTTGGCGCGGGGTTCCAGAATCAGGCGGATGTCATCGGCGCTTTCGTCCCGGACGTCTGCCAGAATCGGGATTTTTCTGGCCTGAATCAGGTCGGCGATCTTTTCGATCAGTTTGGATTTCTGCACCTGATAGGGGATCTCGGTGACAACGATATGCCACATGCCGCGGGGCAGGTCCTCGACGTGCCAACGGGCGCGCAGGCGGATCGAGCCACGTCCGGTGCGATAGGCGTTAAGGATATTTTCACGCGACTCAACAATAATGCCACCTGTCGGAAAATCCGGCCCGGGAACGTGATCCAGCAGGGTTTCGTCACGGGCGTTCGGGGATTTGATCAGGTGCAGCGCGGCGTTGATCAGTTCTTCGATATTGTGCGGTGGAATGTTGGTGGCCATGCCCACGGCGATGCCGCTGGCGCCGTTGGCAAGGAGGTTTGGAAATGCGGCGGGCAGGACCACCGGCTCGGTCAGCGAGCCGTCGTAATTGTCGCGGAAATCGACCGCGTTTTCGGCCAGGCCCTCCATCAGGGCCTCGGCGGCTTGGGTCATGCGCGCCTCGGTGTAGCGGGCGGCGGCGGGGTTGTCGCCGTCGATATTGCCGAAATTCCCCTGCCCGTCCACCAGCGGGTAGCGGACGTTGAAATCCTGTGCCAGACGGGCCAGGGCATCATAAATCGCCTGATCGCCATGGGGGTGATAATTGCCCATGACGTCGCCCGAGATCTTGGCCGATTTGCGAAAGCCTCCGGTAGGGCTGAGTTTGAGCTCGCGCATGGCGTAAAGAATACGCCGGTGCACCGGTTTCAGCCCGTCGCGGGCATCCGGCAGCGCCCGGTGCATGATGGTGGACAGCGCGTATTGCAAATAACGCTCGCCAATGGCCCGGCGCAGCGGCTCAATCACGGTTTCGCCCACGGGAATGTCAGTCTGGTCAGCCATGAGAGCGGTGTAATGGCTTGGCAGATTCCGGTCCAGTGGGAATCAGCGGTTGCGGCCCACTTGATGGATGGGGGCGGGACGGCTATGAGGGGCGGAGTTTTGGGCAAAGCGGGTCAATGACGCAAAAATCCATCCTGATTACCGGCTGTTCGAGCGGCATTGGACGCAACGCGGCAGAAACACTGAAACGCCGGGGATGGCGGGTCTTTGCAACCTGCCGGAGTGAGGATGATTGCGCGGGTCTGCGCGAGCAGGGGTTTGAAAGTTTTCGCCTTGATTACGAGGACGAAGACAGTATCGAAATAGCCGTTGCCACGGTTCTGGAGCGCACCCAAGGGCGGCTGGATGCGCTGTTCAACAATGGCGCCTATGCGATTCCCGGCGCGGTCGAGGATTTGTCCCGGGATGCCCTGCGAAGCATTTTCGAGGCCAATCTGCTGGGCTGGCACGACCTTACAGCGCGGGTCATTCCGGTCATGCGCGCGCAGGGATATGGAAGAATTGTTCAATGTTCCTCGGTGCTTGGGTTTGTTTCTGCCCCCTGGCGTGGGGCTTATGTGGCGACGAAATATGCCCTTGAAGGGCTGAGCGACACCTTGCGAATGGAGCTGCGCGACAGTGGAATCGCGGTCGTCCTGATCGAGCCGGGACCAATCGCAACCGATTTTCGCAAGAATGCGGCCCGGGAGTTCGAGAAATGGATCGATTGGGAAAAATCTGCGTTGGCACAGCTTTACCGGGACCGGCTCTTGAAGCGGCTTTATGATGCCGGAACCAAGAAGGATCGGTTTGAATTGCCGGCCTCTGCGGTCAGCAAAAAGCTGGTTTTGGCGCTGGAATCCCGTCGGCCGCGTCCGCGATACTTTGTCACCACGCCGACCTATCTGGCCGATTTGATCCGCCGCCTCTTGCCAACGCGCGCCGCAGATAGGATTCTGTCAGGCGATTGATTCTTGATAACCCCGTCAGGAGGTCGAAATGACCAGTACTCCTTTGTTTTTTGTCGTTATCGCCGCTGTTCTTTTGGTGCTTGCAATCCTGATTTTCGGGTTGGGAACCTTTCTGAAGGGGGGCGAGTTCAACCGAAAATATTCCAACAAGATCATGCGCGCACGCGTGGCCGCACAGTTCGTGGCCATTTTGCTGATCCTGTTATTCGTTTATCTGCGGCAAAAAGGCGGCTGATCCGTGGTCGTTCTTAACAAGATATACACGAAAACCGGCGATGCTGGCGATACCGCGCTGGGCAACGGGGATCGCGTGGCAAAAAACTCGTCCCGTGTGGGCGCCTACGGGACGGTTGACGAAACCAACGCCTATGTCGGGATGGCACGGCTACATGCTGCGGGTGAAATGGATGCGCAACTGGCGCGGATCCAGAACGACCTGTTTGATCTGGGGGCCGACCTGTGCCGGCCGGAAACCGAGGCGGAGGCGGAGGCGAAGTTTCCGCCGCTGCGCATCAATCAGGCGCAGGTGACTCGGCTGGAGGAAGAGATTGACGTCATGAACGCCGATCTTGCCCCGCTGCGCAACTTTGTCCTGCCGGGCGGATCAGCGCTGGCAGCGCATTTGCACCTGTGCAGAACGGTTGCTCGACGCGCCGAACGGGGCGTCGTTGCGCTGGCAGCGGTCGAGCCGGTCAATCCGGCCGCAATCAGATACCTGAACCGTCTTAGCGATTGGTTCTTTGTCGCTGCACGGCTGGCAAATGATGGCGGCAGTGGCGATGTCTTGTGGGTGCCGGGAGCCGGTCAGGCAGATTAAGGCCGTAACGGACGGGACTCGGACGCCCGCCCGGACAGCCGCAGCCAAACCACACCCAACAGGCGGGACTCACCAAAGGCGGCCGGGCGCAAATTCATGCGGCGCTCCGGGACGCGAACAGGGCCGGCAACATTCCGGCAAAACGCGCGAAATCGGAAAAAGCAACGTCGTGCGGGATGGCGGCGACCGGGGTCTTGCGATACCCTTCGGTAAACAGGGCAAACGGGGTTTTCGCAGCCTTTGCTGTCGCCGCGTCAATTTCGCTGTCGCCAACGTAAACCACAGATTTGGCCTTAAGCTGTTGTTTACATGCAAAAAATGGCGCAGGATCCGGTTTTTTGACCGGCAGGCTGTCGCCGCCAATGGTTGCTGAAAAGAGGCCCGCTATTCCCATCCCATCCAGAACCTTTCGCGTCAGATCCATGTCCTTGTTGGTGCATATGCCCAGCGCATAGCCCTCGGCCTTTAAGCGGTTCAACATCTCGGAAACCCCGGGGTAACAGCGGGTCTTGCGGGCTGGTTGTTGTGCGTAAAGGGCATGAAACTGCTCTGTCAGGGCAGCGTGCCGCTGGGGGGTGAAGGCGAGATCGCGCTCGCGCATGACCCGCTCGACCAGTTTCGGAACGCCATTGCCAATGAAACTACGCACGACCGGAAACGCGAGTGGCTGATAGCCCATGGCCCGCATCAGCGCGTTGACCGCTGCGTGAATATCTGGTGCGCTGTCCACAAGCGTGCCGTCGAGATCGAAAATGACCGCCTTCATGCGTTTTCCTTCCATTTGATCGAGCAACCCATCGAGGCAATCTGTTCTGCCGGCCCGGTGCCGGTGCGGGCGATCAGGGCCATTGCTTCGTAAAGGTCGCGGCGAAGATTGGCGGGGCCGGCCTGACGGCGGGATGCATCAAGGCGGCCACGATATTGCAGCTCGTCTGCAGCGTTGAAGCCAAAGAAATCGGGGGTGCAGACGGCATCATAGGCGCGTGCCACCTCTTGACTTTCGTCGTAGAGATAGGGGAAGGGGAAACCGCGCTCGGCGGCTATTTTCCTCATGTTTTCAAAGCTATCGTCGGGATATGCATTGGCATCGTTAGCGTTGATCGCAACGACTCCGATGCCCAGCGCCTGTAGGTCGCGCGCATCGCGAATGATGCGGTCCAGCACCGCCAGCACATAGGGGCAGTGGTTGCAGATGAACATGACGAGCGTGCCGTTGGCGCCACGAATATCGGTCAAGGTATAGGTCTTGGCGTCGGTGCCCGGCAGACTGAAATCGCGGGCTTTCCAGCCAAAGTCACAAACGGGGGGTATTGCGGCCATGTGGTTCTCCTTTTTCAGGCGGGAAGCAACAGACGGGTCAGCATTTTTACGCTGGCGACCTGACGAAAATCGGAAATCTTGACGGTTGCGGCGCTAAAATCGTCCTGATCGGTATAGGCAGAGGGACAAACCAGACAGGGGATGCCCGCCGCGCGCGCTGCCTTTAGGCCATTACGCGAATCCTCGATTGCAAGGCAGTCGGATGGCAAAAGTCCCAGCCCCTCGAGGGCCAGATTGTAAACGTCAGGCGCCGGTTTCTTGGCCCCGACCATGTCTCCGGCGGCGATAACCTCAAACATGTCGGCAGCCGGATGACCGGTGGTCGCGCGGATCAGGCGATCCACATTGGGCAGGTTCGTGGTGGTCGCAATAGCCAGACGCAGGCCCTGCCGGGCGGCATCAACGAGGAGTTCGGCAATCCCGGGCCGCAGCGGCACGTTGCCCTTTGCGATCAGCTCGCCATAGCGGGCGGTCTTGTGTTTGTGGATCTCGACAACCGGGATTTCGGCGGGGTCGATATGCAGGTGATTGGCCGCGTATTCGCGCATCCGCTCCTTGCCGCCGGTGGTTTTCAGGAGCACGCGGTAAAGGTCGCGGTCCCAGTGCCAAGTCAGGCCAAATGCGCCAAAACTGTCGTTGAACGCATGGCGGTGGGCCTCTTCGGTTTCGGCGAGGGTGCCGTCAACGTCGAATATCAGGGCGCGTGGGATCATCGCTCAGCCCGTGCGCGCAGCTTCGGCAGCCGCACGGATGGCGCGGATGTTTTCACCGTAGACCTGCGGGTTTTTGACCGATCCCCCCTTGAACACGGCCGAACCGGCGACCAGCACATCGGCCCCGGCCTCGACAACCAGTGGTGCGGTTTCCGGGGTCACGCCGCCGTCGATCTGGATATGGATCGGGCGATCGCCGATCATCTGGCGGATCTTGCGGGTCTTTTCGACGCCGGAGTGGATGAATTTCTGCCCGCCAAAGCCGGGGTTGACCGTCATCACCAGCACCATGTCCACCATGTCCAGAAGGTATTCGATGGCCTCGGCCGGGGTGCCGGGGTTCAGGCTGACACCGGCCTTGACGCCTTGTGCCTTGATCGCCTGAATCGTGCGGTGGATATGGGGTCCGGCCTCGAGATGGGCGGTGATCATGTCGGCCCCCGCCGCGGCATAGGCCTCGATATAGGGATCGACCGGCGCAATCATCAGATGCACGTCCATGAAGGTTTTCACATGCGGGCGAAAGGCGGCAATCGCCGGTGGGCCGAAGGTCAGGTTGGGCACGAAATGCCCATCCATGACATCGACATGCACCCAGTCGGCACCCTGGGCTTCGATCGCGCGGATCTCGGCACCGAAATTGGCAAAATCGGCTGACAGGATAGAGGGGGCGATCTTGATGGAACGGTCCATGATTTGGCCTTTCGTTCTGATGGGTCGCGGGCCGGTTTGAAGACCGGCCCACGAAAGGTGTTAAGCCGCCGAGTTGATGCGCAGAGCTTCGCGCCAGCCGGGGTAGATCTTGTCGGCGTCACCGGGGAAACTTTCAAAGGCGCGGGCGAATTCCTTGTTTTCCTTGGCAAATTCTACCGGGTCAGCGCCCTCTTTAAAGCATTTTTCAGCTTGGCGCATCGATTCTGCCCCGGCAGCCGGGCCATCGATATGGCCAAAGCACCCGCCGCCTGCCGTCATGATCAGGTTGCTATGCCCGAGATTGGCGAAAAATCCCGGCATCCTGAGCGCGTTCATGCCGCCCGAGATGATCGGGGTGGTCGGGTTCATGCCCAGCCATTCCTGATGGTAGAAGGGGCCGTCGGCGCTGTCCTCGGTGATCATGTGGGCGATCATGGTGTCGGACTTGTCGCCCTCCATCTTGCCATAGCCCATGGTGCCGGTATGGATGCCGCTGGCCCCTTGCAGGCGGGCCATTTTCGACAGGACAAACGCCGTATAGCCGCGCATGGCGCTGGGGCTGGTGACGGCGCCGTGACCGGCACGGTGGAAGTGAAGGTACTGATTCGGAAAGGTCCGCCGTGCAGTGGTGATCGCCTGCGGGCCAGCAACGTAACCGTCCACGAGAAAGGCACAATGGTCCGCATCGGGGCCGAATGTTTCTAGGATATACTCGCCGCGCGCGATGGTTTCGTGATAGTCATCGGCGGTGATATTCCACGAGAACAGCTTGGCCGCGCCGGTTTCGTCCTGCGCGCGTTTCATTGCGTCATGGACCAGCCGCACGGTTTCCTTCAGGGGTGCAAAGGTCTGGTTGCCCTGAGGTTCGTCGTTCTTGATGAAATCCCCGCCCAACCAGAAATCATAGCACGCGTCGGCAAAGGGCTGTGGCCTGAGGCCCAGTTTCGGCTTGATGATGGTGCCAACGATAAAGCCGCCGTCAACAACCGGACGATCCAGTACCCGCCAGAGGTCCGAGATCGTGGTGGCCGGGCCGTCGAACAGGCGCAGATAAGCCGGCGGCACATAGAAATCGTGCATCTTGGCATAGGCGATGTCGCCCATGCCCTGATTGTTGCCGATGGTCAGCGTCAAAAAGCTGGCCAGCATGGCGCGCCCGTCGATGATATTGCGGTCAAACAGCTCGATCGGATAGGCGATTTTCATGGTCTCGCTAGCCTCGTCGATCTCGTAAACCAACGCATCGACGCCGCGGGTAAAGTCGTCGGTGGTGACCACCTCGACATTGGTGCCGGTCGAACTTTCGGCAGCAAAGTGGGCGGCGGTCTGCAGGTAGTTGCCGAAGCCCTCTTTCGGTTTCATGATATATGCGACAAGAACGTGCTTGCCTCCGGCGATCAGATCGGCTTCATTCAGGCTGAGGTCCGCATAGCGGTCTGACTGGTCCATAGGTGTTCTCCTTGGGTTGGTATTTACGGGAAAGGCGCGTGGTCTGTGGTAGGGGTGCGCGCCTTTCCCTTTTTCGTTCAGAGGCTGGAGTCGGCATAGCGTTTGGCCATGTCGTCCATCGGGATGATCTTGATCTTGTCGGCATTTCCGGCCGTGCCAAAGCGCTCAAACCGGTCAAGGCACAGCTTTTCCATCTCGTCCATCGCCGGGATCAGGAATTTGCGCGGATCGAACTGCGACGGGGTTTCGCTGGCCACCTTGCGGAATTGTCCGGTCATGGCCATCCGGCAGTCTGTGTCGATGTTGACCTTGCGCACGCCGGATTTGATGCCGCGCTCGATCTCTTCGACCGGCACGCCGTAGGTCTGTGGCATGTCGCCGCCGAACCGGTTGATCAGGTCCTGCAGATATTGCGGCACGCTGCTGGAACCGTGCATCACCAGATGGACGTTCGGGATCTTGTCGTGGATCGCCTCGATCTGGCTGATGGCTAGAATATCGCCGGTGGGCTTGCGGCTGAACTTGTAGGCGCCGTGGCTGGTGCCGCAGGCGATGGCCAGCGCATCGACCCTTGTTTTCGCTACGAAATCAACAGCTTGATCTGGATCGGTCAGCAAATCGTCCTTGCTGAGCTTGCCCTCGGCGCCCGAGCCGTCCTCTTTTGCCGCTTCGCCGGTTTCAAGGCTGCCAAGCACGCCCAGCTCACCCTCGACCGAGGCTCCGACCCAATGGGCCATACGGGCAACGCGCTCCGTGATATCGACGTTGTAGTCATAGGAAGACGGGGTTTTCATGTCCGATTCCAGACTGCCATCCATCATCACCGAGGTAAACCCGTAGCGGATAGCCGAGCTGCATGTGGCCTCGTTGTTGCCGTGGTCCTGATGCATGCAGATCGGGATATCAGGGTACATTTCGCTGAGCGCCTGAATCATGTGCTGCAGCATGATATCGCCGGCATAAGAGCGGGCGCCGCGGCTGGCCTGCAGGATCACAGGCGCGTTGCATTTCTGCGCCGCTTTCATGATCGCAAGGCCCTGCTCCATGTTGTTGATGTTGAACGCCGGCACGCCATAGCCGTTTTCAGCGGCGTGATCCAACAATTGCCTTAGTGTGATAAGTGCCATATTTTATTCTCCCTTATGCGGCCTGATCGCGGTCGAGTGCCGCAAGGCCCGGTAATGTCTTGCCTTCCAGCCATTCCAGAAATGCGCCTCCGGCGGATGAAACATAGGTAAAGTCCTCGGCGACGCCTGCCATGTTGAGGGCGGCCACCGTATCTCCGCCACCAGCAACCGAAACGGCCAGATCGGCGCGGGTCATCTCGGCGGCCTCAAGCGCGACCTGCTTGGTGGCCTGCTCGAAGGGGCGCATCTCAAAGGCGCCAAGCGGGCCGTTCCACAGGATCGTATGCGCACCAGCCAGAACACTGCGGAAACGGACCACCGATTTGGGGCCTGCGTCGAGAATGATTCCGTCATCGGGGCACTGGTCGGCATCGCAGATAAAGCTGCGGGCATTGTCGGCGAACTTGAAGGCGTAAACCACATCGATCGGCAGGATCAGTTCGCAGTCGGCAGCCTTGGCCAGCGCCTGAATTTCGCGCACGGTCTCGACCTGATCGGCCTCGCACAGCGATTTGCCGATGGCCAGACCGTCGGCAAAAAGAAAGGTGTTGGCCATGCCACCGCCAATGATGATGCTGTCAACCTTTTGCACAAGGTTCTTTAACACAGCAATCTTGCTTGAGACCTTGGCCCCGCCGATCAGTGCCACCGCCGGATGCGCCGGTTTTTCCAGCGCGCGCGTCAGGGCGTCGATCTCTTCGTCCATCAGCGGCCCGGAGTAGGCGGGCATCAATGCGGCAATCGCGGCGGTCGAAGCATGGGCGCGGTGTGCACAGGAAAATGCGTCATTGACATAGATCTGTCCAAGGCGGGCAAGCTGCGCGGCAAAATCGGCGTCGTTGGCCTCTTCTTCGGGATGAAAGCGCAGGTTTTCACAGAGCATGACCTGACCATCCGCCAGCTGCGCAGCAGCCGACTGGGCCTCTTGGCCAACACAGTCGTTTACGAATGTAACGGTGGTGCCCAGCGCCTCGCCCAGCACCGGAGCAATCGGCGCCAAGGACATTTCTGCAACATATTTACCCTTGGGGCGGCCAAAATGTGACAGCACGACAGCGCGCGCGCCCTTGGCCAGCAGGGGCTTTAACCCCTTTGCAAAACGGGTGATCCTTGTGGCGTCGGTAACCACGCCATCCTTCATCGGCGCGTTAAGGTCGGCGCGAATCAGCAGGCATTTTCCGGCAACGTCCACCTCTGTTATGGAATGAATCGACATCAGAGGGTCTCCCCGATGACCAATGCTGTTTTCAGCATCTGGTTGGTAAAGCCCCATTCGTTGTCATACCAACTGAAGATACGCGCCAGATCGCCATGCATGACGCGGGTCTGCAAACCGGCAAAATTCGACGCCGTGTCGGTGTGGACATAATCGATGGAAACGGTTTTTTCCTCGTCGTAGTTCAGGATCCCTTTCAGGTAACCTTCGGAGGCCTCACGCATCGCATCATTAATTTCAGCGATGGAGGTTTCACGCTTTGGGTTAAAATTAAGGTCCACAACCGAGACGTTGGGTGTCGGAACCCGGATTGCGCCGCCGTCCAGCTTGCCTTCAAGCTCTGGCAGAACCAGACCCACGGCCTTGGCTGCCCCGGTTGTTGTCGGGATGATCGACATCGCCGCCGCGCGTCCGCGATAGGGGTCTTTGTGACGCCGGTCCAACGTCGGTTGATCGCCGGTATAAGAGTGGATCGTACTCATGAACCCTTTTTCAATACCGATCGTATCGTTCAGAACCTTAGCCACCGGGGCTAGGCAGTTTGTCGTACAGCTGGCCGCCGAGATGACCTGATCCTTGTCGGTAATGACCTGGTGATTGACCCCGTAAACAACGGTTTTATCAGCATTTTTTGCCGGGGCCGAGCACAGAACACGTTTTGCCCCACGGGCGATATGCAGCATGGACGCCTCTTTGGAATTGAACGCGCCGGTACATTCCAGAACGATATCGACGTCATCCCATTCCAGATTTTTCGGATCCCGCTCACCGGTCAGGCGCACCACCTGATTGCCCACGCGTAGATCATCGCCCTGTGCGCGGACCGACGTGTTGAACCGGCCGTGCACGCTGTCATATTTCAGAAGATGCACATTGGTGTCGGGCCCACCCGATGCGTTTAGGGCAACAACGGTCATCTGGTCGCTGTATTTCTCGATGATTTCGCGCATCGCACATCGGCCGATGCGCCCAAATCCGTTAATTGCAACTTTCAAAGACATGGTCTGTTTCCTTGATTCGTTAAGAATTCAGAAGGGCTTTTGCTGTGGCGGCCGCCGCGTCGGCGGTGATTCCGAAATGCTTGTAAAGCTCGGGCGCGGGGGCGGACGCGCCAAAACCGGTCATGCCGATAAAGGCCCCGTTTTCCCCGAGGTAGCGGTCCCAGCCCTGCCGCACCGCGGCCTCGATGGCCACGCGCGGGGCTGCGCCCAGAACAGAAGCACGATAATCCAGCGGTTGCGCGTCGAAAATATCGAGGCAGGGGGCCGAGACGACCGCGGCCTTGATTCCCTCGGCGGCCAGAAGGTCGGCAGCCGCAAGGGCAATTTCGACCTCGGAACCTGTGGCCATCAGGGTCACATCTCGCGCTCCATCAGTGTCACGCAACACATAAGCCCCGAGCGCCGTCATGTTCGAGGACGCATCCTCGCGAACCAGAGGCAGACCTTGGCGTGATAAACATAACACATATGGGACCGTGTTCGAGGAGATTGCCAGCTCCCACGCTTCGGCGGTTTCAACGGCGTCCGCGGGACGGACAACGTTAACGTTTGGCATGGCGCGCAGGCTGGCGATGGTCTCAACCGGCTGGTGGGTCGGGCCGTCCTCGCCAAGGCCGATGGAATCATGGGTCATGACATAGGTCACCGGCTGTTTCATCAGTGCAGAGAGGCGAATTGCCCCGCGGCAGTAATCGGCAAAAACCAGAAAGGTGCCGCCGTAAGGGCGCAGCCCCCCGTGCAGGCTGATGCCGTTCATGGTGGCGACCATCTGAAATTCCCGGATGCCATATTCGATATAATCGCCGGCGTAATTGTCGCGCGAAACGATCGTCATGCCCGAGGTTTTGGTGTTGTTCGAGCCGGTCAGATCGGCCGAGCCACCGACCATCGAGGGGATCGTCGCGTTAACCACTTCCAACGCCATCTGGCTGGATTTTCGGGTTGCAACCTTGGGTTTGTCGGCGACCAGACCGGCCTTGTAATCGGCCATCGCGCCCAAAAGTGCGGCACGGTTCGAGCCGTCATGCGCGCTGTTAAAGGCCTCGGCCTTGTCGCTGGAGGCCAGACGCGACTGCCAGGCCGTGTGGGCCTCGGCACCACGATCCGCAACCTTGTGCCAATCGGCATAGACCGAATCCGGCACCTCAAACGGCGGGTAAGTCCACCCCAGAACCTCGCGCGCAGCGGCAATTTCATCGCCGCCCAGAGGCGCGCCATGGGTCGCGGATGTCCCCTGTTTGTTGGGGGCGCCAAAGCCGATGATCGTTCGGCAGGCCACAAGCGACGGGCGCGGATCGGCGTTGGCGCGCTCGATCGCATCGGCAATCGCATCGTTGTCATGGCCATCGACGCGGATCACATGCCAGCCGGACGCCTCAAAGCGCGCCTGCTGGTCAGTCGATGTGGACAGCGACGTCGCGCCGTCGATGGTGATCTGGTTGTCGTCCCACAACACCACCAGACGACCAAGGCCGAGGTGCCCGGCAAGGTCGATAGCCTCTTGCGAGACCCCCTCCATCAGGCAGCCATCGCCAGCGATCACATAGGTGCGGTGATTGACAAGGTCATCTCCGAAACGGGCGTTCAACATCCGCTCGGCCAAGGCCATGCCGACCGACGTCGCCAGCCCCTGCCCCAGCGGGCCGGTGGTGGTCTCGATCCCGTCGGCGTGACCGTATTCCGGGTGCCCCGCGGTGCGCGCCCCCATTTGCCGGAAATTGCGGATCTGCTCCATATCCATATCGCTGTAACCAAGCAGATGGTTGATTGCGTAAAGCAGCATCGAGCCGTGTCCGGCCGACAAAACAAAACGGTCGCGGTCGGCCCATTTCGGCGCCGCCGGATCAAGAGTGATGAAACGATTGAACAGAACCGTTGCCACGTCGGCCATTCCCATCGGCATGCCGGGGTGGCCGGAATTGGCCTTTTGAACCGCGTCCATTGCAAGGGCGCGAATGGCATTTGCCATCATCTTTTCGTTTGCCTGAGTCATGGGTTCGGTCCTTTAAGCACGACGAGCGTTGTCAGTGAGGCGGAAAATCAGTGGCGTCAGGATCAGTTGCATGGCCAGATCCAGCTTGTTGCCGGGGATCACGATCGAGTTGGCGCGGCTCATCCAGCTGCCATCGATCATCGAGATCAGATACGGAAAGTCGATGCCGCGCGGATTGGCAAAACGGATCACGACAAGGCTTTCGTCCGGGGTCGGAATCCAACGCGCGACAAAGGGGTTCGAGGTATCAACCACCGGAACGCGCTGGAAATTGATATCGGTGCGGGCAAACTGCGGCGTGATGCAATGTACATAGGCGTCCATCCGGCGCAGAATGACGTCGGTCACAGCCTCGGTCGAATAGCCGCGCTGGGATTTGTCCCGGTGGATCTTTTGGATCCATTCAAGGTTAATCACCGGCACGACGCCAATTTTGAGGTCGGCATATTTGGCAACATTGATGTCGTCGGTTTGCACCGCCCCGTGCAGCCCCTCGTAAAACAGGATGTCGGAGTCATCGTCAAAATCGCGCCACGCGGTAAATTCACCGGGGGGCGTGCCGTATTTCTCGGCCTCCTCATCGTCGTGAACATAGGTGCGGGTATGCCCCTTGCCAGTCTCACCATAGATACGAAAGACGTTCTCTAACTCCTTTAACTCATTGGCCTCGAATGAAAAATGGCTGAACGAGTGGTCCCCTTGGGCCAGGCGGTTTTCCAACTCGGCCTTCATTTCGGCGCGGTTGTAACGGTGGAAAGCATCGCCTTCGATCGAGACGGCTTTGACGCCTTCACGACGGAAAATCTGGTCGAACGTGTGTTTGACCGTGGACGTGCCGGCGCCGGATGAGCCGGTAACCGAGATGATCGGGTGTTTGGTGCTCATGGTGTTTTCCTCACTCTCGGAACAGTCCGCGGTCGCGGAACAGGGCAGAGGTTTCATTTTCGGGGAGGTCGTGATAGGTCGCCACGCGGTTCACTTTTTCCGGGGTGCCAAAAACCAGCGGCGTGCGGCCATGCAGGGTTTTGACGGTCTGCTCAAGCAAGCGGTCGCAGCCGTCGGTGGCCAGCCCGCCGGCCTGCTCGACCAGCATGGCGATCGGCGCACATTCATATGTCATGCGCAGGCGGCCGCGCTCATACCCCCGGCGGTGGTCGCTGGGGTACAGAAAAATTCCGCCGCGTGACATGATCCGGTGGGTGTCGGCAACCAGAGACGCAACCCAGCGCATGTTGAAATTCTTGCCCCGCGGTCCGGTCTCGCCGGCCAGCGCGTCGTCGATATAGGCGCGCACCGGCTTGGTCCAGTGACGATAGTTCGACGCGTTGATGGCAAATTCCGAGCTGGCTTCGGCAATCTTGACGGCCGGGTTGACCAGCAGGAACTCGCTGGTGTCGGGGTCCAGAATAAACGAGAGCGTGCCGTTTCCAAAGGTGACCATCAGGCCGGTTTGTGGCCCGTAGATGATATATCCGGCGGCAACCTGCTCGGTCCCCGGACGCAAAAAGCTGGCGTTCGGATCGGCTTTTGCGTCGAAAATAGAAAAGATCGTGCCGATCGAGACGTTATTGTCAATGTTGCTTGAACCATCCAGCGGGTCGGTCGCCAGCGCCAGAGTGCCGGTCGGGTTGATCTCGCCCACTTCTTCGCGCTCTTCAGAGGCATACCAGCGCACAGCGGTGTCCTTTAAGGCGGTGCAGAACATCTCGTCGGCGATAATATCCAGCGCTTTTTGCCCGTCTCCGTCGGTATTTTCGCCAACCTGTTCGCCCATTGCGCCCTCAAGCGCGCCGCGGGCAATCTTGTGAGAAAGCATTTTTCCGACCGAGCACATGGCCAGCACAGCGGCGCCGACCTCCCCCCGGATTTCAGGGTGCGTCGCCAGATATTCGGCGATATCCACAGGTTTGGCCATTGGCGTTTCCTTATCGGCTTGTCGTCGTTGGGCGAGTCATGGGGCAGGTTGTAACAAAAGGAAATTGAAAAAAATCTCAGACGTGTTAAATAATTTTTATGATCAATGAGGCCGCAATCACCCTGAAGCAGTTGCGTGCGTTGGTGGCTATTCGGGAAAACGGATCGCTGACCGCAGCAGCAGAATCCCTGGGGCTGACGCCGCCGGCGGTCTCGACTCAGCTGCGGCTGCTTGAAGAGAACCTCGGGACGCGCCTTGTGATGCGGGGCAATGATGGCAAGACCAGCCTGACCTCTCCCGGGCGCGAGGTTCTGCGCTCGATGAAACAGATCGAATCAACTCTAACGAACTGTTATGACAGGGTGAAATCAATTCGACAGGGCAAGGTCGGTTTTGTCGGGATCGGCGCGGTCAGCACCGGAAAGTATTTTGCGCCGCAGCTGGTCTCGGATTTTCAGCGCGAGAATCCCGACATCAAGGTGGCGCTGCGAATCGGGAATCGAGAGGAGATCATTGCGATGGTCATGGAGGGCGCAATCGACGTCGCAATCATGGGTCGGCCGCCGCGCTCGCCTATGGTGACGGCGGAAATTCTGGGCCCGCATCCGCATATTTTTGTCGCCCCCAACGGCCACCCGCTGGCCACCGGCTGCGACGTTTCGCCCGATGATCTGTTGCGTGAAACCTTTCTGGTGCGCGAACGGGGATCGGGAACGCGCATTCTGATGGAGCGGCTTCTGGACCGTCTTGGCGAAGGGCGTGGGTATGAAACCGTTGGCATGGGAACCAATGAAACCATCAAGCAGGCGGTCATTGCCGGTCTGGGGATTGCTTTTTTGTCGGGGCACACCGTCGCCAGCGAACTGAATGACGGGCGACTGGTTCAGATCAAGGCCCCGGGCGTTCCAATTATCCGCCAGTGGTTTTTGATGCACCGGCGCGATATGCCGCTGACCGCCGTAACCGAAAAATTCCGTAAATTTATTGTCTCACAGAAGGGCAGTTACCTGCCAACGATCCCCGCCTGACGAGCAGGCTTGTTTATTAATTAGAAATATTCTAATTTGTGCATGTAAATCAGAACGGGACATAAATATGAAAACCAAAATTCGGGAAAAGTTAAGTCAAGTTGCCGTCGAGGGACTTGATGGCGATATCATCTCATTGGGGATGACGTCGGACATCGTGGTGAACGAAGGCAAGGTGATTTTTTCGATCTCGGTGCCTGAATCATTTACCGGCGATCTTGGGACATTGCGCAATGCTGCTGAAAAAGCGGTGGCCTCATTGGATGGTGTCGACAGTGTTCTGGTTGCGCTCAACGCGGCGCGGGCCGAAGAATTCAACCCGTCACAGCAACCGCCAAAACTGACGCGAAAAAAAGAGCGCGCGTTGGGGCCGGATTTGCGGCCCGCAGCGGGTTCGATCCCCGGTGTCAGGACCATTCTTGCGGTGGCCTCGGGCAAAGGTGGTGTTGGGAAATCAACGACTTCGGTCAATCTGGCCTTGGCCTTTCGGGCGCTTGGCCTGAAGGTCGGATTACTGGACGCCGACATTTATGGCCCTTCCATGCCGCGACTTTTGGGGATGACCGGTCGCCCGGAAATCGAGAATGACCGGATCAAGCCGATGGACAAATACGGGCTGAAGGTGATGTCCATGGGGTTCCTTCAGGATGAGGAATCGCCGGTAATCTGGCGTGGTCCGATGGTGGTCTCGGCGCTTATGCAAATGGTGCGCGAAGTTGACTGGGGTGAAATCGATGTTCTCGTTCTGGATATGCCGCCGGGAACTGGAGATTCGCAACTGACCATGGCGCAACAGGTTCCGCTGACCGGCTCGGTGATTGTTTCGACTCCGCAGGATCTTGCGCTGATAGACGCCCGCAAGGGGTTGAAAATGTTCAAGAATGTTGACGTGCCGATTTTCGGAATTGTGGAAAATATGAGCACGTTCATTTGTCCGCATTGTGGCGAGACATCAGACATCTTTGGTCACGGCGGGGCTGAACAGGAAGCGCGAAAACTGCAGGTTCCGTTCCTCGGTGCGGTGCCTTTGCATATGGATATTCGTCTGAATTCCGATGCGGGAACGCCAATCGTGGTTGCCGAACCCGAGGGACCACACGCGAAAATCTATCAGTCGATCGCCCTGCGGGTGGCCGCGCAATTGCTACCAGACGACCATATTTCCTGATTCCCGGGCGCGCTACTGTACGATAAATTCGGCGTGTAGCGCGCCCGCAGCCTTGATACTTTTCAGGATACTGATCAAATCCCTCGGAGACACACCGAGTGCGTTTAGGCCGGTAATAACTTCGAGCAGCGATGTTCCCCCGCGAACCTCGGCCAGTTTGGTTCCGGGAGCTTCGGTAATGCTGGCGTCGGTTCGTGGGACAACAAGCGGTTTTCCTTTGGACGAAAACGGATTCGGTTGAACGACAAGCGGCTGCTCCTGTACGCGCAGGGTCAGATTTCCCTGTGACACGGCGACTCTGGAAATGCGCACATCATCGCCAAGGACGATCGTGCCGGATCGCTGATCGACAACGACGCGGGCCCGTTGCTCTGGCCGGACCTCAATATTCTCGAGCTGGCTGAGCAAATGGGCCGGGGAGCGGGCCCCGGATTTTGCGACGTTGATTTCCACGGTTCCTGCGTCCAGCATCAGGGCAACATTTCGCCTTAAAGCGTGGTTTATCGCTGCTTCAATTTTCGATGCTGTCGAGAAATCCGGGTTTCGCAGGGCCAACCGCATAGTTTTCATATCATTGAAGTTAAATGATATTTCCCGCTCGACACGCGCGCCGGACGGGATTGAGCCCGATGTTGGAACGCCAACAGACACCGAGGCGGCCTTTCCCTTGACCGCAACACCACCGGCGATAATGGGGCCTTGTGCGACGGCATAAATCTTGCCGTCAGCCCCGTTCATCGGGGTTAATATCAGGGTTCCGCCGAGGAGGCTTTTGGCGTCGCCGATGGTTGAAACAGTCACATCTATCCGACTGCCGGCGCGGGCAAACGGGGGCAGGGTTCCGGTCACAAAAACCGCGGCAACGTTTTTCGGTCTGATTTTTTCGCCCGTGACATTTACCCCCAGACGTTCCAGGATATTTGCCATGGTTTCTTCGGTGAAGGGTGAGCTTCGCACTCCGTCTCCGGTGCCATTCAGGCCGACAACAAGCCCGTAACCGACGAGATCGTTGCCGCGCACACCGTCAAAATTGACCAGATCCTTGATGCGTACCGGCGCCGGTTGAGCGATGGCAGGTATCACACCGGAGCCGAGCATCAGGGTAAAAAGTGTCAATACCCAGCCGAATTTTTGAAATTTTTTCATCTGATATAGTTTGTCAGCGACAGTTTTGAAAGGCGGGAAGTGGTCACGAACAGCGACTCCAATTGCAGTTGGGCGGCCTTGAAATCGGTGGCGGCTTTATAGCCGTCGACCGAGATCATATCTGATATTCTCGACTGGGTCTTGCTGGCCCGCGCGCTGTTTTCGGCTCGAACAGTATCAATCCGTTCCTGCTGAACGCCAATGGATGCGCGCATCGAGGTCAAGCCGTCATTGGCGGTCATCAATATCGTTCCTGCCTGCGCAAGAAGGCGGGATTTTTCGGCGTTCCGACCAGAAAGAACACCACGCCCAAGAAGCGCGGCCATGGCCATCCCCTTGAGGGCCTTTCTTATTTTCGGATCGGCAGCGGTTTGTGGAAATGATGCGGACTCAGTCTCGGAAATGCGAACCGGGTTGGCGGTGCGGCCGGTCCCAAGGTAGGCCCCGGACATGTAGCCCCCGGCGGGATCGTCAAAATATCGGTCGAGAATGGACTGGACCTGGCTGGCGCTGACGGCACCAGCGGTAAGTGCCTGCAGATCATCCAGAATTTTGTCGGCAGATTTTACCGCAGGCGATTGAAACGCTTGGCCCGAAAAAAGGGTCTGACCTGCGATCTGAGTATTCAGCGTCCCGATTGCCGCACGAAAGCCGTTTTCAGCCGCCCGCGTCTCGACAAAAATCGATGTCTGCGTCGTCGGCCCCATATGGATCGCTAGGGTATGGCCCAGCTTTTGGGCGCCGTTTTGCAATTTTTCAAGCGCGACCTGCATGGCCTGACCACGCGTTGACATCTCGGTTCCGTTCTGTTGATAGGTTTTCAGTAACGCCGCCGAGCGCTGCAGATCCCCGAGCAAATCAACGCCCCCGTCGATTTTTTTCGTAATGTCGCTGGCCGTGCCGGATACCACCTCCTGACTGAGCTCGCGAAGACGCTTGCTGACGCGGGCGTCGAGGTAACGGAACCGTAGCGTGCTGGACAGATCACCCACTGAGGAGAAGCTCATGTTACAAATCCATCAATGTTTTTAACATGGTATTCGCGGTTGAGACGACCCGCGCATTGGCGGCATATGCCTTTTCAACGAGCAGCAGTTTTTCCATCTGCCGGTCCGTATTCACCCCACTGTCGGCCTCGGTGGCCTTCAGACCCTCGACCCGCGCCCGGGCAAAGCTTTGCGTATCATCGGCAACAAGACGGTCAGCACCGGTTTCGGCAACAACCGCCCCGACAAGCGCGGAAAAGCTCTGGCTCGTGCCGGTGAAATGGCCGGAGAGGCTGGGCTTCAGGGATTGCAGCGTGTTAAGAAGCCCTGTGATCAGGTCTGCATTTCCGCTATTGCCCGGTGATGTCGCCCCGAGACCGTCGCGCAGGCGCCATAGCGCTCCTCCTTTTGAGGGATCCGCGGCGTGGTTTACCGCCAGACGCTGCGCGAGGCCCACCTCGTTGGCGGACTGGAATCGAGCGCCTCCATCGGTGAACAACCCGGCCTGAGTCGCTGACAGCGTGGAATCCAGACCCGATGCCTGAAATCTTTCGACCAGATTTCGGGCGACAGCGTCGAGTTGCGCCCCCGCATCAACCGCGGTTTTGTCGCGGATTTCAAACAGCTGAGAAAGTGACCCCCCATCTATGGGGCCGGTCCCTGTGGCGGTGGGAATCGGTCTTCCATTCAGGGTCAGGCCAGACAATGCCCCGGATCCCACGGTCATGTCCGGCGTGATCACGCCCACCGCCGAGAACCCGAGTTTGGCACGTGTGCCATCAAGAAGGATGGCGCCCCCCGTGGTGATGAGGGCAATCTGGCCCTTTGGTCGCGGGTAGGTCTTGATCGGGATGATGCCGGTGATTCGGTCGATCAGAACCTGACGCTGGTCGATCAGGCCATTTGCATTCTGCCCCGAACCAATCTGAACGCGGATGGTTTGATCGATTTTTTCGATCTGGGTCAGCGTCTTGTTGAGCAAATTGACCTGTTTCGCGATGCCACTGTCAGCGCGCATGCGTTCGGATTGCACGGTTTTTGACAGATCATTTAGCCGGCCGGCAAGATCGGTCGCTGCGTAGAGGACATTTTGCAGCCGGACCTGTGAATCAGGGCGGCTCTGGGCCGAGGTCAGGGCTTTTTCAAGGGTCACAACACGGTCTGACAAAGACCCTTTCTCGCCGGGGAGACCGAACGCCTTTTCCAACCGGGTCAGCATTTCGGATTTGGCTCTACTCCCGGCCAGATCGGCCTCGGCAAGGCGCCGATCGGATTGGGCAATGGCATTTACGGTTCGCTCGATCTTTAGCACGCGCACGCCCGTGCCTCGTCCATCTATCGAGCTGGCAGCAAGAACCACGCTGCGGCGCCCAAAACCCGGCGTCTTGGCATTGGCGACATTGTCAGAGATCACCTCTGCCGTCCGGGACGCGGCAACGAGACCCGTGTAGGCGTTGAAAAGCGTGGCAGAGATGCTCATCCTAAGACGTTTCTATCTGATTGTTATCTTTTGATATTCGTGGTTTGTTGCAGCATCTGATCAACTGTCTGGATGATCTTTGCGTTGGACGAATAGGCCCTCTGGGTCTGAATCAACTGGGTCAGTTCGGCGGCGACATCGGTCGAGGATTCCTCACGCGAATTTCCGACCATCTTACCGGCCGGACCGTCGCCCGGCTGCCACAGAAAAAACGGGCCGCTCTGCGAGGACAGTTGAAAGGCCTGATTATCGAGTGAAATCAGCCCGTTCGGATTGGGAACATCGACTAAGGGAACTTGATAGATGGTGCGAGTAAACCCGGTGTTGTAGACAGCGTTGACAAAACCGTTCGGATCCACCTCGACAGTTGAAAGCGTCCCGACCGGTGAGCCATCCTTTGTAATCGAAGTTGGCGCGAAGCTGCTGGAGAGTTGCGTCATGCCGCCGGTTGCCCCCGGCTTTCCGATTTCCACCGAAAGCGGGCCGCCCGCGACTGTCAGGGCGATTTTTCCGCTTGTCGGATCATACGCCCCACCGGAGAGATTCGTAATGCTGGAAATCGTCCCCCCCGCGCCCCGGGTGTTGTCAAATGTGACCTTATAACGTCCGACACTGGCCCCACCCGAAGCCGAGTCCTTGATCTCCATGGTCCAGGTGTTGGACTGCCCGTTGGCCGGAACAGTTGGGGTAAAGGAAAAATTGAGCGATTCTGACGTGCCAAGATTGCCAAAATATTCGACCGACAAATCACGCGCTCTGCCAGTGGCCCCCGCCTTGGTGGCGGTTGCCGGCAGGTTCAAACCAAGATTGATGGTTGTCGAGGGGTCACCGGCAAACTGGTTTTTCTTGACCGAGATCGGCTGGAGACCATCGAACGTATCGCGTGGATAAGGCGGGATCGAGCCGTCGGATTTTGCTGGCCAGCCAAGAAGGACCTGACCGCTTTCGGTCTTCAGCAGGCCATCGGCATCGGGGCGGAAGGAGCCGGTCGTCACCAGCATGGTGGGATGCGTGCCCGACGTTCCCTTTAACGATGCGGCGCTGGTGACCGGGATCATCCCGCGACCGTCAATGGCAAGGTCCGTCGGGTTGTCGGTTGTGATCAGCGGCCCCGCTCTGCTGATTTCGCGATGTGTAGAGACCCTGACTCCGCCAGCAGAATATGACCCGTGGCCGGAATCCAGAACCAGCGAATCAAAATCTGCGACCATGCGTTTGTATCCGAAGGTCGAAGAGTTGGCGATATTGTCCGAGATGGTCGCAAGTCGGCTTGCGTTCACGTTCAAACCGGCGACACCGGCAAGCAAGGAGGAGGATATGGTCATGTTGCACCTTTCTGCTGCATCACTTGTTCCCTGGGATGATGCGGGCGTCAGGTTAAAAAGCCGCTAACAAATAAAACCTTATTCTTATTTTCCTGTCGCGGCCCGATCGCTGCGCAAAAGGGTGATCTCGATCCGGTTGTTTCGCACGGCCATCGGGTTTTTGACCTCAGGCCGGTGGTCCGCCCAGCTGGTGACCCGGGCAATTCGCGCCTTGGCGGTTCCCGCGGCCAACAGCATCTTGCGGACCCTCTGGGCGCGGGCCGAGGACAGGTCCCAGCCGGGATTTTTCCTTAATACAATGGGATAAGAGCGGACAAAGCCGGAAACGGCAATCTTGTTGGGGGTGATTCTGAAGACATCAGAGATCATGGACACAAGGCGGCGCATCAGACGGGTTGGCGTCGTTGACCGGGGAGGAAACAGGGGTCGCCCGGGTAGGTCAAAGAGTTCGATCACTAGCCCTTCGTCAGTCACGCGTGAGCGGATGTGTTTTTTCAACTCATCCGCAAGATTGCTGTCGCCGCTATTGCCCAGCAATTTTTTGTCCAGCGCCTGTTTAACCATCGCCTCGCGCTGCTGCTCAACACTGTCCGTGGCAACCCCGGTGTGGCCCCGGGCCCGATTTTTGCCACGTGGTGCGACTTTCCTCCCGCCGGTCCCATTCTTTGCAAGGGTGTGTTCGGCGAACATACTGTCACCCCCGAACAGACCACTTCCGCCTCCCGAAACCCGGCTGACAGTGACCGATGGGGCAAAGTAATCGGCCAGACCTTTGCGCTGCTTTTCGGTGGTGGCATTCATCAGCCACATCAGCATGAAAAAGGCCATCATCGCGGTGACAAAGTCCGCATAGGCAACCTTCCACGCACCGCCGTGATGCCCGCCACCGGCGATGATTTTCTTGCGCTTGATTATATTGACTACAACCGGCGCGATGTCGCCCTTGTCTGCCATGCTGCCCCGAAACCTCAACCCTACGGGACCGGCCTATCAGGAATCGGTGAACCTTCGATTAATACCAAAGATTTTCTGTTTTTTCAGCGGAATCTCAGGCCCCCGAGGCCGTCTCTTCGAACCATGCCTTGATCAGCTTGCGTTCGGCGGGCTCCATGAAGGATGCATTGGCGGGCGGCATGGCGTGGCTGATTCCCGCTTCCAGATAGATCTGGCGCCCGCGCGCGGCGATCTCGCTTTCGGTTTCCAGCAGCACGCCCTTGGGCGCCTGATGGATGCCATCATAACCGGGATCGCGCGCATGGCACATCGAGCAGCGCCCCATGACCACATCGGCAACATCCGAGAACTTGTCCGACGCGGCCAGCTTGGTGGCAAAGGCGGACAGTTTGACGGTACCGTCAGCCTCGGCCTTGGTCAGGACGCGCGGCTCACTGGAGAGCCAAGCCATCACGATGAACAGGATCGCGGCCACCGCCCAGGTCCAGTTCGGTTGGCCTTTGCGGGCATGAATGGTGTTGAAATAATGTCGTATCGTCACCCCGATCAGGAACACCAGAGCAGCAATTACCCAATTAAAGTGCGTTGCGAAGGCCAGCGGGTAATGCGTTGATAGCATAAAGAAAATCACTGGCAGAGTCAGATAATTATTGTGAGTCGATCGTTGCTTGGCGATGCGCCCATATTTGGGATCCGGCACCCGTCCGGCCTTGAGGTCGGCGACAACGATTTTCTGGTTCGGGATGATGATGAAAAAGACATTTGCGGTCATGATCGTGGCAGTAAAAGCGCCCAAATGCAGGAACGCGGCGCGGCCCGTAAACATATGGGTATAGCCCCACGCGATGCCCACGAGAACAACATAAAGAAAGATCATCAATCGTCTGTTATCATTTCCGAATTTGCTTTTGCAAATCAGATCGTAAATGATCCACCCAATGGCCAGAGAGGCCAGCGAGACCAGAATCGCCTCGGGGATCGGGATGTCCCAGATGTTCGGGTTCACCAAGAACAGATCGGCGCCGCCGTAATAGACCAGAACCAGCATGGTAAAGCCCGACAACCAGGTTGCATAGCTCTCCCATTTGAACCAAGTCAGATGCTCGGGCATGGCCTCGGGCGCGACCATATATTTCCGGATGTGATAAAAGCCGCCACCGTGGACCTGCCATTCTTCGCCTTTGACGCCCTCGGGCAAATCCGGCCTTTGGCGCAGGCCGAGGTCCAGCGCGATAAAATAGAAGGACGAGCCGATCCAGGCGATTGCGGTAATGACATGCAGCCAGCGCACGGCAAATTCCAGCCAGTCCCAGATGATTACATAGTCGTTCATGCCTTTGACCCCCCGTGTTCTCTGGCGTGCGCCATCGTGGTGTCAATAAACATCGCTGACGAGTGCTTGGCAATGTCAATCTGGGGCGCTCCGGCGGGACTGCGGGCAGGAGCGGAGCGGGGCCGACAATCGCACTTGCCTTTTTCAGCATTTCCGGTTTTGCTGCCGCGAAACGACGGGGGTGGTTCGCGGGCTGTTTTTGCCGCAAAACCTGAGGCGTAGAAACATTTGAGGTCAGAAATTATGATTTATCCGGTTATTCTGTGCGGCGGGTCGGGAACCCGGCTTTGGCCGCTGTCGCGCAAGAGCTATCCCAAGCAATTTGCGCGCCTGACGGGTCAGGAATCGCTGTTTCAAGCCTCAGCGCGGCGGCTGAGCGGGGCCGGATTTGCGCCGCCGATCATCCTGACCAACTCGGATTTCCGCTTTATCGTGGCCGAGCAGCTAGCCGAACTGGGGATCTCCCCGGCCGTCATTCTGATCGAACCCGAGGGGCGGAACACAGCTCCAGCCGTGCTGGCCGCAACGCTGTGGCTGGCCGAGACCGACCCGGATGCCAGCCTGCTGGTGGCACCCTCCGATCACGTTGTCCCCGATGCCGATGCGTTCCGCGCCGCCGTTTCGTTGGGTCAGAGCGCCGCCGCGGCAGGCGATCTTGTCACCTTCGGAATCACCCCGGACCGGCCCGAAACGGGATACGGGTATCTTGAGCGCGCCGATCACAATGCCCCGGGGAAATTGGCGCGTTTTGTGGAAAAACCTGATGAGGCGCGGGCCAAAGAAATGCTGAAGGCGGGAAACTACCTGTGGAATGCGGGCATTTTCCTGTTTACCGCCGCCGCCATACAAGCGGCGTTCAAGGCCCATGCCCCGGAAATGCTGGCCCCCTGTGCCGCGGCTGTATCGGAGGCCCGAAAAGATCTGGATTTCCTGCGCCTTGCCCCCGGCCCGTGGTCAAAACTTGACGATATTTCAATCGACTACGCGGTGATGGAACGCGCAAAAAACCTTGCGGTGGTACCCTTCAGCGGCCAATGGTCCGACCTTGGCGGCTGGGATGCGGTCTGGCGGGAAAGCTCACCCGACGCGGATGGCGTCGTGGCCTCGACCTCGGCCAGCGCGATTGATTGCGAAAACACCCTGTTGCGCTCGGAAAACGAAAACCTCGAAGTCGTCGGAATCGGATTGAAAAACGTGATCGCGGTGGCCATGCCGGACGCGGTTCTGGTGGCGGACATGTCGCGTGCGCAGGACGTCAAACAGGCGGTCACCCTGCTGAAGTCGAAATCCGCAAAGCAAGCCGAGCAATTCCCCCGCGACCACCGCCCATGGGGGTGGTTCGAGACCCTCTCGCTGGGGTCGCGCTTTCAGGTTAAACGGATCATGGTCCACCCCGGTGCTGCGCTGTCGCTGCAAAGCCATGTCCACCGCTCAGAACATTGGATCGTGGTGGCGGGCTCGGCGCGGGTCACGGTGGGCGAAACCGTCAGTCTGGTGACCGAAAACCAGTCGGTTTATATCCCGCTCGGAGAAAAGCACCGGCTTGAGAACCCCGGCAAGGTCGATTTGCACCTGATCGAGGTTCAGACCGGCGCCTATCTGGGCGAGGACGATATCACCCGTTACGAAGATGTTTACAGCCGGGATTAACGGCCTGTCAGAACTGACTGGATCGCCCCGGCGGCACAGTTTATGGGGCCTGTTTATGAGACGGGGGGCACAATCGTGGTGGTCAACGCGCCGAGGCCCTCGATCTTGACCACGCATCGGTCTCCGGGGCGCATCGAACCAACGCCGGCGGGCGTTCCTGTATAGACCAGATCCCCCGGCTCCAGCCTTATCGAACGGGACAGGATTGCTACGATTTCGGGGATCGACCAGATCAGATCGACCAGATCGGCGTCCTGTCTGACCTCATCGTTCAGATATGTGCGGATGGACCCTTTTGCGATATGGCCAACCTCGGCCACAGGATGGATGGCAGCGCAAACGGCCGAGTGGTCAAAGGCCTTGCCCCAGTCCCACGGTCGCCCCAGCTTTCGTGCGGCCAATTGCAGATCGCGCCGGGTCAGGTCATTGCCGATGGCATACCCCCAGACATGATTCAGTGCCGCGTCGGGCCTGATATTGCTGCCACCGGTACCGATGGCCACGACCAGCTCGCCCTCGTAATGCAGGTTATCCGTCTCGGGCGGATAGGCAAGATGCGCCTGATCTCCAACCACCGCATCGGCGGGCTTGGTGAAAAAGAACGGCGGTTCTCGATCGGGGTCGCGGCCCATCTCGCGCGCGTGGGCGGCATAATTCCGTCCGACGCAAAAGATTCGCCGCACCGGGAATCGCGCCTGCCGATTGGCCACAGCAACCGTGGGGATGTCCTGAGGTGCAAAAACCAGTTCCGTCATAGAGGCCATTCCTTTGTTGATGTTTTACATTAGGTTCATATTACAAATAATTGTTTTAATGTGATTTACCAACATAGTTAAAGTAAATTATCAATTATTGAGGCCGGCGCTGGCGGCCGGGCTTTGGCGATCATTTTCAGGCCCATGATGCGGCGCCCTTGCAGGATCGTCAACATCGGTCTAGGCCCTAGAGCGAAAAAGACTGGACTGGATGACGCGACCATGCACTCTCCCCTCCCATTGACAAAAGACGTGGTTCTGATCGGCGGCGGTCACAGCCATGCATTGGTCCTGCGACGCTGGGGCATGAACCCGCTGGCCGGGGCGCGGCTGACTTTGATCAACCCCGGACCGACGGCGCCATATTCGGGAATGCTGCCGGGCTATATTGCCGGTCATTACGGTCGGCGCGATCTGGAAATCGACCTCGTCCGGCTGGCCCGATTTGCAAATGCGCGTCTGGTTCTGGCAAGAGCCGTGGGACTGGATCGGGTGCGTCAGCAGGTTCTGGTCGCGGGACAGGCGCCGATCTCATATGACATTGCCTCGATCAACGTCGGAATTACCACGGAAATTCCGGCCATTCCGGGGTTTGTCGAACACGCGCTGGGGGCCAAGCCGCTGGCCCGATATGCCGCGCGCTGGGCTGAGTTTCTGGAGGCGGTCGCAGCACAGGACCTGCAGGCGAATGTGGCCATCATCGGCGGCGGCGTGGCCGGGGTTGAGCTATCGCTGGCCATGATGTTTCATCTTGCCAAGTTGGGGGCAAAAAACCCCCATGTCACAGTTTTCGAGGCCGCTGAAACGCCGCTGCCGGGGATCGGTGCGGGCGCACGCCGGGCGCTGCTGGGGCATATGGCGCGGCTTGGCGTCACACTGAAAACCGACGTTCGGGTGGTTCGGATCCACGCCAACGAGGTCGAGCTGGCCGATGGATCGCGGGTCGCGACCAATTTCTGTGTTGGCACGGCAAGCGCGCGGCCGCACCCTTGGCTGGCTGAAACCGGCTTGGCAAATGAGGCCGGGTTTCTTCCGGTCGATGCGACGCTGCACTCAACCGCTGACCCGTTAATCTACGCCGCCGGGGATTGTGCCGAGATGACCCGCTCGCCCCGCCCCAAGGCTGGGGTTTTTGCCGTGCGCGAGGCACCGGTCCTCTATCACAATCTGCGCGCCGAGCTGACCGACGCGAAACGGCGCGCCTTTCATCCGCAGAAATCCTATCTGAAGCTGATTTCAACGGGCGGCAAAGGAGCCGTTGCCGACAAACTGGGCCTGCGTCTGGACGGCGCATTGCTGTGGCGCTGGAAGGATCACATCGACCGGAAATTCATGCGCAAGTTCGCAGACTATCCGGAAATGGATGTGCCGCCCCTGCCAAAAGATGCCACCCGAGAGCTGCGAATCGAGCTGGGCAAGGCGCCCCTCTGCGGCGGTTGCGGGGCCAAGGTGGGCAGCGCGGACCTGTCAACGGTTTTGGCCGACTTGCCGCACCCAAAACGCGCCGATGTCCTGTCAAGACCCGGCGATGATGCGGCGATCCTTGCCCACGGTGACGAGAGGCAGGTTTTTACCACCGACCATTTGCGCGCCTTTGTCAGCGACCCCTACCGGATGGCGCGGATTGCCGCCGTTCACGCCATGGGAGATATCTGGGCCATGGGCGCGCGCCCGCAAGCGGCGCTGACCAGCATCATCCTGCCCCGGATGAGTACGCGGATGCAGGCCGAAACCCTGCGCGAGATCATGGCCGCAGCCAGTGAAACCTTTGCCGCGGCGGGGGCTGAAATCGTTGGGGGGCACACCAGTCTGGGCGCCGAACTGACGATCGGCTATGCAATGACCGGTCTTGCGTCAGGCCCGGTGATCGAAAATTCTGGCGCCCGCGTTGGCGACGTTCTGATCCTGACCAAGCCGCTGGGAATTGGCACCATTCTGGCCGCCGAGATGCGCCTGCAGGCCCGTGGCGAATGGGTGGCCGACGCCTATAAAACGATGGAGCTAAGCCAAGAGAAAGCGGCCGATATTCTGGCCCCGATTGCCCATGCGATGACCGATGTCACCGGCTTTGGCCTTGCCGGACATCTGCAAGAGATGGCGCTGAAATCCGGGGTTCAGGCGCGGCTGGATCTGGCCAGCCTGCCGTTTCTGGACGGGGCCGGGTCTCTGGCCATGACTGGAATTCGCTCAAGTCTCTGGGAAGCCAACCGCGCGGCTGTTGCCCTTTCCGGTGAAATGCGCACACCGGCGGAAATCCTGCTGTTTGACCCGCAAACCGCCGGTGGCCTGTTGGCGGCAGTCCCGAAAAAACAGGTGAAAAGATGCCTGCAAGATTTTGAAAAGGCGGGAAAAGACGCCTTTGTCATCGGAGAGATCACGCCCGGTCCAGCCGGGATATCTTTGGCTTAGAGCGGGTTGGTGTCACCAGGTTTCCGGGTCTAGAGCGTAGGCTTATCAATCCCACCCCGGGGCGGGTTGAGCCTGTCTGCAATCTCGCTAGCCACCCGGTCAAGCGTAGCTTTGGACAGATCGTCAACGGGGATTTGCGTGATGTCATCCGTGCGGCTTCGCGCCTTGGCGTAACGCGCATCATAATGGCGTGACATCAACTGGGCTGCAAGGGCCTCCATCTGGCCCGAGTCGGCCAGCGATTGCCAGACCTCGATGGTCTCGGCGGACTGGAATCGCCGCAGCTTGTCCAGCGTGTCCTGCAGGCGTGAGCGGTCCTCAATCACGTCGGCATAGGCGGTCACCAGATAATGCGCGCGCGCCGCAAGCGAGGCGACAATTTCAAGGCGGGGCGCATTTTTCATCGCCCGCCACAGGCCCGGTGGGACCGTGCGCTCGCCAACTTTTGATGATTCAGCCTCGATCACCACTGGGCGGGAGGGGTCAATGGTGCGCATGATTTCGGCCAGCGCACCTTCGAATGCCTTTTGCGAAGGTTGCCCTCCGGCCCGGGCCCCAAAGAGTGAGCCGCGATGATTCGCCAGCCCCTCAAGGTCGATAACCTGCATGCCAAGGGCCGGAAGGCGCAGCAAGATATCGGTCTTGGCACTGCCGGTATTCCCATCGAGCAGCACGACCGGCGCGGTAAAGGGCGTGTCATAGAGGGCCTCTTTTACCAGCCGCCGGTAGGTTCTATAGCCACCCGAGATCACCTCGGCGCGCCAGCCGACCTGCGCCAGAATGGTCGCAAATGAACCGGACCTCTGCCCGCCGCGCCAGCAGTAAACCAGTGGTCGCCAGCCCCCGTCCCGGTCAATCAGGCTGTCTTCCAGATGCCGCGCCGCATTTCGGGCAACCAACGCAGCGCCGATCTTGCGCGCCTTGAAGGCGCTCTCTTGAACATAGATTGTCCCGACGCGCGCGCGCTCGGCATTTGAAAGAACCGGCAGGTTGATGGCGCCGGGGATGTGATCCTCGGCATATTCGGCGGGGGAGCGCACGTCGATCACCTGATCAAACGGGTGTTCGGCAAGATCTGAAAGGGACTTGGGTTGATACGCCATGAGGGGGGTTTTAGCCTGCGCACCAGGCAAGGGAAAGGCACTGAGGCGGGATTTCTGGACCAAAACGCGGGCGGCAAGGGCTGGTGCCGGTGATATGCGCCACACGCCAGCCGCACGTCGTTGCATAGTGCGCGCGAGCATGTCTATAGTTCAAATGATTCAAAGCGTTGTTGTCGCACGCCGTCGCACGGACCACGGCCGCAACGCGGACTCGGATGTGGGACCAATTGTGGGACGGGAACGGCACAGGCTGACGGCCATTCAGGTGAAAAACGCCGGTGACGGGCGGCTCTACGATGGCGGCGGCCTCATGCTTGTCAGAAAAGGCGGCACCGGCAAGTGGGTGTGGCGGTATTCGTTTCTCGGCCGGCGGCGTGACATGGGGCTGGGGTCGCAGAGCGCCATCACCTTGGCCGAAGCCCGCAAGATGCGCGATCGCTGGGCGGCGGTACTGGCGAAGGGCGATGATCCGATTTCCGTGCGCGATGCCGAGCGCGAAGCGGCGCGCCGGGAGATGGACAGGCAGGACCCCACCTTCGAACGCATGGCGCAGATCGTGTTCGAGGCCAAGCGCGATGCCCTTCGCGGCGGTGGAACCAGAGGTCGGTGGATGAGTCCGATCAAGCTCTACATGATTCCGGCGCTCGGGCGGAGACGCATGAGCTCGATCCACCAGTCGGACATCCACGCGGCGCTGAAGCCGATCTGGAGGGAAAAGCACCCCACCGCGATCAAGGCGATCAATCGCACGAAGATCATCTTCGAGCAGGCCCGCCTGATGGGTGTGGACTGCGACCCCTTCACGGTCGAGGCGGCAAAGCACATGCTGGGGGAGGTCGACCACAAGGTTCGCCACCTCGAAGCCATGCCATGGCAGGAGGTGCCAGCACTATACGCCAAGCTGTCCGACGAGCCAAGCGCCGTCAACCTGTGCCTGCGGTGGTGCATCCTGACGCTGGTGCGCAGCCACGGCTGCCGCGGCGCGCGCTTCGAAGAAATCGAAGGCGATATCTGGACGGTACCGGCCGCGCGCATCAAGGGGCGCAGCGCATATGTGCAGGATTTCCGGGTTCCGCTGACAGAGCCGACACAGGCGATCGTGGATACCGCCGCCGAGGTCTCGGACGACTACCTCTTTCCGGGGCTGACACGCGGCCATGTTTCGGATGTGGCACTCGGCAATGCCCTGAAGCGGGCAGGAGCATCCGGCACCCTGCACGGATTTCGGACATCGTTCCGCACCTGGGTACAGGACACCGACGCGTGCACGTTCGAGGTAGCCGAGACGATCCTCGGGCACCGGATAGGAAATGTGGTCGAGCGCACCTACGCCCGCTCGGACCTTTTGGAGCGGCGACGTGTGGTGATGGAGAGATGGGCAGCGTTCGTCACGCGGCAGCCTGCCGAAGTGGTGAAGATCGCGCGGTGACGGATTTGCAATCCGGCGGATGCCTTTGTATTTTCGGCATAATTTGTGCGGCAGACCCGCCGAACACATCGCCAACATAGCGAGAATGTGTGGCAGGCCAATTATTGCGATGCCTGAAGTCGGGAATTGTTTCGGTGTCGTTCTTGACTACTGTGTAGTTTTACGCTACATACAACCACATGAAGCCGATCACCTACAGAAAAGCCGCCCTGAAAGCCCTGCGGAAAATGCCGCGCAACACCGCCGAGCGCGTCATTGGCAAGATCGAGGAATATGCCGCCGATCCATCAGCTCAGGCCAACAATGTGAAGGCTCTCTCAGGGGTTGACGCCATCCGGCTGCGCGTGGGTGACTGGCGGGTGATCATGCATGACGGCGAGGTGTTGGACGTGCTGAAAATCGCCTCGCGCGGCAGCGTTTATTAGGAGGACGATATGAACGAGATGGTTACCATCC
>Ga0256829_1000568_pt1 | contig 36259 bp, 57 predicted proteins | sample 131447metaG_FD_185979 | JGI IMG/M metagenome (GOLD analysis project Ga0256829, IMG submission 185979) | Hydrothermal vent microbial communities from Lau Basin, Pacific Ocean - 131-447 | ecosystem: Environmental > Aquatic > Marine > Hydrothermal vents | place: Pacific Ocean: Lau Basin | collected... | reverse complement strand
CGGGGCGCGGGTGTGGGCGTTCAAGGTGGTGGACGGCGGCGGGCTGTACTCCGAATTCGCAAACGACCAGCGCCTTTACACGGACACAGCGGCAGCGTTGCACAAGGCGGGCTACGAAATAGCAGCCTGGGGCTATCACTACGGGCGCAAGTGGTTGGGGTTTGTGGGCCCTGAGCGAGAGGCGCGCGCCGTTTTGCGTGCACGTGAGATTTTGGCATTTGACACCTACTTCGTGGATGCCGAGGCCGAGTGGGAGCGCACGGCCAGAGCGGGCGACGCCACGAAACTGGTGAGGCCGCTCAAAGAGGCTGGGTTATCCGTGTGGCTGGAAAGTTTCCGCTACCCCACCCTCCACCCCATCCGCTGGCATGAGTGGGCGCGTGTACTCAACGGCGGCTGGGCACCGCAGGTTTATTGGGAGCAGGCCACCAACGCTGCAGCGCAGGTGGAACGGAGCCACCGCGAGCACATGGCAATCGCTGACCTCCCCTTCTGGCCTGTTTTCCCGGCATACTGCCGCAACGATCCGTATTGGTGCCCCACCGCGAAGCAGTTTTATGCCGCGGTTGCCAAAGCCCACGACCTGGGCGCGGTGGGCGTTGGCGCCTGGAAAGCGGAGTGGCTTTCCGCGGGCTGGCCGCTACGCAGGCCGTTTGTGGACGCGCTCAAAACTTGGCCGGATACACCACCAGACCCCGACCCGCCAGACCAAGACCCGTGCGATGTTGGAGAAGCACTGAATCTCGCCTACGACCTCAAACGCCAGGCTGATGCGCTGCTCACAGAAGTGCAGACGTTAGCGAAAGACGCTAAGGCGCTGCTCTCCGCATTGCAGGCAATGCAGAAATGAGGTGATGACATGGCGGCCAAACGGGTTACAAATGCCGAACTGCTGGCCGAACTCATCGCATTGCGTCAGGCGCACGCGGCGCGCGACGGCAGGATTGACGAAATCGCGCGCCGCGTGGAGGAGATACTGCGGGCGCAGGCGGTATATGCCGAAAGGCAAAAGGCAACCAGAGAGACCGTCAAGGCAAACGCAAAGGAAATCAGCGACCTGAAAAAGGTTGTGTTGGGAGAGAACGGCGGCAGCAAACGCAAGGGGCACGAGCAGCGCATCGCCGCTTTGGAGCGCGTCGTGGAAGGCACGATGAACACCCTCAAGCGCGCTGCGTGGATTATTGTGGCTGCGTTTCTTGCTGGCGTTGGCGGCTGGCTCGCGCATCTGGCTGGTTTCAAGTTTTGACCATTCCTCCACAAGGAGGCCCTGTGAAATTTGAACTCAAACGCACTGACATTGAGGTGCACGAACTGCGGCTGTGGGACTGGCAGCCGCAAGTGCACTTCGTAATGATGAGCGACCTGCATATTGACAGCATATGGTTTGACCGCAAATCGTTTGAGTACGATATTCGGCGCGCCCGCGACATGGGCGCGTTTGTGATTGTGGCGGGAGATATATTTGATGCGATGCAGGGCAAATACGACCCACGCCGCACCTATGACGAGATACTGCCGGATTTGCAAGGCGCTGACTATTACGACAGGCTGGTAGATTACGCTGAGGAGTTGTTCGCGCCCGTTGCGGAACGGCTTATCCTGCTCGGCTACGGCAACCACGAAACGGCGGTGCGGGAAAAAGCGGGCACCGACCTGCTGCAACGGCTGGCCGACCGTCTGCGCTCAAAACACAAGTCGCCCGTCGAGGTGGGAGGCTACGACGGTTATTTGGCCGTTGCCCTGATGGAGCGTGATGGCAAGCGCGTGATGAGCCGCCGCGTTGTCTATTATCATCACGGCGCAACGGGTGGCGCGCCGGTGAGCGTGGGCACAATTGAGGCGCACCGGCAGCGCGACATCATGGCGCACATCGTGCTCAACGGACACAACCACCGCGACTACATCAAACCCGACACAATGGAGATGATTACCACCCGCGGCGTGCGCATTCTGGAGCAGCGGTATTTCCTGCGCACGCCAGGCTACAAGGCAGCCTGGATTGGCAACCGCTTTGGCTTTGAGAAAGTCAAGCGCCACGGCGGGCGCGTGGTGGGCGCAATGCTTGTGACCATGCGGCTGGACGGCGGCCACCAGACCAAAGCAAAGCGCGTGTTGATTGAGCCGACCGATTGGAGCCGTCCCCCGAACCGCCCCTACGGTGCGCGGAAGGTGCAAAAACCCTGAAGTTATTGCACACAAGAACAGTTGTGCTATAATGTAGATGGCCAGCAGCCCAACCCGCGCCTTGAAGGCAGGCCCCGACCAGGATATACTGAAACTTAGCGCGGGCTCTGTTGAGTGTACCTGCCCTGCTGGCCTTATCCCCCGTGCCCGTTCGCGGGCGCGGCGCGGCGGCCATGAAGCCGCCCGCTTTGCCCCCGCCCGACCGTCCGCGGCGGTATCCGGGTTCACCCGTGTGGCGGGGGCTTTATTCCAAGTTTGTGAATAACGCGCGGCGTTATTAAGCGTTTTGCCCATTTCGTAAAATAAGGAGGATTGCATGGACATTAACATTTTCTCCAACAGCGCCCAGTTCATGGCGCTGGTGTTCGGCCTTGTGGAGTTCCTGAAGAAACTCGGCCTCAAGGGCAATGCCTTGACCATTGCGAGCATGGCACTCGGCGTTGTTGCTGGCGTGGTCTACCAAGTCGCGAAAATCTACCCGCAGGCCGGGCAATGGATTAGCGTCGGAGCGTTTGGCCTTGCCGTTGGGCTGGCCGCTTCCGGGCTATACGACTTCGCAAATGCACGCTGGCCGAAGAAATAGCACCCCACCCGCCCCCGCCGTGAGCGGGGGCTAACTTTCCCCCATGCCGAGCGGCAAAACCCACACAAAAATGAGCGCATGGCTGGCCGTCGGCCTCGCGCCAGTCTCCCCGACGGCTGCGCTTGGCTGCCTTTCTGGCGTGCTGCTATCGCCTGATTTGGACGTGGACGCGGGCTACTACGGCCTCCATGTCCTTCGCACCATCTGGGGGGATTTCGTCGCGGATGTGTGGTGGGCGTTCTGGCTGCCCTATGCGAAAATCATGCCCCACCGCTCTATTGCCAGCCATTTCCCGCTGCTCTCCACGGCGGTGAGGCTGGTGTATGTGCTGCTTCCCATGCTTTTGATAACTTATGCTGTTGGTTATATGACCACCGGCGCTGGTGCGCCGCTTGCGGAACAATTGTTCCGCTTCCTGACCTCTCCCCCATTCCTCAAATTCGCCGCGGGGCTGGCACTATCCGATACCGTCCACGCGGTTGCGGATGTGGTCGTCAGCGCGGTGCGTTAAATGCAAAAGCCCCCGATTTCGGGGGCTTTGTGGTTGCTGGGATTGCGGGCAGTCACACCTCTCCGCGCTCCATCGCCCGCAGAACGGCCACCGCGTTGCTCACCGTGCCCCTGCTGACGCCCACCTCGCTGGCTATCTGACGCACGGGAGGCTTATTGGACGCGGTGTAGCCATGCGCCCGCATCCACTCTATCACGCGCTGGACGCTGGGCTGGGCTGCCCAACGCTCGACATCGCTCAGCGCGTGTCCATCGCCTCCCCCATTGGACGGCTGCATTTCGGCGGGCTGTCCACCGGCGTCCACTGGGCGTCCAATGGACGCGATGGACGCACGCGCCAGGCGGCGGGCGTCGCGCTGGGAAAGTTGCAGGAAACCGGCCTCCGAGGCCAACTCCAAGTACGCCGCGGATTGTTCCCACGCGGCGTTCAGGGCGTCTTCCCACTCGGCGAGCGCGACCGCGCTGGTGGCCGCGAGGTGCCCCAGCACGGAGCCGGAGGCCCACAGCGCCGCCGTGCCGCCGAGGCCTTGGATGAGCGCCAGCGACCAGAGCACAAACCTGCCAAACGCGCCATCAGCGCCAGCGGGGAGCAGGTAGAGAGACTGGTGCAGGCCAGCGGTGGCGCTGATGGCAATAAACAAAGTTATCGCGAGCATGACTCGCTGCCGCAGGTTGACGCTGCGTCCATGCACGGCGTCATCGTGGGCGCGGATGGCCTCGTAGAGGATAACGCCGCCTTCCACAAAAATCATCGCGCCGATGGCCTCGGCTGTGGGGAGATAACCCGCGAGACCCGACGCGCTGGCGGCCTGGTGGAATGCGCCGTAGGTGCGGATTGCGATGGCAACCGCGCCAGCGGCCACGACCAGCATTGCCAGCCAAAACGCGCCAGGGATACCGCCGCGCTGGGGAGGGGGGTTGCGCGTTTCGTATTGCTGGCGGAAGTCCAGATACGCGGAATTGATACGCTCGGCGATGTTATTGCTCATGGTGCCTCCTAAAGAAACAGCGCCCCGCCCGTGAGAGCAGGGCGCTTAAGTTATCACAAGCATTACGCACCGCGCACGCGGCCTTTTGGCGTGGTGGCGCGGTGGTATTTGGGACGCTGGGGGCGGGGCGCGCTGTTGAACCACGGTGCATTTCCGGTTAGTGCGTCAATGATGATGCCAAGAGGGTCACTCTCGCGCGCCCGCTCAGGCCCGAATACGCCGTAGATAAAAAGCGGCTCCGGCAGCACGTCAAAAAAAGTTGCTACCACAAGCAGCAAGAGCATTACGCCTAAATGCTCAAACGGATGTTCTGAAAACCGCATCACGCCGCTTGGGCCTGCCGCGGCGTCTAACAGGCCGACGAAATTGGTGTAGATACTATAAAAATACGCTCCGAGGCCAGCGGCGAACAGGGTACGGTTGAGCACGCGCCCCGTGAACAGCAATTCCAGCGCCGTAATCAGGCCCACCATCGTCCATCCGAGGGTGGGGTAGCCGTTCATGATGAACCCAAACCCAGCCGCCGAGAATTTTGCGGAGAGATACCACACGGCAAACGCCGCAATTGTGGCGATAATGCGCTTGAGCGTTTCCATGCTCATCGCAGCACCCCCGCGGCGGCGAGGCTAATGACTGCTACAACCCAAATCACGAAGGCCAGGAAAACAATGCCACACCCGCGGGCAGCCTTAGCCTCAAACTCGCTCCCCCCGTCAGGGTATCTGTGCGGTGGGGGAGGAGGGGCATGACCGGTAGCGCTTTGCAGGAAACTGTAAGCGTAATCCTGCGAGGCGCGTGATTGGGTAGCCCGCGCCTCACGCGCCGAGCGCAACGCCTTGTGCGCCCACCGTGCTGGCAACCTCTGGGCGCGCTCATGGTCATCTGGGTATTCGCGCCGGTATTTTTCCACAGCCTCCATCGCGGCGCGCTCCAGTTCCGCCTGCCACCGCGGGTCGTATTCTCCCGCTGCAAGAGCCTCGCGGCGGCGGATTTCGTCATCGCGCGCTTTGGCAAGGCCGCCCGGAGGCGGCGCGTGGTCGGGGTCGTTTATGGCATCGCGGAACGCCCCGAACCCGTTGACGACCCCGGCAACAATGAAAAACAACACGCCGAAGCCGCCAAAGCACAACATTGTTCCTGGCTGCGCGATTGACCCGCCAATCAGCGCAGCCAGCGCACCTGCGATAAGCAAAAATCCTAATATGCTTTCCACGCGCGCCTCCTGTCTGCGATAAGCTGCCCAACGCTTGCGTCAGCGGCTCGCCGAAGGCGAATCCGCTGGACGTGGTGTTGGGCGGGCGTCATCGTGTTACCCTCACCCTGGCCTGCGGATTCCTCTCGCAAGCAAATAGCAAGTTTTCCACTGTTTCCAATAGTGTTTCGTAATCGCCCCACCCGTTCTTTGGGTTAAACGTCTGAAAATAGGCTGGGTTCATCTTGAGTTGCGCAAGGCTTGGCACTAAAAACATGCGTAACTGCCACGCACGGCTAATACCCAGCGTTTCCGGACGCCACATAGGAAGATACAGCCCGGCGTGTCCAGCCATCTCAGCAAGGTTGTGGGTGATGTTCTCGTGGTGAATGGTGAGGCAGTCATTCGTCTCAAGGTAAATATCCAAACTCATGGATGTTCTCCTTTCTGGGGGAAGAAGCCCGCCCAACGATTAGCTCACCGGCTCGCTTTGCGAGTCCGGTGCAGCGGGGGTTAGCCCCTGCTCGCCCTCGAACTGCTCGCGCAGCCATGCGGCCAAGCCGTCAAAAGTTTCAAAGACGTGCATGTTGGCGAAGCGAAAAAAGTTTGAGTATGCAGGGTCAAACGGGGGATGAGCAACGTATCCGTTTTTGACTTTGTTAATTTCGACTGCGTCCATCATTACCTTCCTTTGCCCACGTGGGGGCTAACGGATAGGTCAGCGGCGGGGCGGGTAGGGAAGGCTGCCCAGCCGCGAATGCGATTAGGACTTTACGGTGCCTTGGTTCGCGCGGGGCGAAGCCCCGTCCGCTGCACCGGGTGTTAGGCACGCCCGCAATTTGGACAGTGCCTCAAGCACTATCGGGAGCGGGAAATTGTTTTCGGCATCTTTCACGGCGTCAAGGATGTCTTCGTCCCACCATACTGCTGTGGTGTTTCCGGCCTCGACTGCCTGCCGCAGGGCATCTGCCGCCTTGATGACGAGGGGAAAATACTCGGTCGGCGAGGCAACAATATCTATCAGCCACGAAATCCAATTTTCGCTCCATTCCTCCGGCGGCGTATCCAAGATAATATCAATCATCATGGAGCGCAGGTCGTGGTCTTTGCCGCCGGGCTGCACTGCGGCGCAGTTGTCTTCGTATGCGAGTAGTTTGTTGAGAATATCTTTGGGTTCCATAAGCAAGTGCCTAACGGGTTTGCGTTTCACCCGCCGCCGTGTTTGCGAGAAGCGACGGGGTTGATACCGACATTGCCCGCCCACGGCGCGGCTTCTGCCACGCCGCAGGCGGTCGGGTGCAAACGCTGGTTAGGTTGCCCGCTCATACCATAGTGACGCGGCGGCGAGTTCGCGCCAGAACGTCTCTGGGTCCTCGGACAGTTTGACCTGCCCTTTGACGCCGACATCCCACATGGAGATACTGACGTCCCACCCCGCCTTAGCGGCGAAGCGAATGACAGCGGGGATTAGAGCAAATTGGCGACGAGTGTTTATTTTCGTCCACAACCCAGACCACCGATGAAACTCGAGGCCGGGAAATTTCTCGCCGAGCACATCACACAACGCGCGTGCTTCATTCTCCGGGATATTCCCATGCTCATCGGGAATGTCCGGGTGGAGATGCAAATGTAATCTCGCAGTAGAGTTCGCGCCACCGCGAACATAGCCACGATTGACAAAACCATTTTCCATGATATAGCTCCTTCGCCGTTACAAGGCCACGGTCGCGGGCAACCTAACGGTTTAGCTCACCGGCTCGGCGTCAGCCGAGTCCGGTGCAGCGGGGGTTGGGCGGCCTTTGATTGCTTCCTCAAGCGCATTGCGCGCGATGCGCATGGCTTCATTGGCCGCGTCGGTGGCATCAAGCGCTGTTTCGGTCAGCGCGGCGATGCGTTCAAGCGCCGCCGCGTAGATGTTACGCTCGCGGACAAGGCCGCGCAGTTGCGCACTGTCAATCGTGGCATTTTTGGGTAATTGCATGGTAAACCTCCTGTGTTTGGGCTTCAGCCGCCCAACTATTAATTAACCGTCAATTAAGCCGGATATACACCCCTCACGGGGCAAAATCCGGCTCAAGCGCCGCCCAGTTCAGGACGTAGACACCCGGGCGGCTCCCGTGCCGCGGGCGCTCAACAACTACGAGCCCGCGCGCAATCAGCGAGCGCAGCGCCGCCCGCATCTGGTGGCCGCCCCACTGGGCGAGCGCCTCCTGGCCCTCAATCTTCCCGCCCTGCGCGCTGATGAAGCCCGCGGCGCGCAGTTCGGTGAGGGTGAGGCGCGCGGTGGGGTGGTATGCTTTTAGGGGGACACACGCCTGCGGTTCTTCCATAGCGGCTCCTTAAACTGGCACAGCCCAGCGCGCTCTAAACACGCGCTGGGCTATGGGGGATTAGCGGGTCAGGCCGACTGCGCCCACGACCCGCCCCTGCTCGTCGCGGAGCAGGCGGCCGGGGGAGTAGACGTCCTCGCGGGCGGCAACCTGCGGGTGGCTGCGCACCAGCCCGCTCACCACGTAGATGGTGTCGGGCTTCGGCGCGGGCAAACCCTCCACGTCACCGAACTCGGTGACGAACAGGGGCACGCCCTCGGCGGCCTCGCCAACGCGCACCGCGCTGGTGCGCACGCGGGCTACCTGTCCGCTGGGGGGGACGGTCGCGACAAGACGACCGCCTTCATCATGGAGCTTCAGTTCGTGTGGGGTGAGATTGACAATCACTTTCTGCCTCCTTCGCCGTTTTACGCCACGGTCGCGGGCGGGCTACCAAAGTCGGGAAAATTCGCGCCGCGGGCATACCGCCGAAGGCGGGTCGGCTTCACATGGCGTTAGCCCGCTTTGCGAGCAGGGAGATATTTGTATTCCGCGTGTTGCTGTTCGGCATAGGCGCGCGCCGCCGCCTCACCGTTGCTTTGCAAGATGCGGCGCAGTTTGTTGCGCTCGCGGCGGTGTTCGCGGCGATAGCGCTCGCACTTGGCCTTATTGCGACCATACTTGCGGTTGATATTGTGTTTCGCCATGAGTTTCTCCTTCGCCGTTTTTCGCCACGGTCGCGGGCAGGGATATGCGGGTAGGTCGCTTCGCCCAGCCAGCCCAGACCGTTTTACAGCCCCTTTCGCACCGGCCAGTGGTGCGGGCTATGGGCTGGTTCCCCGCAGGGCGTCTTTCGTGGGGCCATGCGCCCCATCTGCCCTAATGATACACCCATTCGCCCGTTTTGTCAAGAAAATTCAGGGAAATTGATACATGAGATTTGTTGACACACAAGCGAGAATGACTTATAATGAGAACGTGCCCAATTCGGGGCGCAAATCCGAGAAAGGAGGCAGTTATGGGAGAACTCGCCAAGCGCGAAAGCGCAAACGCCCCGCAATGGGGAATTGAGGAAATCGCGCGCGCTGCCGAAATGATTGCGCGCTCCGGCCTGTTTGGCATGAAAACGCCTGAACAGGCCGCGGCGCTCATGCTCATCGCCCAGGCCGAGGGAATGCACCCCGCGGCGGCAGCCCGCGATTACCACATCATCCAGGGCCGCCCTGCCCTGCGCGCCGATGCCATGCTGGCCCGCTTCCAGCAGGCAGGCGGCAAGGTGGAATGGCTGGAGTACACCGACCAGCGCGTGAGCGCCCGTTTCAGCCACCCCAACAGCCCCAAGCCCGTAACCGTGACGTGGGACATGGAGCAGGCCAAGCGCGCCGGGCTGGCTGGCAAAGACAACTGGCGCAAATACCCGCGCCAGATGTTGCGGGCGCGGGTGATTTCCGAGGGCGTGCGTATGACATTCCCCGGCGTGGCCGTGGGAGTTTACACGCCGGAGGAAGTCGCCGATTTTGACGATGGCGAAACTGTTACGGCGGAATATCGCGAAGTGCCCGCAGCGCCCGCCCCGAAACCCGCCAAGCCCTCCCGCCCCTACGCACCCGCTGAACTGCGCGAAGCCATCCGCAAGGCGGCGGACGCGCTGGACGGCAAGCCGCTGGAAGACGGCGAAACCAAGCGCGCGGCCATCGCCGAAATCCTCGCCACCAGCGACGGCGAGGTTGCGCCCGATTTGCTGGCGTGGCTGGTGGGAGAGCGCGAACCCCACAACCTGACCGGCGCGGAAACCGCCGCCCTGTGGCGGTGGCTGAAGCCTGAGCGGGATGAGGCGGGATGGCTGCCCGACCCCGTGGCGTTGCAGGAATTGGACGCCGCCATTGCCGCGCTGAAATCCGGCGATGTGCAATTGCCCGAATAACCACCACCGAGAGGGGCGCGCTATGCGCCCCTCGCCCCATTTGGGCGCGTAACGGTTTAGACGGCAGGAAACGCCGACGCGCACCTGCCGGAAGCGGGTTCAACTCCCGCCGCGTCCACCTTCTCATAATTACTCTCAAAAACTATCACAGGAGGCAGCCATGCAAAAATTAACTGTAAAACCCGACAATATCCGGGATTTGACCAAGCGCCTTGAAGCCGTACGCGCCCGCCGCGCCCGCCTGCGCGCCGAAACCGAGGAGGCCTGGGCGCGCTACCTCGCGGCCTGCGACGAGGCCGAAGCCGCTGGCCCCGACCCCGAAACCGGCGGCATTCCGGCCAGCACCCAGCAGCGCCTGAACGCCCTCGGCGCGGAGGCCGAGCGGTTGGAGCGCCAGTACCGCGAGGCGTACCACGAAGAGGGGCGGCTTTCTGCCCAAATTTTGGGCTGGAACAGGAATGGGGCAGCGTAACACCATCGCCTTCTGCGCCCTGGCGCTTCCGGGGCGCAGAGGGAGGCGGGGTTGCCCGCCCAAATCACGCCCGCGCCGCGGGGCGAAAAAATACGCGGCAACCCGCTGGGCGTCGTTCCGGCAGCGGCACCGGCGGGGGAATTTCGGGCAGAAAGAGCGGTCGATTTCACTTCCGTATCTTGGGAAGCCCCCGCGTTGCCGGGCGCGGGGGCAAAAACAAGAGGAGGCGTAATGCGCGTGTTGGTCTGCTGCGAATTTAGCGGCGTTGTGCGCGATGCGTTTATCGCGGCCGGGCATAATGCTGTATCATGCGACCTGCTACCGTCCGAGAGGCCGGGGCCTCATTATCAGGGCGATGTGCGCGACATTTTGGGCGATGGGTGGGATTTAATGATTGCGCACCCGCCCTGTACGCGCTTGGCAAATTCCGGTGTGCGCTGGCTGCATGAGCGCAATCTGTGGGACGAAATGCGCGAGGCAGCGGAGTTTTTCAGGCTGCTGCTGGATGCACCCATCCCACGGATTGCCGTTGAGAACCCCATTCCGCACCGGTACGCGCTTGAAATCATTGGTCGCAAATACGACCAGATAATCCAGCCGTGGCAATTCGGGCATGGCGAGACCAAGGCGACTTGCCTGTGGCTAAAAAACCTTCCACCGTTGCACCCCACGAACATTGTGGCAGGCCGCGAACATCGCATCTGGAAAATGCCGCCGTCACCCCGGAGAGCATTGGAGCGGTCGCGCACCTATCCGGGCATAGCGCGGGCAATGGCGGAGCAATGGGGCACGCTTGACACCCCCGGCGGTTTGCGGTAAAATCAAGGTGCCGGATTTCCTGAACGGGAGTAGTAAAATGCCATCGCCAACAACTACAAAATACACTATCAGCCCCTGCGGGGGGCGCGCGCTTTATGCGTTGGCATTGCGCTCCTGTGCGTTTGGAAATCCGGCAAATTTCCACCTGCGCGCGTTCCCCGCGGGGGCTGGTGCGTTTAAGCCGGAGGTGTTGAGTGGGTGAGCAAAGGTTTTCTGTAGTCCCTTCCCGCGCCGTGGGTGATAAAGACATGCCAGACAATGTATTCCGCACTCTGGCAGCATTGGGGCTTTACGGCGATAAAAACGGCTGGTGTTTCCCATCGCTGCGCGCCCTTGCTGAAATCCGCGGCTTATCACGCAGCACAATTAGCCGGCACATCAAGTTGCTTGAAGAACGAGGGTATCTCAACGTGCATAAGCAGCGAAACGAAGACGGCAGTCGCGCGCCGAACTTGGTACAAATTCGCTTTGATTTCCCACCAGACAAAGACAAGAAAGGGGGTGTTGCACTTAAGGATGCAACGGGTGTTGCGCCATACATGCAACAGGGTGTTGCACTTAAGGATGCAACGTTAACGCCCCAATTAACGCCCCAAGTTAACGATAGTGGTGATGCTAACGCATCACCACGGCGCAAGCGCCGCGCTGGCGGCGAGGGCAATGCCTCGCCTTTTAAGCCAGAGAAGGCTTCTGAACAAAAAGACACGCGCGAGAGTAAAAAACCACGCGCGCGTAAAGGCAAAAAAGAAAAAGTCCCCGCCGAAATTTTGCGCGCCGCTGTGACGGCCTGGGCGGTCGTGACGGGCATCATCACGGACGCCGAAACGCCCGTGCCGGAGCCGGTGTACCCGCGCCTTGCCCGTGAGGCCAAGCGCGCGCTCACCGCGAAGCGCAAGGCGCTGGGCGGCGCGGCTTGGCCGGAAGTGCTGGCCGCGTTGCAGGCCGACCTTAGGGTTGTGTACCGCGGCTGGTGGGCGTGGGATGGGCGTGAGAGTGCGCCCGGCCACCAGCAGGTGCATGAGTTACTGGCCCGCGTGTGGGCTGGCACGTGGCCGGAGTACAAAAACCGGCCAAAAGGCAAGCGGAAGAAAACGCGCCCGGCGGCATCGGTGGAAGAACTGGCCGACGCGCTGGGCATCTAACCGAGAGGAGGCACAATGGCAACCGCAGCACCGCACGACCTGAAACTGGAAGCCGCGCTTTTGGGCGCGGTGCTCATCTCGCCCGACTTGCTGGCGGAGATTGATCTGCCCGCGGAGGCGTTTTTCAGCGGGCGGCACCGCTGGATTTGGGAGGCAATGAAACGCCTCGCGGCCCGCGGCGAGGCTGTGGACACCCTGACGCTGGAAGCCGAGTTGAAATCCCTCGGCAGGCTTGGCGACGCTGGCGGGGTTGTGTATCTCGCGCGCCTGGCCGCTACGCCGGTTTCCAGCCTCAACGCGCCGGATTACGCGGCACGGGTGGTCGACCTATGGAGACGCCGCCGCTATTTGCAGCAGGCCGAGCGCGTAGCGAAGGCCGCGTATGACCCCGCCGCCGACCCTTCCCGCGAGGCCGAGGCGTTTTTAGCGATAGCCCAAGATGGGCGTGGGGCGGCCCAGGCTGTGCATGTGAGCGTGGCCGTCAACGAGGCCATTTCCGCCGCGCACCACGCGGCAGAACACCCGGATGAGGTGTCCAAGATATTCTGGGGGCTGCCAAAACTCGACCGCCTTTTTATGGCCGAGGGCGACCAGATGACGATTTTGGCGGCGCGGCCTGGGGAGGGGAAGTCGTCACTTGCGCTTACTGCCGCCATTCGCTCGGCACGGGCCGGGCGGCGTGTGCTGCTTGTATCGCTGGAGATGGCCGCGAAGCAGTTGGGGCAGCGCGTGGCGGCGCAGGTTTCTGGCATCCCAATCCCGAAAATTCGGCGCGGCAAACTTGGGGAGGAGGAGTGGGAGGCGCTCCATCGTGTGCCGCAGGAACTCGCGCAATTGCCGCTGGAAATCCTACACCTGCCCGGCGCTACGCCCGCGGCGATACTGGCAGCCGCCGAGCGTTTCAAGGCGCGGCATGGCGGTATTGACACTCTCATCCTGGACTATTTGGGGTTGGTTAGTATCCCCGGCGCGGTCAAGCCCTACGACCGCGTTTCCAGCGCGTCACTGCAAATCCGGCGGGTGATTGGCAGGCTTGGCGTGTATGGCCTTGTGGTACACCAACTCAACCGCAAAGTTGAGGAGCGCATGGACAAGCGCCCCAACATGGCCGACCTGCGCGAGAGCGGGCGGCTTGAGCAGGACGCCGACGATATTTTCTTTATCTACCCGCGGCCAGACACCGAGCGCGACCCGCGCGACAAATTCGCGCATTCGTGCCTGTGGGTGGAAAAAGTGCGGCAAGGCCCGGCGTGGTGGCATGTGCCGATTAGCCGCATCCAGCACACGACGGAAATTGTCCAGAGCACCGATGAGTGCCCGGATAAAGACACAGTTGATTTGTCCGATGCCGTCAAAGGATTTTGACCCCAACCAACAGGAGGCGTACCAATGACAGACCAAACCACCTTACCCTGCGGCTGTGTCGTTTCCGGCGGCGTGGCCGTGTACGAATGCGAGGAGGCGTGTCAGATAAGGCGTCTCGTCGCACAGTCGGAAGCGAGGTACTTCACTGCGCTTGCGGAAGGCCCGCGTCGGGACGTGCGCGGGCGTGCGATTGCCGTGAGGGTGGCGCGGCAGATGTACCGCGAGCATCTGATGCAAGGTTATGCTAATCTTGTTTCGGAGGAGGCTGTATGAGCGAATACCGTCTTTACCACGGCGACAGCATGGAAATCTTGCCTCGCCTTATCGCCGAGGGTGTGCGCGTTGATGCGGTGATTACCGACCCGCCGTATGGGATGATTGCGCCAGACTGGGATGTTCGCCCAGATCTGGAAGCAATGTGGGACGCATTCCACTTAGTGCTTGACAAAAATGGCGTAATGATTATTACCGCCGTTCCTCCATTCTCTGCGCGACTGATTGTTTCAAACGAAAAAGAATTTAGGTTTGAGTGGTGCTGGAACAAAATAAACGGTGCAAATTTCCTGAACTTGAAGAAATACCCATTCCGCACCACGGAGCGAGTGCTTGTGTTCTCTCCGACTGGCAATTTCACATTTAATCCTATTCGTGTGTCTCGCACACCAGCGTCGTTACAGCGAAGCCCGAAGGGAATAGAGCACATCATTAGTAAAGGGGTTGGGCATAGTGCTGAGCATTACGATATACCCATTGCCCCTACGACCACATTGGCTGCTGATGGGAAAAAGCACCCTGTGGATTTGGTCACTTTCGGCAAACACGAGAGCGGAGAAAGGTATAAGTATTCTCACCCCACGCGCAAACCAGTTGCCCTAATGCGATATTTTGTGCTCACCTACACTAACCCAGGAGATACTGTAATTGACCCGTTCATGGGCAGCGGCACAACTGGCGTGGCGTGTATGCAAACAGGCCGCAATTTCATCGGCATTGAAATAGACGAGCACTACTTCAACATCGCCAAGAAGCGCATTGAAGACGCCGCCCGCCAGCCGCTCCTCTTGCAACCCCAAGGCGGGAGCGAAGCAACAGCGGCGCAACTGCCATTTGAGGAGGTGCAATCGTGACCGTGGCTATTGCAATCACTTTTCCGTGTGGCTGCCGCATCGTGGACGGCATTTTGCAGCCGTGCCCGCGTGCGGCTGCGTTGTACCGCGACCTTGTGGCGGCGCGGGAGGGGCGGCGCGCTGGGCGCGTGACGATGGACGCCGAGCGCGTGGCCTACACTGCATTTGCGGCGCATCTCAATTTTGCCGAGGTGCAGGCGGTAGATTATGACGAGCGATAAAGCCCCCAAACACCACTGGAACTACCGCCTCATCCGGCACGTGTGGCCGACGGGTGAGGTGACGGTGGGCATTCACGAGGTGTATTACACCGACGGAAAGCCTACCAAGTGGAGCAAATACCCTGTGCCCGTGGCTGGCGAGGATGCAGAAGAGGTGTTGCGCATCCTCAATGACATGCGCCAGGCCCTCGCCAGCCCGCCCATGACCGTGGAGGTGGAAGATGAGCAAGAAGCGCAATAACCCCCAACCACAAACCCCGCTGGAACTGGCGGCCCGTGGCGCTGCGTTTACGCTGACCCACAACAGACGCGGCGAATGGGGTATTCGGCTGGTAGACCACATGGGCGCCAGCGAGGCATTTCTTGCGACCACCCTCGCCGAGGTGGTGGCGTGGGCAGAACGGTATCTTGACGAGGAGACGGCCCGATGAGCGCCCAGCAAGTCCTCTTTGATGTCGCCCCAGCAGTCCAGCCGCCGCGCTGGGGTGAGAAGGTGCGCTCGCTATCGTTTGACGAGCGCGAAATCATCAGATGGATTATGTTGCTGCACAATGACGGTCAGCCGTTTGACCTTGACCCAACATACAGCACCGGCCGGTTTTGGGAAGGGCTACCAGAGCCGCGGCTGAAAATGGACATTGCCCCGCAAGCGCCCGGCGTGATACAGGCCGATGCGCGGGCCTTACCGCTGGAAAGCGGCAACGTGGGCAGCATTATGTTTGACCCGCCTTTCGTGGTTGCACCGTCAGCTCGGCCTGGGATTATCCGCGAGAGGTTTTCCTGTTATCTCAATGTGCCTGCGCTTTGGGCGTTCTATCGCGGCGCGCTGGTTGAGTTTTGGCGCGTGCTCCGGCCGGGCGGTGTAGTTGCGTTCAAGTGCCAAGACACCGTGAGCGGCGGGATAAACTACATGACCCACGCCGCGGTGATTGCGATGGCGCAGGAAATCGGCTATTACGTCAAAGACCTGTTTATCCTCGCGCGGCGCAACGTGTTGTGGTCGCCCAACATGGCTAACCAGCAGCATGCCCGCAAGACGCACTCGTATTTCATCGTTTTGGTGCGTGGTGATGAGCGCCGCGCCGCGAAATCCATGATTTGCGGAGGAGGAAAATGAGCGAAACCACGAAACACTACCAGGAGGCCATTGTGGGCTTTGTGGCAGCCCGCGGATACCGCGCCGGCTACACCGGCGCCGAGTTTGCGGTGCGCCAAGCCCTCAAACTGGCGGAGGAAACCACCGAGGTTGTAGCGGCCTTCGGCGCGGCGCTGCCCGCTGAGGTGCGGGAGGCTGCCGATGTGCTGGGTAAGGCTGCGCGGCGGTATTTTGACGCCGGTTTCCCGCATGGCTACAGCGCGGCCGCGCCGACCGATGACAACCTGCGCGCCGCGCTGGCCGAGGCTGACGATGTTATGGTCGTACTGGCGTGCCTTGCCGAGGGCGCGGGGGATGCCGTGGGCGAGCGCCATGACCTGATGGAGGGGGCGCTTGCGAAAGCCCGCGCGGATGTGGCGCGGGGGAGGCGAGGTGCATGATGGCGGCGCGGTGCAAGAGGCGGATGATGAAGACCTGCCCGGTGTGCGGGCGGGTGTTCGTGACCCATGATAGCCGCCGCCGGTACTGCTCGGCGGAGTGCGCGCAAGAGCATGTGCGGGCGAGCGCGCGGCTGTACTCGCGCAAGAGGCGGATGGTGCAGCAGGGCGGCGAGCATGATTTTGTTCTTGTTTCCGACGCCCTGCCGCTGGAAGAGGGCGGATTCCGGCCCGGCGTGGAATTTTCTACCCGTGAGGTGGCGGCGATGCTGGCCGAGCGCGCGCTGGTGCCAGGCACGCGGCTGCGCTCCGCGAAGCGCGCTCATCTGGGCGTGCTGACGGTGACGGTGGTTGACGACGGCGACCGGTTGGCGCTGGCTGACGAGAGCGGGCGCGTGGTGATGTGGCCCGCGCATGGGGTTGGCTGGCGCTGGGCTGCTGAGGTTGTGGAGGCGGCGGGATGAGCAAAAGCGGGCTGGAAGACCTGTTCGCGTTGCAGGCCACCGCGCTGGGGTTGGCCGATGGGATGGTGCGCGAGTACCGTTTCCACCCGTCGCGCCGGTGGCGGTTTGATTTCGCTTGGCCTGACCATATGCTGGCCGTGGAGGTTGAGGGGGGCGTGTGGGTGCAAGGGCGGCACAACCGCGGCGCGGGCTTCCTGGCCGACATGGAGAAATACAATGAGGCCGCTATCCGTGGTTGGCGCGTGCTGCGCGTGGCTGGAAAGCACATTCGCGGCGGCGAGGCTATGGCTTGGCTTGAACGCGCGCTAAAAGCACGTGGTACAATGTAACTGCCTCCTTTTGGTGGGGGAAACGCCGCGGCGGGAGCGATACCCGCCGCGGCTGCATTTAAAAGCAAAAAGCCCCGCCCGTGCGGGCGGGGCGGGAGGGCATAAGCTGCACGCTGTGTTGGGTGGCTCATAGCAAGCCGTCTGGCTCGTCCATGTACTCCCCGCGCACAACGGCGCGGGCGTACGTGATTGCCTCGCGAAACATTCTCTCGTCGCGGGGCATTTTGAAATAAGGTTTGTCTACCGCTTCGGTCTCGCGCGTGATGAACGCGGCGACCCACACGCCGGTAGGCAGGCTCTGGGTGTCAAACCTGACACCCACGCACGGCTCATCACTGAGCCATGCGATGTCCTTGATAAAAATAGTTGCTGTTGTCACTTTTTCCTCTCCTCTCACCGCCGTTGTCCCTGCCCGGCGGCTGTGGGTTCCCCGGCAGGGCGGGGAATTTGCGGTTCTAGAAATCAACAATCACGAAGGTTGGGAGCGCCCCACGCCGCAGCGCCCACCGCTTCACGAGGCGCTCGGCCTCGTGGGGGAGGGCGGAGACGGTGACATCATTGGCGCGACGCGAAGCGTAGCGGAAGCGGCGGGCAAAGCGAGCAAACGACTGAGCTGTTTTCGTGTCGTTGAAGCGGATAGTAGTCATTTCTGCCTCCTTTAGGGGTTTCGCTTGCTTTACTGTCTAAATTGTACAGTAAGACCCCCGATTTGTCAAGGATTTTCCGCCAAATTCCCCGACCAATTTCCCCCAGTTTGGGTTTTTTGATGCGAAATTCATAAAAAATACCCCGCCGGAGCGCGCCGCGGGGGTGAAAATCAAGAACGGATGTGCTATAATGGGAGTATGAGCGCAATTACCTGGAAACCTATACGCGTCCGACTGCGCGACTTGGAGCCGTGGGAGCGCAACCCGCGGAAGATGAGCAAACGCGCGGCCGAAAAGTTGATAGAGGGCTGGCGAGAACTTGGGCAGGCGGAGACCATTGCAGTTGGGCCGAATGGGGAAGTGTATAATGGTCATCAGCGGCTTTCTGTGTTGAGCGCCGCTTTTGGTTATGATTTTGATGTTTGGGCTTTGCAATCAAGCCGCCCGCTGACCGAGGCTGAGCGTGAGCGCCTGGTGCTGCTGCTGCACGCGGGCGCGACCGGCGGGTGGGACTGGGACGCGCTGGCAAATTGGGACGCTGAAACCCTGATGGATGGGGGAATTGATGAGGCGCTTCGGGATGTGCTCAAAACAGACCTCAAAGCGATTGACGAGTTGCTGGCGAGTACTGACGCTGATGAGGATGATTTTAGTGCGCTTCTTGATGCTGATGATAGCGTGGTAGAGAGGGCCAGTGATATTGTGTACCCGTCCAGCAATGAATTTGGCATACCAGACCTGCGACCAGACATGCAGGCGACGGAATTTGAAGCGCCGTTCTTGATCTGGGGCGCACAGGCGCGGCGCATGAAAGCGGCTACTATTGCGTTTTATACCGATGATTACCGTTTTGAGCGGCTGTGGCGAGAGCCAGGAGGCATTTTCTCGGCGCAGCCTGTCGCTGTTGTAGAGCCAAATTTTTCGTGTTACGCCGAGATGCCGCGCGCTGTGTGCCTTTGGAATATCTACCGCAAGCGGTGGCTGGCGCGGTGGTGGCAAGAGCGCGGCTTGCTGGTGTGGGTTGACTTAAATGTGAACCCGCGCCATTACCGCGACGCTCTTTTGGGTGTGCCGCGGGGCTGGAAAGCGTATGCTTCCCGCGGCAATTCGTCAATGCTGGACGCTCTTGACAAAGAGCACGCGATGGCAGCCGAACATGCAGGCGGCGAGCCGCTGTTTCTGGTGTACGGTGGCGGAAGTGCCGTAGAGCGGCGGTGCGTAGAGCGCGGCTGGCTGTATGTCGGCGAAGTAATGTCGCAGAAAGGAGACAACGATGGCTAAGGGAAGCGGTGGTGCCGGGAGGGGGCGCAGCAAACGGAAAGTATCAATTCTTTTCGCCGGATGGAACGCAAGCGAAACCCCCGAGGCTTTTATGCGAAAACACGGAATAAAAGGGACGCTGAATGAGGATTGGGGAGAGGTGGTAATTCCAAAATCTGAAATCGCCGCTGCAGCAGATGTTATCGTGGATGTTGATGGAAAGAGGATAGAGATGAGTGGCGCGGTGCTGAAAAATGGCCTGTTTCTCCCTGGTTCTTTCAACGCTGCGTATTTTGAGGATGCAACGAAATTTAGTTGGATGATGGACTCCTACGGTGGGCGTTCCGGGGTGGTGGCGATACCCACCAAAGGAATGTTGCAGATAGTGAATAAATACGGTGAGCGGCGCTATTCTAACAGCCGCGAGATTCTTGATGTATTTATTACTGATAGGTCTTATGGTTGGCACTATCCCTGATGAAGATTTGGCTGGAGCGGAATTAATCGGATAAATCGGAGTTTTCGGCATGGCGAAAGGGAGGCGCGGTTACGGCATGGATGAAGTCCTTGCGGCGATAGAGGGCAGCAAGGGTATTGTGTCGTATGTCGCGAAAAAACTTGACTGCGACTGGAACACCGCGCGCAAGTATATTGACAAATGGGAAACAACAAAGGCAGCCTTTGCCGCCGAGCGTGAGGTTGTCTTGGATATGGCCGAGATGGTGTTGGTAAAGAAATTGACGGAAGAAGATGAGGGCACGGCTAAATGGTTGCTGAATTATCTCGGGCGGCACAGGGGCTACGGGAAAGCGATTGACATTACCACCGGCGGCGAGCCACTTCCCGCGCCCACCGAGCGCATCATCGTGCGCGAGGTGATACGAGAGACCGACACCGGAGAGAGGGGCGATGGCAACGGGTGAGCGCGTGCGCGAGTGGGTATTTGACCTGCCGCTGCAAACTGAGGCGGAATTGCGCCTGTTTGCGCGCCACGCGTTCGGCATTACTATCCCCGACACCCGCGTTTGTGAGCACCACACCACGCCCTGGCGGGCGTTTGCCGATGCGTTTTTTGCGCGCTATCCTGTCACGGTTTGGAAAGCATCCCGCGGCTTCGGCGGGAAGTCGCTGCTGCTGGCGCTTCTGGCGACCGTGGAGGCCGCTGCGCTCAAAGCCAGCGTCACCGTGCTTGGCGGCAGCGGTGAGCAGTCCAAGCGCGTGCTCAACTACATGCGCGACTTCTGGGGCTACGAGAGCGCGCCGCGAAACCTGCTGGTGGGCGATGTGGCGCGGGAAATGCGCTTGGTGTGGGGCAACCGCATCACGGCGCTGATGGCATCCCAGGCATCGGTGCGCGGGCCGCACCCCCAGCGGCTGCGGCTTGACGAGGTGGACGAAATGCGGCTGGACATTCTGGACGCTGCCCTCGGCCAGCCCATGAGCGCGCCAGGCATCCCCTCGCAGGTCGTCATGTCGTCAACGCACCAATACGCCGACGGCACAATGAGCGAAATCCTGCGCCGTGCCGCCGCGAACGACTGGCCGGTCTATGAGTGGTGCTGGCGTGAGACCAGCAACCCCGTGGACGGCTGGCTATCGCTTGACGAGGTGGAGCGCAAGCGCGCCCAGGTGCCCGCGGGGATGTTTGAGGTGGAGTACGATTTGCAGGAACCCGCGCCGGAGAGCCGCGCCATCGCGCCGGAGGCGGTGGAGCGGATGTTTGACCCCGCTCTCGGCGTGTACGAGGGGCGCGTGGGCGAGGTGATTGAGGCCGAGCCGCCAGACCCCAACGGCCAGTACGCCATTGGCGCAGACTGGGCGCGGAAGCAGGATTACACCGAGATTGGTGTATTGCGAACAGATGTTCGCCCCGTGCGGCTGGTGTGGTTTGTGCGTGTCAACCGTGAGCCGTGGCCGCGGATGGTGGGGAGGTACGATGAGGCGGCGCGGCGGTATCATGTAATACCAGACGCGGCGCACCACGATGGCACGGGCGTTGGTGATGTTGTGGACGGGTTTATGACTACCAAATCGGTGCCTGTGATGATGGTCGGCAAGCCGCGCAACGACATGGTGAGCAATGTCATCGCCGCGATTGAGGCGGGCGAGATAGTCGCGCCGAAAATCCGCTCGCTGGAAGCCGAGTTGCGTTATGCCAGCGTTGACGACGCTTACTCCGGCGGGAGCGGCCACCTCCCCGATGGGCTGGCGATGCTGGCGCTCGCGTGGATGGGTGCGCGGGCAAAAGTCGCTGCTGGTGGTATTATTTGATTGGAGGTTGCGATGAGTGTAATTGACACTGTGCGAGAGAGCGTCGCGAAGTGGCTGCTGCGCGGTGTGTTGCAGCAGTATTGGGGGGCAAAATCATTGGGCGTTGAGCCTAAAGACCCATTGGAACGCGTCCAGATGGCGCGGGTGTACCACAACCGCAGCCAGAAGGTGGCGCTCACAAAACGGCAGAATGAATGGATGCGCCGCCACACAAACACCATCGGCACGCGCTACGTCACCAATGTTTGCCGCGTGGTTACGCAGGAATACCGCAGCCGCCTGCACCTCGACGGGGTAGGCGTGGCTGGAGACGTGGAGAAGGCCAACGAGGAAGCAGAAGCGCTTCTTGCGGCTTACGCCCTGCCCGCGGCGGTGCAACGCGAACTCTACGAAACCGCGCTGGTAGACGGTGTGGCGTTTTTGTTTACGGATTACACGCCGCCCGCGGAGGGTGAGCCATTTGGCAGCGTGAAATACAGCGTTGAGCGGCTGCTTGTGCCGGAAACTTTCGGTGGCGATGGTGAGGGCATTGTGCCGATTTTTGAGCAGGGCGACGACTACCCCAGCGCGTTTTGGAAAGTGTGGCGGGCAGAAATCCCAGACCCGCGGCTTGAAAACGGTGGGATGATTACAGCCACATTCCGCCGCGAGTATCACACGGGCTACATTGCCGATTACGTGATACTGCCGGGCGAAAACAAATTGCTACCGTGGCCGGACAAGAAAACCTATATCACGCTGTGGACATGGCACCCCAACGGCGAGCAGCAGCAGGAAAACGGCAACGCGCCCGATGCCCGAGGCGTTCCCCTGCCCCCGCCCATCAGCGCGTGGGCGCTTCCAGACATGCGCAGCGCGCTTGACGATGTGGTTCCGTTGCAGGCCATGTTGGACAAAGTTTGGGTCAACATGATGATGGCCTCGGATTGGCTGGGCAGCGGGATGGTTACATTCATGGGGTGGATACCCACGGCTGACGGCAAGCCGCTGTCCAGCGACCGCAGCAACTTGCTCATGCCCGTGCCAGGCGATTATCTCTACACCCTGCGCCCGCCCAGCGAAGCCCAAGTGAGCGTGACATTCCCGACGACCGTTGACGGCCTCTTGGCGCTGGAAAGCCGCGTTATCTCACGCTTGTCGTCTATCACGGGCATCCCTCAAAGCGCGTTCATGGACAGCCGTCAGGTGGCCGCCGAGGGAACGCTGAAGCAGCAGGAAAGTGCGTTGTTGGCCCGCGTTGGCGACATTCAGGCTTCGTTTTCCAGCGGCGTTGAACATTGGGCACGCGGGCTGCTGGCGCAAATTGTGGCGTTCAGCGGCGAGGCGCAAACGTTGGAGCAATGGGATGGGCTGCGTTTCTTCCCTGTGTGGCGCGACCCGCAAACCCGCAACGAGGCCGAGCAGGTTGGCCTGGCTGTAGCGAAGAACGAGAAACTGGGCGTGCCGCTGGAAATGGTGTTGAGCGAGGCAGGTTACACCAAAGACCAGATAGACGTTATCATGCGGTCTCCATTTGCCCAGGCCATCATCGCCGAGGCCAAAGCCCGCATTGCGGCAGCGGAAGAGCAGATACAGTTAGGGAGTGGGTAGCCATGAAAATCGTGCAGCGTTTGAAGGCTTGGCGTTCCCCTTTCAATCCCTTCTATGACCCAGCCGAGGCGCTGAAAGCGCGCATGGATGAGGCAATGCTGGCCTATGCGCGGGAGATGCAGGCCATCTTTGCCGACCTTACCGAAGGAATGGAAAGGGAGTTGCCTTACTTCATTGAGCGGCTGAACCAGTTGGCAACCGCCAGCCTGTTGCCAGAAGGTATAGGCGAGGATGATGACAGCGACCAGTAACCCCCTTGCGATTGCTCATCGTGAAGCAGGCCATTACCAGCGCAGGCTACTGGATGTGCAGCGCAAGGTATTTGGCAAGCGCGGCGGGCTGGCGGGCTGGAACCGGCGTTGGATTGCCGAAGTGGGCGATGCGTTACGCACCGGCGGGCTGCGTGAGGCCATGCGCGTCCACCAAGCCATGCGCCCTGCATTTGAGCATGATGTGCAGGCATGGATGGGCGCGGCGCAGTCTGTTGGGGAGGCTTTAGGGCAGGCGCAGGTGGAAGCCTACCGCCTCCCCAGCGATGGGAGCGTGCCTCTTGTGGGGCTTGAACACACTGCGGTGAAACCAGAAGACCTTATTGCCCTCCCCGTTGGCCGGTATGACTTCGCGGGCTTGCTCTTACAGCAGGTAGGGCGCAGGCCGCCCGATGAGGCTGTGCAGCGGCTAAAAAAGGCCAAACCCCTTGACAAGGCACGCGGCGACTTGGCCGTATTGATACCAGAGGCCGCCGTGCTGGGCGTGCTGATGTGGCTGTTGGGTGGGCTGGCGAAAAGCGGCCAGTTGCACCTTGCCGCGGGTGATGAGTTTGTGTGGGGCAAGCAGGCCGTGGCCGCCATTGACGCAAAGACCACGGAAACCTGCCTGAATGTGCATGGGCAGGTGCAGCCCTTTGACAAACCTTTTCGGTTGGTGGGCGAGCCGAAGTTTGCGAGCAAGATTGACTTCCCGCCGTTCCACTGGCATTGCCGCACTGTTTTTGTTCTGTACCATCCCGATTACGATGATGGCCTTACGGCGCAGATGCGCGCTGCTGCGCGTGCTGAACTGGCAGCGCGCCCCGGAAGCGCGCACCCCCGACCGTCAGGGGCTTTGGGGCATTGAGGAGATGCGGGCATGGCAAAGAGACAGACCGTTATGGATGTTTTACAACAGGCATTATCTGAAATTGGCGAGCCTGTTGAGTTTGTTGCGGTTGAGGTAAGCGACACTGAACACCTTGTGGGTAAGTGGCGGCGCAAGAAAAGATGGCTGCAAGTAAATGAAGGCCGTGCAATTCCAATGACGCCAGATATGGAAGAGGTTTTAGGCGCTTCTGTGTGTGACACTGCGTATTCAGGAATTACGATTATGGCATGGACGCGCTCATTTGTTCTGGTATCAAACCTGTGTGATGGTGCGTATTGGGAGTTTGTATCTGCCAGACGAACCCCTACTATGCGGGCGTAGGCTAACTGGCAAACCGGCGGTCTCCAAAACCGCATTTGGGCGTTCAAACCGCCCCGCCCGTGCTGGACACATTCGCATTTGACAAACCTTTTTGGAGGTGCTACAATGGGTAAGAAGAAGAAGCGACAAGACTTCGCCGAGGAAGAAGACTTGGAAGAAGGCCTGGAGCCTGAAGCCGAAGACGAAGGCGAAGACATGGGGGAAGGCGGCCAGGAGCCGCGTGACGAAAAGCCCCAGGAGGGCGACAACCAAACCGAAGACGATGGGCGCATTGACATTGAAGCCTTGCCTGATGATGTGAAGGCCGCGTTCAAGAAGATGTTGGCGCAGTTGCGGGAGAAGAACCGTGAGGCGCGTAACCTTCGCAAGCGGCTTGAAAAGTTGCAGAAGGGCAAGGGCAAAGAAGGCGATGACACCCAAGCGCCCCCTGCCAAGGGCAATGAACCCAGCGCGGAAGAGAGCGAATTGCTGAAACGCTTGGAGCAAGCCGAGCGGGAGCGCAAAGCCCTCTTGGAGCGCGTGAGGCAGCAGGAGTTGAGCCAAGCCATTACCGAGGCCGCGGTTGCTGCCCACTTCCGGGAAGATGCCCTTGAAGAGGTGGAAGCCCTGATGCGCCTGAAGTTGGGCGATGACCTTTGGGATGTGGAAGGCGGGGTTGACAAGGAAGCCATTGCCGACTTCCTTGAAGACCTGAAGGAGCGCAAGCCCTACCTTCTGAAACCCAAGAAGCAGAAGAAGCCCAAAATCAACGATGGCGCGGGGCGCAAACCTGCTCCGTCCAACGAAGACGATGAGGAACGCCGAAAGAACCTTGCAATTCGGTTTGGGCTGTAACCCTTATATTTTTGTTGGCAACAAAACCCTTTGACATGACCTTTGGAGGTATGCAATGGCTGTTGTAAGCAAGACTGCTGCGCAAGTACACCCCCTTTCCGTGTCCCGTTCTCCCCTGACCTATGTGGCTGGGGAAGACATGAGCGCGGGTGATGTGGTGTATGAAGGCGCTGATGGCAAGATTTACAAGGCGTCCAATGACACTGCCGCCCATGCCAATGTGATGGGCGTTGTAGTGAGCGGGCGCGCCGATGGTGTGGTGAAAGCCGGTGATGCTGTGGATGTGGCGTTTGATGGGCTGGTGTCTGGTTTCTCTGGCACCCCCGGCGCGATTGTCTATGTTGGCGCCAGTGCTGGCACCGTTGAAGACGCTGCTCCTGCTGCGGCCTCTGGGCTTTACAAGTTTGCTGTGGGCGTGTTGCACAAGCAAGGCTTGTTCCTGCGCTTGGCCGCCGAGCCTGAACAGGTATAAGAGAGGTGAAATATGGCTATCCTTGGCATGAATGACCTGAAACGCGTTGGCCTGCCTTCTGCGTGGGATGCAAGCGAGGTTTTGAAAATCCGTCTTGCGAGCGGCGAAACCTTTGCTGACTTCATGCGCGACCTGCGGGCTGCGCTGCCCCTCATCAACCAAGGGCTGGTGAGCGGCGAATTTGGCTGGATTGGCCGCCTTGTGGCTTTTCAGAATGATGCCACTGTGTCTTATCCGGTTGGCACCAATGCGAGCGGCGTTCAGCCCTCTTCCGAGTACGCCGACCCTATCCCTTACCGCGGCAAGGTGAGCGGCCACATGCTGCCCATCCAGCCGTGGGAGCGGGCTTTGGGCTGGACGATGCAAGGGCTTCGCAAGTCCAGCACCCAGCAATTGGACGCTGACGTGCGTTCCGCCGTGACCGACATCAAGTTGAAGTGGCAGGTTGACGCCCTGCAACGGTTTTTCCAGATTGAGGCCGACACCGTGGGCGGCAGCGGCAAAAGCCCCGGCTTTGCCGACGGCGGGCTGACCATTGCCGACTATGCGCCCCCGCCTTCCCCGCGTGGCGAGAAGTTTGACACGACCCACATGCATTACCTGCGCTATGCTGCGCTGGACGATGCGACAGTGCGGGCTGCAATCTACCATCTGTGGGAGCACGGCCACCGCAAGCCCTACTCCATCATTGCGAGCGAGGCCGACCGTTCTACTTGGGCTGGCCTGACCGGATGGATTAAGCCCGCGGTGCCGGGCGTGCAGATTGCGTCCACCGAAACCCGCGCCCTTTCCCCTGACCTGACCCCCTACGATGGCTATTATGACAGTGGGGAACTGGGCTTGGCGCAAGTGCTGTTCAGCCCGTTGGTGCCTGCTGGCTACTTCGGCGTTTACAAGGAGTACAACACCCTTGACCCGCGCAACCCGTTGCGTGTGCGCTGGGATGTAAATCTTGGGGTTGGCTGGCAGTTGTGGCCTGGGCGTGACTTTGGCAAGCGCGCGCTTGCCATGTTCTACACCGAATACGGCGTAGGCATTGGCGAAGACCGCACCAATGGCGTGCTGGTTTACATCGCCGCTTCCGGTTCCTACGTGACGCCGACCATCGGGTAGGTAGCACCTTCTGACGGGGCGGGGTGATATGCCCCGCCCCAATGCGAGGCAGCGATGGACTACATCAAGACCAAAGCGGGATTGCCGAACACCTGTTCCAAATGCGGCGCTCCCATTATGGGCGAGTGGTATGCGGAAAGCATAGACCACGCCCGCTCTGGGCTGGGGCTGTGTGCTAAGTGCGCTGGGAAGAGTGAACAGGCCCAGAAGCCGCGCCGCAAGCGCAAGAGCACGCGGGAGAGGTGAAATGGCAAAGACGCGCGTTGTGTTTGGCAAGCCGCTAAAGGGGCGCAAGGCAATCTACCGCCGGAGTGTGCGTCAGCAGATGCCGAAATCGTGCTTCTTGCAGCCAGGCAAGCGCGCTTACCCAATCTGCCCTGCCAACAGCGCGAAGAGCGGAAAGCGCGTGGTGGATTGCCGTCTTGTGAGCGCGGCGAAAAAGCGCGCGGCGCAGCAACACCAGCGAGCCGTGGCCTCAAAGGCCGCGCGGCTTGAAGCGCGCTACTGCAAACGGAAGTGAGCCATGACCTTCACCTACGACGCCAGCCAGTTGCAAACGAGCATGCTCATGCGGATGCGCATGGAGTTGGACGACACAGAGAGCGGGCGCGGCGTGAAGCCCAACGGCGGCAACCTTCAAGATGAGGAACTGGAAGCCATCATCGCCGAGGCCGGTGGAGACTTCTACACCGCAATGGCAAAAACATGCCGCCTGCTCGCGACGCAATGGGCGCGGTACGCCGACGTGAGTGCAGGCAAGACCAGCGAGCGCGCCTCGCAGGTGAGCATTCGCTACCAACAGCGCGCCGCGGAGTACGAGGCGCAGGCCGCAACAGGCGGCGCGTCGGCTTTCTCAGGTGGTGTTGCTGGCAGCGTGTACGCTGGCATTGTCAACGACTGGGAAACCGACGACGTGGTGAATGGCGAACAGACCATGACCTACGGCGGCGAGTACGGAGGGTAGCATGGGTGCAGCGTTGCGGCGCTTGGCGACGATGCAAGCGATAGCGAGCGACAAAGACGGCACGAACACAAAATCGCCGTTCCAAGCCACGCCGCCAATGCCGCTTGACCCCATGCTCGCGCAGTCCTACCAGTCCATCCGGTTGGTGAGCAAGGCGTTTGAGACCTATACGCCAGACACCGCCGCGGAGGTGGAAGAGGGCGACCGGCTGGACTTTGGCGATGGGCGTCTTTTCATCGTCGTGGCCGTTGAAAAGTGGACTATGACCATGCCGCACCTGCGGCTGGTGTTGGAGGAGCGGGGATGAGCGATGCGCTCGGTGTTGACATCAGCGGCTTGCAAGAAATACAGCGCCGTAATCTGCGCTTGCTCGCGGCCCTACGCACCGGCACGATAGAGGGCGAGGCTGTCAAGGGCGCGGCTGCTGTGGCGCACCGCGAAGAAGTTGCGCGGACGCACGTTATCACCGGCACCCTACGGGCTTCGCACCGCGTTTACATGGAAACTCCCCACCGCGCCGTGCGCGCCATCATCACACCCGACCCCAGCGCGCGCAACCCGCTTACCGGAGAACGCCCCGCGGTGTACGGTCTGTTCGAGGAGCTGCGCGGTGGCAGCCATGCGTTTGCCCATCGTGCGATTACCGAGGGCTGGCCCGCAATCCGCGCCGCGGCAGGGGATAGCGCAATCGCCGCTATCCGCAGCACACGGTAAGAAAGACACCATGCTTTTGATAATTTCTATTATCGCGAGCATGTGAGGAGCAACCAGAATGAGCACCGCAGACATCCGCAAGGCTTTCGCAGCAGGTTTGCAAGCCGCCATCCCCACGGCCACCGTCTACGACGCGCCGCAGCCCAGCATTACCAACGCCCCGGCGATTTTCGTGACCATCGCCAAGCCGCCGGAGCCGCTGGACGACGGCCACAGCCTCAAATACACCTTGGCAGTGACGGCGTTTGCATACGCTGGCCGGATTGGCGAGCGCGCTGCGGATGCCGAGGATGAGATGGACGCCATGACGGGCGCGGTGCTCGCTTATGTGGACAACAACAAGGGCGCAACCACCTACTGGCAAGGCGCAGTTGTTGAGAGCGTGGGCAATGTGACACCCGCGGTCATTGACGGCGAAGATTACAGCATGTGCCAGATTATTGTTGCGCTTACGATTGGCTACGGTCAGTTGATTTAGGAGGTGATGCCGTGCAAAAAAAGGCAATTGCAGTGAAACTCTTTTGGTCGCTTGACCTGAAACGATACTTCCGGCCAGGCGACGAAGTGCCAGATGAGGTGGCTAAAAAGGCCGCGCCGCTTGGGTTGGTGCGGTACGAAGCCCCTCAACACCAGAAGCAGGAGAGTGAGAAATGACCAAACCCACCCCCACTACCATGCGCAACCCGAAGTTGGAAATCTCTACAGACGGTGGTACCACCTGGACTGATATTAGCGGCTTCTTCTCCGCTATTTCCGCTGATGGAAGCGAACGCCCGACTGGCGAGGCGTATGTGGCAACCGATGACACTGCTGTAATGGGCGTTGGAAAACGCCCCCCGCAGAAGTTGACCATCACCGTGATTTACACCGAGGGGGCTCTGGAAGCCTACACCTTGCTTGAAACGGCGTGGCGCAATGCTACTCCCACGCAGTTGCGTCTTTCCCCGCGTGGCGCCAATTCTGGCGACAACATTTTCACCTTTGGGGAGGATGGTATGGGCTATGTAACCAAAGCCGTGCCGCCTGCTGGGGAGGTGTCCAGCGCAGACCCCGTGGCTATTGAGTTTGGCTATGCCGCGCCTGACTACACCATCACCCAAGCCGTGTAGGGAGAGGTGCTGAATGGCAAAGCAAATGACCCTGACCCTGCGCCATGATGCTGCCGACCAGTTGACCCTTGGCGACCTTGCCAAGTTGGAGCGGTTTGGTAAGGAAGGCGAAAGCGTGAGCGTGCAGGAAGTGATTGACCTGTTGGGCAAGGTGTTGAAGGAAGACCCGAACACCATCCCGCTATCGCAATTCCGCCAAGCCGTGGACATGATTGCCGAGGCGTTGAAGCAGGCGTTTGGCGAGGAAGAGGCAAAAAACTGAAAAAGCGGGCGATGGCCTTCTATGCTGCTTCGGCGATAGGAGGCCAGCCACCCGCAGATGTGCCGGTAGAAGTGGCGATTTACGAACTGGCTAAAAAGTTTCATGCGCTGCCTTCCGCCGTGATGAAAGAACCAGCCGTGCTTATGAGGAAGATGATGGCCGTTGCGGAAGCAGAAGGCGCGATGCGCCAAACCCATGAGCGTTTTGCCGAGATGAAAGACCAGAGCGGAAGCCCTCTGTAACTTGACCGCCTTTGAGGATTGTCGTGGCCGAGACCTACAAAATCGCTATCATCATAGAAGGCAAAGACAGAGCCTCCCGCCCCCTTACAGGGGTTGGGAGTGCTTTGCGCAATGTAGGCCAGGTTGCGGGCGGCATTCTGGCTGCCCGTGTTTTTGAGCGGATAGCGAGCGGCATTGGTGGCATGGTGCGTTCTGCATTGCAGGCCGTGACGGATTATGAACGGCTGGGGCTGGCCTTGCAAGCGTTGTCGGCGCGTGAGATGCTTGCCATGAACCACGGCGAGCGGTTTACGGCGTGGATGAAAGACAACCTGCAAGCCACGGATTACCAGATAAACCGCTATTCTGCCTTGCGCGCCGAGTATGAGCGCGTGGGCAAGAAACTTGCTGACATGGTGGCAAAGGGGCAAGACCAGACGGCGTATTATCAGCGCACCTTGAAGTATCAGGAAGAATTGAAGAACCAGATTGCTGCAGCCATTCCGGGCTATGACAAGTTGAGCGTGGCGATGAAAAAGGCCGCGCTTGGCGGCCTTGACATGGCAACCGCCCTGCGCAATTCTATTGAGCCTTCCAAAGAGCTGTTGAAGTGGTCTATCCAGTTGGCAATCCATTCGCCCTTTAGCACGAAGGGCGTAGTGAACGCCATGAAAACGGCTATGGCCTATGGGTTCACCATTGACCAGGCCAAACTGCTGACCAAGACGATGATTGACTTCTCGGCGGCAACCGGCGCGAGCGGCGATGTGATGGACAGGATTGCCCTTGCTTTGGGGCAGGTGCGCGCCAAAGGCCGCTTGATGGGGCAAGAGATTTTGCAGTTGGTGAATGCTGGCGTGCCCGTCAATGACATTCTGCAAGACATGGGCTACAACCTGCAAGACATCAAGAAGAAAGGCGTGCCTGCCGCTGAATTCATTCAGGGCTTCACCAAATACATGCAGGAAAACTTTGGCGGCGCGGCTGCGCGCCAAACCTCCACTTGGGCGGGGCTTTTGAACACCCTCGGAGACTTGAAAGAGTTGGGATTGAAGTCGTTTTTTGAGGGTGCATTTGCAGCCTTGCAACCGCTGGTAGGCGAGTTTGCAAACTGGATGCAAGTTGTAGGGCTTGAACGCTTGCACAAGATTGGCAAGCGCATTGGCGAGATAACCCAATTCGTCGTTTCGCTGGCCTCGGCGGATTGGGATAGCGTGATGCTTGGCTTTCGCCACATTTTCGGGCTTGACATTGGAAAATCTGCAAAGTTCACTGGTTTTTTGCAAGATGCCAGCCAGTATGCAGAAGGACTTGCAGAAAAAGTGAGCGGGCTCAAAGATGCAGTTTCTAATTTTGTTCGCGGGTCTCTCTCTCAATTCATTTCAAAGTACAAGGACGACTTTCTTGCAGCAGCAAAAAATGTCGGCATTGTTCTTGGCGGTGCGCTTGGGATTGGCGTCATTACTGCATTGGGAAGTGCATTGTTGTCTTTGCTGACGCCTTTGAATATCCTTATTGCCGCGGTTGCATTTGCAACACTTGCGTGGCGGCGTGATTGGGGAGGAGTACGAGAGAAAACTGCTAATGTATTATCTTGGCTGAATGGTGCTTTTGCATCCATTTCTGACGCTATTGCCCCCGTTGTCTCGGCAATACAAAGCGCAATAGCACCCGCGTTCCAGATGCTTAGCGACAGCATCTCGGAAATGGGAGGCATTTTAGACAATATGCAAATAGCAGATTTTGGGGATATTTTGAAACAACTTGGCAGCATAGCGCAGGTTGTTGCCGAGGTTATTGGTGGCGCTTTGGTTGCAGTTATTATCGCAGCAATTGGGGTTTTTTCTTCTTTTGTCTCTGCAATCGCGACTGCTATATCAAAAGCGCTGCCAGGCATAGTTGTTTTCGTGAATGGCATTGCTCTTGTTGTACAAGGTGCTCTGGACTTTATTACTGGCATTGCCACAACATTTGTTGACATTATCAAGGCACTGTTAGGTGCAGGAAGTTGGAAGCAGGTTACTGATGACCTCGGCAATTTATGGGAAAGCATAAAAACAATTTTTACAGGCATTGCTCAATCTGTTATCGGGCTTGTGTATGCAATGATTGGCACTGTTACTGGCTTCATTAGTGGTTTTGTAAAAGGAATTATTGGCTTCTTTACGAAGTTATATGATGAGCTTGTTGGGCATTCTATCGTCCCGGATATGCTGAATGATATTCTGTCTGCTTTTTCTGGATGGGTTACAGACACTCTAAAAACAATAGGTACATGGAAGACAAAAATAACAAATATCTTCACAGGACTTGCTGATGATTTTAAGAGTGTTGGGCGTTCTATCATTAACGGCCTGTGGGATGGCATGAAGGCTATTTGGGCAAGCGTGGAGGATTGGCTTTCCAGCAGCGTTAGCAAGTTGTTGAAAATCGTGCAGATTATCACCGGCACCCATAGCCCCAGCACCAAGTTTGCCGAGATTGGGCGCTGGTGGATGGAGGGGCTTGCGCAAGGCATTCGTAGTTCTGCCATGCAGCCGCAGATTGCGATTGCCGGCGCGGCTGCTGGCGCGCTTGGCGCTGGCGCTTCGCAAACCTGGAACATGCACTTCCATTATGGCAGCACGCCCATGCGCGAGGGCGACCTTATCCGCGAAGTGCAGGTTGCAAAGTTCTTGAATGGTGGATAAGACATGGCGTGGTATCTTCAGCAGGCTGATGGCACTGAAATTGACCTGAATGCTTCTCCCTATTATGCTGTGGAGGGCGTCAGCGGTGCGTTGTTTGCTCCGGTACAATACCAGGCCATGCGCACGCGCGCCGGCGGCGAGGTTGTGAGTGATGCTCACCTTGTTGGCAGGCGTGTTGACCTCCCCTTGTTTTTGCGCGGGCGTGCCGGGGCTGGATTACGCGGCGCATTGGCAAAATTGCTTGATGCCTTCAGCGTTGACCCTGCGAAGCCGTCATACCTGGTTTGGAGAGGACAGGCTAACCGAAGGCTTGCAGTTCTCTTGCGCGGCGGGGCGCATTGGAGTGACAAGCAGATGGGTGTAACCTACGCCAAGGTAGTTGTGCCTCTGTATGCCCCGCAACCGTGGTGGGAAGACGAGGCAGAAACCTCACAGGTTCTATCCTCAATTGAAGGCGTGCCGTTCTTCCCAACGATTATCCCTGTTCACCTCACGCCAAGCGGCGTATATGCTCAGGTGTCTGTTGATGTGGCAGGGAAAATGGCACAACCCTTGTGGTCTGTACAAGGCCCGGCTTCTATTTTGAAGTTAGAAAATCTTACTCTTTCTGAAGCGATTTCCTTCCCGAGCCTTGTGCTGGGAAGCGGAGATGTGCTCAGCATAGACACGCGCACGGCTGCAATAGAGAGAGGGAACGCTGTTACCATCACGCGCGCGGATGGCACTTCTGAAAACGGGTGGCAATACATGACTTCTGATAGCGTTCTCTGGTGGCTGCAACATGGAAGCAACAACATTCAGATTTCTCTTGTTGACGGTTCTGTAAATACACAGGTCAAGATGTCATGGCGCAATATGTGGTTTTCTCCGTGGAGTGAGGCGGAATTATGAGCGAGCCCCGTTTGATGGTGCTGCAATGGGATGGAACACCCGTCAGTGAAATGCGTCAGTTTGGCGGATTTGACTTGAGGGTGCGATATAACGATGTGGGCACATGGCGGCTTGATGCACCGCGTGATGTGTTGATAAATTTGCTTGACAGGAAGCGCAAAATCGGACTGCATTACAACGGGCTTTTCATTACCGGAATTGTCTTGGGGCTTGATGTCAGGCCTGGGCAGGCAGAAGGCATTGCTGTTGGCGTTACAGACCTTGCATACCTTGCGATGCGAAGAGCGTTGCCGGAGGTAAATGGCAACTTCGCTGCGCAGGATTATGATGTAAGGTCTGGAACCGTGGAGACCGTTGTCAAAGGCTATGTCAAGGACAATGCCAGCGCTGCTGCTGCGATTACAGAAAGAGCGTTCCCGTTTTCTGTTGCTGATGACCAAGCGCGCGGCAGTAGCGTGACAGGGCGAGCGCGATTTCACAAACTTCTTGACCTTTGCGCCGACTTGTTGACTGCGGAAGGGCAGAACTATCGGATGGTGCTTACGAATGGCATCTTTGAGATTGAGCCGATTGTTGACAGGCGTGGTGCCCCCATCCTTGCCGATTGGCGGAATGCAGCATGGGGTGTTGCGTGGGGGGCGCCGAAAGCAACGCGTGTATATGCTGGAGGTTCTGGCGTTGGCACTGCGCGCATCATCATTGAGACTGCAAACCTTGAAGATGAGATGAATTGGTGGCGCATTGAGGACTTTTACGACGCGCGTTCTGTGAGCGATGTAAACGAACTTGCGGAGCGTGCTTCTGCGAGGCTGGCACGTGATGCCGCGCAATATGGTTTTGTAATGCAAGCCCCCGCGCGTGGGTTTGGCACTGAATATAGGGAAGGCGATTTGCTTACCGCGCAAGCAAATGGCGTTCCCGTGGACGGAAGGCTTATTGAAGTCCAGATTTCTTATGATGAGAGTGCTGGCTGGCATGAAACTGTTGGCGTTGGCGTGCAAGTAACCCCCGCGTTTTTGGAGCGCTTACGCCTCGCCGACATTGCGCGAGAAATTGAGAATTTGGAGGTGACGGTATGACCATGAAATTGTTCCCATTTGCCAGCGGCGCTGGCGCAAATGTTAGCGAAGACGACTGGCGCGCCATGCTCGGATGGTGGCAAGGCGGGTATGGCATTGTGCCATCAGCGGCGTGGGATGTATCGGGTTTTGAGGTTACAGACGCAGGTACTTCTCCTCCGTCTGTGAATGTTGCCCCAGGTGCCGCGTGGTTTGCGGGGCATTATGGATCTTCAGATGCTACTGAAAATGTCGTGCTTGGAACGCCTGACAGGAATTACCTCATTGTGCTGCATGCCGACCTTGTTACGCGCACAATGACAATCAAGGCAAATTCTGGCGTTCTCATAGAAAGCGTTCCTGGTGTCACCCGCGACAACACTGCGCGAGAGATACCGCTTGCTTATGTGGCAGTTTCCGGCGGTGTTATAACAGGCATTCTTGATAGGCGTTGGGGTATGCCTGCAATGTGGCGGTGGACAAGGTCTGCTTACACTGCTTCATCTACGGATACTGACCACCGCGTTTTGTGGGACGGGCAAGACGCCGGGATGCACTCTGTTGACCTTCCCACCAGGTCTATTCCGGTTCTTGAGGCTGGCGTGTATCACATCACTGCGCGCGTTGATTTTACGGCTGCCGTATATGTAACGAGTCACATCAGGATTATGCGCGGTAGCACAGAGATAGATGCTTCTGCTGCTGCAAAGCCGAATGACGCGAGATATACCCTGCACACCTCTACTCTGCTTGAGAGAGGTGATACTATTGAGCTGCATATTATTCCGGCCAGCAGCGCTGATATCGCTTACGCCTCTCTGCTGCTAACCCGCGCGAAATGATGTATTATTCCCTAATTCCCCGGAGGTGCAAAATGAAGAAAGTTCTTGCTGTTCTGTTGATTGCTGCCGTCATCGCTGGCGTGGCAGCGCAAGCGCGGCAGGCGCGTGCTTATGTGCGCGGGCCTGAGCCGCGTGACACCGTGGGGCTGTGCTATACCCCTGACCCCGCGCCTGTGTGCCCGTGGATGGGGAGCCCGCCGTCCATGTGCTTGCACACTGTTGCGGGCGCAAAGTTCGCGTGCGACTTCCCGCCGATTTACAACCGCGCTTTGCACACGACTTTCTGGTATGCCGTCAATGCCCCCGTCGTCGTGGACGGCGGCGGTACTGCGACCGCAAGCGGGTATATTGACAGCCGGTTTGTGGTTTACCCTGCACCGTGATGAAGCGCCTGGGCGCGAGGGCATCATCGCGCCCAGGCAGATTTTGGAGGCATTATGGCTGGCGTCATGCTGCAAGTGTGGAAACTGCATGAACTACACCCAGACCGCTCGCTCATCCCCGCGGTAGCCGTGCGGTTGATGCGGTTGAGCGGGGCGCGGGTGTGGGCGTTCAAGGTGGTGGACGGCGGCGGGCTGTACTCCGAATTCGCAAACGACCAGCGCCTTTACACGGACACAGCGGCAGCGTTGCACAAGGCGGGCTACGAAATAGCAGCATGGGGCTATCACTACGGGCGCAAGTGGTTGGGGTTTGT